>Ga0209668_10000045_pt1 | contig 47228 bp, 66 predicted proteins | sample FrelakmetPLP11PL_FD_187150 | JGI IMG/M metagenome (GOLD analysis project Ga0209668, IMG submission 187150) | Freshwater lake sediment microbial communities from the University of Notre Dame, USA, for methane emissions studies - PLP11 PL (SPAdes)... | ecosystem: Environmental > Aquatic >...
TCAACCAGCGTGTTGTACACGTCTAGTAAAACAGATTCTCTCGTAGCGGCTAAAGCTGATTTATCAGTTCCAGCTGCCGCAGGCAATCTGGCTGGAATCGACATTCTCGGTCAGTACCAAGACTCGGGATTGAAAGTGGACGACGCGGCAGCTCCTTCGTCCAACGTCTTGTACACCTCGGTTAGACCCAAAGTATTCATGCTGGTATTTTTAGATAACACGGCGTTGCCGTTGGCTGGTGGTATCCCTTTGACGGGTTCAGCCATCGTCGATCCGTTTTCCATGTGGAACGGCAGCAGCAAAGCCATCATCCCTCGAGACGGTAACTATTTCATCACGGCCACCGTCCGAGTAGGTCCGACGGCTCAAGCCTCTGCCGATCGATGGATCCAATTAGAAGTTTACGGTAACGCGAGTTTGATGGCTAGTCATCGTTTCACGACGGGTTCGGCCATCACGGGAGCGGGTGACAACGATTCCATTTTTTTGAATTTATCGACCGTTTCCAAATTGACACTAGGAGCTCAAGTCGAACTCAAGATCACTAACGCCATCGGTTTAGCCAAAAGCGTCACACCAAGCCATAGTCATTTTAAAATAGCGGAACTTTAATAAGATTTATTACCGCAATAGGTTTTACAACACAATTGACGTGGATTGTCGGGACCCATGAGATATTTACACTCAATACAAGCATTGAAATTTAGATAATATTCCGGTTGAAGCGTGTCGTGAATGCGATAGGCTTCGATATTGTATTTAAACGTCGTCTCCGTCATCCATTTTTCGTCGTCGCAAGGTAAAACGACGCGACGATCGTTGATGAAAACGCTGGAAAAACGTTGACGCAATTCGACTTCGAAATCTGAAAATTTCACTGCAAACATTTTTGGAATAAAGAATAGAGTATAATAGTGTAAAGGCGAAAAACACACTTACTGTTGCTTGTTGGAGAGTCGACGACGGTCTGTGGCGCTTGTTGGGACCTTTTATTCGCTTACCCCTTGTGTACGCTTAGTCTACGCCCGTGTACGCGTGTACGCGTCTACGCCTTTTCAACATTGTGGTCGTCATGGCGGCCATTATTAATTCCCAGTTGAAATGACGCGGCGCAAGTTGTTTTGTCGCACTTTTGTTCAGAGTCGTCACGCCGACGGTCCTGTTTCAAAAGGTACTTCAAAAATGGCAAAAATGGCAAAAATGTCAAAAATGACCTTGTTGCTCGTCGTTGCCCAGTTGTTGTGTCTATCTCCCTGGATTTTCATCGTCTGGTGGTGGCCTTGTAATTTTTACGTTTCCATCTCGTCTACACTGACTGCCGTCGCTTGCTTTGTTTTCAGTGCCTTGATTTCACACCTCCCAAAATGGGGTTTTCAAGTCAAACTTGTCGGAACGTTGATCATTTTACTTTTTTCAAGCTTCGGTATTTACGGTCTCGTCAACGGTGGTACCTGCGACCCGGTACCGTTCTACACCACCATCGCCTATATGTCACCTATTTGTGTCGTCTGTTTGATCATGGTTTTCGTAACAGCGACCGTTATTTCGATCGGACTCACCTACAAACCGACAGAGGAGGATAGACGACTTTGGAAAAACTTTAAAGTGTCGGTGTTTACCGTCACGACGTGCGTTTTCGCAACATGGCTGTCTCTTTTGTGGGTTTTTACCTGCGACGCTTTGCCCGACTTACCCCTTTCGTCGACATGTTTTGCCGTGCTTTTGTGGCTCTTCACGCTCGGACGTCTATTGAAAGATCACCACACGATGTCGTATAATTGGCGTTACGCGATATTTGCCACCGAATATTCAATCATGTCGTCCATTTTTGGTGTCTGTATTTATCTGAATTTGCCTCTATTCTACGACGCAACTACATGCCACGATGCTGTTGTAATTTTGTCTTTAATAATTTATATCTTGTTTGGTATTTGTCTTTCCGCATTGACTTTTTGGTATGTGCTTTGGATTTGTTTGTTCGAGATAAATTGTTGTCGATTAAAATAAGAAACAGATTAACATATTTTCATTTTTTTTTAAAACTGAAAATACTCGGACGTTTTTTATGTAATAAAATGGATACAAACAAAAAATACTCGTTCCGTTTAGAGACCTTTCACTCGTTACAAAGCGTTGGTCTATTAAGGAAAGAGATAAATATTTCGGCTGCAGTAATTTTGGCACACTTATCGTACCTTTTGGACTTTGGACCGTTTGAACATTTGTTTCAAAATTTTAAAATGTATTTCGAAACTCACGCCAAACCCTACGAGGGCGGCACCAAATTATGACAATTTATCGACGAAAAGGTTTCGGTTTAGAGTACAGGTACGGCTTGACGTAGGAAGGAATGGTATTATTTCTCTCAGCTGATCTCGTTTTCTCCCACGTATAGCCATCTAATTTCTCCAATTCCTCGATAACGTAATTTAACGAGCACGATTTATTTCTGGAAATGCCCGGGGCTAAATAAGCCGGCCAACCACAATCTCGTCGGGTACTTTTACGCGTACTTTTACGTCGGGTACTTTTACGCGTACTTTTACGTCGGGTACTTTTACGCGTACTTTTACGTCGGGTACTTTTACGCGTACTTTTACGTCGGGGGCTTTTCTTGCTTCGTCGTTTCGCTACCATTTTATTATACAGTTGACGCATGCACAGAATTTTGAAAACCATGGTATCATGGTTGCCGTGGCACGATTATCGGGACAAATTGGAAGATCGATGGAAACATTTGTTCAAAATTTTCAAAATTGGCGCCTTGTAGTTCCACTTTTCTCCGCTTGGGGGTTTGGCCAAATCCGAGAAAAGACTTGGCCAGAATTTTTCTCGTCCGAGTCACGTGACTAATCCAAGATGGCGGAAAAACGCCGATTCTGAAAAAAGACTTGGCCAGAATTTTTAAGACAAAAGATGCTTTTAAACAACAAGTAGTCTTCATAACGACTCATAGATGGCGCTTCAGTCGATTTTTTCAAGTCTTCTTTTTTCTATTATTTTTTTAAAAATTTATTAAGAATAATACCTATATACAATGGCTGTATAACGTCTAGTTAAAGGAATGGTGATATTTTCAAGTCTTCTTTTTTCTATTATTTTTTTAAAAATTTATTAAGAATAATACCTATATACAATGGCTGTATAACGTCTAGTTAAAGGAATGGTGATATTTTCAAGTCTTCTTTTTTCTATTATTTTTTTAAAAATTTATTAAGAATAATACCTATATACAATGGCTGTATAACCCACAAAATTGTGGACAAGTCTTTTTTGGATCTGGCCAAACCCCCAAGCGGAGAAAAGTGGAACTACAAGGCGCCAATTTTGAAAATTTTGAACAAATGTTTCCATCGATCTTCCAATTTGTCCCGATAATCGTGCCACGGCAACCATGACAACCAATCTGACGTCAGGGCTGACTCGAAAAAATTCTGGCCAAGTCTTTTTCCAGAATCGGCGTTTTGCCGCCATCTTGGATTGTGACGTCAGATAGTCACGTGACCAAACGAGAAAAATTCTGGCCAAGTCTTTTTCCAGAATCGGCGTTTTGCCGCCATCTTGGATTGTGACGTCAGATAGTCACGTGACCAAACGAGAAAAATTCTGACCAAGTCTATAATATTTTTTTAAAAAAATAATAGAAAAAAGAAAATATCACCATTCCTTTAACTAGACGTTATACAGCCATTGTATATAGGTATTATTTGAATAAAAAAGCGCCATCTGACTGCCAAGCGCTCTATTCGACGGCTCTGATGTTGCAAGCGTGCAAGCCTTTTTCGCCGGCCTCGACGTCGAAGATGAATTTTCAAACGGTCCAAAGTCCAAAAGGTACGATAAGTGTGCCAAAACTACTGCAGCCGAAATACCTATTCTAGATTATTTGTCTTTGTGTTTATTATTGCCAGTTACAGTTATAAAAATTACAGTTATAAAAATAATACATTTCAGATTAAATACACACACACACACACACACACACACACACACACACACACACACACGCGTTAAAATGTTAAATTTGTTGGTGCAGTCGAAATACACGGCGTGGTTGACGGTCGTCGCCGTCTATTTTCACGAGTGCTCCGGAGCGCCAGCCGTTCCGTACGTCTCGCTCGTCACGTGTCTCCTCTCCTTGACGTCAAACTTGCTTTCGACGTGGACGGAAAAATTAAACAAGTGGTGGAAATATGTTTTGGTTTTCACACCGATGGCATCCGAAGTGGCCGGTTTCGTCGTCGTTTGCTACTACACGACCGCCTTTCAAAAAGATCAGCTGGTCTGTCATCCCACTCTTTTCATTTTTTCCAGCGTCATGTATTTCGCCTTCGTCGCTCTCCTCTGGCTGACGGCTCTCTTCTACTCGTGTAAATTGGCCGCCACCAAATTTACAGCCTCCCTTCCCGTCTCCTCCGCTGTCTAGCCATTAAAATAATTTTCAAACGTCGATGACCTGTACGTTTGAAAATTTTTACCATATCAATCAATCAATCTGCAAATCCAAATGACCGAATCTGTCTCGGATGTAAAAGTGAGTAAGATTCTCCATGTAGCGAAGCTCGTGACCCACTGCCGATTCGAACAATTCTCTCAACTCTGGATCGTCCGGTTTCTCCGTCGGCAATTGATCACCAATCTTTTGGACGCACGAAAAGTGGCACTGGTTGACGGCTTGTCGAATGTTTTTACAGCACTCGGTCGGAACACAAATTTTAAAGTACCTAAAACGATAAATGTTCACCAGACACGTGTTGTGAGCCCTCTCGACGGCTTGTTCTCTCGTTTTGCAACACTCTTTCAAAACAGGTGTACCCAACGTCGTCTCGCGTTTCACAATTTCAAAAACACACTTTTCGTGGTCTTTTCGGCCGGCTTCGCGCAAACTGAAGCAACACTTGGTTCCTTTGACGGGATCCAAATCCACTTCTCCCTCGGAAAATTGTTCTTCTTCCGAAGAGTCGCACGATTCGTCGTTGTAGTACCTGATTTCCTGAAGCCAATCGTACACCATTCTCTCCACGCACTTGGTGTGATTGACGGAATGAGCTTTTCGAATGGTGTAACAGCACAGAGTGCTCAAGTCGTCAACGTCATCCGATTGTTCCAACACCCATCCGACCATCGTCATGACACAAGCAGTATGCTTCCTAGCTGAAGCTTTGTTCAACGTCGCACAACACTCGGTCGGTGCAACATAAAATTCCTTTTCAAAATTTTCGTTTTTAAAAAAAGCCATCATAATAATAATTAGTAAACTGGTTAAAAGAATAAATCAATTCTAAAAGTCGCAAATTTTGAAACTTGTGTCCACACAGTTTACCCGTCAACGACGCGTGTCTACCAACTGGATTGGTAGTAAAATTCCCAATTGTCTGTCAAGGATAGGCAGTTATTAATGACGTTAATTGTGTCCAAGATTTGATTAAAGTAAGTTTCGTCAAAATTCGATTCACCAAAATAAAATCCTTGAACATGCGGTAACAATTTTTCCGCTAAAAAACGATTTTGAATGACAAGTTGGCATACTTTTTTTAATTTTTTCAATTGTTTTTTTTCCACCCAATAGGTAGCGCAATTATCTATGTCTTTTTGAACGTGATGGACAAACCAGCCGTGAATCTGATTGGCTTTTCTCCAATATCCCATGTTAATGCTGACTTCGTCAATTTTTATTACGTCATTTAGAGTCACCGGCAAACCTCCTTCGATGGTTTGTTGAGCTTTCAAGTACATGTAGAGTCCCATGATTACTTCCAATTATATTCTAATTTACAGTCAAACTCAATTTATCAATACACGGTCGTTTTTTTAATGATAACTCAAAGACATCCAACGATACGTATTTCCGTATGGTACCGATGCGAACAGACTGCCGTCTAAACCGGCCAACACTTGATTCTTGTACAAGACTGGATCTTCCAATGGTTTATTAGAATTATAGAAACTCATTTATTTGACATTCAAAAAGGATAGACCGTGTTAAATGTTTTTAGTTGGAACAATAGTAAAATTCCCACGTAGAAGGCATCGATATCAATCATGACGATGGTGTCGCTGATTTGTTGAAAATAGAGTTCGTCGATAGTTTGTTGACCGTAGTACAGGCCTTCCATGGGTGGTAACACTTGACTGGCTAAATGTCGATATGTTAGCACTTGTTGACAGGCAGCGCGTAGATTGTAAAATTGGATTGTCGTGATTGGATATCTGACGTAATTATTTACATTTCTTTGGACATGTTCGACAAACCAGCGGTGAATTTGATTGGCTTTAATCCAACATCCCACTTCGAACCCCAATTCTGGGTTCCAAACAGTCTTTACGTCGTGAAATATAGAAGCAATACATTCCTGGTCTGTCCATGCACTGAAATAACGACTTGCAATTAATCGAGCGTGCACCATGTTTCGGAGAGCAGTAAGTTTTCCGCTATCGCTTCTAAAATTGGAAAATTTTTGAAAGAATCAAATTTTGACGGCTCATCATGACAAATACCGTTGATTTCCGTGGTGTCCATGTAATTGTAGTGCGCGATGACAAGTATGGTGGTTCAAGCCCACTCCCGCCTACAACGTTTTATCGTGGATAACGGTGTTTCAGGGGAAGGGTACGCGCAGCCAAGATGTGGTACCGACCATATATCGTAATATAAAATTTTTCACGTAAAAAACATTTGTTAAAATTATAATAAAATGGTAACTAAGAGACGGAGGATTATTAGCAGCAAACGTAAAAGCCGAAAAAGTCGGCAAAAGCACTCGACAACGTACCACCCGCGGACCAGTTTTCGGATTCCATTATTTAGCTCCGGGTATTTCCAGAAATCGATCGTGCACTTTGAACTACGATCACGATAAATTGGAAAAATTAAAAGGTTACACTTGGTCAAAAACGCTGGCCGCGGCTAGAAAAGGTGTCATTCCCGCCTACGTTAAGCCGTACATGTACGCCAAGCCGAAACGTCGATAGTATAAATGTAGGCATCGTGGGATTAAAAACTCATTTATATTTGGACGGCCCTAAATTCTTCAATAGCGTGCGTCGACATGCACTCTTGACTGCAAAATTTTAATATCGGAAAATCTTTTTCATATGTTTCAATAGTGAACGATTCTTTGGATTTAACGTTTCGACATTGCATACATTGACCCTCGTAATAGCACAAATGATTTTCTAACAAAAGTACTAATTGATTAACGTCGGCTTCTATGCCTTCGTCGAGCTCCACTGGCGGAGTATCTTCAGTTTTAACAGGTGGTCGAGTGTACGTGTCCAAAAAACGTTCCAACACTTTCTTTTCCAGCGGCAATCTCGTGTACGGATTGATCCCGTTTTGATTTTCGATCAAATCAAACATCTGAGCGATACTGAAACCGTAAATGTCACCGCTGGCGTCCTTGACGTAGACGACGTCCTCCTCTTCGACGTCGACCAGATGTGCCGCGTTTTTACACACAGTTTTCCAGCTGGGCAATTGTACAAATTTCATTTTAGTCATACCCATTTTAGTGCGAGCGTACTTCATTTTACTGCTGGCTTGCAACAACAAACTGTTGATCCACTCGTTGCGCGTCTCTACCCACTGTTGATGTAATTGAGCAGAGACGTTCTGTAAAGTTTTTTCTGGTGTTTTGGCGTCGCTGTAAACTTCTGCTAATTTATCATACTCTTTCAAAAATGGTAAAATTTCGGCGTTATAGTGCATTTTTTTGAATCGTTTGACGAAATTACTTTCGCGGATGATACTTAATTTTGGATTCAAAAAGATGACGAGACGGGACATTTCTTCGATAAAGGTTCTTCCGTCGTGATAGTGTTGCAAGTAAACGTTTAAAACGCGATCTATATAATCTCCTTCCATATCCAAATGTGTCGAAGCAAAACTTTTAAAATAACCACCATATTTTTCGACATCGACTGTTCCCGTAAGAATAGTTTCAATTTCTTTTGTTCTAATATTGCGTTTCCAATTGTTCAAATAGTCGATTTGGGCTTCAAAAATATCAACGTCTTGTTTAAACAGTCCGTGTTGAGTGATGATACCTACGACGAAGGTGTACTCGACACCTTGATGGCGATATGTCGTTGAATGACCGGTTTGAGACTGACCGGTTTTTTTACGCGACGACGATGCAGCCACGTCAAAATAGAAAGCAGTTGCTCTGTGATAACGTTGACCTTCGTTGTCGAGAAGCGAGTCCCCTTCGATAATCATCATTTTCGATGGTTCATTTAGCGGGCATATATAAATATCGTTGACCTTTTCTTTAAACCACGGTAAGATGTGAAAAAAATCGCGAATTTCGTTTTGAAAACCTTTTTGTTGGAACGAACGTTTTGGTCGAGAAGTCACGGGTGTTTCCACAACATTTTTTTGTTGATCCAAAAACTTCATTTTATTCTTTACCAATAGTAGTGGTTGTTGTTGTTGTTGTTGTTTTTGAAAATAAGCTTTTTCCAGTTGGAAAAGAGCTTCGTCTTGCCAAAAAAAACCTGATGCTGTCACGATTCCTATAATAAAAACGTAACGGACGAGTCCAATTGTCAACACTGTCGTGTTTTGTTGTTGTTCCTTATGAAGACACTGTTTTTGCATCAAGTAATAAAAATTATTGGCTCGGTAATAGATTTTTTTAAAATCATCGTTCATTGATTGATTGATATCCACAAGGTCATATGCTTCTTGATTGAGAGGACATATGTAAATGTCCAATACGGGATACGGCTCAAACCAGGGCATTTTTCGATAGACGTCCATGTCTCTTTTATTCTTGTTACCGTTAGAAATTTGGCTAGTCATCGCCAATCGTTATTTGGGTCGCGCCGACTACAAAAATCTCTGGTACGTGCTACCGGCTATCCGAACGGAAACACGTCACCCATACACCGAACGAATCAGTCGACTAGTTTTTCCAGACAAGGTATCTCGTCGTCTAATCCGTAGAAATGAACGTGGTCTACGTACAGACACGAGTAGCCCAACGAGCGAGGTGTCGTTTTCAGACCGAAAAAATTACCAAAAGGACCGGCTAGTGATAGAACGCGTTGCGACACGTCCTTGCATCCATCGGTGATGACGGTGAGTTCTAAACGCGATGGATCCATTGATTTTTTCAAATCGACTTGATACACGTGTGGACCGTACCTAAATTTCAAAAGTTTATTTTTAACTAAAAAAGGACGATTGCGATACTGTTCCCAACGACTTTTCACCTTGTATTTGACGACAAACCAAAGAATGTGCAACAACGGATAGATGACGGAGCGAAAAAGCATCGCCACTGCCGACAACAGAGTCAGCAACAAAATGCTATACAAACACGTGACAATGTCGGCATCCATTTTACTACACGAGCGGCAATTCTTCTTCAAACAAAATTTTCCATAACGGCTACCGGTTCGTAGTCCCGTTATGGAAAATTTCTTTCATTCGTCCCCATTCGGATGACGATTCCTTTTCTGCATTCTCGTACCGTCAACTTTACTACTGCAAAGATTACAAAGACTGGTACAACTACTCCATTCGCTGCTGTTGCTGCCAGTGCTTAGTCACGCTTCGTCATCGTTAGAAATTGCGTCGTCGTCCGTTGTTTGATACTCGTCGTCGGAAATTGCGTCGTCGTCCGTTGTTTGATACTCGTCGTCGGAAATTGCGTCGTCGTCCGTTGTTTGATACTCGTCGCTGCTGCTGTTGCTGCTGTCGTACATCAATTCGGCTGCCGCTTGGTCTCCTTCGACGGCATATCGGCTGACGATTTTTTCACACGCTTCCGGTACCGGCACGTCGTTTTCGGCGATGGCGATACTACACAATGACGTCAATTGGTGAGGCGAAGGATGATACATGTCGTCCCACGCTTGATCGTCGATAAAATACGTAAAAATCATCACCAAAATCGTGTCTCTCGGTAGAGTCAAATACAACGTGCAATTGGACGGTACGTTTTCGTGAAACACTTGGTACATTGTTCCTATCCGGATCAAACACTTTCCGTGAACGCTCAACATTTTTACAGGAAATTCCGTAAAAACAATGGCGCAACCGTCGTTGTCGTAGTCGATATTGTTGATCGTCAACATGTTTTTAAACTCACAAGAAATAACCTTCATGTCGACAATCAATTGCCCGAATCACTAACTAAATCTACTGCCGTCTCTAACTATTCACGAACAACACCCAATACGTCTTCCAACGAAGCTTGTGATTGGTCCGTAACAGACCACGTGATATTAGATACATCCCCATTGCTAAACGTAACTGCGCCTTCGACGACACTAGTACCACTGCGCATGAAACGTTCCAATTGGTGCGGATAGACGGCATTGATTTTCAACGACATTCATCGCGCAATTTTTCTCGACACTCCAACAAAACGTGTTCGTCTACTCGCAAACGCGACGGTAAATCCACTGGATAGCCTTGCAATCCCAACGCCAACGAACAGTAAAATTGCAGCGTCAGCGGCTGATGAACGTCGTGACTCACTTGGACTGCCGTTGTTTCGGCGGTCGTTTGAAATCGAAATAAACCTCTGAAGCCGCGTCGTTCGTACCACACGTCGTCGTTCAATATCCTGATGTGGCACGATTCTGACCAAATTTCAACATTGTCGCCGCACACTAAATCGTCACCATTCAACACCAATGTTTCTTCTACCGACAATTTCCAATGTCGCGAACCGATACTCACTAGCGAGTGCATGTTTTTTTTTCTATACTATTTAAAGACTACGCTTTCAATTTTTTGTCACGACACCGTTACCAACGACGCTCTCTATCCACGGTACATATGTAGATACGCGAGAATAGTATGATGGAGGTGAGCATGGATTACTACCAAACGAAACAATTCCGACTTGAGTCGCTTTACCGTTTAACATGACAACTAGAGGACCGCCGCTGTCTCCAAAACATGTTGTGGTCGACGGTCCTGCTCCAGCTGAAAATTGAATCGTTTCGTTAATTGGCATTAGTGCTGGCATAATTCTCAAGTCGGCTTCTTGCATAATGGTCGCTGAACTACCCATGGCACCCGTCACAGATCCCCATCCCATAGCCGTGATTGTCATGGCTGTCAAGTCTATCATTGACGACGGTAAACACACGGGTTTGACGAATTGCGACATGACAAAAGGTGTATCGACTTTTAATAAGGCGATATCATTGGCAAATAAATTGTTTTGAATAAATTGAGGGTGATAGACAACTCTCGTGACTGTGCGGACTTGTCGTTGTTGCTCTTGGATTGCCCGATTGAAAACACCAGCGGCAATAATGGCACCTACTTTCGTTTGGCAATGAGCTGCTGTCAAAACCCATTCAGGAGCAATTAAACTAGCACCGCAATCTCCTAGTGACACTACCCAAGGAAATTTACCGGCAAAAGAATCTCTACCGTTAACAATATAAGACGTTAACTGGCTAGCCGGTTTTCCAACCATTCCACAACTCGAAATGGGTTTGTTTCCGCCTTCATCTGGACCTGGTTTTTTTCCTGAATCTGATCCTTTGGTAGCCGATCTAGCGATAACTACACCTCCAATCACACCAAAAATTACAAATACCAAAAAGATGATCCAAAAATCACGCTCTTCCATTTTATATTAGTTACCAATGGTCAATTGAATCCATTTTAAATAGTATGACACGCGAGTAAATCCTCCAGGTGCTTTTGTGCACGGCTCTGAAGCAAACGATACCACCCCTACAATTATCCAATTTTCGCCGTCCAGCATCATTAACGGACCTCCGCTGTCGCCGAAGCAGATACGACCACCTTGCGCACTTGCAGCGCACAGTTGACGTCTAGAATCGATCCTAAATTCTAAACACGGATCTACTTCTTTCAAAATAATGTCTTGCAATTTAGTGGGTTTAGTATTTGGAAACCTATCGGGTCTCACATTACCCCATCCGGCAGCATACAAATTTTTTCCTCGAGTATTCACATTGGGTGGCGGCAGACAAATTTCCGATTTGTAACCATCATATTCAATAGAGGTCGACAATTCCAATAGGGCGATATCGTGATCTAAGGTATCTCTATTGTAATCTGGATGAAAAATGATGCGTTTGACTTGTTTTGTTACTCGTTGATTTTCGTTAGACGCCGTATCAAAAACTCCTAATACTACTTCCAAGATTGTACCACTTTGCACGCAATGAGCAGCTGTCAGAATCCATGTAGGAGCAATAATTGTTCCGCCGCAAATAGACAAATTAGCCATCCAAGGCCATTTACCAGGATAAGCGTCACTACCGCCAATAATTTGAGAATCGTTTGTATTGATTCTACGAATACCGCATCGTCTTAAAGGAGCTGACGGACCTCCCCCATCGGGTCCTGGTTCTTTCTCTCCACTACTCTGGCGTCTAGATACAACTATTAAAACGACGACTAGCGGCAAAACGATAAAAAATATTATGATAAAAAATGTTACCAAATTTTTATTTCTTGACTCTTCAACATAACCATTTATTTTTAATTAGTTCCTTGAATGATGAGAAGTGAAGCTACATAAACGATAATAGTAGTCGCCGCCACGTAAAGGGCTGTGTTATCTTGAAGCGCTGGTATCGTTCGTTCTAACAATCGACGTGTACAGGAAAGCGATACCAGAGCGAAAACAACAGCGACGAAAATGGCTGTTTTCCAAGCCGGCATTTTTTTGGATTTGTAATCACTTTCAACGTAATCGGCCATCCTTTATTTATTGATCTTGTCCTATTGTATAAATAAACATGTATGCTTCTCAAAATATAACAGAAGAGTTGACGATTAGACAGGGACGTTATTTTTGGCTATTTGTAGCGCTCGTCAGTGTTTTCCTCATTTATTTCCTAGTTGATTGTTTCAATCTCTTTGGCGGAGCCAGTTATAATGACGATGACGATTGCGGTTGTGATCCAGGTATAGGAGAAGACATGGTGTTGTCAGTGTCTTAATAAAAATGTATCACGGAGATCGAAGCGTTAATTTTTACAATCTTATTTTTGATTTGTACCGACGAGCTAATCTGAAAACGGATTTCATCAAACTATGTCTAGATTCTCCGACTCGGATGACGAGATTTGGTCACGCCTTTACTAGCGTCAATTACGATAAACAAAATAATTACGAATATTATGAACAAATTGGCGATTCGACCGTTAATAAATTCATCGTTTCGTACATGTATAGTCGATTTCCGCAATTACGCAACAGCGATGGCGTAAACATTGTAGCTCGTCTCAAAATTAAGTACGGTTCCAAAGGACAGCTTAACATGATTGCTGATCGTTTGGGGTTTTGGAATTACATCTCCACTGACAATGAAGAGCGAGTGAAACGCAAAAAAAATCTTTTGGAAGACGTCTTTGAAGCTTTTTTTGGATGTTTTGAAGAAGTCATCAACGAAACAATCTACGAAATTAAAGGCCAGTGGTTCAACGGAGCCGGTTATGATTTATGTTATACCCTTTTGTCCTCCATATTTGACGAATTGGTCATCTCGATTAAATATGAAGCACTAGTAGACAGCAAGACGCGACTAAAGGAATTGTTTGACGAGCAACGTCAACACTTGCATCAGTTACGCTACGAAGACTCTCGATCTTCTGACAACATGTTCATCAGTCGAGCCTACAACGATCGTCAATTGCTTGGCTCTGGCGTCAGTAACAAGAAAAAAGAGGCACAAGAAAAAGCCGCGGATGAAGCCCTCGTTCATCTAGCTAAACGAGGTTTCAAAAAAGACGTTCCTCATCAGTATCAAAATTTAACATAATTTCAAAAAATTTAAATTTTGTGAAATTTTAAACAAGACCCATAGGTGTCATGGCTAAAATACCCAACATCTCTTCTGCTGCTAGTTTCTTGGCTTCTTTTTTATTGACACCTTGATGTATGCCGCTATAGAGCATACCTACTTGCATAACGCATTGAAATACGCTCTTGTTCTGGCTATTGACGGTAAAAAAGGTATTGACTTGTAAATTTTTTTTGACTGCCAAGTCGTTCAACAGTATCAACGCACTCTTGGTATTGTTGTTGGTCGTCATTTATCCTTGTTGATGGTGGGTAGCTATTCAGAGTCAATTTCTTTTGAGAGGTTAAAATAACATCTCTTGGTGTTGTAAACGGTAAAAACATTTTATTATAAAATGTTTACTTATGTTGCTTTTAAAAAACAAACGAGTACAAGTAATGTACCTGATGTCAGCGAATGCGTTGTTGGTTACAATGATCAAGGAATAGATCCTTTGGATTCTGTTACATGGAACGGTAGCATCCCCAATTTGTCTTGCAAATACAAAGCTAATCAAATGACTTCTTTTAATGTCATTGAAAATTATAAAGAAAAATTCGGTCAAGATCAAAATTGGAAAAGTATGATGGAAAAATTATGTTCAACTGAAACAGATAGCTTGTGTATCATTGATCCGATAACAGGTAGACCATTTAAAAAATGTAGCAAAATTAACAGCACAAGTGACATTGGAGATCAGTGTCGAGTGTTTTATAAAGCCCAAAGCGAAGAAGTCAAAAATTCTATTGCTATAAATTATTGCTTCTTACACGGCACTAATCCCGATTGTAAGTGCATGTATCGTGATCTTGATCCCAAGTATCGTAAGGTCAAACCTTATATTCCAATCAACGAAAGTTGCTGGTATCCTGCGTGTGGGAAGTCGTCATACATAAGAACGCAAGATCTTGTTGGACAGACGTGTCCTACCAATATCTGTAAAACTGTTTTCGACAGTCTCAAGAAAAATAATATCAATATATCCGAAAACAATGAAGCCATTGATTGTATTTTTAATGATCCAGATAATGATCCAGATGAACCCAAACCTCCGTCTCAAACTAAAAACCCAGTTTCTGTTACAGCACTTGTCATTATCGGCACTATTGTTTTTCTTATTATTGTAGGTCTTTTGGCGGTGGCTTCTAGTCGACGATAGTTTATTTATAGGATAAATGGCTGCTTCAGCCTACGTTGGTTTTAAAAAACAGACTAGCGAGCAAAATAGTTACTCTCCTGATCAAAATTGCGCTTGTTTTACTTGCAGCATAGGCACTACTAAATTACCTTGCAAAAAAACAAATGGCGTTTTGGACTATCAAATAGGTTCCAAAGATTGCTGTGGAAATTTTTGTCCTCAATTACGTGTTTGTGTTCCACCCGACCCAGCTGAATGTTCCATAGGACTTAATGATGATTCGCTTGATCCGTTTGAATCCGTGTCGTGGCAAGTGCGTTCTCCTAGTTTAGCGTGTAAATACAATGCTGAACGCATGAATTCGCTCAACGTCATCACTAAATATCGAGATCTTTTTGGTCGCGACAACAATTGGAAACTCATGATGGAAAAATTGTGCGCCACTGAAACCGACAAGTGTACTATTGACCCGTTGACAGGTAAACCTTTCGACAAGTGTAGCAACATGAACAGCGTTCTAAATGTGGGTGATGCATGTCGTATTTTTTATTATTCCGAAGTCGATAATATTCAAGAGAGTATCATTCAAAATTATTGTGCCAAACATCCACTTAACAATGACTGCAAGTGCGCTGGACGTTCTCTCGATCCTCAGTACCGTGCCGTAAAACCTCACATTCCTTATAATGACGGTTGTTGGTATCCACCATGTTTGACGTCACCTTATTTAAGACCACCCGAATTAGTCGATCCGACATGTCCTTCTAATATTTGTCAAATTGTATTCGATAATCTCAATAACAACAATGTCAACATTACTGAAAACACAAATGCCATAGATTGTAAATTTGATAGCAAACCCAAACCACCTCCACCCCCACCTCCACCCCCACCTCCACCACCACCATCAAAGACAAGTAATATGTCATACATTGTGGGTGCAATAGTGATTGTTTCCTTGTTGGGGGTTTTTATTGTTGTAGCATCTCGTCGCAATAGTTGATGAATATCAATGTCTACCTTTTTGCTAGTTTATGTTTTTTAGCAAAGATGTTGTTATAAAGGTTAGACATTGGTAGTCTTGTTTTTATTTGATAACCACCTTATCTCGTTTCATGACAATCTTATAGAGCAGCGACGGACTATAAGTGTTCATCTTGTGTTTGACGGTTGTTAGGGTGGTGGCTTGCCGTGTTAATTGGTAGTTTGCGTCGAGACTTCGCAGAATACCGTGTCTTTCTCGCGACTGATGGAAATATTGATGACGAATGTACCGTTTCTTGTAGACGGAAAAGATTTCCTTGGCAATAATTTCTAGACGTTTTTCGTACCAGTCGGCAATGTCTTTGGCTTCCGGATAAATAAGATGAAATTTGGTCTTTTTCTCTTCATCATTGCGATTGACAGCGTAGCAAAATATCAAACATTGACTATTATTGCGTATTGAAGAATAGTCGTAGTATGATGCGTTTAAAATGCGATATTGAAGTCGATAATCGTCACTGAATAAAAAAATGCCTTGTTTTTCAAATGGATCAATATTTTCCACGGCCGTTACTAATTCTTCTATAGTTTCAAAAGTGACGGTTGGATTAATAGGTATTTTGTCGACCGTCAATCCTTTGATGGGAACGTCTTTTTCGTCTGTTGTCAAAACCAAATAGATTTTTTCCTTTTGTAATTCGCACCGGACAACAACGCGATTCTCTTCGTTATTGATCAACAAAAAATGGTAACGGGTTTTCTTGTCTAAAGCCTCCGTGAACGCGTTCAGATCCTCGTAACCGTAGGTAGACAGAGCTTTAACAAACAATACACCGAAACTTGTTTTGCTTCCCCATGTTGAATTGAAAGCGTCGAGTTTGCGATGCGTAGTCATGTACCAACGATTATCGAGATAGAGAAATTTCAAAATAGAACCTTCGTAAGACCAAGACATATTGAGAGTTTTAAGGTCGAGCGAATTCAAACGAGTCTTTTCATTGGTTGTCATTTCTTCGGTAAAAGGAAATCCTCGATAAACGAGCTTTTCGTTTTGAAAAATGTAACCACGAATACGGCAATCGAATTCAGTTCCTTGAGCTTTAGCACAATAGACTTGAAATTGACCATCATCATCTGTCATGGTGATTTGATTTTTTTTAATTTCAAAGAGTAAATCACTGTCATTGTCTTCGTCTAAAAAAGACAAATTGGCGGTCATGTTACAGAGCACGTCCATCTTGATGAAGGATTTACGTTGGCAAGTTTGCTTCTTTAAATCTGAAATTATTTAAATAGAAAAAAAGTAAACTCAAATTTTTTAATCACACTACTATTCATCACTAATAAAATGAATAGCACACTTTTACATTTAATTAGATCCGATTGGGATATAATTCAACTAAACAAGTACGATCCAGACACTCTTTTATTCAATGTCAGTGCGGATCAAGCGCTAAAAAATGGCGTTGAGCGTGATATGGCCGTCGCCGGACTAGTAAAGGAAATGTTTCAAAAACCAAGAGTTACCTACAAGGACGAAATAGTTCAAATGGTTTTACCACCTCAACCTGAATTTTTTCAGCGAGCCATGAATAAATGAACACCATTTATTTGGCTCTTTCAACTGCACTGGTACTCTTGTTTTCATTTATTTTCTACAAGACAAGGGACACGCCTATTTCGGGTGTACAGGTCACGAGTGAATCGCTTTTTTTTACCACGCCTATAAAAGCCATTGTTAAACAAAATAATTTGGCTCAATCGTATTGTGCTGGTGGCTGTTCGTGGACAGAAACTGCTGTCGGGTATGGAGAACCTGGTCCTTACTCCAGCGACACAGGTTCGGGAACGTTGCCATACGACCTTCAAAAACAAGACGGTCTCGACACGATGCCTTTTGACATGAGTACTTTAGCGGCAGGACAGAGTGCCACGCCACCGTCTCAGAGTTTCACCTTCACATCCGACCCTATTGTCTCATTAATTCCTGATCAAACAATCTACTAGAAAGTTTCTTATTCTTAGACAAATGAAAATTAAACAAATCGACAACGTTGCTCTTTTGCAACTGTGCCGTAGTCGCGCTCAACAAATTTACGTCGAGTCTTTTATTTTTACGGGTGCCACACCGCCTCGAGGCGTGGAAATAAAAATAAAACAGTTAGAGGAACCATTAGAACCTTTGCGTGACACTAATCGCTCGTGTGTTAAACAATACATTGTCGAAAAATTTGTTATGGCCTGTCCTTACGATCGTCAACGATTTAACGTTCTCGTTAACAATGCCATACTGTTTAAACAATTGCAAATTAAGGATTTGCAACAGTTTTTGACAGAGTTAAATAGCGATAGTAACGTATCGTGTGAAACCTTACTAAAGAAACACCAAGCCATGACGCGAATAATTCTTGAACTTTCCAAATCGTCGGCCAAGGATAACGAGTCGCCAAATAACCCAAAGTAAAATAAACAGGATTTCGGTAGGAATATTTTGGACATTTTTTAAAAAGCTCGATGATTCGCGGCACGTCGTCGTAGGCGATAAGTTCTCGACGTTCCGCTTCAAAATCCAAAACTTTTTTTAAAATATGATACAATATTTGTAGACTCGGATCCAAATAAAGTTCAGTCGTCAACGTATCGTAATTTACTTCATCTGTTGTGCAGAATTTTGAGTAATCCATTTATCCTTATTTACACAAGATAAAAAATGTGTAAATATTTGTCTTAGTAAAATGATTGCAAGAGCGTGTCTAATTCTTGTTGCATTTTACGAAGACCGTTACGAAAACACGTTTCTGTTGTCAAATCAATGTTGAAATATTCACCTACGCCTATTAATTGATCGTATTTGAATCGTGACAGAAAATAGTTGCTTAAGCGTTTGCGAGAAACGCAATATTTTTTCAAAAAAAGTTGTTCAACTTGTGGTGCCGAACCTGGATGTTGAGGATAATTCATAAAAAAATCAATGCAATCCATTTTCGTCGGCTTGGGTAGAAAATCGCAAATGGTAAACCCTAAATCGATAACAATTTCCCATAAAAAGGCGTGAGGTTTTTTGAGCCACCACACCCTCGGAAAAGAACTTAATGTCAAACACGGGTCGAGAGACAAAACGCTGTTGAAATAAGCAATGTTACTACTAATGGACGACAAAATTGGTAAAAGATATTCGGTAAATTGGTAATCGTATTGATCGAGACAGTACCAAAAAAAATTGCCTTCAGCATCTTGGACGCTGTCGTACCGGCGAAAATCCGATCCAAGGTGAATTTCGTTAGTATAGGAAGCCGCATTTAGCAAAGGTGGTCCAAATAAAGGTTTTTTGATGACGACATCAGTCATTTCTATCATTTCGATATCCATATTTCAAAATTAATGATATTTTTGAAATACTATTTCGTATAATCATCTTTTTTCTAAATAAACTCATTGTCGTAATCGATAATATTCGTAGCATTCGCAGTGGTGGTGGTAGAAGGTGTAGTAGTTATTGTTGTGGTATTATTTTCATGTTCAACATTCCTATGTTGTTTCTCGTGACTTTTTTCAATCAGTTGATGTAAAACATTAAACTTTTCCTCCAACTTTTTGTCGATATAATTTTTAACTTTTGTAGAATTCAAAGTCGTTGTGACCGATGGAGACCCTATTTCAGAAACTTGCCCATAAACGTAAAATGACATTAATCCAGTCAAAACTAAGACGCATGTTATTTTTAGCATCATCAGAATCATACCGCAAATGCGATTTGTTTTAACTGTCTGCGGCGCAACAGACATCATGGGCGAATAAATCTGGTTTTCCATGTCACTCTTTATTTTTATACTAAACCAAACGAAAAACGAGTAAAATTTCAACTAGTAAGTAGGTCACGAGGGTGTCAAAGTACGCCTGACATAGGTAACGATTTGATCCTGACCTTTATAGGCGTCTTTCCATCGTGTGTAACCACCCTTGACGAGACGCTCGGGTGGAACCGCTCCATGCATACCGTAACCCCCAAAAACTGGAACGATAAAAACATCTTTGGCATCCATCTAATTTATTATTACATGCCGCAATATGACGATTCAAAAGGAATTTTTGGATTATAATAACCCAATTGTTCTGCTCGACGCATCAAATCCCGATTAATGCTATGAAATTTATCCGTGTGATGCAATTCGTCGCAAATGACATGTGCCAATTCGTGCAACAGAACAAACATGAGTGAATTCCAACTGTAAAATTTATCAGCTGATTTTCTTAAACACATTACTACACGACGCTTGTTTTCCGTATAAGAACGACTGCCTTCGCTCAACGTAAATTCCTCATAGACGTTTCGACCAATCAACATGTGTGATAGATTGTCATCCGCTGGCATGACCAACACTTCTCGAGCCGCTTCGCTCAATTGATGTAATTTGAATATCGCCTCAGGCGTATTGACCAGAAATGTTTCCTGCCGTTTTTTTCGATGTAAATAGAATAAACCAAAAACAAGTACCACTAAAAGAAAAGATAGAAAAATCAAGGGTCTCATTTATTGAACCCAACAATGCTGACACATGCTACATTTGGCAAAAACACTCATTGGTTCGTCACCACTACGAACTTGACGACTGTAGGCACAAATTTTTTTTGATTTACATTTGTGACAGACAAGAACGCCTTCAACGACGTCATGGGGACTGAGTGTGTATTTTTCGAATTCCTGTTCCTTTTGTTTGTAATTGTTGAAGGTGTTCAAGTCCCAAACGCGTTTTAATGGGCTATCGGCTCCAAAAACCAGCTCGTAGAGACATTCGCGATTGTCGGTTTCCAATTGGTAGTGTTGATTTAATTTTTGGAGAGAAAATGGACGATTGGTTTCCATTTCCGTTGATGTTTTTTAGAAACAACGCTGCGGACGGTTTCTTCAAATGTTGACGACAAGTGAACACACTCGTACACTTTCGGCTCTGTAGTTAGTGACAAAGGCTCAACTCGACGACGCACTGCCTTTTCGTCGCCCCAAAACTTCATAAAAGGTTGGAGAGTGGGCATCAAAGCTTCCATTTTTTCTGCCACACGTTTAGATTCCGATTCAAGATTGGTCCATGTATCTGAAGCTAATAAATGAGAATCTTTCAAAACTCGGATAACATTTCGATAGTGCACTGACGTCCACTCTTGGTGAATAAAACGTGAAAAATCTTCGGCACTCATGCGTACCCAATACCAATCATCGTACGGTTTTTCGTAGACGGGACTCAATAACGGCTGACACGTAAAACGCAAGTAATAATGCTGTTCGTCTAATGATTTTCCACACCAAGGTGGTTGAGCACAAAAAATAGCATCCAAATCTACCAAACGGCAAAAAGGCCAATACGAAGCTTCCGCTTTGGCCAATAAAAGTTTGAAAAAATGACGAGCGTCGATTTGACCGTGTATGTGAAAATCAAAAAATCTTTGAGACATTAAAACATCTTTGTTGTTAAAATTGGTAATATTTTCCAATTTTAATGGCGGTAAACCCATAAAAAGAGGATTTAGCCATTTTTTTGCTTCGTGTAAATCCAATAAAAGAGTAGTTGGCAATGTCAATAATTGATGTTGATTATTTAAATTTACTTCTGATAATTGCAGATTAGGTATGTAACGCCGAGCTTCTTTCAATTGTTTTTTCATGACGTGCCATTGAGTTACAGCAGCTGTCGTCAAAATACCATTGCCTCCTTTTTTAGACATTTCGTTCGCTAGACAACCGTGCTCTAAAACGTGTTTTACTGATCTACCGACAAAGTCGCAATGCTGGCAACTAAACCGAACCGTTCTAGACACGCGGCATGTGGTACGACTAAAATGTTTACGAAACGATTCGACACTGTCGCTTTCGTACAGACATACTTGGCATCGCATTTTCTTGTAACTTTGTTAACGCCTTGTCTGGTTATTTTTCATATTTCTCACCAATAGGGTTATCATTGTCGTTAACACAACACCTAGCGAGAAATACATTATTTTTTCTGTCATACTGCTTCGTTGAGCGCAACCTACACAATCAGCTTGTCCTTTGACTACGTTATTTGGCTGATACAGTCGCGAGGCGTTGGCCGGTTGGCGTGTCGACAACAAAATTCTTTCCAAACGATCAAGACGTCTTCCTGTTTTGTGTATGTCGTCGTCGTCGTCGTCCTCGTGTAGAATAACATGAATCGGTGTCCTATTCATTTTTATCTTTAAAAAGTCTCTGAAATTATAAATATAAATATGAATGGTGTTTACAATCATTATGATTTTGACGGAAACGACTACCGCTTGTCAGCCAAACGATCTAAATGGGATACTCTTGTCCTAGGCGGCGGTGGATTCAAGGGAGTTCAATATCTCGGTGCTTTGCACTATCTTTTTGAAAACGGACACTTACATGATGTAAATACGGTGTGCGGCACTAGCGTTGGCTCTATTATAGGGCTTTTATGGTTGTGCGGTCATGAACCACTTGATCAATATCATTTATTACCGTTGAATAAAATTTTTAAATTATCAACGACTTATCCTTATGTGGAAAGTTTACTTCCAAGTGTTATGCCCGATTACTTGGCCGTTGAAGTAACATTTATGCAACTATTCAAAAAAACTAGCAAGTTTTTTTTTGTCATTGCTTATAATGTGACAAAAAATCGGCAAGAAGTTTTTAGTTGCATCACCACACCAGAGTATAGTGTGGTTGAAGCCGTGCTTTTTAGTTGCGCTTTACCTTTAGGCTCTTTGCCGCGTTGTCGATTCACTGGAGATTCGTATATGGACGGCGGCATATGCAATAATCTCGCCGTCGACATCGCCGATGATTTTGATTTAACCTTCAAGATCTTAGCTTTGTGTTTGAAATCAGAACATAAACTTTCCACCGATCCTGGATTAAAACGTGTCTTGGAAATTATGGTCAACGTTCCTTCGCGTCTCTTGGACGTCTTTCGAACTCGACAAGCCCAAAAACTAGATTGTCTTTTAGAATTAGAATCGGATGGTGGAATTGATAGCGTAATTTCTCTTGATCTCGAAACTAAACAGAAATTTTTTGATCAGGGATATTCAATGGTTTCTCAAACATTTGAAACAATGTATAAATAAAACAATGGATGCAGCATGTCTAGGATTTTTCATCGCAGCCATGGCTGCAGGAATCGGACTCTACTATTTTCTAGCTCGACGTTGATTATCGCGCGCGCAACAATCTTACAATAAATGATTCAAATTATATTGACACTTTTAATTGCTTTTGGAGTCTGTAAATTATTTTCTTCTGACAAGAAACGTGTGATTCGAGAGCATTTCATGCCGCCACTGTCTTATCGTTTCGAACAAGGTGGGCCAAAAACCATGCTAGACTATAGCATCGATAGACCTGTTGAAGCTCAAATGTCTGCGGAACAACCTCAACGAGCCGAGTACGCTCGAGCTGATTTGACGACACGACCGGAAACTATGCGTTCACCTCCTCATACCAGTCTATTTCTAAATTATACGGCTCCTCCTAATCAAACGAGTAACGTGGCGCCACGCGTTGCCGACGTTTATTATGGAGCGTATATCAACGAGCGTCCTCCCGAGCCACGTCATCTAGCTGTTGAACCTTTCAATCCTTTGGGATTAAGTCACAACGGTCAATTACAACCCATTATTTACTCTCGAGCTGTTTATGCTAACAAAAAATCGCGTCTAAATCAACTAGGTGATCCCATTCGAGGAGACGTGCCCATTGCTCCTTTGGCTGGAGAATCTTGGTTTAAGCCAGCCGTAACACCTCATATAGATTTACGAGAAGGGGCCATGACGGTGATGGGTGGTCGTCACAACGACACCACCAACGAGCTTGGCTTGCTCAAATATAAATCTACATATGGCGCTCACAACATTATTGCTGGTAGTCCTTTCAAACCTGACAATGAAATGGTCATGCAAACGAGTGGCATGATTCCTCTCTATAAAGAAATGGTCAATAATGCAGGTGACGTCACTGTCACAACCATGTATTAGGATTCTAAAAAAAAACATTACATTTTTTAGAATGCTGCTTATTTTTTTAACGACGGGATAGACGTTCACAATTTTTAGACAAATAGCCATGAATCGTGTATCGATCGGATCCGTATGTAGGCGTTAGTTGGTATACGAGATTGGCCGCGTAAAAATTGATGCTGTTTCTTTTAGGTAACAGAGTCACGACCGTGTCGAGCCTAGTATCCGTGTAGGTCATTTCTCCGCCGGTAAATTGACGAGGTAATGTATAAAAATGATAGGCAAACCCGATTTCATGTCGACGATTTATTTTTCCAGTGTCGAGACAGTTGCGACTCAGTGTGGCTTCAAACAAAGCCGGCTCAGCTTTGAACATGGGCCGATTCAAAGCCGTTACAATCTGCGTCAACATGCCGTTTAATTTCTCTCTGAACCATCGACACTGGATACTGGAATCGTAGTAAGGAATGTGGGCCGAGCTATCGCGTGTATGAAGATGAAAATTTTCCTTTTCGCTGTCGACAAACTCGAGTAGCTTACTCACTTCCGATTCGTCCAGAAAATCTTCGATGGTAAAAACATCCATTTTTGATGATGGCCGCTATAATAAAATGAAATCGCAACAAAAATTAGTGTTTTTAATAGGAGGTATATTTTTATTTATATTCGTCTTATTTTTACTCAATTCTAAACCGAGACGAGATTCTGGACCATCACAACCTTTACAACCTTTAAAACCCGCACCGGGTGATTGGAAATCACAAGTTGCGCTGCTTACTAACAACGAACGACAAGCACGTCAGCTTGAACCGTTGATTTTAAATGAAGAGCTGTCGGAAATTGCACGATTGCACAGTGCTGATATGGTTCAAAGAAACTATTTTAATCACGTCAATCTACAAGGAGAATCTCCGGCAGTGAGAGCCACCAAACGAAACTACAAATGGGAATTTATTGGTGAAAATATCGCTGCTGGATACTCTTCACCGCAAGATGTCGTTTATAGTTGGATGAATTCCACCGATCATCGAAAAAATATTTTGGGAACCTATAAACGCATCGGTGTTGGAGTTGTGCTCAAAGCCGACGGTACACCTATGTGGACTCAAATGTTTTCCGATTAAACAGCCAATTCTTTGACAGCTTGATCAAGCATTGTTTTCGGATCGTCCCATTCAGGATTGTAACGCTGGTCATGCCAGTCTCGAAATGCCGTGGAGCCAAATTGCCATTCGGAATCAACAACTTCAGCTTTACAGACAAAAACACACCCTCTCCAATCATTTGTTTGCTGCATAGAATTGTTAATAAACAGGCATTGATGATTGCCCGTGTGCGAAGCCATCAATTGTTTAAACAAATCAAAAGAAGGTACAACTCCTCCGTAGTTGGTATAAAGTAATTTTAGTGAATCGAGATTTGTTTCTCGAAAAAGAAAAACGCCGTCTACAGCCGTACGAATGTTGAGAGGCATGTCCAAGGCAAATTGCATGCACAAAATGTACAACAATTTATAGTGACTACCGTTTTTGAACAACGTTTTTTGAATTTGCTGTCGAAAAACGCTCGACTGATCGGCACAATCATCGAGAATAAGGGCCATCCATTTATCTCCATCGTCTACTTCCTTATTATTAATAATTTGATATTGACGATGAATAACGTTACCCAAAACTGCATCATCATATTCATCAAAGACAAAAAGATTGGGAAAAAATTCCTTGTAAAAATCATTGGCACCTTCACTTCCCGACATTGCAATACCCATTTTGATAATGTCGCTTTTTGATTTCAGCAACGCTTTAAGCAACGTCGATTTTCCACTACCAGGTTTTCCGACAATAATAATTTTACTTCCTCTAGATTTTTTCTGCCGAAATGTTTGTTGATTGGGAAGTATACAATCAAAATCAGTTAATTTGAGCAATTCCAATTCATCCATCTTTTATTTATCAAGTTTCACATTGTAACGTTGAAAATTTCACAAAATAAAATAATTTCAATTAAATAATTATTAATTGAAATTTAATAAATATCTTCAAAGACGACATTTTCTTCTTCTTGATCGACCAAAGGAGATGTTTCAACCGAAGGCGGTAGCAATTTCTTGTCCACACTTTTCTTCCACCAACCGACTGTTGTCTCGAAAACACTCTTGTACCATAAAGATGTAGTGTAAAAAGCAGGCTCGCCGTAGCCTTCTGTTGAACATCCAAAAGCTTTTTTTGAACCTTCTCCAACGAGTTTTGAAACAAATTTAGGTTCGAAAATGTAATTAGATGCCCGCCATGACTTTAAAGAAATGTCGTCTTGTAAATATAGTTTCTCTCCAAAACGGTAATTGATGCTAATAAAGATTTTAGACACATAGTCGCGAAAGCTATTGTCAAATCTGGTCAAAAATGTTCCATTGGCCGACAATTGAATGGGTTTAGTGTGATATATTAAACCATTGGGGTCCAGAAAAAAAAGTAAATAACGTTTATAGCACTCGTCCTGTCTTTCATCTTTGGACATCTTTTTGTCAACTACCCAGGGTCCTTGGCAGTAACGTGTCACCTTGTTGATTGATAGATATTGTCCACGAACAATGAGAAGACGAGGTTCCGTAAACAGTCTTCCTGGAACGGTTTTAAATTTACCAGTGAGTAAATCTTCAGTCTTGGTTTGTAACTCATGTGTAACTCCTACATTGTAAGCATCTTCTCGCCATTCAGCCAATTTCATACTATCAAAAGCCACAAATAATCCAGCTATCGGTTGATTAATAGATTTGCACGAAGGTATACGGGCTGATTGAACATCTTTAAATTCACTACCAAGATTGTTAATCAGATCCATTTTTAAAGGCTAAACACAAAATCTTTTGCAATTCTCTCCAAGAAATCAAATCGTTCTCTTGAAGCTGAAACTTGTCAAATGAATGTGACTCGTCGATGTTTATATAGGTGTCTTCGTGGTTGGGAAACCGTTCCTTCATGCAGCGTAAATGCATATATTTAACAAGCCTTTTCGGAGTGAGGTAGGCGGAGCTAAAGAGATTGCATAACAATGCATCGCATTCAAAATACAACGGCGGCGTCGATTGAAGCTGTTTCTTTTTGACGTAGGCGCTGATGAGTTTTGTTATGAAACTGCGACTGGCCATTTTTAGTGTTTTTAGTGCTTCTTCTTTTTCACTATTGGATGTGATAAAATCACGCGCTTCCGTTAAATCTTCATTATGATAAATGAAATCTATTGCTTCTGGCGTCAGCTCGTAAGGCTTTCCCAACCCGGTGTTGGCGTTGTTGCGCGTCTTTTTGACCGTTTCCATCGTTTTCATCATGACTTGAAAATGTTTTTGTAAATCTTCCAATTTTGGAAAGGTTTCAATATCGAGTTTGTGTTCTTCCAACAAATCGTCTAACTTTTCTTTAAAAGCTTTTATGCTTTCGTTACGGCTCTGTTTCTTCCGACGCACGATGGCCATTTTTTGCGACATATTTTATGTGTAATAGACGTTCTTTTAGATAGTGGGTTAATTATCGGAGAAATTATCGCTAAACTATAATCAATTTTACTTTATAAAGTAAAGGAAAAATAAAATAAATGATTTAAAACAGTTACGGCGTCAGGGTATGTATAGTGTTGTCTACTCGGGGACGTACCGCAATCAAAAAGTGTTAATCAAAACAAACTCAGCAGTCGATGTTAATCTGACACATGAGTACCAGGTAATGCGTAAATTGAACGCTTGTAAGCCACTTAAATCTTTTTTCAGTCAACCCATAGATTTTCGTCTTCAAGAAAAAAGGCAATGTCTCATTATGAATTATATAAAAAATGAAGGCAGTCTTTACGATTGCATGGATGATTTAAATCGTCATGAAAAAGAAAACATTTATCATCATTTGTGTTACATGTTATTAATGGCGCAAGAAATGTGTCAATTCACCCATTACGATCTTAATTTTGACAATATTCTTTTAATAAAACCCATCAAAAAACAAAGAAATTATGCCTTAAAAAATCGACCAATTAAAAGTCTCGCTTTCTTGAAATTTCAACCTGTCATTATAGATATGGGATTTTCCCACTGCAGAGGCGTAAGTGGGCTTAATGCTCCGGTGACACAGACGCATCATTATATGAATCCTATGGTTTTTTGTCCTTACTTTGATTTTCATATGCTTCAACGCGATTTTGACGACAACGGTCTTTCGTTTCCATTGTCAAGAATAGCGCGACCTAGACCTAAAAAAGATCCTCTTATGCCAAAATTGGTTAGGGGTAAAGACGAACGATACATTCTTCACACTAGTCTTTTTGATTTTTTAACAAGAATAACTGGTTGCGCCACTTATGAACGCGAAGAGCCATCAGTAATTCCAAATGATGACGAAGATGAGTGGGAAGATATTGATTCGTGGACCAGCGTTCAACGAATTCGTGAAACCCAACTCTACACAGCTCTTCAAACGATGAGTCCAAATTTAGAACGAGTTTATCGACAGAGCATCGATTTCGACGATCCAAAACTTGCATCAGTTTTGATGTTTTGGATCGACATTTATAAAAAAACGTATGCTAAATTTAATATTTTCAATCAAAAATTTATTGATTCATTACAGACGACTGTGTATTGAGAACACTGTGTAGATTGAAAAGAAAGTGAACGCAAGTGCACGTATCGGGTCCTCTACTTTCAAAAGCCCAACTACATTCGAGAAAATGAAACGTTCCGTTTCTCGTTTTCACCATGGTAAAAAATCGTTTCATCAAAACAGAAACAGAAGTTAACCATTCAACATGATCCATTTATCTTTGAAAATAAATCCTTTAATTACTTCTAGTACTATAGGCAGAACTAAGAGTCAGATAACAAAATTTTTTACCGCTACAATTTTCGACACTTTGAAATACACCGCCAGAACGGGCGTCAGCTATTTCAAAATTTTGACGAGGCAATCTTTGCTCTGGCATAGGCGGTCTATAATGGGGAGTGTTGTAATAAGACTGTTGATACGGTGACTGTGGTTGAACAGGAAAATGCGACGGAGGTGGATAGTAAGCAGCAGATTGAGACTGAGGTTGATAAACAGGAGCCGGCTGTTGATAAGGTGCTGGTGCATGATAAGTAGTAGCAGGGGTAGATGTGACTGGAGCTTGCTGGTAAATAGGTGTAGCTATTGGTGCTGCAGCCGTTGATGTTTCCGTATAGTCTAAAGTAATATTGGTAGCTTTAGTTAAAAATTGAACAAATTCCGTTTCGTTATAGTCACCTTGGAATCGCATAATCGGTATCATTTTACGATAGAATACGACCATTGGCACGTGAGGAATGGAGGCGTCGCTATTATCTGCAACATAAACTGTTCCTTGTGATTTGGAAACAACCACTTTATTTTCACTTAAATTAATGGTAAAAAAATGCATTTTTCCCATATACCGAGGCATGACTCGATCAATAACCTCTCTCATGGTGACACAATGCCGACAATTAGAACCTGTAAAAAAAACAATAGAAACATCTTGCGCTAAAGGAGATTGAAGAGACAAAATTTTTTGATTTTGAAAGATTATATTTTCAAAGGCATTGGATTGAAGTGTTTGTATCATTTTGTCTTTCTATTCAAAGATTTATATTATGTTATTAATACACATTTGAAGATTTTTAATATAAAAAAAAGGTCGCGTAAAGTACCGAGATCTAGTAAACGACGAAGCAAAAGCAGTCGACGCCGAAGCCGTAAAATGAGTCGACGACGCCGTGAGTCTCATCGCCGCGATAAAAAGTACGGTAGACTTACTCCTCGGGTATTAGCAGCCTTAAATTCGGCTTTTCCAGAGAAGCCTCGATGAGCGTAATTTTATAAATAATTATAATCTCAGAGATTACGCAGCTATGACGGCTGATCAACGACGCAGATTGAAAGAAGATCGTATTCCGAGACAGTTAATACGTTAATACATTAAAATGATTTTTTCTATGTATAATATTATTAATGTCTTAATATAAAATGGTTAGAACAACAACTAGACGAGTTTGTTTTTGGGTGAAAAAACGGAAAACTACGCGAAGAAAGACCACTCGAAAGACCACTCGAAAGACCACTACTCCTCGTAGTAGTAATTATAGACTTTCGTCAGAAGAATTAATGGCACTTAATTCAGCATTCCCCACTAAACCGCGCATGAGTCTTTCCTTGGCTAGACGTCCATTAACTTACAATGAAAGAAAATTTTTAGATCTTTACAAAACTAATAATTATGACGATATGACCTTAAATCAACGTTTAAGGTTAAGAGCGGACGGTATTCCTCGAACACAAATGACCGGATCAATTATGAGATCACCCAATTCAATTATCCCGGCACCAGCTATTCCTCCTTTGTCATTACCATTTTACGGCCCACGAAATTACAACGAAGATGATGATTTTTCTCCTTTATCATCGACTTCTTCAACCTCTACAGATCCTTTTAGTCCATTTTAAAACAAGTGTTAATTAAAATGTTTGTTTTCACGTCTAGCAATGGAGCTACTACGGCAATTTGGAAGTAGTGTTAAATAAATGAAAGGTTATAAAAAAGTTTGTATGTACCAAATTATCAAGAAACGAACTAAACGCCGAGCAGCCTCGTATCGTCGTCGTCGTAGCAGTCGTCGACGAACGGGTAGAAAACGAACCAGTGGCTATCCCATTAATATGGGGCAATATTACGACTACGTCTAATTAGTCAATAAATGAACAATCGATTTCTTCGTTCGACAACAGAATGGGGTCCGTCTTTTTGGTACGTTCTACATACGAGTAGTTTTTCATACCCCCTTGAAACAACGAGTCTTCACAAAAAAATAATTACCGATTTTTTAAATTTGTTACCCTCCTTGTTACCATGCCCTAATTGTCAAAATCACGCTAAAGATTTTATTCAAAAATCCAATTTAAATTTAGCAGTTCAATCTAGAGGACAATTGATTGAATTTTATGTCACGTTTCATAACTCTGTCAACGCTCGACTCAACAAGCCACAAATTAGTTTCGACCAAGCTAAAAATATGTACCACCAATTACATCCTGGATGGGGTCCACCTTATTGGTTTTTCTTTCACATGACAGCTTTGACCTATAAAGACGCGCCGACAGTTGGTGAAAGATCGAAAATGCAATTTTTTTTAGAAACTTGCTACCTTTTGTTGCCAACATGGACGTCTCAGCAATTGATGTCCAATTACATGAAATCACGACATGATCAATTGTCGTGGGCTTGTCTCAACAAGACCAATTTATTTTTTTTCTGGTACACATTTCACAATTACGTCAATAAGCTATTAGGAAAAGCCGAAATTTCTTTTGAAAGAGTTAAAGATATGTACAGGATAAATTAGATGGATCAAGAAGACACGGAAACCGACATTTTGCCTAGCAGCGATGACGAAACCAATTCCTTTTTTGATTACGATGGAGATTTATCGTTTCAAGAATATCATGAAGATGACGAATCGGACGAGGTATCGTTATCGAGTCCCTTCGCCGTGACAACAACACCTCGTTATGTTTTTCCTAAACCTATGATTTATCAATTGTTTGAAACTACTCAAGACATTAATGACATGTTTAACAACCGAGTACAAATGTTTGAAATTCCTCGTCGTTGGATTAAACGTACAGATGGTGTTAAAATTAATGTCAAATTATGTCGACATTATCTGTTGAATAAAAAATGTGATTATCATCACAGTTGTAAATTTTCTCATCATTTTTGTCAAATAACCAGATGCAAGTACGATTACTGCAAAAAAACCAAAATGGTTGGCGATGGTGTATTTATTAACACGAGCAGCAACATGTGCCGCATGAGACATCATTTAGAAACTCTTAATAGTTTTATTTTTCGTACACGTCAAATGACCAATTTTGATTTACATTTGCATATCTATGCCGAATTTCTCGATGAATTTAAAAGATCTTTTTGTTTTCCTATGAAATGTCAACAATTGTGTTTGAAGATATCAAACGTAGTATAAGAAATTTCATCTGACGAGTTATATGAAATTTGTCAAGTTCTTCAGAGTTGTGTTAACAATGCGACCACCGTGAAGCAAATATTCTTTACGACGTTCATTGTAGTGATGCATCATTATTGGATGTGAATCGACAAGATCGACGACAACTGGAACAGTGGTAGTTCGCATGACTCGCCCGAGAAACTGAATGTAATACTGTACCATATCGGCTGCTACCATAAGAGAATCTAGTTTGGGAAAATCAAAGCCAGTGCCTATTTTCCCTACGGTACCAATCAAAATGTTACAATTGACGTCGTAATGATGAACATTGCCAATAAGCAAACTAACGATGCGATTTTTTTTCTGAATTAACAAATCGTACAATGCTTGTCCATGAGATTTACGTTTGACTAGAATGAGCCAAGTGCGTGTCTCTGGAAACATATTAATAATATTCACAATCATAACGTGTCGATAGATATTATCGCTCTGCTGCTCTAACATGTAATTCCAATCGATTTTACCGTACAATCGTTTTTCTTTCATGTCAATGCCCGTGTGAATCGTGTAAATGTCGTGAACTTTAAACAATTTTTTGACAATGTAATTACTACCATAAAAATGTTTAAAAAGAATATGAAGTTCGTCAGGACGGTAAGGAGTGGCTGTTAAACCAATCAGTTTTTTAGGAAAGAGTTTTAACAGATTAAGACTTCGTTTTTCACTGAGAAGCAAATGAGCTTCGTCAGTAACGAGCACAAAATCTTTGGGCAAATTTTCCAATTTTGCCAAATTAGCAATATTAACGATGGCAAAATCAAACGGTTTCGTATTGTCATCAGGTAATTTTGTAACGTGACAAGGACTACAAAATTGTTGAACGGAAGTTTTCCATTGATTAAACAAGCAGACGCGATGACACACGACAATGACGGGAATGCGAAGCCAGCAGGCCAAGGCCAAAGTAGTAATAGTTTTTCCAAAGCCCGGATAACAACTTATCATGACGACATCGTTTTCAGACAACATTTTTCGAGCATTTTGATAAATGTTGACTTGTTCCGGTCGCAATTGTCCCATAAATACGGGAAATGTTTTTGATATAATAAGGGGTGTGTTTCTATTAACACGCTTTTTAAACGAAAAAGGAACATTAAAATACGGGAAAACGCCCTCAGCAAAACATATAAGATTTTTTTCGGTTGTGACAATCGTCAATTGTTTTTTCAAGCGGATTTCATCTTCCGGTTTAGTTAAACATATACGAATGCTCATTTATGCTACGGGTGAGAAACTTTTAACGCTGGCTCTAGCCAGAAAAGTGACTGGATCAATTGATGTCTTTTTAACGACAGCCGAAGTAGGAAGGTAACCGTGTTTTATGTAATTTTCGATTTGTGGACCAGGATCAAGACTAAAGCACGCTCGACAACTAGTAACACTTAAATCTTGGAAAGCTGAACCAATCATAGCTTCATTTGTTCTAGGCTTTTTACTGAAAATTTCAAACATATAAGCTGGTCTTAGACCAACTTTTACATTTTGCGGTTCAATAAGAAATTGGATGGAATCCAATTTAGCTACCGTCATGTAACTGGTAAGGAGATGATCAAATCGAGAGGCATAGCTGAAATGACAACCAAGAGGAAAATATTTTTGATAGTTGTAATTAAAACCATGAGGCGTACTATCGAGACCGGTATGACCTTCTACATACCAATAAGTTACTAGATCTTTAGCGGCTTTAAACGCTTGGGCAGTGTCATTAATTTGGCCGCCTTTGTAACCGTTTTGTTTTAACACGTCCAATGTCATAGCAGACCACATGGTTTGTTTAGCAGGAACGCTTCCGTTTTTGATAATTTCAGAAACGCGATTGACTTGTTGAAACAGATTTTGTTCAAAGGAATTTGTTTGACTACGAAGTTCCATAAGTTTATCGAAATCAAGACCGAGACCCATTTCCGATTTTGGAGCCAGTAAGAGTCCAAGTTTGGTGTTGACGGCTACCGATTTTCCTACAGTCCACCAGAGACCACAACCTACTAGAGGATAAGTCCAATAACCTCGATAGTCTGCTGGGCTGACTTCGGCACAGACGTTGGGAGGGAATCCTCCAGGACAATCTTTCACGAGAGTAGTAGTAAGATATTCACGTAAAGGCGGTGTCTCTCGCGATGACGCCATGGCCGGTTTTGTATCTCCTATGGTGTACGATCCGTCTCTATAACAACGTTTAAAAGTTCCTTTAGATTGAGGTCCACCATAAGAGCCATCACTGACCACAGTTAGACATTTTTCATCGGCAAATTCACAAGTAGTTGATGAACAATCGGTCGGGTACCACCAAGGTTGATCAGAACGTGATAAGTTAAAAGGTTTTCCTCCCACTGTCAATCCAGGTTGAAACTGTTTAAAAAATGGATCAGGATTTTTGGTGCATAAATCCGGAATGGCATATTCTCCTGGAAAAACAAAACCTTCGTAATACGAATCGTTTGGATAACCTTTTTTACCAGACATACCGTTACGAATAATCGTATCTTTGCGGTAATTGGTATCGGGGTTATCGGTATCAAAAGCACGTTTCATAAGCCAGGCGTTGGTCAAATTTATCACCATATAAGGCCAATTAGGACAATCTTTTAGTTCAGCGGCTTGTAACCGATTGGGACTGTAAATACATTCTTTGTGAGCCACTCGCAAGCAATCGCAGAGATTTCCGTCAAAAAGTCTAGCGAAATCGAGATTTGCATCTTGATCGATGGATGATAGTATAGCCAAACGCTCTGTTTTGTAATTGGAAAGCGATTTTTTAGCTTTAGTGGGAATGAAATCGAGATAATAGGCGTCGAGATTATCATATACTTGATCCAATTTTGCTGTATCACTAATGGTATGATTTGGCCAAACGCTCTTAAAATACTTAACAAGATTAGCGGCAAGTTTGGGATCAATGACTGGACCAGGTGGTTCTATTTCGCCGCCACCTCCACCACCTCCGCCCGTCTTTTGATTAATGTAGGTGGGGATGGAGAATTCAGGAAAAGTAGCCATATCTGGTCTGGGCCAATAATTGCTGATAGGAAATTCTAAAGCAGAATAACTGTATTCATTAGCATATCCAAGCGCAGAATAAGAAGGAGGAGGAATTGGTAGAGTCATTCGAGAAATTTGACCGCTCGGAGGATCTATAATTGCTAATGTTTGAGGAAAAGTAATAATTTTCTTTTCTCTCAGACCGAAAATGGTTAAAATTACCAAAATTACCACAAAAAGCATTACTAACCATAACTGATTATTCATAATTTATTAATTTAGAGAAACGATATTCCAAAATTATAAAATGTTGACAGTTTTATTCGATGACAATTGGGTTCCGAAGGAAAAAGATGTGAAAAATGGTTGCTCTTGGGTTCGTGTCGTACAATACGGCAACTTCAAAGACGGATACGACAATTTGCTTTTTGAAACAAATAATCAACAACTAACTAATATCTGGTTTCAAAAAGAAAAAAAAAGTCAACCGCTATGGGTAGATAAACGATATTTTTACTGTTGCGTGGTGCAGAAAAAACGAGCATGTACCCTATGTGGGAAAGAAATGAAAAATGATCGTAGCATAAAACGACATCGTAAAATTTACCATTTTAAAAATTAAAATATTTAAAATGATTACAAGTCCAGAATTGAAGTAAAAGAACGGGAAGGGACGACTTCTGGTATTTTAGCGAGCACAGGTTTGGAGGTAACGGATCCTGTAAGTCTCCGTGGCCGAGATCGGACAGCAGCCGCTGTAGAAAAAGCAGCTGCAGCATTTGAAGATATTGGTTCTTTTATTGGTTTTGGTGCTGGTTCCGGTGTTGAATCTGAGAAATCAAACGGACTAGCCGATTCAGTCAAAGAACTAGGAATAGTTATGAGAGACGCAGCAGAAAATGGATAAATAATTGGTTCGACAAGTGGCGGAACAACCTTTTCTTTGGTTTGATCAGGTTGTTTACCAAGTTGATGTGATTGTTGTTGAACAATAGGTCGTCGAACTGATCTTTTTAATAAACGTTGTTGAATGGGTCTTTGAAAATCAAATGTGACCTGAACAGATTCTTTTTTTGAAAACGACAACAAATAGACAATAGCTACAATGCTAGCTATAATGCCGCTTACAAAAAACTTTTGCTTCATTTATTATTTTCTTGAATGAGTTGGTCATTTGATTTAATCCAAATGCTGACATTGACATCTGGCGTTTCGCTTTCAATAACCATAGGTTGATATTTATTGCAATAGATCAAAAGTTTAGGTGAAAAAATGGAAATTTTGTTACTATTTTTAATGGACACTGAATTGAAACGAATAGGTTCTGGATCATTATCGACCTCGGTATCGCCAATACTGATGGAACTTTTTGTTATATCATTATGTTGGAAAGAAAAAGTAAGACGTTGATCTTGACGATAGACGTCGACCCACCCGGGTTGTAATTGTATATTACGGCAAATGTTGACGTACTCTTCATTGGTGACGGAAACTGGATCAGTAATTCTCTCATTAAATTCCAAAAGTTCATTTTGGATCAAAGTCACTTTGATTTCAAAATGCAAAACAATTTGATTAGCCACATCATTTTTTTGATTTTTAACGATTTTAATTTCAATCTTATCGGGAATGCCGTTGGAATCTCCGATTATTTTAATAATGACATCATCAATTTTTTTGGCATTTTTAAAAGCAGTTTTAAGATATTCCAGACTAACTCCCACATTGAGTTCATTAGCATCAGAAATAAACTTTTCAAAAAAATTTTTTTTAATTTTAGCATTGACGTGTATACTGTGCCTGATGTTTGTGTAGATTTGCATGCCTGCAGGACGTATTTTGAAACAGGCTTGACGAATACATGGATTTTTGTCACACAAAGGACTGATTTGAAGATTTAAATCAAAGAGATTTTTAAAAAAAAGACCTCTATTTTTACAGAAAACTTCAAATAAAATTTGGTTATCCATTTTTTGAACAAGAGCAAACTCTTAACTTCTATAAATATAAAAATGAACAAATTTTTGGTGGTGGCTTGTATTTTGTTGTCACTAGGATTGGTCTATTTTAAAAGGAAAAATGATCAGTACAAAAAACAGTTAGAAAAACAACAAAAATTAGTGGACATGTTAAGAGCTGGAATAGAAAAACCTTTAGAAACAACAGAAGAACCGGAATCTTCCAGTCAGCTAATTAATTTAGCCACATCAGCAATTTCTCCGTTGATAGCGTTTATAGGACCCAATCTTTTGAAAAAGAAAAACAGTTTTTTAAAGGAATCTGTCAACGCCAGTGATTTCGAACTAAGTGAACAATTAAAACAGTTGGACGACGACAATGAGGTCGCTAGGATTGTCGAATTACCGACAACACCGCTGCGCGTATCGATACCTGATCGTCTGAGTCAAGAAGCGGAAGCTATCGCTCAGGAAATTCAAACCTTTGTCGATAAACACGACCCTGAAACAGCAGTAGACGCACCCGTCAACACGTTTTCGTCAAACTCATTGGAAGAAGAACTCACCGATTCGCCGTCGGCCGTTGTAGAAGCGTCAGTCGATATCGAAATGTCCAAAAAAAACAAACGTAAAATGAAAAAATTGTATTCACATCCAGCTTTAGATCCGTGTTTTGGTCAAGAATCGTGTCCGATAATAAAATAGAGAGATTTTTACTCTGTAATAATAAGATAAATGAAAGTAGCGACAGCTGCAGCCGCAGAAATGGCAAGTGCTCCTTTGATATCCAATTCTCCACTACCCATCAATGAAAGCTTTCCATTTGAATACGTCAGCGATTTGTCAGAATTAAATCGCAAACGATTGGCTACCATCGAAGAAGCTAGAAGGGAAATTAGAGAGGCTCATGGTAAATTCTCTAAACGTTTACGTCGTCAGATTAAAGCCAGCCATTGGAACGGAGGAATTAACGCATTCGTTCAATGCGCTACGGTGCCTGTATTGGGTTCGAGTATGCTCTTTCCGATTTTAATTCCCATCACATTGCCTCTGGCACTGGGAGGTCTACTCACAGCCACCATTTGTGATTTAATTGGTGAATCGGTGGCATCTAAGAAAACCCGCTACGCAACTATAGTAACCTGTTCCGAATCCACATCAAATTATCTGGAGAGATTGTGTCGAGACATTTTCATCGATGGTGTTGTTACTCAAAGTGAATACGAACTCTTTATGACAAGTTTTACCAATTTTAAAAAAAATTTATTGAATTAAAAACAAGTTGAAAAACTCGGATATTATTTATCCAATTAATAGTGACAGAAAAAAATGAATAAAAACGTTACTACACGAACACTGGTTGGCAAGACCAAGTTTGTGAGTGGTCAACCTACAAATATTGAAGTGGAAGATTGCCTAACATTTTTTTCCCAGCATATTGAGAATGAAAAAACAAAAAATAGCATTCTTCAATTACGAACTGGATTTAAAAACTCATTTACTTGCGACCTTTTTCTCGTTAATTTTAACAAAAAAGTTAGCATGAAAATCTGTAAAAATGGAAGTTTTCAATTTACAGGTTGTATTACTATTGATTGTGCTTTTGCAGCTATTCAGTATATCCTATCACTTTTAAAATTATTGTATCCTACCCATTACTCGAATCAAGAATGTGTTATTTATATTTACGAAGTTATGAGCAATTTTCGTCTAGACCTTAAACATCGCGTTAAACAAATTCGCCTTTTAAATTTTTTTGAAAATAATTCTCCTACTTTTCCTAATTACAAATGCTTTCGATCTACGAGTTGCGCAGCTCTAAATTGTAAATATTCACTTGAACCACAAGAGGTTTTAGAAAGAAAAGTTTACGTTTACAATGAAAAAGAATTTGTCCAATGCGTTCCTTACAAAGAAAGCATTAGCAGTAAACAACTTTCTATTGATGAAGCCAAAGATTACTATGTTACTTTTCTCATTTTTGAATCTGGAAAAGTAATTGTAAGTGGCATTAATGAACACATCGTTGAAATGACCTGTACAAAATTCAACACATTGATGAAAGACTATTTTTCTATGAATCATAACGTGGATCAACCTTCAACCCTGTTGCCGATGACAAACAACAAAAAACGCTCGTGTTACGAAAGAATTGTGTTGCTACACATTGAAGACGACCAATACGTCATTGTTCGCGGAAAAAGTAATTATATAACCAACCGGAAAAACAAACTGAGCATCAAATATTCGTATTGCCGTATTGTTTACGATAAAGAATGTTTTAACGTCAATGTTTTTAAAGAAATGAAACAAATGGTCATTAACACACCAGATATTCATTTCAGCAATGTAGTTCTAACGACTAAACTTCATGAAGATATTATCGTTTCCTACATTGATACATGCAACCACCTTTAAATTTCAAAAAAAAAATACAATATATTTTTTGAAATTGTTAATGTCGTCTAAGATTTTCAGCGGTAAGACTGCTGGCGTGAAGCTTCAAAAATTTGTAAAAAGCACCCAGCAGCTCGTCTGGAATGGAATTTAAATCGATAATAGTTACATCTTCGTCGCCTTCTTGTAGAAACCGTTGACCCAATTGAGAAACGTCAGTCAAACTGTGTTCGTTCATATAACAATCGATAATATCTAGAAGAGAATGTTTTATTTCATCATCTTTGGGATAATCTACTACAAATTTTCTTTGAATTTGCAACGAATCCAAAGTAGACGGTAATGATTTCAAAGATTGATACAATTCCATATTTTTTATATACTTAGCTTCAAGTCTTTGGCTTCTTCAATATCTTGTTTGGTCAGCGGTCTAAAAACACCTTCATCGACATATTTTCCGACAATAGCTTTTCTCTTAAAAACAAAACCTCGGTAAACATGTTGACCATAGGAATTTTTTGAAATAACTATTGTTTCAGATGGAAAATATTTACTAATGACGGAAGGAATATTATATGTTTTACGTTTAACTGGAGCTGTTGATTTTCTTTTACGACAAGAATTTTCTGGTCGCGTTGGTTGTAATTCGTTCTCAGCCAACGTCATGGTTTTTAAAAGTTGGGAAATATCCGGTAAATCGGAATTTCGAGAAAGACGTCGTATAGCAACTAATACTGGTTTTTCTTCGAAAAACAATTGACGAACGTGTGATGGTTTAGACGATTCCATGTTCACCAAGTTTCAAATCTAAAAAAGAAGCAATGTCAGTGACGGTGTAGGGAACTTCTATTAAAGTGATATTATTTTTTTCACATAAATCTCTTTTAATTTCATCACGGTACTTTTGATTGAGAAAAGAATCACGAGTCGAGTGAAAATGAGGAATGTACTTGTAATGTTGTTCACCTTGATACTCGACGGCGAGTCGTAAAGAGGGATTGTAGCAATCCAATTCCAATTGTTGGTTCGTGATTGGATTACGGAGGAAATCGGGACGTTGTTTGGGAAATGCAACTTTAAATTTGGTTTCTAAATAACGACGACACGCCAACTCACCTCTGCTGTCACCGACAAATTTATTTACAGTAGGCGTGTCGTTGATTGGACGAAAGGCTTGCGGGAAAGTAGTCCTCCAATCACAACCGATCCAGCGATCTGACGTACCACGCACGCCTCTAGCTTTTCGAAAGAGACAGTAAAGAGCTCCGCATACAACAATAGTGATTATGAGTCGGTACAGGCCGATTCTTTTGATTATTCCCATATTTTACAAAAATATTTTATTAATAAGAACGCGCGTAAAATAATTAATCTTAATTTTTCCTGAATAAAATAACTCTAAAAGACAAGTAGGATGAACGAAACCACAACCAGTAGATTCCTCGTCACCCACAGTAGCCTCGAGAGCTTCAATATCGTTAACATTGGCAAAAAAGACGCAAACGCGCCGATGAATGTTTTTGTATCGAAATTTAAAAACTATTGGAGAGAGTTGTGTAGGGTCCAATTTTAAATTAGTTTCTTCATAAAGTTCACGAAGAGCGCATTGTCGCAGTGTTTCTTGAGGATTTACAATGCCTTTTGGAATTCCCCAGTAAAGATTATATGATTGGGAAACAAGAATACCTCGTCGACTGATGACGCATACACCTGCGCATCTTTTTGGTAAATCATCATCGTCGTAAAAACTTGTCGTCGGTTTTGGAGTAACGACTAGTTGACACTGACATTTTCTGTAGCAACTGATTGCCATTTAATTCTGTCTTGACTCTCTTCCAAATCTCGGTTTTTCCAATATTGTTTGATTTTTGGTTTTATCTTTTCTATCCATGTAGAGTAGAGGGTAGTCAAAGAAGTCTGCTGAATCTTGTAGTACATATTGACTTGGTATTCTATATTTTTAGACCGAAATGAAATTAGATCAGAAATCGGAGTGTGGAGGCCGACAGTTTTATAATATATTTGATCCACATATGAATAGACTTCGGGGGATTGTATTTGGGGCGGTTCTAAAGAGTAAATCATTCGCGGTTGAACCATAACTTGTGTGCTTAAAGGTTTGAGAAATTCAAAAAGTTGTTTGGGAGTTTTTTTATCAGCTCCGCGAGATAAAGATTCCAGGTATGAGTTGGGTTTCTCAACGGGATGATTGAAAAAAAAAGTTAAGACTTTTTTGACGACATTTATAAATGGCAAAGGTTTAATGGATTTATTGCCTTCCTGATAACAGTACAGGAAAAATACAAACATATCGTAGCCAGGTCGAAGTTTTGAATAAATTCCTTTTTTCTCAAGATTGACTATACCCCAAAACTCGTTTTGATAAGTGCCACACGACATACCAAGATCAATAATAACGGGAATCCAACAATTGGAAAATGACACGTGATATTGATCGAATAAAATTTGTGTCTTGATATTTGAAAAATTCATCAAGATGTTTTCCAAATGCAAATCATAATGGCCAAATCGAAAAGAGGATTGTGCAAGTTCCAGAGCTATACACAATTGCATGGCGATGGAAATAAATTGTTGCCTAGACAAACCAGCCATAGCTTCCTTGAAAGAAAGACCTTCTATGTAGCGCGTTATATTGTATGGTCCAGAACGACGGTAAAATCCACTGTACGATTCGACAAACATGGGAAGACCAAGTAGATTTAAATGATACCCCGATTTAAATTCGCGATGGGCATGATGTATTAGTGTTGGTTTATTAAAATGTTTGAGAACGACAGTTTGAGACTGACCATTTTCATAATGCACGTTAGCAGTGTATACGCGTCCTTGTTTGTTGTTTAAATCTTTCATGACCACAATATCAGTTAGCCACTGATTCATCAACATTGGTCTTATAAAACGATCGTGAATACATGTTTCTAACGGACATAGACACGCGTCGTTGGATTTTAGCACCAAATCCTTACAAATGTTGTATGTCAACATATTTTATTTTCTTAACACTTTAATTTAGTTAAAAGTAGTTTATCATTAAGAAAACCATTACCATGATTTCGAAATCTAAATTATCTGTGCTGAAAACTCTCAATCAATTTATGACTGAGGAATTTTTAGTGACACACCCCCAACTATTGGAACAGTGGATGCAAGTAGAAATACAAAAACGAGTGGGTAGCACTTTAGGACTGAAACAGCGCGAAGTTATACAGGGACCCCAACGCAACATTAGTGCCTACTTGTTTTTTTGCGAGTCAAAACGAAAAGAGATTTTGGAAGCCAACCCTGGAATTAAACCCAATAAAGTCATGATTCTTTTTGGAGAGTCATGGCGGAGTTTGTCGGAAGAAGAAAAGAAACCTTTTATCGAAAAAGCCGTCAGTGACCGAGAACGTTACAACGTATTTCTAGAAAGTAAATTTCGACCAAAAAAGAACGCAAAACCCAGTACGTATAACTTATTCTGCACTGACGAAAGACGCGTGATCAAAAACGAGTTTCCCGACATGAATGCCAGCGACGTGCGAAAGGAATTGGGTCGTCGATGGAAAAATATTAAACAAACGAATCCAGAACTCTTGAAAGAAAAGTATGGATTCGTAAACGAAGATTAAATATCACTGAGTAGATTGCTAATGACTTCGTCAAACTTATTTTGATGTTTTCGAATTAAATAATTCGGCACTTGTCGAACATTTAAAAGAGTCGCCCAATCTAATAATTGTCCATAAATATCAATCATCCAGGTAGATAAGGTCGATTCTGAACTCATTACAAAAAAATCAATGGGATCGTCCGAATCGCGCAGCATGTTTAGTAATAGTTTGTGGCTTTCTCTTGACGAAGCCAGATGATCCAAAATGGAATTAGGAGTTTTTATCTCTTGCATCAATACTGACCAATCTATTGTGTGTTGATAGTTACCTGAACACATGATTAGGAGACCCAGTTTTTTCAACTGAGTATCGCATTTGTTTTCACAATTTGAATACTGTTGTTGTAACATAATAAATGTGTCATAACCATTATTGAATGAAACATCAATTCAAATTCCATTTCTAAAAATTTTAATTATTTTTAGAAATATTTATTTAAATATTAACTTCGGCTTTGATAGTGTGAATAATTCGATCCACGACATCGGCAGACAATTTAATTGTTCCACAAAAATTAATAAGTTCTAAATTTGGATACTTTTGTTTAAGATAAATAAAAACAAAAGCAGCAACATTGGTGTACATGCGGCGAACAATTTTTTCCTTGATAAATAGCAGAATATCTGGTCGTTGGATAAATTCTAAACATTCTGTAAATTGAACATCTTCAATGCCCACCACTTTTAAAATCACTTTGGCAATATGGACAGGAGATTCTTCGAGATACTGTAGTTCTGGAACATTCAATTTAACCTTGTTAAAACCTTTATTAGCGTAACTATTGTTGATGCCAAACAAATTCATAAGCGTATCGAAATTTTGGGGAATCTTTTTTAGGATGTAGACGTGAAAAAGACAAGCACATATTATGGCTTTACGTAGTTTACCGCGATGAATTCTATTCTTGCACGACTTGATGAAAAAAGTATTAGTTAAATCGATAATTTCTGGAGTCAGATTTAAAGATTCAATGTCTTTACGAATACCGACAGCTGGTTTTTCTTGAAGGTATTCTTGAACGGGCATGGGGTCAATAAGTTGCATGGAACATCTATTACAAAACGTACCGTCATTTGTGGTAAAATAAAGATGTTCACAGAATCTAAAAGGGCTGGTATCATCATCTTCGAGATGCTTGTCTTCGAGATATTTTTCAAATAAATGAAACATTTTTCAAAAAGTTTACTTGTTGTTACCTCCTGGATTTGTTTTTAATTCTCAATTTAAAAAAAATAAGGGCCAGCGCCAGTGTGATTGTCAACACCGTTCCTAAGTAGATGTGAAAATAATTATAAGAATAATTTTTTAATTGAAAAGTAACCACACCTCCGCACTGTTTTCCTTTATGAGAAAAGACTTGTTCCAATTGAACAACTTTATTGTGACGATGAGTGGCAATTCGAAAATAGCCTTTATCTTTCCCCCAATGAGGACCCCAAGTATTGCGGCAAATCCAATATTCTACAGATTCATAGGTGCCTGGAGAAGTTTGTACGTGTTCAGCGATCCCCCAACCTATGATGACAACAGCGATGGTACCTATTAGTTCAGTTTGTGACCCAAAAGCCGTAACTGGATAATGACTAACAACTCGATCCAAATAAACACCGTGATTTCCAAAATCCCCTCCGATAAAATTAGAAAAGACTAACATACCTGAAATAACAGATCCGTATTGAAGAATGTGACGTTTGATATCATCTATTCGAGTTAACATACCGACACTGGCCTTTTCCAGACGCGTTCTTACATCCTTGTAGCAATTGCATTTTGGTTCTGATTCTAATTGAAGGAGAAGAGATGCAGCATTGCCATCAACATTGCAAGTTGTGCACGGTGAAAAATGGATGGGTTGAAATCGATGAGCTACGGCCATTCTATCTTCTAAAGCGGACATGACGGCTAGCGAAAAATTATTTGTACTAGTGCCTTGATTGCGACATGGAGCTAAAGCCGCGTAATGGCGCCAATCAAATTCTAAAGGCAATTGAGTGTGTTGAGGATCTAATTTTAAAACGGGTACGTGACTGATGAAATCTAAATGCGTCTTGTAGAGATTAAACATGCTTGTATTGTTACTATGTTGTTGCTTGATAACGGAAAAATGATTGGAAGAAAGGGAATTTCTAATCGGTGAATGAGCCAATGTATTATTCGGAGATGTCGGTGGTTGAGTATGTTGTCGAATCGGTGAGTGAGACAATGTATTATTCGGAGACGTCATAGGTGTCACCAGAGGTTGACCGTGTGGATGAGGAAAAAATGTTTTAGTTTTAGTCGGATGTTGTTCATGGACGGTCGATTTAGTCCCGTGTAATTGCGCGTATTTGACATAACTCATTTATTATTAGCTTGTCGCGTGAGAGTTGAAATCCGATATTGAAAACACGATATCGTATCTATATTTAAAATGGAATCATTGGAAGAAGCCATGAATCTATTGTTACGTGAACGAATTCAAATGTTACTACATCGTATAGCCAATAGATACAACATTGATGAAGAAGATTTGCATCAATTATTAAATGTTGCCGCAGTCGAAGTAGCTACGGAAGACGATTCAGTTAAAGATGTAAAATTTTGTAATCATAAATTTACAAAAGGAAAAAGAATTGGAATGACGTGTTTGCAAAAAATCAGTTCGATTCATTCCGGTAAGTGCAGCAAACATCAACCAAAAAAGAGCAAAATTAAAAACGAAAATGACACGACTCATCTATTGACGACTGATGCGAATGGTTCAGACGATGAATTATCTATACCGGAACAATTTAATGCCATGTCTATAGCTTTGCTTCATTCGGATGACGATTTTAATTCTGAATAAATTTCAAAGAAAACTCGATAAAGATAATTTTTTTGAAATTTTATAGTGTTACGGCCCTGGTGGTTCCGGTCCAGGACCAACAGGTCAAGTGTTTCTTTCCTCAACAATTAGATTCAAATCCAAAACTTTTTGTTCAAAAGGTTTAAATTCATAATTGATTACAGCTTTGACATCGACACCCTTGACACCCTTTGACAAAAGATAATTGGCTGGAATCTCAGGTACAGTTCCCTCAGGCATGTAAAGAGGCATACGAAACGGATCGAGACGCATAAGAGCAGTTTGACTGTACGCATTTTCTACCAGATGCAATAATTCATAACCAACAATAGCATCACCGTCCAATTCCATTTGAGCTTCGCGTAAAAATTGAAGCGTTGTGTAACCTCTATTTCTAGCTAATTGGGCCAAAAATTTATCACCCGTATCTCCGCACCCGTAATAAACAAGCGTCTTTTTAGAGACTCCGCTTACCATTCGCGTATCGTAACGCAGAGACTTACCTTCAACCATTTCCCCAATTAGACGATCCAGCGCTTTCGTTTTGTAACGAATTGTGCCGGTAAAATAATTAAAATATTTGTCACATCCAGGCGCATTGGCTGTTGCTTTTTTCTGAACGGCACAAACGGAAATGAAAGCATCGGCACTAAGTTCAGCCGCTTCAGAATCACGTTTAAGAAACGATTGAAAATCACGTCCACCATAAAGGACGATTTGATCATTAGCAGCTCCTAACAATTTCATACAATGAACCTTGTTATAAGCTACCAATGTTTTCCCAAGTGGCAAATATAGACCAGACCCTCGAACTGGATAATAATAGGTTCCAGAAAACAAAGTAGGGTCAGCGAAAAAGGAATACATGGGCCCAAAACGAACAACTTCGATATAAGGTCCAACCTGTCCCAGTACGTTGGCGTCTTGATCCAAAATAACACCGTTGGGTACCCTATAAAATGCGTTTCGAGCATCGCGTCTAGGGGTAATTGGTGTAGCTGGTTGAATTTCAGCCGGCATTTTGTAATAGATTTCGAGTTTCTGATATCGAGCCACCAAATTAGCTTCTGTTTGAGCAGTCCACATGGCCGGTGGAGAATTGGGGTAAACGAGTTTAAAATATTCGACAAGTCTATCTTTTTCTGTTGCCGGTTTAAGAGTCCCAGCCGCGATAGCAGCTTTGACTTGGTCTAGTTCTTTAAAGATAGGTGATTCGGCCTCCCCAAAACGAACAATATTATTGCAAGTCAAAAGTACGGCATCGTTAATCCAATTAATGACACCGCCTTTGCTGTGACAATCTTCTTTACTTTTGAACATAATTTCCTGAGGAGTCGGAAAAGCGCCTGTCGGCATACCACCTCCACCACCTCCACCACCTCCACCACCTCCACCACCTCCACCACCTCCGCCACCTCCGCCTCCGCCAC
>Ga0209668_10000046_pt1 | contig 47138 bp, 29 predicted proteins | sample FrelakmetPLP11PL_FD_187150 | JGI IMG/M metagenome (GOLD analysis project Ga0209668, IMG submission 187150) | Freshwater lake sediment microbial communities from the University of Notre Dame, USA, for methane emissions studies - PLP11 PL (SPAdes)... | ecosystem: Environmental > Aquatic >...
CGCTGGCGCAGGCAAGATCGACAACGGCCGTTCCCACGGAAGACGGCGGCTGAGCCACGATCGCCAGCGAGTGGCAATCGAGCGTTCCGCAGCCGGCACCCGTGCCGGTGGTGTTGTCGTTATCGAGTACGGGGATCACGGCGGTCTCGCCCTGACAGATCACGGCCGTGTCCGGGGCCGCGTTGATGCGGCACAGGTTGATCGTGACAGTGCCCGAGTCGGTGCAGGCCGGCGTCGTGTTGTTGCTCACCGAGTAGGTGAAGGAGACGCTCGAGAGTCCCGTCGTTGTCGGCGCCGTGTAGCGGATGCAGCAGAAGCCGGGGCCGCAGTTGCTGCAGCTGGCCTGCGGCGTCGCCGTGCCGGCGGCCGGGGCGCTGGTGATCGTGAGCGACGAACAGTTGACCTGTCCGCAGTTCGAGCCGATCAGAGCCACGGGCACGCACACATCAATCGTTCCGCCGAGGCAGACGTTGAGACCGGACACATCGCCGGCATCGAGGCGGCAAAGATTGACCGTGACCGTTGCGGTGTCGCTGCAGGCGGGGCTCTGGTTGTTCGAGACCGAGTAGGTGAACGTCACGGAGGTGACCGTCGGATTGGCCGGAGCGGTGTAGCGGATGCAGGTCGACGGGCAGGCGGATCCCCCACCCGAGCAGTTCTGGACCACGGTGACCGTGCCCTGGCTGGGCGGGGTCACGACCGAGACCGAGGAGCAGTTGAGCGCACCGCAGTTGGTCGTGTCATTGGCCAGCACCGGGATGTTGACCTGACCGCCGGCACAGACCGTGGCCGTGTCATCGTTCGCATCCACGCGGCACAGGTTGATGGTGATCGTGCCTGTATCGCTGCAGATCGGGAACCCGGCTCCGCGGTTGGACACCGAGTAGGTGAACGTCACCGAGGTGGCGCTGGTCGTCGCGGGAGCGGTGTAGCGGATGCAGCACGAGCCTGCGGGGCAGTTGCTGCAGTTCGTCTGCGGCGTTGCGGTGCCCACCGAGGGCGCGCTTACCACCGTGAGGCTGTTGCAGTTGATGTTCCCGCAGTTGGTCGAGGCCGGGATGCAGATGTCGATCGACTGTCCGAGACAGACGCTCAGCTTGCTGATGTCCGGAGCATTGACCTGGCAGACCTGGATGGTCACTGTGGCCGTGTCACTGCAGGTGGGCGACCCGCTGTTGGAGACCGAGTAGGTGAAGCTCACCGTGCCGCTGAAGTTGTTCGGCGCGGTGTAGCGCACGCAGCTCGACGGGCAGGCGCCCGCGCCGCCCGTGCAGTTCTGTGCCACGGTGGCCGTGCCTTGAGCCGGCGGAACCGTGATCGCGAGGCTGGAGCAGTTGAGAGTGCCGCAGCTGGTCGTGTCGTTGGCGAGCACCGGGATGTCGATCGTTCCGCCGGCGCAGACGAACAGGTTGCGTTCATCCTGAGCGTCCACCTTGCAGATGTTGACCGTCACGACACCCGTATCCGTACAACCGGGCGTGCCATTGCTGGCCACCGAGTAGGTGAAGCTCACCGGACCAGCGGGTGCATTGGCAGGCGCCGTGAAGCGGATGCAGCACTGGCCGCTGCCGCAGTTGCTGCAGTTGGCCTGCGGGACCGCAGAGCCGAGGCTCGGCGGAACCGTGACGGCCAGCGAGGCGCAGTTGATGGCACCGCAGGTGGTCGTCGCCGGGATGCAGATGTCGACCGTGCCGCCGGCGCAGACGGATGCAGTCACATCCGGAGCATTGGTCTGGCAAACCGTGATCGTCACCGTGCCGGTACCCACACAGGCCGGCGTCTGGTTGTTGGCGATGGTGTAGGTCAGGGTGACCGTGCCGTTGAAACCCGACGGAGCGGTGTACGCGATGCAGGTCGACGGGCAGGCCGTGCCGCCGCCGCTGCAGTTCTGCACGACGCTGGCCGTGCCCGCGCTGGGACCGGAAGTGATCGCCAGGCTGGCGCAGTTGAGCGCGCCGCAGTTGGTCGAGTCATTGAGCAGCACCGGGATGTTGATCGTGCTGCCCGCGCAGACCGTGGCCGTGTCGGCCGCCGGCGTCACGCGGCAGAGGTTGACCGTCACCACGCCCGTATCGCTGCACACCGGGGTGCCGTTGTTCGACACCGAGTACGTGAAGCTGACGGAATTGCCGGTCGCACCCGCCGGAGCGGTGTAGCGGATGCAGCACTGACCCGTGCCGCAGTTCGAGCAGTTGGGCTGCACGGTCGCGCTGCCCTGACCGGGGGGAACGGTGATGGCAAGGGAGCTGCAGTTGATCGTGCCGCAGGTCGTGGTGGCAGGGATGCAGATGTCCACCGTCCCGCCGACGCACACTGACGAGGTTACATCAGGCGCATCGACGCGGCAGACCGTGATCGTCACGCTGCCCGTGCCGGTGCAGGCAGGGTTCTGATTGTTCGCGATCGAGTACTGCAGCGTTACCGTGCCCGCGAAGCCCGCCGGAGCGGTGTACGCGATGCAGGTCGAGGGGCAGGCCGTACCGCCGCCGCTGCAGTTCTGCACCACGCTGGCTGTGCCCGCGCTGGGACCTGAGGTGATCGTCAGGCTCGCGCAGTTGAGCGCGCCGCAGTTGGTGGTGTCATTGAGCAGCACAGGAATGTTGACCGTGCCGCCCGCGCAGACCGTGGCCGTGTCCGCGCTCGGCGTGACGCGGCAGAGGTTCACCGTCACGGTGCCCGTGTCCACGCAGCCCGGAGTGCCGTTGCTGGCGACCGAGTACGTGAAGCTGACCGAATTGCCGGTCGCATTGGCAGGTGCGGTGTAGCGGATGCAGCAGTTGCCGCTTCCGCAGTTGGCGCAGTTGGCCTGCGGCGTCGCCGTACCCTGGCTGGGCGCGCCCGTGATCTGCAGGCTCGAGCAGTTGATCGTGCCGCAGGTCGTGGTCGCGGGGATGCAGATGTCCACCGTTCCGCCCACGCACACCGTCGCGGAAACATCCGGAGCGTTCGTGGCGCAGACGTTGACCGTGACCGTGCCCGTGGCGGTGCAGACCGGCGAAGAGCTGCTGGAGATCGTGTAGGTGAAGGTCACCGGTCCGGTGAAGCCGGCTGGAGCGGTGTAGGTGATGCAGGTGTTGGGGCAGGCCGAGCCACCCACGCTGCAGGACTGATTGACCACGGCCGTTCCGCTGGCTGGAGCCCCGCTGATGGCCAGAGTCGAACAGTTGAGCGTCCCGCAGGTCGTGCTGTCATTGATCAGCACGGGGATCGTCACCGATCCGCCCGAGCACACAGTGGCGGTGTCCGGCTGAGCCGTGACGCGGCACACATTGACGGTGACCACGCCGGTATCCGTGCACACCGGGGTGCCGTTGTTCGAGACCGAGTACGTGAAGGTCACAGGACCCGCAGGCGCGTTTGCCGGAGCGGTGTAGCGGATGCAGCACTGGCCGCCGCCGCAGCTGCTGCAGTTGGCCTGGGGCGTCGCGGTGCCGACCGAGGGTGCCACAGTCACCGCGAGTGTGCTGCAGTTGATCGTGCCGCAGGTGGTCGTCGCGGGGATGCAGATGTCCACCGTGCCGCCGGCGCAGACCTGCGAGCTGACGTCGGGAGCGTTGACCGCGCAGACATTGATCTGCACCAGCGCTTCATCGGTGCACGAGGGCACCTGATTGTTGCCGACGCGATAGGTGAAGCTGGTGTTGCCAACGAAGCCCGGCGCCGGCGTGAACAGAATGCACTTGCCCGGACAGGGCGCGCCGGAGGTGCAGTTGTTGACGATCTGCACCGTGCCGCCGGTGGGCTGCGTGAGGATCACGAGGCTGTTGCAGTCGATGACCCCGCAGCTGGTGCTGTCATTCTGCAGCACGGGAATCGAGACCGACTGGCCGGCGCAGGTGGTGATCGCGAGGTCATCCTGCGCGGTGGTCTTGCACACGTTGACCGACACCGAAGCCGTGTCCGTGCGGCTGACATTGTCCGAGACTCGATATACGAAGGTGTCGAGACCCTGGAACGAGGGATCCGTCGAGGTGTACTCGATGCAGATGCCCGGGCAGGGCGCGCCAGCCGTGCAGTTGTTGACGATCTGCACCGTGCCGTGCTGCGGGGGCGTGACGATCACGAGGCTGCCGCAGTTGATGACGCCGCCGTTGGGGTCGCTGTCGTTCTGCAGCACCGGGATGTTGACTGCCGAGCCGGCGCAGACCGAAGCCGTGTCGTCATTGGCGACCGGAGGCGTGTTCTGGCAGTAGTAGTAGGTGACCTTGACGTTCACCTTCGTGAAGTTGAGGAAGATGATGCAGAGGTTTCCACCGCCGGTGTGCGTCGAGTTGTCCAGCGCGCTGTAGTTGAAGTTGACGGTCTGGCCCGCGGTGCCGGTGAAGATCGCGCTCAGCAGCGCCGGATCCGTGATGCAGGTCTTCTTCTTGTCGATGCCGTTGATGTTGGCCTGCGTGAACGTGTCCTGCGGGTTGGAGAAGTCGCAGGGGTTGGCCGGGGGACCTGGCCAGGTCGTGGGACCGAGGTTGGTGTTGAACGCGACGCTGGCCGCCACCAGCGCTGCGCCGCCGGAGTTGAGCGGCGGGAAGTTGCTCTGGATGTTGACGTTTGAGGACAGCGTGAACTGCTGGTTCGTCAGCTGCTGCGTGGTCAGGTTCCGCGCCTGAATGCTGCCGTTGACGATCTCCGCCTCGATCTGCACCTCCGCCATCACCAGCGTCTGACCAGGCCCGGGCACGAAGCGCGGCACCGAGATCGGCAGGTTCGTCAGCGGAGGCTGCGCCGGTGTCGTGGTGTTGGCGAAGACCGTGGTCTGCTGCACCGTGCCCGGCGCGCAGGCAGCCGGCGGACAGGCGACGGTCGTGTCGCACAGCGTCTGCGGGGTGCAGGTCGACTGGGCGGAGAGCGAGCCTCCCAGGGCGGCGAGCGCGAGAATGGGGGCAAGAGCGAGCTTGCGGAGCAACGCGGGGGATTGCATGGGGATCAGTGGTGCGGGGCCACAACGCCCTCCTTTTGCGGAGGAAAGGCGCACGGCGGATCAAGGTGCGGTTGGATGCAAGGCGGTGACGGACCGCCCCACAGCGAGTCGCGAGGATCGCACATAGGAGACCTCTGCGTCAATGAGGAATCCTACGAAACGGAGTATTTTCGGTCTTTTCCAAGGAACCCTATTACGACGAGCGGGGTTGCTCGCCCGCCCCGGCCAACTTTTGCAATTTTCTACGTTCGGTTCACCTTTTGCGTGCTCGGGAGCCGACGAAGGACCGTGGCAGGAAGTTGCATATGAAGAACACGATTCGCTGCGGGTGGACGGCCGGCCTGGCCTTGATCCTGAGTACAAGCCTAACGGCGCAGAGCGGTCTGCTCTGGTCACACCCTTCCACCGGCGAGGGTTGGACCCCTTCCACCGTGGCCTTGGGAAACGGCGGCTCGGAGGTCGTCAGCCAGTTCGGTCCCTTCTTCGACCGTACGCGGGTCTTCTCCGGATACGACTTCAACCCGCCCACCCCCCTGCTCGAGACCAATCAGGGCAGCACCAGCTTCCACCATCAGGTCGACTCGGCCGAGACGCGCGACCTGTCCGTGACGATCCACGACACCTACGCCGACCAGACGCTCTCGACACGCCGTGTCCACATCCAGCGCCTGAGCGTGTCCCAGCCGTCCACCAACTGGACCTTTCAGCATCCCACCCTGACCAACGGCACCGATCGCATCAATGTGCGCGTTTCGCGGGATGGCTCGCGCATCGTGGCTGGCGTGTACAACTTCCAGACCAACCGCACAGATGTGGTCGTGCTCGGTCCCGACTCCCCCACTCCCGTGGCGAGCTTTTCGGTCGACACCCAGGCCGGCTACAAGGCCTTCGAGCTCTCCGCCGATGGTACGCACCTGCTGGTCGCCAGCGGCACGATGCTGAAAGTGCACGCCATCCCGGCGGGAACCCAGATCTGGAGCGATTTCCTCTGGGAGCCGAGCTTCAACGCCTTCGGCATCAGCGGCGACGGCAGCCACTTCGCCTGGGGCGCGACCAACAAGGTCAAGCTCTACAAGAAGAACGGCGGCGGAACCTACAGCCTGCATGCAGAGCCTGCAGTCGGAGCGGCCGGCAACTGGGCCTGTGATCGCCTTGAATTCTCGGATGACAGCTCCACGCTGGTCACGGCGTACAACCTGACCGACACATTCCGCTCGATGCGCGTGCAAGCCATCGATCTGGCGACGCTGACGCTGCCCATGTCGCGCACGATCTCCGGCTCCGGCTCGCTGCAGATCTGCGTCGCCGATCTCTCGGTGTCACGCAACGGCAGCCGCTTCGCGCTTGCCAACTGGGGCGACAGCGCAGGCAGCGTTCCCGAAGTGCAGGTCTTCGCCCGTAACAGCACCGCTGCGGTGGCCGGCTTTGATCTACCGGGATCAGCCCTCGCGCTCGATCTCTCCGCAGACGGACGCCGCGTTGCCGTCGCATCGAAGGCCGTGCACGCCAACCAGTCGGGATCCGGCGGACGCATCGATCTGTATGCGACCGAGACCGAAGACGCGCAGCTCGTCGGCAGCCCGCGCGCAGGCACCAGCGTCACGGCGCGGATCCGCGGAACTCCGGGTGCGGTGGGATGGATGCTCGTGAGCCCGACGCTGCGCCCGACACCGCTCGTCTTCCCAGGCCTCGGCACGCTGTATCTGGGCTCAAGTGGACTGGTCCGCGTGCCGCTGGGCATCGTCAACGGCAGCGGACTCGCCACCGGATCCTGGAGCATTCCGACGTTGCCCGGCTCCACGCGCTACCTGCAGGCGTTCCACACCCAACCGCGCAAGCTGGGCGAGGACTGCCTCACGGTGACGATCCTGCCCTGAGAGACTCCGGGCGAGCACAAAAAAGGGCGCGCGCTCCATCACGCGAGGACGGAGCGCGCGCGTCGCAGGCGGCGCGGGGGTGGGCTGCGCTCGTCTACGAATGCGAAGCGACGCGACTCACTGGTTGTCGCCGGCAACCGGCTTGGGGCCGTCGCCGAAGTTCGACACCGGCAGCAGGTCACCGTTGGTCTGGGAGCACAGCTCGAAGGGCAGATCGGCAGCTGCGTAGCCACCGAAGCGCTCGACGAGCACCGCATACACGGCCGGATCCTGAATCGTCTCCGGACCGAAAGAGTTGGCAACCAGACCGTCGATGCGCAGCCAACCCGACTCGCGCGTCGTGGCGCCGAGGATCTCGTTGGGGTTGTTGGTCGGCAGCGAATCGAGATAGCTCTCGCGAGTGAACGGTGCAACCTCGGTCAGCTTCGGCTTGGCCCAGCAATAGAAGCTGTACTGGCTCGAGAGCGGATCTTCGTTGTCGTTGTAGCCCAGGACATCGATCGTGGTCGTGAACTGAGCGCCGCCGGACAGTGCGATCAGGATCAGCTCGCTTTGGTACGAGCCGCTCATCGAGAAGGGCTCGTCCTGACCGAGGAAGCGCGGGATCAGAATCTGGTCCGGAGCTTCCTCGTACTCGGGCGTGTTGCTCTTGGGACCGTTGAGGTCGCGGATGCCGTCATCGTCATCGTCGTTGGGCGTGAACTCATCGCCGATGCCGCGGAAGGAGACCGCGTTGAGCGAGTAGTCGAGCTGCTCGATGCCATCGATCATCAGCAGCTGGCCGATCAGGCGGTTGTACACCTGTGGCGTTCCGCTGGGGTTCGTCGGATCACCGCTCGGCGGCGTCTTGGCGTAGGCATACATGTAGCCCTGGGTCTGGTTGGGGTTGATCGAGCTCGTCAGGAACGAGAACGTGTCGCAGGGCGTCAGTTGCTTCGAGAAGTTGGACTCGAGGCAGTTGTCCTTGTTGATGAAGCGGAACTCAACCCACGAGCCGCTGGGATCGTCATCACAGCAGGCGCTTGTGACCGTCACCAGCGTCAGCTTGGCGGCGCGGTTGTCGAACTCCGGGTACAGCAGCAGCGATCCGCAGTTGCGGCGGTTGCGCTCTTCGCAGACATCCGGAGGAACCGGCGTGCAGATCGTGTACTTGACGGTCACATCCACGCGCGTCTGGTTGAGCAGAACGATCACGAGGTTGCCCCCCCCGTTGTGCGTGCTGCCATCGTTGGCGTTGTGCACGAAGGTCAGATTGCCCGGCCCCGTGAAGACGCTCGACAGCACGGCCGGATCCGTGAAGCTTGCAGCCTGCGAGGCTTCCGCCGACAGACCGAAGTTCGAGGCCCCCGAAGAACCCGTGAAGTCGATGTTGCCGTCGAAGGTGCCCAGACTGTTCTGCCCCGAGATGGTCGGCAGAAGGACGAGCGGCGGCTGCGCCGGCACGGGGTTGATCACCTGCAGAGCCGAGCCGAGTGACCACTGCAGGAGGTGACCGCCGCTGGTGGACAGATTCTCTGCCTGAACGCTGCCCGTGATCGTTCCCTTGGCCGTGATTTCGGCCTTGAGCAGCGTCTCACCGGGACCGGGCGTGAACTTGGGCACGCTGATGGTCTGGCCGCTCCAGGGCGGCGGCTGCGGACCGAAGGTACCGGTGAAGGTAACGCTCGTCTGGAAGGTGCCCGGCTCGCAGTTCTGAGCTTGGGCCGAGGAGGAAAGGCCGATGCCGGTGAACAGGCACAGCAGGGCGGCGAGGTGGCGGAGCGGTTGCATGGCGCGGTGTGGATCCTTGGATCCCCGAGGGGGTACCCGCGCCGGCCAGGCCTCTCGATGCGCTGCGAACCGTGCGGGGGCGCAGGACGAGGGGACGGTGATCCGGAGGTGCGGGCTCCGGGGAGGCATGCAGTTTTGCAACATCCCTCCATCGCGTCAATGCAAATTCGAAGATTCTTCGAGCGCGCAGGCATTGCCATTTCCAGTGATGCACATAGAGCCACCCCCATACCGCCCATTTTTGTGGATTTTGCATTCGGTTTCAGGCTCCGCATGCCCGATGAGCACACCTAGCCATCCGCTCCGGTGCGGGTGGCTCAAGGGCCCGGCAAGGCCCGGGCAGCAAGGCAGAGGCCCCTGGCAGGGGCCCAAGGACAGCACCCGGCAAGGGGGGGCTGACAGGGGCAAGGCAGGCATGAAGTTCACCACGATGTTGTCGAGCGCGCTGGTGGCGCTCGCGTTGAGTACTGCGGGCAGCGCAGGCACCGAGCCGGGCCGCGTCTGGACGCACAACTCGCTCTCGGGCACCAGTTACGCGACTCAGGCCAGCATCGGCGACCGCGGGGGTCAGGTCTTCACGCTGATCCCTGGCATCGGGGGCAAGGTCCGCCTGATCTCCGGTGCCACCGTCAGCGGCGGCGAGATGGTCTGGGAGGCCCCGCTGGGCTATCAGGTCTACTCGGGCAAGCCGGCCTCCGCCTCAGCGGCCCCCGTTCATGCCGTGCTTTCCCTCGAGCAGACTCAGGCCGGCGGCGCGACCCAGGCGGTTGTGCGGGTCTACGGCAACACCAGCACACCGCTGTTCACCAACGTGCTCGTCGGTCAGAACGCGGCGAACCTCTATTGCGGGCTGCATGTCAGCGATGACGGTACGCGAGTGGTCGCATGGTGGTACGACTCACCCACTGCCTCTGTACGGCTGCGCGATCTGGATCCGCAGAACCAGACGGTCCGCGCTAACCGCTCGCTGCCCTTCAGCATGCCCCCCGTGCAAAGCCGGGCAACGAAGAACGCTGAGTTGGCCTTCTTCACGGGCGCAGGCATTGACGGGGCCATCAACGTGGCCACGGGCGAAGTGCTGCTCAACATTCCTGCCAACGGTGGCACGGGTGCGCGCAACGACCTTTCGCGGGATGACGGAAAGATCTACGCCGGCGTGCGCATGTTCGGCACCTACTGGTCGGTGCAGGTCTATCGCCGCCACAACATCCCGGGCGCGACGTTCACGCACAGCATCTGGTTCAGCCAGGATTACTATGGCGACCTTGCCGCCAACAACTGCGCGGTCTCGCCGGATGGCAGCCGCCTCGCCGTCGCCTACTGCTCTTCCCAGCTCACCGGTGCTCTGGGTGTGGACATCTATGACCTGACGCAGGAATCTCATCCGCGCATCGCTCGGGTCCAGCCGTTTGCGCAGGCCCCGGCGCTCGCCTATGTGACCAATATGGTTTTTGCGGACAACGGCACGGTGATCTGCAGCGCCACCCAATCCGGGGGCAACCCCGAGCTCTTCGCGCTGCGACAAACCGGCAACAACTGGAACGTCAGCTTCCAGGCCGAAGCGGGAAGCGCGGCACTTTGTCTGGGCTCCGAGCTGTGGGGACGCGCCTGCGCAGCGTTCTATCGTCCAGCCTCCGGCAATCTGCCCGCGACAGCAGAAGTACTGCTGCTCGACACCGCGGCTCGCAACCTTGAGCTGCGCAGCGTCCCCCACGCCAATGAGTCGGCCGATCTGCGCCTGTACGCCTCCCCCGGCAGCCGCGCGCAGGTGCTGCTCTCGACCTATCTGGCCCCCACTCCGATCACGTTCAACAACATCGGCACGCTCTACGTGGGCTCCTCGGGCCTGATTCGCGTGCCGGTCGGAATCGTGCCCTCCTCGGGCTACATCGATCTCGCACTCCCTCTGCCTGCGCAGCCGGGACAGACGCGATTCCTGCAGAGCTTTGCGACCAACCCGCGTCAGCTCGGTTCCTGCGCGCTGCAGGTGACCACCGTGCCCTGACGAGCACGCAGCACACACAGGCGAAAAAAGAAAGAGCGGGCCAGGGGAGCACCCTGGTCCGCTCGCTTCCAATCCACCCGGAGGTCTTACTGCTCGCCGTTGTTGGTCTGCGGCAAGAGGTCTCCGTTGGTCTGCTTGCCGTTGAGGAACGGCAATTCGGATGAGCGCGAGTACGGCCCTTCGATCGAGCCGTTGCGCTCCACCAGCACCGCCAGAATGGCCGGATCGATGATGGTCGTGTTTAGCGAGTTGGCGACCAGACCGTCCAGCTGGAACCAGCCGGACTCCAGACCGAGCACGGACTCGGCGGGATTCTGGTTGGTGCCGGTCTTCAGGAACTCGTTGCCGAAGGCGGCGCTCAGCTGGAGCAGCGGGATCTTCTCCCAGCAGCGGAAGGAGTGCTCGCCCGAGAAGATCTCCTCGTTGTCGTTGTAGAGCAACAGGCTGATGATCGTCTCGAACTGCTTGCCGCCGCTGAGCGCAACCAGCACGACATCGCTCGTGGCACCCGGTCCCTGCTGCGAGGACTGACCGAGGAAACGCGGGACCAGAATGCGGTCCGGCGCGGCCTCGTACTCCAGACCATCCAGGTCGCGGATGCCGTCACCCACGCCGCCGTTCTCCAGATCCGTGAGCGAATCCAGGAAAGGGACGGCGCGGAAGGGCAGCGGATTGATGGCGTAGTCGAAGGCGCGGTCACCGCCGAGCTGCACCACATCGCCGGCGAGGTAGTTGTAGGAAACGGCCTTGCCGTTCACCCCCACCGCCGTCACCGCGTAGATGTAGACGTAGCCCTTGGTGAACGGCCCGGGATTGTGCGACCCGGTGAGAACCGTGATGGTGTCCCCCGGAGTCAGTGTTTCCCAGACATTCGCGATGGTGCAGCGCGTCGAGTCGTTCTGCCCGCTGACGTACTTGAAGTGCACGACCACCGAGCGATCGACGCGCGTGTTCGTCACGGTCAGCAGCGTGTTGCGGCCGTTGCCGGAATCGAACTCAGGGTACAGCAGCAGGCTGCCAGGGTTGCGGCCGTCGGCCAGCGAGGAGCTCGCCAGCGCGGTGACCGTTCCGAGTGCCAGGACGCTTTGGAAGAACTTGCGATTCATGAATTGGAGCATGTTGTCCCTCACTGGTTGTCGTTGTTGGCCGGAGTGGGATCGCCATCGCCGAGTCCATCGACCGGCAAGAGCGAGCCGTTGACCTGCGAGCACTCCTCGAAGGGCAGATCCGCGACCACGCGGTTGTCACGCACTTCAATCAGCAGCGCGTAGATCGCGGGATTCTGGATCACCTCGTTGGGAGTCACGGACGAGGTCGCCGTGACTCCGTCGATGCGCAGCCAGCCGGCGCTGAGCCGCGGCGCCCCCGTCGGGGGTTGCGGCCAGCCGACGATCTCGGCGGCATCATCCGTCGGGGTCACGAGATTGGCCTGGGTCGTGGACGGCACGAGCGTGGCCAGCGGCTGCTTGGTCCAGCAGTAGAACGTGACGTCATTCGCCACCAGATCCTCACTATCGTTCCAGCGCTGCACGCGGACCTTGGTCGTGAACTTCTGTCCGCCGCTGAGGCCGATCAGCACCAGGCTCGAGTTGAGGCCCTCGGCTCCCTGACCTGCGAAGCGCGGGATCAGGATCGCATCGGGAACCGGGTCGTATTCCCAGTTTGCCGGCGGGCTCGGCACACCGGTCTCATCCGTGGCGTTGAAGTCGCGGATACCGTCGTTGTCGTCATCGTTGAAGGCGCCTTCCGCCGTACCGTAGGCACGGAAGGAAACCGGGTTGACCGAGTAGGACAGGCCTGAGGCCCCATCGACGCGCAGCGTCTCACCGATCAGGTGGTTCCACACGATCGGGATGCCGCCCGGGTTGGCCGCGTTCGTGGTGGCGCTCTTCGCAAAGGCGTAGACGTAACCCGAAGCCGTGCCGGTGACGTTGAACAGCGCCGCCGCATCGATCGCGAGTTGATCGCAAGGCGTGAGGACCACGGTCTTGAAGATCCGATCGCAGTTGGTGCTGTTGACGAAGACGAACTCCACGCGCGTGTTCTGCGTGTTGCCCTCACAGCAGGCATCCGTGATCGTCAGGAAGGTCTTGGAGGCCCCCCCCATGACGACTTCGGGATACAGAAGCAGGGAAGCGCAGTCGTTGCGCGGGCGCTCGGGACAGGGGCAGTACTTGATCGTCACGCAGGCCGTATCGCAGCAGCTGAGGGCGGCGGCGGGCAGGCAAGCCGTGAGGTTGGGGTAGACGTTCTTCAGCCGGTATTGGATGAAGTCCTGTCCCGTCGGACCGAGCGCCACGGTCGGGGTGTAGCGGATCTTCCAGACATTGTCCGTGTCGAGGAAGACCTCCGCCGTGCCCTTGGTGGGACCCTGGCAGCCGGTCGTGCCGCCCGCGACGATTTCGATCGGCGGCGTGGCGAAGGCGGCACCGGCGTTGGTGCAGGTCTCGGCATTGATGCCGGAGCTGATGAACGTGTCGTTGCTCAGGACCGGAATGACCAGCACGCCCAGATCGAGCGGGTTGGGATCGCAGTAAATGTCATCCACCGCATCCGGCGAGCAGCGCACGTACAGCGTCACCGTCGCTTCGTTCGACTGGCAGGGGAACGGGTTGGACTGGCACGAGCTGACGCTCACCGTACGCGAATCGGAGATGCGGTACTTGAAGCTCGCCTGACCGCGGAAGCCGGGTGCAGGACAGAAGCGGATGCAAGCCGTGGCGCAACCGCCATTGGCCTGACCGCCGCAGTTCTGACCGACCGTCAGCGTTCCCGCGCTCGGCGGAGTCAGCGTGCCGGTGATGGTCACGCTGCTGCAGTTGATCGGGCTGGTCGGCAGCGTGCCGCAAACGCCCTGCGTGTCATTGGCGAGGATCGGAATGACCACGCAGTTGTCGGTCTCGCACGAGGCCTCCTCGCACAGCTCGATGCAGTCATCGTTCGCCACCGGGGGCGGGAAGACACGAATCGTCACCGTGGCGGTGTCGCAGCAGCCCGAGGAATCGTTGACCTTGTAGACGAAGGTGTCCGTTCCGCAGAAGCCCAGGTTCGGCGTGTACACCACGCAGTTGTTGCCTGCGCAGGCCGTGCAGGGCCCGACCACGCCCGTGCAGGCCTGGTTGAGCGACAGCGTGCCGTTGGTCGGTGGCGTCACGATCGACAGCGTCGTGCAGTTGATCGTGGTGGCGGCGATTGCGGGGAGCGTCAGCGGTTGCGGAACGCAGCCCGTTCCCGGGTTGGTCTGCGTGCAGGGCGAGGGCGTGAACGCCGCAGCCGTAGGAGCTCCCGTGTCGTTCGCCAGCGGCTTGATGGTCACCGGGCTGTTGACGCACGTGTCGAAGGCGTCATCGTTGGCGTTGGGCGCGGGCAGCACGCGGATCGAAACCGGTGTGGCGCAGGAGACCTTGCCTTCGTTGTCCGCGACCGTGTAGCAGAAGCTGTCGGGGCCTGTGTAGCCGTTGTTGGGCGTGTAGCGCACCACGCAGCCGGCACAGTTGTTGGTGGCAGGGCAGCCCTGCTGGGTCGAAGTTCCCGAGCAGCCGACGATCGTCACGCTGCCGTTGGTCGGAGCCTGGGTGATCACGATCGAGCCGCAGTTGATGCGGCCGGAGGTCGTGCTGCCGGCGCAGGTCACAGGATCGCAGTCATTGGCGAGGATCGGAATGTCGACCGAAGTCGGGCAGGCGCCCGTCACGTTGCGGCACACCGTAGCGATGTCCGGCTGCGTCTGCGGAGGCAGGTTGGCCGGGCAGTAGAAGTAGCGCACGGAGACCGTCAGCGTCAGGTTGCAATACAGACCGTGGTTGTACTGACCGCAACCCGTACTGCCGCTGGTGAGGCCAAGGTCATTGACCGCGTTCAGTGCCTGGTTCACCACGGTGACATTCCAGGTGCTCGGGCAGGTCGGGTCGATGGTGCCGGTGAAGCAACAGGGCATCGTGCCGCAGGAACCGGTAAAGCTGGCGAGTCCCGAAGTGATGCACGTGGTCTCCAGGATCGGAGCCTCATCGTCCCAGCAGTTGCGCCAGCCGAAGTACTGACCGGAGCCGGGCGCTGTCTCGAAGGCGACCCCCTTGCCTCCATCCTGAGGATTGGGCTCGCAGGCGATCAAGCCGGCCTGCAGTCCGGCCACGTTGGTCGCCGGGCAAAGGCTGTTGACCGTGAGATCCGGAATGACGCCGCCCCCACCCGCGAATTGGCTTTGATTTCCGGCGATCGTGGGGAACAGATCACTGCCGACCGTGTAGTGCGGCCAGGTGGTGAACTTGATGTATTCGCCCGACTCCAGCGCGGGAGCAAAGCTGAATCCCGTCGGCAGCGAGGCCGTCAGGTCGCCGCCGACCTTGACCGGCGCGCATGATGAACCGGGCAAGCCGGGATTGGCAACCGGTGCACCGGGATTGCAGCCCGCAGCGACCGGAGCCAGGTTCACGAACTGGTACCGACGATTGATCGTATTGGCGCTGAAGCCCACCTCCACGCGCTGCAGCGTGCCCACGGCAGGGTTGAACTGCGGAATCGCGATGCTGCCGGGCAGATTGCCGGCGCGCCCCGTGATTGTCACGGGCGGAACCGCATAGACGACCGTGTTGCAACCATCCGGGCAAGTGGAAGGCGCGCAAGGCGCAATCAACTGCGACTTGGTGGAGCGCAGATTGGGCAGTTGCTGCGCTTGAGAGTCCGACGCGAGCCACGGCAGCGAGAGCGCTGTGGCGAGCGCGAGCCAGGGAAGAGTGTTGAGGGGTTTTTTCATGTTGCGTGTCTGGGGTGGTTTGAATTGGAAGCGCGGTGTTGCGTGCGGCAGACACCGTTGCGCGAGAAAGAGCGCGCCGCCCACGCGTGGCGGCGAGTGAAAAGTGGAGTGAAGCGCGACGAGTGTCCAAAATTCACTCCGCGCTTCCTGCGGCGCGCCACGATGTCGGCTGCCCCGCGAAAGGAATCCGCAGTTCCATTCCGCTGGGCAGCACAGCGGCCGTCCGTTTGGGCACTCCTAGCTATTCAAGACTTTGAGCCAAACATCACCATCCCCCAATTCACCCCTGAGGCATCCGGAGTCGCAATTCCCAAATGAAGTCGAGACCCAAAAAAAACGCACTTTCGCGCGCTTTTTTTTGAGCATTCTTGAGCGAGGGCTAGGACTCCAGCGAAGCAGGCCTAGCCCGGGTTCCGTAAAAAGCGTTTGGCGATCTTGCCCGTGCCCGTGCGCGGCAAGGAATTCAGGAAATCGATTTCCTTGGGCGTCTTGTAGCCCGCCAGCAGCGTGCGACAGTGCCCTTTCAGTTCCTCAGCCGATGCCTGCGCCCCCGTGCGCAGCACCACGGCAGCACAGACGCGCTCGCCCAGAATCTCGTCCGGCCGGCCGAAGACGGCGGCTTCCAGCACCGCCGGATGCGCGTAGAGCGCATTCTCGACCTCCGTCGAGTACACATTCTCGCCGCCCGAGAGAATCATGTCCTTCTTGCGATCGACGATCTGCACGTAGCCTTCCGCGTCGATCGTCGCCAGATCACCGGTGCAGAGCCAGCCTTGCGCGAAGGCGGCGCGCGTCTCCTCGGGTCGGTTCCAGTAACCCGGCGTCACGGTGTCGCCGCGCACGCGAATCTCGCCCACGCTGCGATCGTCGGCGGGCACATCGCGACCATCCTCCCCCACCACGCGCAGCTCGACGGTCGCGAAGGGCCGGCCGGTGCGGGCCGAGTAGTGGAATTGCTCGGCGGGGCTGAGCCGGTGCAGGTGATGCTTCAGGACCGAGAGCGTGAGGTACGGACTGGTCTCGGTCATCCCGTAGGTCTGGATGTAGGTGCAGCGAAAGGTCTCCTGGATGGCGCGCACCAGCGTCGGCGCGATCGGGGCGCCGCCCGAGAGGATCGCTCGCAGCGCGGAGTAGTCGCGACCCGGCGCGCTCTCGTGGCGCAGCATCAGGTTGAGCATCGTCGGCACGAGGTTGGTGATCGTGATGCGCTGCGCGACGAACAGATCCAGCGCGGGCAGCGGCTCAAAGCGCGGCAGGAACACATGGGTGCCGCCCGCCCAGGTGATCGCAAACGTTGCCCAGGCATCGGCGAGATGAAACATCGGCGCGATGTGAGCCCATCGGTCGGCGTCGGAGAGCTGCAGCTCCGCGATGGCCCCCAGCGCGTGGGTGGCGACATTGCGGTTGGTCAGCATGACACCCTTGGAGCGGCCGGTCGTGCCGCTGGTGTAGTACAGATGCACCAGCTCATCCGCCGCAGCCGCCCGCGCGGCAGGAACGGCCGCGCCGCTGCAAAGCGCGTCGCGCTCGTACTCGCAGTCCCGTCCGGAACTCGCTGCGGCAACCCGCGAGACCGCCGGCGCGCTGCCGAGCCAGCACACATCGAGCGATCCGCTGCGCGCACGGCACTCCTCCACCAGAGTCACGAAGCCCGGGTCGGCGAACAGAATCCGCGCATCGGCATCGCCCAGGATCTCGACCAGCTCCGCAGCGCTGAGCCGCACATTGAGCGGCACGAGCACGAGCCCTGCGCGCAGCGCCGCGTAGTAGAGCTCGAAGAACTCGATGCCGTTCCACGCCAGCACGGCGATGCGCATGCCCGGCTGCAGCCCCAGCTGCTCAAGGAAGGCATGCAGGCGCTCGCAGCGCCGGAGCGTCTCCGGATAGGTCTGCGTGCGCGCGCCCTCGATCAGCGCCGGAACAAGGGGGTACAGGCTCGCTGCGCGCTCGAGCGTCGCCCAGAGCTTCATTCTTCGCTTTCCCGCAGCTTGGCAAGCGCGTTGTAGTCCTCCAGCGTGCTCGTGTCCTGGCTCGTCTGCACGCCGGCCGCGATGTCGCGCAGCAGGCGCCGCATGATCTTGCCGCTGCGCGTCTTGGGCAGCGTCTCGGTGAAGCGGATCTCGGCCGGACGCGCCAGCTTGCCGATCTCGCGCGCCACGTGCTCCATCAGCTCCTGCTTGAGCGCGTCGGAGGGCTTGTGCCCGGCTTCCAGCGTCACGAAGGCAGCGATGGCCTGCCCCGTGAGCTCATCCGGCCGGCCGACGACCGCTGCTTCGCACACGCGCGCGTGGCTCACCAGCGCGGATTCGATCTCCATCGTCGAGAGACGGTGGCCGCTGACGTTGATGACATCGTCGACCCGCCCGAGGATCCAGAAGTAGCCGTGCTCGTCGCGCCGAGCGCCGTCGCCGGCGAAGTACATGGTCTTGTACTTGCCCCAGTAGCCTTCCTTGTAGCGCTCCGGGTTGCCCCAGATGCCGCGCAGCATCGAAGGCCAGGGCTTGCGGATCACCAGATATCCGCCCTGATTCGGCGGCAGTTCCCGGCCTTGCTCGTCGACGATCGCGGCGTCGACGCCGAAGAAGGGGCGCGTGGCGGAGCCGGGCTTGGTGGCGGTAATGCCCGGCAGCGGTGTGATCATGATGCTGCCGGTCTCCGTCTGCCACCAGGTGTCGACGATCGGACAGCGCTCGCGGCCGATATTTTTGTGGTACCAGATCCAGGCCTCGGGGTTGATCGGCTCGCCGACCGTGCCGAGCAGGCGCAGGCTGTCGAGCTTGTACTTGGCCGGGAACTCCTCGCCCCACTTCATGAACGTGCGGATCGCGGTGGGCGCAGTGTAGAAGATCGTGACCTTGTGCTTGTCGACAAGCTCCCACATGCGGCCCTGATGCGGCGTGTTCGGTGCGCCCTCGTACATCACCACCGTGGCGCCGTTGGCCAGCGGTCCGTAGACGATGTAGCTGTGACCCGTGACCCAGCCGACATCCGCCGTGCACCAATAGATGTCGTCCTCGCAGAGATCGAAGACCACCTGCGCCGAAAGATAGGCACCGACGATGTACCCGCCGGTCGTGTGCACGATGCCCTTGGGCTTGCCGGTCGAACCCGAGGTGTACAGGAGGAATAGGAGATCCTCCGAGTCCATCGGCTCCGGCGCGCACTCGGTGCTGACGCGCGGATACAGCTCGTGCATCCACACGTCGCGAGCGGGGTTCCATTCGACCTTCTGGCCGCTGCGGCGCACGACAAAGACCGTGTGCACGCCGCTGATGCCTGCAAGGGCCTCGTCAACCTGCGGCTTGAGCGCCAGGATCGCGCCGCGGCGCCAGCTGCCGTCCGCCGTGATCACGGCAGTGCAGCCGCCGTCCTCGATGCGCTCCTTCAGCGCCTGCGCGCTGAAGCCGCCGAACACCACCGAGTGCGCGGCACCGATGCGTGCGCAGGCCAGCATGGCGATGGCCGCCTCGGGGATCATCGGCATGTAGATCGCGACGCGATCACCCTTCTTCACGCCGCGGCTCTTGAGCGCATTGGCGAAGCGGCAGACCTCGACATGCAGCTCCTCGTAGCTGAGCGTGCGCGTGTCGCCCGGCTCGCCTTCGAAGATCAGCGCCGGCTTCTTGGCGCGGGCCGAGAATGCATGGCGATCGACGCAGACTGCGCTGACATTCAGTTTGCCGCCGATGAACCACCGGGCGAACGGAGCCTGCGACCAATCGAGCACCTGCGTGAACGGCTGCATCCAGGGCAGCTCGCGCGCGATGCGACCCCAGAAGGCTTCGGGCCTGTCGATCGACTCGCGGTACATGCGCTGGTAGTCCTCCTCGCGCGCGATGCGCGCCTTGGCCGTGAAGGCCGCCGGCGGAGGGAACTGACGGTTTTCGTGCAGGACATTTTCGATGCCGCTCATGGTGCTCATGAGCCTAGCGATCGGGCGGCTTGCTGCCCACCGCGCGCGAACAGGAGGCTGCTAGCCGTTGCGCTTGCGCAGCTCGACCCGCACACTGCCCGCGCCATCGTCGGCGACCAGCTCCAGCTTGACCGGCCGCAGCTCCACCCGCTCGGGGCCGACGCCGGCTTCGTAGAGCTGCTGGCGCAGCCGCGCGGCCCGCTCCCGCGAAAGACTGAGGCAGAAGCGCTTGGTGCGCGTCTCGACGCGCCGCTCGTCGCCGGAATCGAAGCGCTGGTGCAGCTGATCAAGGCCGATCTCCACGCCGCCCAGCTCGACATCGAGCACCGTCAGCGCTTCGCGGGCCTGCGCCGCCTCGGCGAGATCGCCGGTGGCGAGGTCGACGCGAATGCGCGTCAGCAGCTCCGAACGCTCGTGCAGAATCTCCGCACGACGCTGGCGCAGACGCTGCGAGAGCGCGAGTGCATCCTCCGCCGGCGGATTGGCGCGCTCCTCAGCCAGCCGCACATCGGCGCGCCCCAGCAGGCTCTGCAGCACGATGCGTCGCCGCTCGTCGCCGGCGTGGCGCCGCAGGAACGACTGCAGGCTCTGCTGGGATGTCTTGGAGAGTTCCACGCTGCCAGGCTCGAAGGCGAGGTTGAGCGCTTCCAGCGGCGGTTCCCCCGCCACGCCCAGCAGCGAAGTGACGCCGCCCAGGAGGCGCAGCGGAGAACTGGCGACCGCCTGGGTCAGCACCGAGGCCGTGGCGCTCACGGCGGCGGAAGTGACCTCCCCGGTGCCCAAGCCCTCCGGCCCCAGGTTGACCCGGATCGGGATGCGATGCTCGTCGGCATCATTCTTGAGGAGGAACAGCACCGTGTCGAGCGGCGCAGGCAGCCGCAGCAGGCTTGCGATGGGACCGCCTGCTGGTTCGGAGAGGCTCAGGTTGGTGAAGACGCTGTCGTTCTTGAGCGCGATGCCCTCGCGCCCGCGCAGGCGGACCATCAGCGTGTTGTCGAGCGTGCCATCGCCGATCTCGATGCCCTTCTCGCGCGCAAGCGCGCGCAGGCCGAGCAATTCCAACGCCACGATATGCGCCTGCACCCAGCCCTTGAGCTCCGGCTGAAGCGCGAGCCGGCCGCGCACTTCGAGTTCTTCAAGCCATGTGCGCTCCTCAAGCTCCACCGTTTCCTTGGATCCACCCCGCAGCAGGCTGCCGCCGGCATGGGCGAGCAGCGCCAACAGCGAGCCGGAGCGGTGCACCTTGGGCAACGGGAGCTTCCCTCCGCGCAGCGAGCCGTGGAAGCTGATGCTCTTGCCGGAGGCGATCGTGCGGGTGCTGAATCGGCCCACCTCGAAGTCGAGCGCTTCCATGCGCAGGCGCGTCGGCTCGCTGCCCGTGGTGTCGAGGTACTCGAAGTCGAGACCCTCGATGTCGATGTGGCGCAGCCCGAAATCGACGGCGGCTGCGGGAGCGGCCGCGGGAGCCGAAGCTGCAGCTGCCGGTGCAGCTTCGGAGGGAGCGGAGGCTGCCTGTAGAGCCGCCGCGGGCTCGCTCGACAGCAGGCGCACGCCCGCGATCTCCACGCCCTGCCCATCGCGCAGCACCGACAGGTGCGGCGTGCGCACGCGCAGCTCGCCGGCGCTGCCGCGCCGCGCCTCGGGATACCAGCGGATGGCATCGCACTCCAGTGCATCCAATCCCGCCAGCAGCACGCCGTCCGGCGCGCGCAGCTCCAAGCCGCGCAGCGCAAAGCTGCCCTGCATGGGCCGGTTCCACGCCACGCGAGCTTCCAAGTCCAGCGACAGCGAGCCGCCTTCGGCGCGCTCGGCACGCAGCACATCGGGAACACCGGGCAATCCCGCGATCAAGGCCTGCGCGTGCAGCCCCTGCGCCGCGAGATGCAGGCCGAAACTCCACGAACGCGGGCCCAGTTCGCTCGCGCTCCACTCGCACTGCAGCTTCTCGATCCAACCGGGCAGCGCCATATCTGCGCGCAGGCGCTCCGAGCGCAGCTTGCCTGCGTTCTGTGGCTGCAGACGTTCCAGCGCCAGCGCGAGGCGCGTGTCCTGCGCCGTGCCCGCATCGAGCAGCGGCGCGGAGGATTCAAGCCCCAGCGCGGCCACGCGACCATCCGCGAAGCGCCGCAGCAGAACATCGCCGCCGCCAAGGCGCAGCCCGGCAGGCACGACCACGGCCTGCTGCGGATCGATGCGCTCGAAGCCCAACTCCAGAGCCTCGCACTCCAGCCAGCGCTCGGAGCCGACCGACCACGAGAGCTCGCGAGCCGCACAGGCAAGCCTCGCGCCGCCCTCGCTGCGGTTGGCGATGTCCCACTCGAATCGACCGCGCAGCGCATGCGCGCCCTCGATCAGCTTCCACTCCGGCGGCAAGTAGGGTTGCAGGACGCGCGGATTCCAGCCGTTGAGCGCGAGCCGCAATTCGCCGCGCAGTGCCTGCGGCTGCACCACCGCGCGCGCATTCAGTTCCAGCGGAAGCTGTCCTGGTTCGACACCCAGCTCCAGCTTCAGTTGGGTTCCGTTTTGCGCCAGCTGCTCCAGCTCCGTCACCTTCAGCCGGAATTCCAGCGGCAACGCCACACCGCGCAGCTGATCGTTCCAATCGATGCGCGCCGCGACACTCAGGGCATCGGGCAGGCCCGGCGGCAGGGCCGGCAGAGTCGGCAGCAGGCCCTGAGGGGTCTGACTCGCCTGCACAGCTGCAGGTGTCGCTGCAGGCTCAGCCGGGGGCGGCACAACCGGCTGCCACAACAGGCCCGGCAGCTCGAAGCGGCCCTGAGCATCGCGGCCGAGGCGCGCGGACAACCCTTCCACGCGCAGCTCCTGCCCGCGCAGCGCGAGTGTCTCGCAGCCCAGCAGGCGCACGCCGGCGGACTCCAGCGCAGCCTGGCGCAGTTCCAGATCCCAGCGTTCGCCCTGTGGCTCCGCGGAAAACTCACAGGCCAGCGCACCTGCGGCCAGCGTCGGTTCCAGCCCGGCTTTCGCCAGCAGCGGCGCGAGCGGGCGCAGATCGAGCGCATCCATGCTTGCACGCCCGCTCCACCGGCCGGTCTGCGACGAATGCTCGAGCGCCAGCCCGCTGCGCCCGAACAAGGGCGGCAGCAACGCTTCGCCCTGCACGGACCAGCCGCTCGCCTGCTGACGTGCAGCGAGTGCGCGCAGCTGCGGCTGCAGCGCCAGACCACCGGGGATGGGCGGCAGGAGCGGATGCAGCGATTCCATGCCGGCCGTGCGCACGCGACCGTCCTCGAGAATCTCGAGCGAACCGCTCAAGGCCGCGAGCTCGTGCGCGGCAAGTTCCAGCCCAGACCCGCTGTCGAGCCGCGTGCGCAAGCCCTCCATCACCCACAGCGGTTCGCCATCGGACCATTGCAGTCGGTCGATCGCAACACTCACTCCCGCCGTGTTCTTCTCCAGCGAGCCGCTGCACTCCAGCCGGCCCGCATCCAGCCGCGAGCGCCAGCCATACTCGGCCAGCACGCTCTCGATCGCCGCGGGACGCACTCCCTCGAGGCCTGCCTGCCAGCCAAGCTGCAGCGACTCCGGCTGCGTGCGCAGCTCGGCGCGCAGATGGCCGCCGGCCATTACGCCGGGCACATGGAATCGCACGGAGAGCGAACTTGCCTGCGCGGGCAGCGGCGACGCCAGCTCCACTCGTCCCAGCTCCAGCCCATCGAGCACGCAGGGCACGGGCGCGTGCGCGGGCAGCAGTTGACCGGTCTTGTGCTGCGTCTCGGGCAAGAGCGTCACGCTGGCGGATTCAACGCTGGCCGAGCCGATCACGAGCCGCGTGGGCTCGAGCGACTCGATCGCGAGGCGCACGCCACGCACATCCACCAGCGGCAGCCCCTTGCGTTCCGCAGTCCATTCGACGAGCTCGAGCTCACCCGCTGCGGCATCGGCACGCTCCGGCGCCAGGGCCACGCGCGCCTGCAGGCGCGAGGAGAGCGATTCACCGGCGATGTGAACACCCAGTTCCTCAAGCTCAGGCGCGAGCGCAATCAGATCGAGCCGCTCCAGCGCGAGTTCCAGCTCCCCTTCCAGCTTGCGTCCAGCGGCAAAGAGAGTGCCTTCCGCGCGGAACGACTCCAGCAGCTGCGGACTGTGCAGCAGCACGCGGAATGCTCCGGCGCGCGAGCGGCTGCCGAGCGCCGTCGCGGAGATTTCCAGCTCCAGCTGCGCATCCAGAGGCGTGCTGCGCGCTCGATCGATCCAGTGCACCACCACGCCGCCCACGCGCAGTTCCTCGATCTCCACCGGCAGATCGAAGGCCAGTTTTTCGGTCAGATTGGCCGCGCCGGCTTGCCGGAGATCCGCCGGTTGCAGGTCCGCTGACCCGGCATCGGCCGGGGCCGCAAGATGCCGCGCCCAGTTGAGCCTGCCCGCATCATCGCGTTCCGCTTCGATCCGCAGCCCGTCAAGCTCCGCGCGCTCAATGACCCGTTCTCCGCGCAAGAGCGCCGTCATGGAAAGATCCAGACGCAGCCAATCGAGCTCGAGGATCGGCGCTCCGCGGGGAGCGCCGCGCTCATCGCGCGCGCGCAGTTCGACGCTGTCGAGCGTCAGCTCGCCTTTCCACAGACTCAAGGCATGGTCATGGACTCGCAGTTCCAGACCGCGCGTGCCGACCACGCGGCCCGCCAGCGGAATCAGCAGCAAGGCCAGCAGCAGCCGCAGGGACAGCAGCACCGCCAGCGTCCACACACCGACTCGCAGGAGACGGCGACGGGTCACGGCCGTTCCTCCGAGAATTCCTGTGCGGCTCCCGATTGCATCTCCTCCAGCGCCTCGATGCGGTCCTCGCGCACCTCTTCGCTGGCGAGCGGATCAAAGGCGGACGGTGCGGCCTTGCGCACCTGCAGCCAGTCGAAGGCCCGCACGCGCACGGCGGCGGAATGGTCCTCGAGCGCGATCGTGTTCTCGGCGAGCAGCCGCTCCTCGAAGATCGCCAGCGTGGGACTCGACTGCATCAGATCGCGAACATCCTCCACCGACCCCGCCAGCGCGCCCACGCGCATGCTCATGCGCGCCAGCCAGATGCCGCGCAGCCCCTCTTCGTCGGCCTGTGACAGGACGAATTCCAGCGCAACGCGCTCCAGCGTCCAGCCCAGGCTGGCATCTTCCAGAGCGAGCCGGGTGGGATCGCCGGCTGCGGCGAGCGCTTCCAGAAGGCGATTGAGCTCCGGCTCGGACAGCGCTGCCGCGAGTTCGCCCGCCAGCGGAGCACCGGAACTGGTGGCGACAAACGACAGCGCCGCGCGATGATTCTGCGCGCGCGCCACGGCCCGCAGCGCGCGCTCGATGCCCTGCCGCCGCGCTTCCAGCTCTTCGCGCGTGCGCACGCGCTCGGCTTGCTCGGCCGCGCGCGCCGACAGTCGCTCGCGTGCCTCGGCGACCGCCTGCAGGTGCTCAGGAGTCGCATCACCGGGCTGGATGCGGATGCGCACCAGCAGCGCATTGGCCTCGCCGTCAAACGGCGAACGCATCAGGACGCTCATGCCCTGTTCGGCCTGCTGCAGCGGCTCGCGCAGGCCGATCCACTCGCGCATCCCCTGCACGGCGGCAGAGGAGTTCGGCTCATCATCATCACCCGGCAGCAGATCCTCGAGCTCATGCGGCACATGGAAGACCTGGCCTTCCACGCGGAACAGCACCCGCAGCGTGCCAGAGCTCTCGCGCGACACGGCGACCTCGAGGCTGCGCGGGCGCGCAAGATCACCGAGCAGCGAGCCGGTCTGCGCCTTGGGCACAAGCTCCAGCAGCTGCGTGGCCCCGCCCGGCAGCGCACTGCGCTCGCGATGCAGCTCTCGCGTGCGGCCCGTGACCGCTGCGTCGAAACTGCCCTCCTGCGTGCGCCAAACGCGAGTGCCCAGCCGGCTGACGGGCAGCAGCAGCTGATCCTCGCCGGCTTCGATCACCAGCCCGGCTTCGCGCTCCAGCGGGGCCTGCGGCCACTCGGCCGGCCACCGTTCCAGAGCCAGAACTTCCCACAGCAGCGTGGGAACCTCCGCAGGCGCGACGGCCGCGGCGTTCGCCTGAGGCTCGCCGGCTCCGGCTACGGCGCCGCTGAGCGCACTGCCCCAGTGCGCGCTGCGCTGCGCAAGCAGCGGCGGCAGCTCCAGCGGAACGGGCGCACGGGGCTGCGAGCGGCAGGCGCAATTGAGCAGCGTCAGCAGCAGCAGGAGGCCGTGGAGGCAGCGCATGGGATGTGCGGATCAGGTTACGAAAGGCCCTCGGCGGACGCCACAGGCCTCGGCTATGCGCGCTGCTTGAACAGCGTCAGGTAGCGCAGCACGCGACCGGCAAAGCGCAGCGGCGAGCGCATCTCGCGCAGCAGTCGGCGCGGACGCCGGTAAAAGCGCCGGTAACCCTCGCGGATCTTGTCCTGAATCTGCGCGGCGCTCATGTGCTCGTTGCCTTCCAGCGCCTGGAATCCCGTCATCGAGGCATAGTCGAACTCGCGCGAGCCGTGCAGCAGCTTGTACAGCGGCGTGCCGGGATAGGCCGTCACAGCGCAGAACTGCACCTGATCGGGATCGAGCCGCTCGACCAGCCGGAACGTGTCCTCGACCATCGCCGGAGTTTCCTCCGGGAACCCGACCATGCAGAAGGCCCGCGTTTCGATGCCGTGCCTGCGGCAGGCGTCAAAGACCTCAACGCAGCGTTCGAGATCGAGTTCCTTGCGGCCATCGAGCAGCTTCGAGCCGCAGTGCTTCTTCTGGATCTCGACATTGCCGGACTCGACGCCCAGCGAGATGTGCGTGCAGCCGGCCTGAGCCATGCGGGCGATCAGCTCCGGATCCAGCGTCTTCACGGCAGTTTCGCACTGCCACTTGAGCGGCAGCTTCTCGCGCAGGATGCCGTCGCAGATCGCCATGACGCGGTCCTTGCGCGTCGTGAAGATCGGATCGCGGAAAACGACCTGCGTAAGTCCATGGTTGCGGTACAGGTCGACCAGCTCGCGCAGGACGTGCTCGGGGCTGCGGAAGCGGAAGCGCAGCCCCTGCGCCAGCGTGTAGCCGCAGAAGCTGCAGTTGAGCGGGCAGCCGCGCGAGCTCTTGACGGTCGTGACCGCGCCCTCGATGCCCGGAAAGCGGTAGCGCTGATTGTCGAGCAGCTGACGCGCGGGCAGCGGCAGCGCATCGAGATCCGCGATCTTCTCGCGCTCCGCCTCGTGCACGACCTCGCCGGTTGCCTTGCGCCAGCTGGTGCCTGCGACGCCCTCGAGATTGCGGCCTTGCGCAATGCGCTCCGCGATCTCGCGCACGGTGTACTCCGGCTCGCCGCGCACGACGACGTCGACGCTGTCGTTCTGGAAGATCTCTCCGGGCGTGTACGTCACCTGCGAGCCCAGAATCGCCACCGGAATCGAGAGCGCCTGGCGAACGCCGCGGCACAGCGCGAGATCCTGATCCAGCGAGGTGCTCGAGGAATCCACGCAGACCAGCTGCGGCTGCTCGGCGAGGATCGCAGCCTTGGCTCCGGCGACATCGAGTGCAAGCGCATCCGAGTCGTGGATCACGACCTCGTGACCGGCTTCGATCAGCACGCCGGCGACGTGCGCCAGCTCGATCGGCGGATAGAGCAGCCCCGGATTGACCGCCATTCCAAAGCCCCCCATCAGTCCGCGGCTGACGCGGAACTCCGGCGGGCTGGGCGGGTTGACGAGGACGATCTTCATCTCTGGCTCGCAGTGGAGTGTACGACCTCCGCGGGCCTGCTTACAGGTCCTCGCGTTTCCATTCGCTTTCTGCCCGGTTGAGCGCGTTGCGCGCCGCAGCCCGGGCCAGCGGGTCCGTCCCATCGCGCGCGATCGAACGCAGCAATTCCAGATCAGCCGGATCCTGCAGGGTGGCGAGGGCATGCAGGGCTCGCCGACCCTGCGCGCCCGATTGCTGCGACAGATCGCGCAAGGAAGCGCGTACCGTGGCCCGCAAGGCAGGCGGCATGCGTTGGTGCATGGCACCCTCGATGGCAAGCAGGCGCGCCTCGTCGCCGGCCTGCGGATCCACCAGAGCTTGCTCGAGCCGCTCCAGTACGTCCGAGCCGCCCTTCAGGGCATCCTGCGCCTGTCGGCGCAGCTCAGGTGAAAGCTCGGCATCCCCCAGCCAGCGGCGCGCCTGCTCGCGAGCCTGCTGCGGATCGAGCAAATGACTGATGGCCAGCGCCCGCTCCGCCAGGACCGGTACGCGCTGGCGCTGCTCCATGGTCTGCGTCAACGCGCCGCGCAGACGCGCCTGAAGCGCACGGACCCGCGTCGCATCGCCGGAAGCCGTTTCCCGAGCCACGGATTCCTCCGCCGCCCCCCAGATCAACAGAGCCTTACGCTGCTCGCCGAGCTGCAGGCTGCGCTCAAGACACTGAGCCAATGCGCTGCCATCACGCACGCTCGCCAGCGCCGTTCGCAGCGGAGCTTCATCGGCCTCCGGAGCTTCCGCGAGCAATTGATAGAGGCGCGTGACCTCCTTGATGCCCCCCAGAGCCGCCAGCCCGCGCAGGGCTTCCTGGCGCTGTGCACCGCGGTCCAGCGCGCCTTCGGCCGCACTCCAGGCCCGCTGGCGCGCGCTCACCAGTGCCAGCGCGCCGCGTGCGCCGGAGAGCTGGGCTCCGCGTGCCAAGGCCAGCAGCCGCACGACGCCGGCCGTGTCTGTGGCGGGTGCCTCCAGACGCGCGCACAGCTCGGCCTGCACTGCCGCATCCCGAGCCAGTCCGTGCCGCGCCACGACCGATGCCAGCTGCGCATCGAAGGCGCGCGGCGTGTAGTTCGCATCGAAGGCCCGCTCCAGTTCCGCAAGGCAGGCCGCCAGCGTCTGCGCCGGGGTCAGCACGATGCGCGCAGACTCCTCGATGGTTCCTTCTGAGCTGCGCTCGCTCTCCGATTCCGACACCGGCAACACCAGCGGAGCTGCAGCACGCGACTCGGTCAGCGTGCGGGCCGAACCGCCGTCCGCCAAGCTGATTTCCTCAGCCGCCGCGCCTGCATTCGTCTGCTGACGCGCGAGCAGCCACAGACTGACCGCGAGCAGCAACACGAGCGCGAGCAGAGCGCTGCGATGGAGGCGCGACATGTGTCCGCCTCAGTCGAATGTGAGATCGACGGCCGCATAGTTGCCCGCGCTGATGCGCGCGGTCTCCAACCATGTCTGGCGCGTGCCCTTGATGGCGAAAACCCGGTAGGCACCCGGCGGCAGTCCGAGCTGACAGTAGCCGCCGTCCGCATCCGAGGCAGTCGAGGCGACCGCCTGATCGAGATCCTTGACGCCGATCGGCAGGAAGAAGATCGTCGCGCGGTCAACCGGATGCATGCCGCCTTGTGAGTCGCGACGCGCAACCACGCCGCGCACCTCAGCGGACTGGCCCGGCATGACGGCGTAGATGACCGGCTGAAAGCTGAACGCGGTCGCGTCTTCAAAGGCGCCATCCAACGGCTGAAACGAGCGCGTGAGGTCGATGTCGAGCAGGAGTCGCGCCCAATCGCCTTCGGGCACACGCAGCACGGTGTCGAGCGGAACCACGAAACCCTCCGGTCCCAGCTCGGGCACCTGCAGGCTGCCATCGCTGCTGCGAAACACGCGACCATCCTCCAGTGCCAGTTCCACGCTCGAGAAGTTGAGGAACAGCCGGAAGTAGTCCCCGCTCGGCACCGGCGTGCGCAGCACCTCGCCGATGGCACCGTTGCGCAGGCTGGTCAGCTCGAACCCAAGCGGGGCGCCGTCATGCAGGACGATGCGCGTGGTGTCGCCCTGCTCCAGGCCGCGATCGATGGAAATCCTGTCGATGCTGATGTGCGCGGACGCGATCGCGTCGTGCGGGAAGGGAGCGTCCGTGATGAGCAGCGCCAGCTCGCCCGGGACAGCGGTCGAACCGCCTCCGGTGGAGCCGGAATTCTTGCCGCAGCCCGCCAACGCGGCGAAGATGCAGATCAATCCGAGGAATGGGGTGCGTGACATGGGGCAGCGGAAGGCTGCCCCGGAGTTTGAGGGGAATCAGGAACAGACCTATCCGTCAAACCGTATCACGCAATTTCTGCCGGGGCGGCGCGCGGGCTCAGCCCTTGCGCAGCTCGGCGCCCAGCTGCGTGAACTCGCGTTCCGCGCGCTGGAAAAACTTTCCGATGTCCTCTTCGCCGAGCGTGCGCTCGTCGGAGACCAGCGTCACGTGCCAGGCATGCGAACGCCTGCCCGCTCCGAGCTTTTCGCCTTCGTACAGGTCGAACAGCTCCAGGTCGCGAACCAGCCCCTTGCCTGCGCGCGTCAGCACGGCCGCAAGCTCGCCGGCGCTGCGCTCGCGCGGTGCCGCGACGGCCACATCAACCTTGACCGCAGGGAAGACCGGCAGCGGACGGTAGCGCGGGCCTGCCGGTGCCGCGCCGAGCAGCACATCGAGGCTCAGCTCCGCCAGCGCCACATCGCTGGCGAGTTCATCCTTGAGGCCAAGACGAGCCGCGAGACGCGGCTCAAGCGCCGCCAAGGTCACCAGCGCATCGCCCTCGCCGGCGCGACCGACCAGCGCGCGCCCGGGGTGGGCCCAGCTGGGCAGGCTCGCGGGATCGGGTGCCGACCAGCAGAGCGACTGGCGACCGGTTGCGCGCACGAGATCCTCCAGCACGCCCTGCAGCTGCGAGAAGCGTCCGGCATCGAAGCGCGCGCCCTTCGCCGGCACAGGACCGGCCCACACCAGCGACAGCTCGTGCACTTCCCGCGGCTCGCCGCGCGTGCTCGAGTACTCCGGCTGATAGCCCTTCCCGATCTCGAACAGGCGCACCTCGCCCGCCATGCGGCGGTTGTGCGCCAGCGTGGCGAGCAGCGAAGGCATGACATGGCGGCGGATCTTCGAGAAGCCCTCGGCGATCGGATTGATCACGGCGACATGCCGCTCCTCGGTCGCACCGAGTTCCGCGAGGATCGCGTCCGAGACGAACGAATACGAGAGCGTCTCGTGGAAGCGCGCGGCGCCGGCGAGGCGATCCTGTAGCGTCCGCACGAGCATGCGGCGCTGCCAGCCCTCATCCCGCGGCGGCGGTGCGATCGGAGCCGTGATGCGGGCCTCGGGGATGTTGCCGTAACGATGGATGCGGCCCACTTCCTCGATCAGATCGGAGTCGATTCCGATGTCCTTGGTGGCGCGCGCGCTCGGCACGCTGACGTACAGCGTGCCGCTCGAGCCCTTCACGCCGAAACCCAGCCGCATCAGGATGTCCGCGATGTGCACATCGGCAAGCTCGACGCCCAGCAGCGAGCGCACGCGCTCGCAGGAGAGCTCGATCACGCGCGCGGGGTCTTTCCACTCGCCCGCATCGCAGAGCGGTGCGGGCAGACGCAGCCCCGGCTCCAGTTGCGCCAGCAGACGCACGTAGTGCCCTGCCGCGCGCAGCGGCAGCGTGGGATCGAGGTTCTTCTCAAAGCGTGTCGAGGAGTCCGTGCGCAGCGCCAGGCGCGCCGCCGTGCGACGCACGGTGGCGAAGTGGAAGCTTGCAACCTCCAGCAGCAGCGACTGCGTACCGGCCTCGACCTTGGAGTCCTCGCCCCCCATGATGCCCGCCAGAGCCACGGCCTTGTCACCCGAAGCGATCAGCAGGTCGCTCGGCTCCAGTCGGCGCTCCACGCCATCCAGCGTGCGGAAGCGTTCCTCGGCGCGGGCATTGCGCACGGTGATGCCACTCGCATCGAGCCGGGTCGCATCGAAGACATGGTTGGGCTGGCCCAGATCGAGCATCACGAAGTTCGACAGATCAACCAACAGATCGATCGGACGCTGATCGACGGCGAACAGCAGCGCACGCAGCCAATCCGGCGAGCGCCGCGCCTGCACGCCCTCGAGTCGCAGCGCGAGATAGCGCGTGCAGGCCTGCGATTCGATGCGGACGGGCACGGCGGGCCCGTTGCCCGTCGGCGGCAGACCGGTTTCCAGCGGCTTGAGCGGCCGCAGGTGCATGGCGGCGATTTCCGCGGCGAACCCGCGGTGCCCCCACAGATCCGGACGGTGCGTCAGCGACTTGTTGTCGATCTCGATCACCCAGTCGGAAAGATCCATCGCGTCGGCCAGCTTCGCGCCGGGCTTGAGCGTCGGAGGCAGCACCCAGATGCCGTTGTGCTCCTCGCCCAGCCCCAGCTCGCGCTCGGAGCAGATCATGCCGTCCGACTCGACGCCGCGGATCTTCGACTTCTTGATGCGGAAGTCGCCGGGCAGTTCCACGCCGGGCAGCGCGACGGCGACCATCTGGCCGGCGTCGACATTCGGCGCACCGCACACGATCTGGCGCGCGGCGCCCTCGCCGCAATCGACGCTGCACACCGAGAGCTTGTCCGCATCCGGATGCTTGGCACGCGTCAGCACATGACCGACCACGATGTTCGCCAGATGCGGCAGGAACGGGGTCAGCGACTCGACCTCGCAGGTCGACAGCGTCAGGTCCTCGACCACGCGCTGCGGGCTGATGCCGCTGAGATCGACATGGCGTCCCAGCCAGCGATAGGAGATTTTCATCGGAACTGCTCCAGGAAGCGCACATCGCCGGACAGAAGGTGACGCACATCGTCGATGCCATGGCGCAGCATCACGAGGCGTGAGAGGCCCAGACCGAAGGCGAAGCCGCTCCATTCGGCCGGATCGATGTTGCCCGCGCGCAGCACATTGGGATGCACCATGCCGCAGGGCAGAAGCTCGATCCAGGTCGACTGCTTGCACACGCGGCAGCCGCTCTTGCAGAACGGGCAGCGCGCATCGAGCTCGAAGCCCGGCTCGACGAAGGGGAAATAGCCCGGACGCAGCCGGATCTCGATCTCGCGGCCGAACACGCCGCGCAGCAGCGTCTTCATCGCGCCGATCAGGTGCCCCACCGAGATGTCCTTGCCGACGACCAGTCCTTCCATCTGGTGGAAGGTGTGCTCGTGGCTGGCATCCGTGCTCTCCTGACGGAAGACCTTGCCCGGCGCGATCGCGCGGAAGGGCGGACGCATGCGCTCCATCGCGCGCACCTGCACCGGCGAAGTGTGCGTGCGCAGCACCACGTTGCCCGCCGGATCGCAGCGGAAGGTGTCCTGCATGTCGCGCGCGGGGTGATCACGCGGAATGTTGAGCGCCTCGAAGTTGTACCAGTCGAGTTCGACCTCCGGCCCGTCGAGCACGGTGTAGCCCATCGAGGTGAACAGATCCTCCAGCTCGCGCGTGACCTGCGTCAGCGGGTGCAGGCTGCCGCGCTCGACGCGCGCCGCCGGCAGCGTGGCATCGAAGCCCGCGCCGGAGCGCTCGGCGGCCAGCTGCGCCTCCTCCAGCTGCTGCAGACGCTCGGCGACGGCCGCGGCGAGCTCGCTCTTCATGCGGTTGGCGCGCTGACCGGCTTCCTTGCGGCTCTCCGGAGGCAGCGTGGGGATCGAGGCCAGCAAGGCCGCAATCGGGCCTTCCTTGCCCAACTGCTCGCGCTCGAGCGCACGCAGGCTGGCGGCATCGCCCGCCGCGCGCACGGCGGCGAGCACGCTCTCGAAACTGGGGGTGGAATCGCTCATGGCATTCAGGATGAAACCGAACTGGCTTTCGGAACTCAAGGGTGGGCAGTGCTAGGCTGTTCGCCCCGTCATGGATGCGCAGCGCCCGGAGATCGACTACCCCTGTTCGTGGACTTGGCAGATCATCGGTCAGGGTGAGGCCCTGCTGAGAGGCCACATCGAGGCCACGCTGCTGGGGCTGGAGCACGAGCTGGAGGTCACCCGCACCAGCGCCACCGGCCGCTACACCTCGATCCGCGTCACACTGACCGTCGCCGACGAAGCCATGAGACTGAAGCTGGGTGCGGCCTTGCAGCAGCACCCAGCGGTGAGAGTCGTCCTGTAGGCCGGCGGCGAGCCGGTCCGCAATCCGCTTACTTGCGAGCGGAGCGGGCTTCCGCGACCAGGGCGTCGAAGCCCTTGGGATCGTGGATCGCCATCTCGCTCAGCTGCTTGCGGTTGAGGTCGATCTTGGCCTTCTTGAGGCCGTCGATGAACTGCGCGTAGGTCATGCCGCGCGCGCGGGCCGCCGCGTTGACGCGGACGATCCACAGGCGACGGAAGATGCGCTTCTTGTGCCGGCGGTCACGGGTACCGTAGGCCCAGGCGCGCAGCAGCGTCTCGCGCACGGTGCGCCAGAGCGTGGAGCGGCCGCCCCAGAAACCCTTGGCCTGCTTGAAGTAACGGTTCTTCTTTTGGCGGCGCGGTGCGCCGATCGTCACGCGTACCATGGTGTATCAGCCCTCCAGCATGGGGCGAACGAGGTCGCTCCAGGTCTTGTTGAGAATCAGCTTGCGGCGCAGGTTGCGGCCGGTTTCGCCGTTGTAGGTCGCGTGCATGTGGCCGCGGCCGGGCTTGCTGGACATGACCTTACCGGTCTTCGTGACCTTGAAGCGCTTCTTCACCGCGCCGCGGGTCTTATGCTTGGTCTTGCCTTGCTTCTGCTTGGGCATGGGACTTCCTCGAAGGATGGTTTTCGATGCCCTGTTCGCTGGCATGCCGCCACCGCTGCAGGGGGCCGGAGGGGTGCCCCGGCGCTTGGAGGGGAAAGATGCTACGCGCTCGGGGGGGGGGAGCGCAAGCCCCATCCCCCCCGCCGGCCGCCTTCCGGGACCGCAAGGAGGGTCAGCGTGGCTGGCTCAGTCCATCGCCAGGGCCATCGTCAGGGCCGTCCCCAGCCCCTGCACGACCGCCGCCAGGCGTACCGCCTCCAGCACCTGCGCCTCGCTCAGACCGCCTTCGATCAGCGCCCGCTCGTGGCTTGCGACGCACACGCCGCAACCTCCGATCGCGCTGACGGCCAGCGACATGAGCTCGAAGTCGAGCTTGGTTGTCTGCACCGCCGCCATGCGGTTCATGCGCAGGCGCGCAGGCAGGCTGGCGTAGCTCTCTTTGCCCACCAGATGCCGGAAGCGATAGAAGACATTGTTCATGCCCATCAGCGCCGCCGCCGCGCGTGCGTCGCTCTGCCAGGCGGGCGAGAGCCCGGCACTGTGTTCGGCACTGTGTCCAAAACTGTGCTCGGCGAGCAGCGCGCGCGCCAGCTGCGGCGAGCGCACGGCATATGCGCAGGCGAGCGCCGTGCCGAGGCGCTGCTCGCGCGACAGCGCTCCATCGGCGAGCAGCGACTGAAGATTGAGCCGCAGATCCTTCGCCTCCTCGGGCAATGTCTGCAGCAGTTCGTTGAGCGCGCCCATGGTCACACCTTGAGGGTCGCCTGACCCGCCTTCCAGTTGCACGGGCACAACTCGCCGGTCTGCAGCGCATCGAGCACGCGCAGGGTCTCATCGACGCTGCGGCCGACCGAGAGGTCGTACACGCCGACCCAGCGGATGACTCCTTGTGGATCGACGAGGAAGCTCGCGCGCAGCGGCACGCCTTCCTGCTTGTGCAGCACACCGAGCGCGCTCGACAGTTCGCGCCTTGTGTCCGCCAGCATCGGATAGCCCAGCTCCTTGAGATCGGGATGCTGCTTGCGCCAGGCAAGGTGCACGAAGTGCGTGTCGGTGCTGAAGCCCAGGATCTGGCAGTCACGATCCTCGAAATCGGCGCGGCGCTTTTCAAACTCAGCGATTTCGGTCGGGCAGACGAAGGTGAAGTCCATCGGCCAGCTGTAGAGCAGGAGCCACTTGCCTGGATAGGAAGTGTGCTGAATGGTCGCGAATTCCTTGCCGGATTCGAGTCCGACGCAGGCAGAAAGGGAGAAGTCCGGGATGCGATCGCCAACGGTGAGCATGTGTGGTTCCTTGAGGTGTGTCTTTGTGGTTGCGTGGTGCTTTTCAGCCACGAAAAGCATCGGGTGAAGTGGCCTCTAATCCCATTCGAGTGTTGCGATCGGCGCGATAGAGACTGACGATCCGCACAGCGGCCTGCACAGCGGCGGGCATCATGTGCCTCTCCGGTGCATTGCGAGTGCAGAGAGGATGGCCTGGCGCTGATTCAAGCCCATGGGCGACACCATCATCCGGTCCGAGGGTCCGCACGGTTGTGACAAACCTCCGGATCCGTGACACGGGGCCTGACGAATTCCTAGCATCCACATCATGAGCGAACCTGCGCGCCTGCCCGTCAGCGGAGATGTCTTCTTCCGGCTCGACAGCGAGGACCGACTGCTCGATCTCTCCGGCGGCGACCCCTCGTTGAGTCTGGTGCTGGATTCCTTGCGCGGCCGCTCACCCGGTGAGCTGCTGCCCTCGCCTCTGCGCGAGCGCGTGCAGGCGGCCATTGCCGAGGTCCGCAGCAGCGGACGGATGCGCTCGCTGTCGCACCAGCTGCCCGCCGGCGATGCGATCCGCGAGTTCGAGGGGCGCATCGTGCCCGCCTCGGCGGGCGAGCTGCTGATCTGGGTCAGCGATGTCAGCGAGGCCCGCTACGAGCTGCGCCAGCTGAAGGCCAGCGAGACGCGCACCGGCGCGCTGCTGAGTGCCCTGCCCGACCTGATTCTGACCCTCTCGGCGCGCCTGATCGTGCTCGACTACCACGGACCTGCGCAGGAGTTCCTCGATGCGGCGCCGCTGCGGCTGCTCGGCGCGGACCTGCGCGACCTGCTCCCGGAAGCGGCTACCCGCCGGCTTGCGGAGAGCGTGCCCCGGGTGATCGCCTCGACGCGCATCGAAGCGCTGGAGTATGAGCTGGCGCGCGAGGGGCGCTATCTGGCCTACGAGCTGCGCGTCGCGCCGCTGGGCGAAGACCGCGTGGTGGCGCTGCTGCGCAACGTGACGCAGCGGCGCGAGGCCGAGCGCAGCCTGCTGCGCCATCGCGACGACCTGCAGCGTCTGGCGACCGAGCTGACGGTCACCGAGGAGCGCAACCGCCGCGATCTGGCGCTGGAGCTGCACGACGGCATCGGTCAGGACCTCGCCGTCGCACGCCTGATGCTCGAACGCTCCCATTCGCTCTCCGGCGAGGCGCGTGAGCGCGAGCTCGACTCGCTGCTGGAGACGCTCAAGCGCGCGATCCGGCGCACGCAGAGCCTGACCTACGATCTCTCGCCTCCGACGCTGCACGAGCTGGGCCTGCGGCCGGCGCTGCGCTCCTTGCTGCGGCGGCTGGCGCAGGAGTACGGGTTCGAGGGCCAGTGGGAAGAGACGGGCGAAAGCCGTGAGCCTGATGAGGCGAGCCGAGTGCTGCTGTACCGCTCGACGCGCGAGCTGCTGATGAACGTGATCAAGCACGCCGAGGCCGCACGAGTGCGCCTCTTGTTCACCGCAGGGGACGCGAGCTTGCGCGTCACCGTCGAGGACGACGGCCACGGCTTCGATCCGGCCCTGCTGGAGGGTCCCGCGCCCGAGGGCGGGCGTTTCGGCCTGTTCAGCGTGCGGGAGCGGCTGGCGGCGCTGGGCGGGCGGCTGCGGGCCGAGAGCCGGCCCGGATTGACGCGTATCGAGCTGGAATTGCCAATTCTGGATCCAAGGCCAGCCGCCGGCGAAAGAGTTCGATAGAGGAACCAACCCAGCCATGAAGATCGCGATTGTCGATGACCACCAGATCGTCCGTGAAGGCCTGCGCATGTGCCTGTCCGCTGCTCCCCGCCACAGCGTGGTCGGTGAAGCCGCCGACGGCGCGGCGGGACTGGACCTGATCCAGAAGCAGAAGCCCGATGTGGTGCTGCTCGACATCGCGATGCCCAAGCTCAGCGGCATCGAGGTGCTGCGCCGCATCAAGACGCTGCCCCAGCCGCACCCGGCGGTGCTGATGCTCTCGATGCACTCCGATCCGGAGTTCGTTGCCGAGGCTCTGCGCGAGGGCGCGCGCGGCTATGTGCCCAAGTCGAGCGCCTTCCAGGAGCTGCTCAAGGCACTGGATGAGATCGAAGCGGGCAAGAACTACACCTCGCCGACGCTGGGCGATGTCAGCAAGGTCGAGGCTCCCACCGCGGACCTGACTCCGCGCGAGCGTCAGGTGCTGGAGCTGCTCGCCAGCGGACTTTCGACCAAGCAGACGGCCGCGCAGCTGGGCCTGTCCGACAAGACCGTGCACGCGTTCCGCAGCCGCTTGATGGCCAAGCTCGGAGTGCGCACACTGCAGGAGCTGACGAAGTTCGCGATCCGTCACGGGATCACGAGCGTCTAGCGCCGGCATGGCCATCGACTTCTCCGCAATCACGCTGACCGAACTGCGCTACCTGGTGGCGCTGGCCCAGACGAGGCACTTCGGACGCGCCGCGGAGAGTTGCCATGTGACCCAGCCGACGCTCTCCGCCCAGATCATGAAGCTCGAGCGCACGCTGGGCGTGACGCTGTTCGAGCGCAGTCCCAAGGGAGTGCGCCCCACACCTGTCGGCGAAGAGCTCGCGCGAGAGGCGCAGTCGATTCTGGAGGGAACGCAGCGGCTGCTCGAGCTGGCGCGCGGCCAGCATGAGCCTCTTTCAGGAACCTTGCGGCTGGGCGTGATCCCCACGCTGGCCCCCTATCTGCTGCCCCTGATCGCCAAGCCACTCGAGAAGCGCTTTCCCAAGCTGCGGCTGGTCTACCGCGAGATCAAGACCAGCGAAATCCTGCTGGAACTCGAGGAACACCGCATCGACTGCGGCGTGCTGGCGCTGCCCGCCGGTGCGGGGCTGGTCACGCAGCCGCTGTTTGATGAGCCGTTCTGGCTGCTCGTGCCGCGCGAACACGCGCTCGCCGGGCGCAAGCAGGTGCGCGAAGCGGATCTGGCCGAAGAGACAGTGCTGCTGCTCGATGAGGGGCACTGTCTGCGCGAGCAGGCCCTGTCGCTGTGCGCCCGCAACGGCGCGCGCAGCGAGGGCGGCACCGGCGACTTCCGCGCCACGAGCATCGAGACGCTGCGCCAGATGGTCGCGGCGGGCATGGGCACAACGCTGGTGCCGGCACTCTCGCTCGTCACCGAGCTGCGCGCCGTGCAGGCGATCCCGTTTGCGAATCCTGCGCCCGCGCGCCGGCTGGGCCTGTGCTGGCGCGGAACGCATCCGCGCGGCAGCGATCACCGGCTGCTGGCAGAGTGCATCCGGGCGAATCTGCCCGAACAGGTGCGCGCGGTGACGAGCCGCTCGCGCTCAGCGGGCTAGGTCCTTGCGCCAGAGCACGCCGGCGCCAAAGCGCGTACCGGCCCTGAGCGGCGGCTCTCCATGCAGCGTGCCGGGTCGGTATTCCGCCTCGATCCACGCGGAGAAGGCCCGTCCGTAGTCCTTGCCGAACCACGGCACGCCGTATTCGGCAGTCGGCTTGTGCAGCAGCACGATCGCCTCGGGGCGCGCGGCGCGCAGCTGTGCGACCATGCGCTCCTCGCCGAACATCGAAAGCTCCGGCGGCATGTAGTTGATGTAGCGCGCGGGCGTTTCGGCGCGCAGCCAGTAGTTGAGCATCACGCCCTCGGGCAGCACCGCCAGCCGCTCACCCGGGCGCAGCTTGGCGGCGAGTTCCCGCCGCACGCTCTCGAGCACCGGCCCGCGCATCGTGTCGCACTGCAGACGATCGCGGCCCTCGCCCACCGCCACCTGCGGAGCGGCGAGATACTGCGCCTGGATGCGCAGATGCCCCAGGGCAAGCGCCGCGCAGAGCCCGAGTCCTGCGGCGCGCACGCGCGCTGCAGTCGCAGTGTCGGACATGCGCCAGCGCGGGATCCAGTCGCACAGCGCGCACACCACGAGCAGCGTCGCAGGCAGCGCCAGCGCGAAGCCGTACATCTGCAGTCGCGCGTAGAGCAGCATCTTGGCGAGCATCGCCAGCGCAAACAGCGCGAAGGCCGCCCGCAAGGCGAACTCGGGCCGCCGCCAGGCGCGCCAGCCCCACAGCGCGGCGGCAAGCAGCGCATACAGCGGCCAGGGCCGTGCCAGCTGCAGCCAGGCGGGCGCCTGCAGCGGCACCAGCCAGTACGCGCTCGCCCCCAGGCAGAACAGCAGCAGCGCCGGCAGGCGCACCCGGTGCGCCAGCAGCATCAACAGGCCCAGCGCAGCCAGCTGTGCGGCGGCGATCGTTCCCATCAGCTGCAGGTTCTCGCGCGGGTAGTCCGTGCCCATCACCCCGCGGTAGAAGGGATTGTCGGTGATGCTCGAATCGAAGACGTAGTTCGACGCACCGAGCACGCCGCGCAGCGCTTCATCGGCGGGCAGCGCACTCAGCAGCAGTCCGAAGGCAAGCCCAACCACCCCCAGCGCGCCGGCGAAGAAACGCAGCCAATCCGCACGGCCCGCGCGTGCCGCGGCGAGAAAAAAAACCGCCGCTGCGCCAAGCGCCAGCGTGTATTCGAGCTTGGTGAGCAGCACCGCACCGAGTGCGAGCCCGGCACACACGAGCGTCGACGCGCGGCGAGATTCCCGCCAGCGCTCCAGCAGCAGCAGACCGGCGAGGCACAGCGGCAAGGCGTGCGCCGTCTCGTGCGAATAGGGCGCGATGTAGTTGGAGTTGCCCAGGAACTCAAAGCGCGCAAAACAGAACAGCAGCAGAAACACGGCCGTCCCCGCGGCCGCGGACCACTTTCCACCGATGCGCCCAAGCAGCGCGTGGATCAGTGCGGCGCTTGAGGCCGCGAGCAGGAGATGAAACAGCTGCAGGCCGAAAATGCCGCCGCCGAAGGAGAGCACCAGAGCGTTGAGATAGGGCGAGAGCGGACCCGTGAAGTAAGCCACATCGCGGTACAGCACGGCGCCTTCGGACAGGCGCCAGGCGGTGTAGACCTCGCCGCCGTAGTCGACCTGGGCATCACCCCACTGATTCCACGTCCACGCCGCCATCCCCGCAAACAGGAGCGCGAGAGCGAGCGGAACGAGCCAGCGCGGCACCGCGGGGACTCCCACGTCGCGCTACTTGTGCGCGAGCAGCATGGTCATGCGCTTGCCCATCAGCTTGGGCGGCATCTCGACCTTGCTGATGTCCGCGAGCGCGTCGCGAACCTGATCCATGACCTGATAGCCGTGCTCGGGGTGCGCCATCTGCCGACCACGGAAGATGCAGACGACCTGCACCTTGTGTCCCTGCTCGAGGAACTTGCGGCCTGCATCGAGGCGGTACTCCAGATCGTGCTTGTCGATCGCCGGACGCACGCGCAGTTCCTTCAGCTGGCTGGCGCGCGCGTGCGTGCCCTTTTCCTTCTTGCGCTGCGCGTACTTGAACTTGCCGAAGTCGAGGATGCGGCAGACCGGAGGCTTCGCCGTCGGCGACACCTCGACGAGATCCAGCCCAACCTCTTCCGCGCGCTTCATCGCCTCCATGGTGGGAACGATGCCGACCTGTTCACCCTTGTCGTCGATCAAGCGGACTTCAGGGATGCGGATCTGTCGGTTTACGCGGTATTCGGTGGTCACTCGGCTCCTTGGCTACTGATGGGGAATCCGGGGGCAAGCTCCCCCAGCGAAAAGAGGATACCCGCCCCGCTCAGCGGGCGCTAGGCGGCAGGGCAGTGCGGATGTGGACCTCGGTCAGCTGCTCCGGGGCGACCTCGGAGGGCGCCTGGCACATCAGGTCGGAGGCCGAGGTGGTCTTGGGGAAGGCCAGCATCTCGCGGATGTTGTCCATGCCGAGCGACAGGGCCGTCAGACGGTCCAGACCGACGGCGAAGCCGGCGTGCGGCGGGGCACCGAACGAGAGAGCTTCGAGCAGGAAGCCGAACTTCAGCTGCTGCTCCTCAGCTCCGATCCCCAGGATCTCGAAGACCTTCTGCTGCACGTCCGAGCGATGGATCCGCACCGAGCCGGAGCCCAGTTCCCAGCCGTTCATGACCAGATCGTAGGCGCGGCTCTCGAGCTTGGAGAGATCGGCCTTTTCGCCGCCCGTGTAGCCCCCGAGCGACCAGTCCGACGGCGCGGTGAAGGGGTGGTGCGCGGAGAACCAGCGGCCCGCCTGCTCGTCGTACTCGAACATCGGGAAGCTGGTCACCCACAGGAAGCGCCAGCCGCCGCTCGCGAGACCGAAGCGCTTGCCGAGATGGTTGCGCAGCTCGCCCAGCACGCGCCAGACGAGGCTTTCCTTGCCGGCCATGAACAGGCAGGTGTCGCCTTCGGCTGCCTGCAGCGCCTGCATCAGGCGCCCGGCCTGCTCGCCCGCGCAGAAGCGCGCCAGCGGACCGACGCCGCCTTCCTTGCCCGCCTTCCACCAGGCCAGTCCCTTGGCGCCGGAGGCCTTGGCCTGGGCTTCCAGGCCTTCGACATCCTTGCGAGAGAGCGCGTGCGCCGCGGGCACGACGATGCCCATCACGCGGCCACCGCCGCTGAGCGCGTCCTTGAAGACGCCGAACTCGCACTGCGCGGCCCAGCCCGCGATGTCGACCAGCTCCATGCCGAAACGCAGGTCCGGCTTGTCGATGCCGAAGCGGTTCATCGCCTCGTTCCACGACATGCGAGGGAACGGTGTCTGGATCTCGACGCCCATCGCGTCGCGGAAGGTCTCCGTCAGCACCTGCTCCCAGGTGCGGAAGATGTCGTCTTCCTCGACGAAGCTCATCTCCATGTCGAGCTGGGTGAACTCGGGCTGACGATCCGCGCGCAGGTCCTCATCGCGGAAGCAGCGCGCGACCTGGAAGTAGCGGTCGAGGCCCGCGACCATGAGGATCTGCTTGAAGAGCTGCGGCGATTGGGGCAGCGCGTAGAACTGACCGGGGTGCACGCGGCTGGGCACCAGATAGTCGCGCGCGCCTTCCGGAGTGGCGCGCGTCAGGATCGGGGTCTCGACCTCGACGAAGCTCTGGCGCTCGAAGGCGCGTCGCATCGCGTTGATGAAGCGCGAGCGGTGCAGGAGATTTTTCTGCATCGCCGGGCGGCGCAGGTCGATGTAGCGGTACTTGAAGCGCGTCTCGAGCGCGACTTCTTCCTCTGCCTCCACCGGGAAGGGCGGCGTCTTGGAGCGCGAGAGGATCAAGAGACGATCCACGACCACATCGATCTCGCCCGTGGGACGCTCGGGGTTGATGTTCTGCGGCTCGCGCGCGATGACCTTGCCCGTCACCGAGATGGTGAATTCCGGGCCGAGCTTGGCGGCATCAGCCTGCTCGGGACCGAGCACCACCTGCGTCAGACCGTAGCGATCGCGCAGGTCGACGAAGTAAATGCCCCCGTGGTCGCGGCGGGCATGAACCCAGCCGTTGAGTGTCACGGTCTGACCGACATGCGACTTGCGCAGCTCACCGCAGGTGTGCGTGCGGCGCCAGTCTCCCCCCGAGCTCGCCTGTGTCATGCGTGAGAGCTTACTTGCTGTTGGCGTGGAATTCCGCAGCCTTCATGCGCCACATCGCGCGGCGCAGGGCGGCCTCGGCCCGCAGCAGGTCCAGCGGCTCGCCCTCGGTCACCTGACCGGAGCTGAGGCGCTCACGGGCGCGCTTTTCGGACTCCTTGGCGCGCGCCTCGTCGATCTCCTCGGGCTTCTCGCCCGCCTCGGTCACGATGCGCACGGTCGCGCCGCGCACCTCGCAGAAACCGCCGGAGACGAACATCACCTGCGAGCGGCCGCCGGCGTTGTAGCGCAGGAGGCCGGAGTCGAGCGCCGCGATCATCGGAGCGTGACGCGGCAGGATGCCGATGCCGCCGTCCGTGGCGGGGATGCTCACGGACGACACTTCGGCGTCGAGCGCGATGCGCTCGGGCGTGATCACGCGCAGGGTCAGCGTGCCGGCCATGGATCAGCCCTTCTTGGCGCGAGCGACGACCTCATCGATGCCGCCCGCGTACATGAAGGCGGTCTCGGGGATCTCATCGTGCTTGCCTTCGATGATTTCCTTGAAGCTGCGCACCGTCTCAGAGCGCGGCACGAACTTGCCGGGCGTGCCGGTGAACTGCTCGGCCACGAAGAACGGCTGGCTGAGGAAGCGCTGGATGCGGCGCGCGCGCGCGACGACGCGCTTGTCTTCATCGGGGAGTTCCTCGACGCCCAGAATCGCGATGATGTCCTTGAGGTCCGCGTAGCGCTGCAGGATGCGCTGCACTTCGCGCGCCACCTTGTAGTGTTCCTCGCCCACCACCTGCGGATCGAGCATGCGCGAGGTCGACTTGAGCGGATCCACCGCCGGGTAGATGCCCAGCTCGGCGATCGAACGCTCGAGGATGATGGTCGAGTCGAGGTGCGCGAAGGTCGCCACCGGCGCGGGGTCGGTGATGTCGTCCGCCGGAACGTACACGGCCTGCATGGAGGTCACGGAGCCCTTCTTGGTCGAGGTGATGCGCTCCTGGAGAGCACCCATCTCGCTGGCCATCGTGGGCTGGTAACCCACGGCGCTGGGCATGCGTCCGAGCAAAGCGGACACTTCCGAGCCGGCCTGCACAAAGCGGAAGATGTTGTCGACGAACAAGAGCACGTCCTGGCCCTTGGTGTCGCGGAAGTACTCGGCCATCGTGAGGCCCGAGAGCGCCACGCGCAGACGCGAGCCCGGGGGCTCGTTCATCTGACCGAACACGAGCACGGCGTTGTCGATCACGCTCTGCTCCTTGCCGTCCGGAGTCTTGTACTTGGCTTCCGACATTTCGACCCACAGGTCGTTGCCCTCGCGGGTGCGCTCGCCGACGCCGCAGAACACGCTGAAGCCGCCCTTCTCAACCGCCGTGATCCGGATCAGCTCCTGGATCAGAACGGTCTTGCCGACGCCTGCACCGCCGAACAGACCGATCTTGCCGCCCTTGGCAAAGGGGCAGAGCAGGTCGACGACCTTGAGGCCGGTCTCGAACACTTCCGAGATCGCTTCCTGCTGGTCGAAGGCGGGCGCGGGACGGTGAATCGGCCAGGTCTCGCCCGCCGGCAGTGCACCGCGCGTGACGGAGTCGAGCGGATCACCGAGCAGGTTGAACAGACGGCCCTTGGTGCGCTCCCCCACCGGCACCGAGATCGGCGCTCCGGTGTTGGTCACGCTCATGCCGCGACGGCAGCCGTCGGTGGTCGCCATGGCGACGCAGCGAGCGACGTCGTTGCCGAGGTGCTGAGCCACTTCGAGCGTCAGGTCGATGCCGCGCGCGGCATCCTTGACTTGAAGGGCGGTGTAGATCGGAGGGAGGGAGCCCGCGGGGAAGCGGACGTCCACGACGGGGCCGAAGATCTGGGCGATGCTGCCGTTGGTCAGGGTCTGGGTCGTAGTCATGGCAATCGTTCTTGTCGGGCTCAGCCGCGCAGCGCTTCCGCGCCGCCGACGATATCGAGCAGTTCCTTGGTGATGTTCTCTTGACGCTTCTTGTTGTAGACGCGCTTGAGGGCGCCCTGCATGGTTCGGGCCGCATCCGTCGCGTTCTTCATCGACACGCGACGGCTGGCGTACTCGCTGGTCAGCGATTCGAGCAGCGCGTTGTAGATCCGGGTCTCGAGGTAGCGCGGCACGAGGCGATCGAAGATCACCGCGGGCTCAGGCTCGAGGATCATGTCGCCGCCGGACTTGCCGTCCTTGTCTGCCTTGCCGTCATTCAGCATGGCGCTGGCGTTGATCGGCAGCAGCTGGGGCGACTTGGGCACATAGCGCACCATGGACTCGAAAGCCGTGTAGAACACGACCACGTCCGAGTACTTGCCCGAGAGGAAGGCATCCGTCAGGAGACGCGCAATGCGCGCGGCTCCGCGGTAGTCCATCTTCTCCAGCGGGGGCTCGACGAGGAAGCGCTCCACTTCGCGGCCGCGCCGCGTGAGGTACTGGTAGCCCTTGCGGCCGACCACGTAGTAGTCCACCGGACGCGAGCCGCGCTCGCGCAGCCACAGCTCGAGGCTGCGGAAGAGGTTGGAGTTGTACGCGCCGCACAGGCCGCGATCGGAGCTGACCACGAGCACCAGGGTCTTGTCGCCCTTGCCCTTCTGGAACAGCGGACGCTCGGCCAGCGCCTCGCCCAGCAGTGCGCCCATGCGGGCCACCATGCCGGCGATCTCGACCGCGTAGGGTCGCGAGGCAACCGCACGGTCCTGGAAGCGGCGCAGCTTCGTCGACGCGACCATTTCCATGGCGCGCGTGATCTGCCGGATGTTTCCGACAGACTTGATGCGGCTGCGCAGATCGCGAATCGAGGCCATGGATCAGCTCTTGTTGCCTTGCGGGGCGACTTGGGCCTTGACCTCGGCGATGACGCGGTCGATCACGCTCTTCGCCTTGTCGGAGAGCGCCTTGGTGGTGCGGATCTCCGCGCCGATTTCCGGATGCGACGCGCGCATGTAGGCCAGGAAGGCCTTCTCGAAGTCCTGCACCGAGCGCGTCGGGAAGTCATCGAGTTGGCCGGAGGTGCCGGCGTGAATGATCAGGATCTGCTCCTCAACCGGCAGCGGCGCGTACTGGCCCTGCTTGAGGATCTCGACCAGCTTGGCGCCGCGCGTCAGCACGGCCTGCGTGGCCTTGTCGAGGTCGGAGCCGAACTGCGCGAAGGCCGCCAGTTCGCGGTACTGAGCGAGGTTGAGGCGCAGACCGCCGGCGATCTTCTTCATCGCGCCGATCTGGGCCGAACCACCCACGCGGCTGACCGAGATGCCGGCGTTCACGGCCGGACGCACGCCCGAGTTGAAGAGCTGGTTTTCGAGGAAGATCTGACCGTCGGTGATCGAGATCACGTTGGTCGGAATGTACGCAGAAACGTCGCCTTCCTGAGTCTCGACGACCGGCAGCGCGGTGATCGAGCCGCCGCCCTTCTTGTAGCGCTTGTTGTACTGCGGGGCGTCCTTGCCGATCTTGGCGGCGCGCTCCAGCAGACGGCTGTGCAGGTTGAACACGTCGCCGGGGAACGCTTCGCGGCCCGGAGGACGGCGCAGCAGCAGCATCACCTGGCGGTAGGCCAGCGCCTGCTTGTAGAGGTCGTCGTACATGATCACGACGTGGCGGCCTTCATCGCGGAAGCGCTCGCCCATCGTGACGCCGGCGTAGGCGGCGAGATACTGCATCGAGGCCTCATCGTTGGCGCTCGCGGCGACGACGATCGTGTAGGCCATGGCGCCGGTGCGCTCGAGGCGGCGAACCAGGTCGACGATCGTCGACTGCTTCTGGCCCATCGCAACGTAGATGCAGATCATCTGCTCGGGGTTGTTGGGATCCCCGCCGCCGGTGGTCTTCTGGTTGATGATCGTGTCGATCAGCAGCGCCGTCTTGCCCGTCTGACGGTCGCCGATGATCAGCTCGCGCTGACCGCGGCCGATCGGGATCATCGCGTCGATGGCCTTGATGCCGGTCTGCATCGGCTCCTTGACCGACTCGCGCTCCACGACCGAGGGAGCGGGCGATTCGATCGGGCGCAGGTCCGACTCGATGGTGCCCAGCGGGCCCTTGCCGTCGACGGGGTCGCCCAGCGCGTTGACCACGCGGCCGAGCAGCTTGTCGCCGGTCGGCACCGAGATTACGCGGCCGGTGGAGCGCACCGTGTCGCCTTCCTTGACCTTGGTGGCATCGCCGAGGAGCACGCAACCGACGTTGTCCTCTTCGAGGTTGAGCGCGACGCCGCGCACGCCGCCGGGGAACTCGAGCAACTCATTCATCATGCAGTTGTCGAGGCCGTAGACGCGGCTGACGCCGTCGCCGACCGACAGCACGGTGCCGACGCTCTGGAGGCTTTGCTCGCCCTTGTACGAGGCGATCTCCTTCTCAAGGATCGAGGTGACTTCTGCGGGACGGAGGTCCATGGTGGGCTATCGAGTGGGGTTGAGTACGGGCTTGGTGGAGTGAGACGGAGTGAGCGGTGACGCGCCGGTATCAGTGGCGCGCCGAGGTCAGCGGAGCATCGAGCAGCGTGCGGCGCAGGCTCTCGAGGCGACCGGAGACGGAGGCGTCGAGCATGCGGTTGGCGACCAGCACGCGCGTGCCGCCCACCAGCTCGGGAACGATGCGGTTCTTGAGCACGACTTCCTTGCCGAGCAGTCGGCCCATGCTGGCCGAGATGCCTGCCAGGAGGTCCTCGCCGATCGGACGCGCCGACTCGACGATGCCCTCGACCGCGTTGCGGCTCTCAAGCTCCATGCGATGGAACGCGCGGGTGATGCCGCGCAGCACATCTTCACGGTGCTTATCGAAGAGGAGTCCGATGAAGTT
>Ga0209668_10000048_pt1 | contig 46957 bp, 35 predicted proteins | sample FrelakmetPLP11PL_FD_187150 | JGI IMG/M metagenome (GOLD analysis project Ga0209668, IMG submission 187150) | Freshwater lake sediment microbial communities from the University of Notre Dame, USA, for methane emissions studies - PLP11 PL (SPAdes)... | ecosystem: Environmental > Aquatic >...
ATATCTTAGTTGTAGTGTATTGATATTCAGCGAGATCGTTACCCCCGCCTGTTTCTCTAATCAATTGATTTATATAACCGTGGTTATACAGGTTTGACGGGAGAGCTTCCAGTAGTTCTACTAACCATTCAAGTTCTTCTACTGTCCATGTCGAAGAGCCATCCACAACATCTAGATTGAATTTGTCATGAATCTCATCCATCAATATAGCGGATGTATATTCCTCTATCATAACCACGTTGCTTTTATCAGACTGAATAGGATTGTCATCAGTCGTATAGTCTAGTTCAAACTCACCTCCGCCATTCGTAGTAAACTTTGTGTTACCCCAAATCCTGGTTTTCGCATAAAGCTTATCACCAATATTTAGATCAAAGTTGTTTTTATCATTTAATGGCCACTCTGCTGTCCATTTACCAGATGGATCACCATTCCAAATCCGCCCAATTTGTGCGTCTCCAAAGAAACGCTGCTCATAAAATGTCACGGATACATGATCGAGAGTGTCTGTATAGTAGAGAGTCTCTTCGCCATAATAATCACAAAAGATGAAGCACCAGTTGATGTTCTTATAGTTTACTTCAAAGTCAACTGGCATGTTTCCATAAACGCCAATACCATAGAGAACTAATGTTCCGTTGTTATCCCTTGTTCTCACATAGGTAATTTCTGGCGCTGGAATATTCTTATCCTTCACATATACCGAGACATTCCCATAGTCGTTTATCACCTCAAGCTTAATCCAGGCTCTCCCAAGACTATCTCCATTCTTGTCAGACCATTCGTTTCCATAGCTGCCTGCTGCATTACTTGGTTTAATCTCGCCTTCTCCGAGAACTTCTCCAACTTCACAGACCACATTAGGGCCTTCGCCGAGGTAGTTTACAGGATTAACTGCATGCCCATATACCCTCACAGCAAAATGCAAATGCGTACCAGCTTTGGGGTGATTGTACTGGCTCCAAACATTACCAGTATTCCCCATATGCCCAATAGGGTTAGCTATATTGTTCACACGAGAGTTATCATTTACGATGTTTTCACTTTCATTATCAAGGTGCCAATATGAAGTGCTTTTTACTCCATCATCATGCTGAATATTCACATAGTTCGCCGAACCATATTTCACACCGCCTTGCTGCTTGACCGAAGTAACGATACCAGGTGCAGCCGCAGTGACAGGGAAGCGCCAGGAAGCCTCATACCCACCAGCTATAGCAATATCAATTCCCTCATGGTCAGGTCTCTTGGCTGTTTTATAATACGAGGTAATCACAGCACGAGGATCATCAACAGGAAATGCCAGTTTGCCACCCGTGTAGCCACACCTTGGACACTCACCTGTCACAAGCGTTTTCGTCACAGAAGAAGAGATGTTTTTCGCACGATCTTGAACCTGAACCGTAGCAGAGTAGATAACCTCTCCACATGCTAGCTTGCCAATAAGATCATTTGCAGAATAGTTACCATTGCCATCAAGCTTAATACTGAGCCCACGGCTGCTATAATTAGAGGAGACAAAAATCAAAGCGGTCGCATTTGCCTCGCCACGAATACTCATCGTCAAATATTCAGTTCCAATACTACCTTGTTTTCCAAGACTCACGGTCGGCACTACAGGCGAAACAGTATCACGCTCTATCTTGAAGTTAAGGTCACTGGAGCCATTCCCTGGTGCATCAGTTGATCGCACCTTGAACGAGTACAGGCCATCCTGACAGATCCCAATCCTTCTGGTCCCGCTCATGGTGACACAGTCTCCGGTTTCACTATTTGTGCCAAGTGCAAATGTTTTGTAATGTTCGCCATTTCCCGTGTTGGTAAAGAATAAGTAATCAGTGTCGGTTCCTCCAGGATTTGTGACCCAGTATTCATAATCTGAAAGCGCTTCGCCATAGCCACGCAATGTTACCCCCAGACCTTTAGTTATCGGATAGTACGCACCAGTTTTGGCACCATTAAACTTCCAGTCCACAATCGGATCGTACGATGGCGAAACCGCATTGTACACCTCAGGCGTTTGCGGTTTGGTCTTGTCATAATAGACTATTTCATCCTCTCCAACTTGAGTGATATTTCCAGCACGGTCAATTACTTTGATCACAAACACATACCCTTTTTCGAGCGTAAGAGCATACGTAAAAAGCCAATCGCACTTTTCACCTTGCTTAACGATGATTCCATCTGGCGTAATCAAATCGGCTGCCAGCCTCACACAACCGCTCTCTGATACTAAAATAGTAGAAACTAGCAAACCATCGACATACAGCAGCACCGAGGAATATCTTTCGGCCTTACCGTGCAGATATAGCGCACCACCCCTGATCACATACTCGGGTACTAATCGTCCGGCCGCCGGCAGATCCGCGTAAGCATAAATACCGTTGTATTCACCCCAGTCTCCCTGACTTGTCTGGACAGAGCTCGAATCCGTTGAGACATTTTCTTGATCAGGACGCGTATTATCAATATAGAACTCGTAAGTACCAGCAGTGCGGTTACCAGCCAAATCACTGACCGTTGTCATCGTAGCATACCGCCCTTCTGGTGCAATACCCGGGAGAACAAACGATACAATTCCGCTCACAAGGCTCGTAGACAACGTAAAGTCGTACATAACATTTTGAGGAGTGGTCACATACGCAAACCAGAGCGCCTCATTAACATTTACATTTAGCTCTGCAATATCACCGCTTCTATGCCATTGCTGAAGCGAGAAAAGATTGGTTATTACAGGAGCCAGTTTGTCTATAACAAGATACGTGTTTTGCAGTGCTGGCGTATCATTTTGTCCGTCACTGGCTATCGCAGTTAAGGTAAGCTCTACTGCCTCGGTATCGACCGGGTAAAAACCTGAGATGTCTGAAGTGCAGATGAAAATGCCAATCGAGTTTGTGATGGTTGTACAGATCGTGGTGTCGTTCTGATCTTTGATCGTTATCGTTGTGTTCGGGTCAGCACCACCCTTGATCTCTACCAGCTCTGAGTTTGAATAGTATTTGTTCTGAAAAAGGTTAGTGTTTACACTTTCTCCACCAACTATCTTGTTAATGTCAAGGATAATCGGAGCTAGCGGGATGCTACCATCGATCATGACACTTGCGTACAGATGTTCTATTGTTTCACCTTTTTTACCATCAAACTCAAACTCATACACGCCTCCATCGACCGGTGGAACAGGATAATAGAAGTCCCATGTGCATTCCACGCTACTACAAGGCTGGTAATCTGATCCATCGTACTGCTCGTTAAATCTTGTTAGATTCTCGTTATTAATATATCCAAGATATTGTTGCTGCAGCTCAGGCGGAAGCTCTGATAGATTTGTCCAGTCTGCGTAACTAGTTAGCACTCTTTCAGTATTTTGGGTAACTGTTGAGCGAAGAACTACAGTTCTGAGCTCTAGCAGCAGTTCTGGCGGAACCGGCAACCCTTGATCCAGCAGGTCGCGAATTGCCTGATATGCCTCAGGATCGTTTACGCCAGTTAATGCTGGTATCGCCGAGATACTCACGAACGGATCTCTAGTGTCTACAACTACCCTTACCCTGTTCGATTGCGGCGTTTCATTTCCGTATTGATCAACCGCTTTCGCAGTAAGATAGTGTTCAGTTTGTAATTGATTTTCCAATCTTACCAACGGGACTATCATCGAAAAACTTCCATAACCATCCACTTCAGCGTAAAACTCAAAGTCACATTGCGAAGGCAAACCGATAGTATCTACACAAATTCGGACCGTAGTGTTTTGAGGCGCCTGACCTTGTACATTCGTGACACCTCTTGTGGTAACTGTATCGTTCTTCGGATATGTAATCACTACCGAACTATCTAGCATTGTCCTAGCATAGATTGTTACCTCTGCAGTCTCAAACTCTATCTGGTCTGTTGTCTTGATATAGAGGGCATAGGTGTAATCTCCATCTTCTGCCCAAACTGTACCGTCAGCGGTTGGGTCAGAAGGGTTATACTTGCCATCCCAAATCACATTTGTCGGCAATGCTGAGACACCAGAAAGCACACGAATTGGATCAAGTTCTCCCTGCCGGCGCACACGAATCTCATAAAAATCTACGCGCCCGTCGGTTGATAGATCGATAAAATCAATCCCGTCCTGTCTGCCATCCCCATTCGGGCTAAAAAACTCAATATCTGTGTTGATACTTAGGTTGACGGCAAACAGATCCACCAGATAGGTATGATTTATTACGGCTACATTTCCGGCCGGATCCAGGATAGAGTAGGTGACTAGGTTGGAAACAGGAGCTGGGTTAATAGGATCCCTATCCAGTTGAAAGTCTGCCACTGTCCAGTCACATATCTCGCGAATACCGTCGTTATTGGGGTCAGTACTTGACCTACAGTTATCTACAGTAATTCTGCCGCCAGTCGAAGACGTATCTACTAGGAAGTTAGCGCTGTCAACTACGCCATTAATGTCTAGCGTAGCATTTCTTTCGCCTTCTCCTCGAAGCGCTACCAAAGAGTAATTAAATAGCGTCCCATTAGTTGGTTCGGCCACAACCAGGTGTGTATGCGAATCCAATGTGAAATTTGACTGCCCTTGCGTAAAATTACCGGCCATGTCGTAAACCGTAGTCACAATCCTGTACTCGCCGTCCGGCTGGAGCGCTGCGTCAAATATATAGCTATACGTGCAAATTACCGGCCCTGACAGCCCAAACGTCCCAACACCGCCACAGGTATGACTAATATGCCCAAGTTCCGGATGAATATTTAGCCCATCGTTTACAAGCACCAGCTCGGTGTTATCCACCGTGTCCCAGAGTGATAGATATGTCTTGTCAGGATTTATCCCAGAAATATATTCGGTATCAAACGGATCTGTGTACCCCAGGTCTTGCAAGTCTAGGAAAAGCACAGGTGTTCTGTCGCTTATCAGCGTATCTGGTAAAATCACATTTATTACGGGCTCTACATCTTCTCTATAAGTATTGAAATCCAGATCACTTTGATTACCAACAAAGTCAATGGCGTGCAAGTTGATGGCGTTCTCGCCAGGAATATCTCCAATGTCCTCGCTAAATATCCCCGTCATCGGATCAACCACAGCGTTTACTACCTCGCCTGTGGTTGTGTTAGCAATTGTTAATAAAGCCCCGCCTTCCGTTATGCCCGAAACTTCAATCGGCGTATAGTTGAACCACGCGCCATCGACTGGTGATGACACACTAATATTCGCTGGCGAATTATCGATTACAAGAATCATACTATCATCAATCGTGGTATTTCCAGCCAAATCCTTCGATATAACCTTCATCTTATAGAAACCGTCTGGTAACCAGTTCCCGCTATTGTCTTTGCCATCTACTGCGAGGCTCACATTTTGTGCGAGCCCTGCGTAATCTCTAACAACCGCATTTCCAGTATCTAAAATCTGGACCAGATTACTGTCCCAATGGTTTTCGACTACATTAAACGACAACGTAGCAGTATCAAAAAGACCATCCTGGTTCATCGGTGAAACCCTTTGAGGATCCAAACTTACGCTCGTTAACAATGGATAGGTCGCATCCTGAGTCGAAAAAGTAGAGGTTCCCCAGCTTGACGTATTCTCTAACCCATCCCTTGCCTTTGCTCTATAATAGTATACCCTCTCATCTGACAGATTCCCAAATGTGTATAGGTTCGGCAATATCCAGCCCGAGGTCTCTTTGACAACCGAAAAATCAGGCGTTTCAGAAACCTCAAAATAGTACCTTACGTCTCCAGTTAAATTGTCTACCGAAGCGGTCGAACTTACACCGTTCTGGAGTCCTGGACTAAATGCTGGCTCAGGAGGGTCCATATTTGGCTGGCTAGGCGCAGTAGTATCTACGATAAAGTGCTTTGCCACGCTCCAGCTACCGTACTCATACTTATCCATTGTCACCGCATCCCACATCCAATGGCCATCGTAAAGTGTAACACCTGTGCTAGTGTACCAACCCTCTACACCTTGATTGGCAACGAAGTCACTGTTTCCACCTTCTGCACTGCGGATACGTACGGTTGTATCCAAAGGTGGAAATGTATTATCTGGATCTTCGGTTAAAAACCTAAACGCAACATTACATCCGAGTCCCGTGCCTGAAGTATCACATACCACGCCCGGCAGTCCGCCAAACGTAGAAGGGCCCAACGCCCAGCCCTCATTTGGATAGTCAATGTTCGGAGCGTTTGGCGGTTGGTTGAGCGTATATTGAACAGCAAGCTGAGGATTATCGCCTGAAGCACATGGTCCCGAAGGGATATCACTCGAACAAACAGCAACACCCTTTAGGTTCTCGTTCACATTTCTAACAAGTATACCGTTATTTGGAGAGCGCAATGCTTCCAATAACACAGGATCAATAGTGATCTGGCGCTCCTGTGCCTGCCCGTCATAGTCAGGGAAAAGCACAGAGCCATAATTGCCAGAATATAAGTTTGGTTCAGGCCAAATAGTATTATAGACCCATGGTTCATCAATCTTAGCAACATATACAGCGCCATAACCTGTGTTTGTCGCGTAGTGCCAAAGACTTAGATAACCACCTTGGACAATCGCGTTGCTGGGTAATCCAAGCGTTCCAAAGTCGATAAGCGCATGGCTGTTGTCAAACAATGGATTTCCTGGCATTGAATAATCAGTATAATCACCAATCAGCATACCTCTAAAGTTATACCAGCCAGGATTGTTACATAATTGGTTTGGAGGACTTGGCGTAGAGCAGATAAAAGTATCCAGACTAGCGCCTATAGTTATACTTGGATCGATCCGCACTGGGAAGGAGCGGCCTGGAGCGCTAAGCCAACTCGCACTTGGCGTCAGTGAATATTGATACTTACCATTTGGCGTCTTTTTCTCAATCATCTGTGGCTCGATCGCTTGCGTCTGAGTTACTTGTCCTTGCGGAATTTCAGATACCAACATAGCTTCATATGTTATGTCAAAGAGTTCCTCGCCAGTTACCGCAACGGCAGAAGAAGTGTACTCGGCATCAACCATCGTTGAAGGATCAGTTTGCCAGAGTGTTGACCCGTTTTTGCTAACTGTAATCTTCCCCTTTTTTCCTAACGCAATATTTGTTTCATCTGTACCTCTTACTTCAAAGTTGTAACTGGCACGTATCCCAGCTGCGCTTTTCACAATAACCTCATTTGAAATCCCGTTTGAAGTCACTGTCAGAACCCAGTCGACCGATGGATAAATCTCAGAGTAAGTGACTTTATTTGAACTTACCTTTGCGACAGCGGATAAGTTAGCTTCCTCATCTGTCAACGCCAGCTCTACTTTCGCACCCTTATAGTCAAACCTGACCCCATCGCCTGCGGAAGCGCCTGCTCGCAGATAGAAACTGTTTGCCTGGTTTCGATATACAAACTTGCCTTCGCTTGCTGAAACAATAGAGTTGTCAATCTCGTTCCAACCGCCGTTTGATTTGTAATGGACACGGTTCGAATATGCAACCAGTTCATAGGTGTCATTTCCAATGTCATAAGTTTTTGTAGTTTCGGTCCGTTCAGAGACTATTTCGTGTCGTGTCACGGCATTCGCCGGCTCAACAGCATCCGCGGTATCATATCCTCTCAAGGACGCAAATGCCGATATGGCAGGAGCAACTACACTGGTCTGGAAAAAGCCTATCAATAACAAAAAAAGGACGGCTCGTTTGAGCCGTCCTCTAGAAGTTACGTTTAACGTGTTTTGTTTAGCTAGTAAAACAAACCAACCTGGTTTCATCGTGTTTACTCTAAGATAACTATATCTTAGAAATAGACATTAGCACCAGCGGCAAGAAGTGTCAAATTGCCACACTAAACTGTTCAAATCATTTAGACCCCACCTTGCAGAAAGTTTCATTCCGTAATTTTCGATGCTTTCGCGTTTTCAAATATTCGCGTCATTACGATTGTCTCGGTATTTTCATCCGAATTCTTCTTAATATTTCCTTAATCTTTGGAGAGTATACTCAGTAATATTATTTAGAGTTCAAACCTATCACAAAAACAGCATCAACCAAAAGGTATAAATCTATTAAAGATCGTTTTTTCCGAGCCAGGGGCAGTTCTTCCCAGCTCTTGAGCATTTATTGCTGCAATTGCAAAGCCTTTGTAGCGCTATATCAGAAAGATGGGCCAGGTAATTTATTGCGAATGTATTACGACAGGTTTTTTGAACCGAACTCTCTAGTTAAATTGCTAGGCGAGCTTTCCGGTCGTAGTCCTGCATTAAAATGCCATCATTGCAAGACCCTGCTTGGAGTTCCTATGGTCTATAAGCCTGAAAACAGGTTTGCATTCCGCCTTATCCGTGGTGCTGTCTATAAAGTAAAAAGCAATGGTACTTTCCCGCCAGAAATATAATATGGTCTTAACGAAAGCATATCCAGATCTAAAAGGCATTGCACGAAGAAACCATATCCCCGAATCAGTGGTTTTCAAGGTTATTGAAAGAATCAAGAGAAGCATGAAGCCTGTAAACAAAAGGATGCCCGTTATCGAGAATGGGGAAAAACACTACTATTCAGTTGAAAGAAAGGGTATAGGTGTTCTAAATACTTGTTTTGGGAAGTTTTGGCAATTTGAGTTTTATGTTGATGATACCTGAGAAAAGTATACTGCTATTGTTAAGGCGGATATTGACCTAGAAACCTTTATACCAATATTTAGGAATACTGGTAATTTTATTCTTCGGATCGATAGCGGCTGTAGAACCAGCCAGCTCTTTGGAGATTTAACATGCGAATGCAGTGAGCAATTGAGGCTTGCTCTGAAAACTATAGCCAAAAGAAAAGAAGGAATGCTAATCAGTATTCCAGGACAAGACGGCCGGGGAATGGGAATAGGTTTCAAGCTGGCTACTCTCTGGCTACAAGATGCTTTAGGCGTAGACACAGTAGAATCCGCAAGTATATTAGCGCCAGGGGATATTATAGACACTAGAACATATTCCGGCGTAATTGGTATACTGAGTTTTTTCAACATACCAAAATCTGTCAAATTTGATTTGGCAAGCAACAATCCCAGAAAAGCTTTCATATTCAGGGAGAACGGATACGGTATAAACGGCTTAGTTCCACTAGTAATCCCCCCGACCCAGTATACAAAAAAACACCTAAGGGCAAAGCAGGAAAAGCTCGGCCACATCAAGCTAATCTAGTTATGGCAGGGGATACTATTGAAAAATTGCTCACAAGAATGGAGAGAAGTCTTCTGTGTGTTGGGCTTGACCCCGATTTGCAGAAAGTTGAGCTTCTTAAGAGCAACAAACTTTGCAGCTATGATTCGAAGATTCTTCAGTTTACACAGATAGTTATAGATGCCACAGCGCCTCACGTCTGTGCTTTCAAAATCCAAAAGGCTTTCTTCGACCCACTCCCTGCTGGACACGATACCTTGAAAATACTGATCAAACACATCCACATAAGGTATCCAGAAATTCCTGTATTTATTGATTGTAAAATAGGGGATATAGAAAACACTATGTTAGCTTATTTGGATAATTTGTTCGGGAAACTGAACGCTGACGGAATCGTAGTAAACCCCTATATGGGAGATGATGTCATGAAGCCAATGGAAAGCTATCCTGATAAGGCCATAATTATTTTGGTAAAAACCAGTAACCCGGGTGCCGCAATTGTTCAGGATATTAACCTGCCAAGTGGGAAGGCTCTATGGAAATACGTGCTTAGTTTGGTAGTTAATAGTTAATAGATGGAATGCCGCCGGGAATCTCATACCAGTTATTGCCTCAACTTCTGACATCAATATGGCTGAAGTTAGAAAAGAAATACCAGATAAAATGCCTATTCTGCTAGCAGGGGTAGGAGCACAAGGGGGAAGCTTGGAAGGGTTATCAACTCTTCTAAATTCAAAAAGAAGCGGAGTGTTTGTTAATTCCTCAAGAGGAATAATCTATGCAGAACAACCCGAACAGGCCGCAATAAAACTAAAGGAGGAGTTAAATGCAAAACGGTAATAAGCTTCTACTTTTACTTGGTCCCTCTGGTGTTGGTAAAAGCACAATTATCAAAGACATGTTAGCCAGAGACAGGAGATTTGTTTATGTAACACCATATATGACTAGACCATTGAGAAAAGGTGAAACTGACAAAATTTCCATTAGCGACGCAGAACTAGACACCATGATTGCAGGGAATCAATTTTGGTCTGTCAATACGCTTTATGGGGTAAGATATGCTTCCCCAAAATAATAGTTACAAGAGCATTCGCAAAAGGAAAATTCCCCATACTCGATTTTCCGATTCAACGCCTTTCTTTGGCAAGAGAGGCATTTCCAAATAGACTTTTTGTCGTGTATATAGCTCCACCTTCTCTAGCCGATTTAAAGACAAGACTAGACAAAGACAGTCGAGATACTAATGGAGATAGGCTAAACGCGGCCAGAACCGAACTAAGTGCATTTAGGAGGGGGCAGTATAATGGAATATTCGATTTTAAGGTAACTAACGAGACTGACCAAGTCCCAGATATCGCTAAGTTTATCTATGAGAGCTATTTAAAATCAGTTGAAAGGAGCGCGTGATCTAAAGGAGAGACATGATAATCACTAAGCTATATAATACAGATCGTCATGAATAAACTTACAAACCAAGGCCTTCTTCAATTAACAAAGCTGGATCTGGAAAGGTTAAAAAACAGAGAGGACATGAAGAAGGCTATGCATAAGGTCGCACGGCAGAATAACACAGAACCCAAAATCGTTTTCCCAAGAATGCATATACCTAAGGACAATTACCAACTCAGATACGGACTCCCCCTAGTTATACAATGGATTCTTGGTATACCTACCAAATCTAGTGAGGCTCATTGATCCAGGTATCGATATTCTTTTTCGCCTTGCCACGTCAAATATAGAGGTGGCGAGTATCAATACAGTCTTTGCTTCACACGGCCATCTTGACCACGTCGGCGGCGTAAATACCATCTCTGACTTTTTAATTCGCGCACATCAGAATACAGAGGTAATCGCACCTGAATCAGTATTTGCACAGAAAGAGATTAGTGATTTTCACTCGGGAATTATGGCTCATGGCGAAAAGTGGAAAAGTAAACACTTTCCGACAGCAGTAACGGAACGCAAACCAATAAAGCTAGCGCACGGGAACTATTGTCTTGAGCCTATCCTGCTTCATCACGGAATTGAGTGCTATGGATTAAAATTAACGTACAAGAACAAGTCCATCATCTATATATCAGACACGGGATATTCAAAAATAATTAAAACAAAAAAAGGAACTGTTCCAGTAGGGGAATTGGTTCAAACAGATGACTTTATCGCAATCGAGGATAAGTTTGAGGATCTTAGAGCAGCAGTAGCTAGCAGTGATGTCCTGATCGCAAACATAGAAACACTACAGTACAATAAGAACTCAAAAACCCATCTAACTGTACACGATGTCATCGATATGGTTCAAGACAACGCAGTAAAACTACTCGTGATCGCGCACGTCAACCCCAGGGCAGAACTTGGGATCGGATGGATTCGAGGAATTGCAAAGTATATTCAGAGCACGACAAATGTAACGTGTATCTTCCCAACGATCAAGGGTCTATCCCTGCAAATAACCTAAAGCCACCCATTGTTATACTCTCGGTAGATAGATCGTAACGATCGTTCCGTGTGGCTTGTTTTTTACGATCTCGAGGCGCCCGTGATGCGCCTTTAGAAGCTCACTAGCGACATACAAACCCAAGCCGCTTCCCGAGATCTTGCCGACTTTTACCGCACTCGCCCTAAAAAACCGGTCACCAAGTTTTGCCTCGTCCTCACTCTGTATACCAATCCCAGTATCCGCAATCTGGCACGAAACCTCGTTTTCGTCAGATCGCAGAGCTATGCTCACACCGCCTGAGGCGGTATACTTAATCGCGTTATCAAGAATATTGTAGATCACCTGCTGGAGCGCATCTTTATCAGCGTTTATCAAGACAGCCTTTTTCGACACAAGCTTCAGATACAGCCCCTTCTCCTTTGCCACCAGCTTGAGTGATCGCAGGCACTGCAAAACAACCTCGGTAAGATCGATCATCTCCGGAACAGTATAAAAAGCGCCTTTGGCTAGCCGCGCCGCAGACAGAAACCGCTGAGCCAATCGATACTGCCGATCCACAGCCGAAAACGCATAGTTCAACCGATCCTGCAGCGTACGCCTGCCAACCACGCCTCCACTCTTCAACTGTTCAATCAAACTCCCAATCGATAGCTTTGCGATTGCCGCTGGGTTTTTAAGCTCATGCCCCATAATCTCAACAATCTCTTTTTCGCGCTCCTTCGCCACCTTTAGCTGCTGGACTTTACGCTTGAGCTCGCCGGTTGCTAAGTTAACCTCTGTCTTTAACGATTCATTAAAGTTCAGCAACTCGTTATAAAGCATCGCTCTACCAAGTGAAACTGACAGAACCTGAACCAATCCATGGACAAACGAGACGTCCTCTTCAGTCACTACTTGCCTGTCTTTTAGTTCGCCAAGACAGATCAGCCCTTTCAGCTCTACCCCCTCCCCAAAAGGGATTATCACCGAAATGCCGTACTTATCCATTAGGGAAAGCGTTTTCTTTGCCACTTCCACTTGCTCTACCTTGCCACCGTTGATCGAAATTGCCAACTCATCTCTAATTATCGGTTCCTGCGAATGCGTAGAAAGACAATCGAAGGTCGGAAAACTCCGTTTTATAGCCGACAACAGCCGCTTTGGCGGATCGCCAACTGCATTGGCCGTATACTTTGCCAAACCGCGGCAAAACACCATCGTGAACACATACTCTGGTGCAAAGGCTTTGGCCACAACCTTCGAGGCTACGGCTAATATTTGCTGGAAATCGTAGAGATTGTTCACCTTCGAGGAAAAGTTCGCGAGCGCAGAGAATGGGTTGAACTTGACATAAACAAATCGCGCCTCGATTATTTCCTTGATCCGGTCTTGAACGTTCAGGAAGATAACCGCACACGCAAACGAATACAGGAGTAGAAACACTAGCACGGCAGTTCTTCCAACCCCGCTGAAAAGGTATACATTGAGCAGCATTCCGATAACCACGAAAACCAGCACGAGTAAAAGTAGGGAAGTGAAGTAAAGTACTTTGCCGATGATAAAGCGTATGCCCATGAATCGACTTCTAAGCATTACATAGAGGACGACAGCAATGAAAAACAAGCTGCTCGCCGCACTTATACCAAAGTACCTCGTCTCCCCAAACACAACCGGCAAAAAAACGTCCGTTGTAAATATCACAAGATACTCCACGAGAAGCGCCGGTAGAATATACTTAAGCTGGAGTTTAGTGATTCCCTCAGTAGACATATATGAATAAGCAATATTTCTAAAGGTAAAAACTGCAACCGCCGCTGCAGCGATACTGTACCAGGTATAGTACTTTGTCATAACTGCCTCGGTCCACTCCGGCATTTGTGTTACTCCCGCAACAAACAGATTTGAAAACAGAAAACCATATATTGTAACTACTAGCCCTACACAATAAACGACCAACGGAAACACCAAAGAGCTCTGTGTTTTTTTAGGAAATGTTACCGAGAATAGGAAGACTGAACCGATAACCGAATACGAGGTTACGAAAACCCAGTCCAACCAAACTTCAGGCGCTCCAAAAGTTCTTGTGTCATACGCAAACAGACAGAAACCCCAAAGCGCGGTTGATAATATGAAGACAATAAAAGCAGGTCCACCTGGACTTTTTCTGCCACGAATAAATAACAGTCCGGCGAAGAATAGGTTAACAAGTACTGTACCCAGTTCTATTACCCCTAAAAGCGACATCGATCCTTCACCTATATCTAGTTCTGGGCAGATTCATCGCATCTCCGGGAACATATTGTACAACAAAGCACCGGAAATTACTACACATCCCGTGACGCCCAAAGGAAGTTACTTCTTCACTTTTGGACTTTTACGTTTTCTTGACCCTGGCTTTCGCTTTGTAACCGAAGTTGAAGGTATTTGAGTAGACACCGGGACTTGCTGTCGGATCACAGTGACATCTGCATTAGCATCTACAGCCGCAGTGACAATAGCGGCACTGTTCATTTCCCTTGGTACGATAGTATCTGTATTTACACTCTGCGGACTGATTACCGATCCCTTTCGCGAAAGTCCCATTACCTTGAAAAGATCTTGCTCGCCATGATCTTTAGGAAGATCTTTGACCGCTCCCAAGTTACCCTTGAACGAAAGTGGAATATAGAAACTAAATGTTGAACCTACATTTACTTCGCTCTCTACTAACACATCACCACCGTGACGCTTGGCCAGATTCTTAGAAACGTATAGTCCTAGCCCTGTTCCGCCTGGCCTGAGCAAATGCTTGGTACCAGAGGTATAGTTTCGAACACGGTAGAACTTCTGGAAGAGGTTCTGAATCTCGTCCGCAGGAATTCCAACACCGGTATCTTGAATATGGAACCACACTTTTTCGTCCTTCTCTTCGGTCCAAACCCTGATCGAACCTTTCTCAGTGTACTTGATCGCATTTGTGATAAGATTATCAGAAATCTCTCGGATACGTGTCTTGTCGCCATATATCTGCGAAAGCGGAGCTTCAGGCTCTTTATAAGTAAGGCTTAGACCCTTTTTTTCAGCAGCAGAAGTATGATCCTCCACTGCTTCCTTGGCTAGCTCCTCGAGCCTTAATGGTTCAACTATCAGCTCTAAGGTGTCCTTACCAATACGAGAAGCCTCAAGTAGAATCGTCACCAGTTCACCCTCTCTCTCAATCGCATCTTCAGCCTTTTCCAAGTATTTTATACGATCTGGAGCATTAATCTTCTTCTTGAGGAGGTACAGGTTTCCCTTAGCCACTGTCGCAGGAGTACGGAGCTCGTGGCCAGCGATGGATATAAGATCGTCCTTCATCTTGTCTAGCTCCTTGAGCTGCTCATTCTGAACTTTAAGCTTCTTTGTGGCAACATCCACCTCATGTTGAAGTTTAACATTGAACTGCTGTGCCTCAGTATATAGCTTTGCCCTCTCTACTGCGACAGAAAACTGCACGCCAATTCCCTCCACAAATTCAATATCTGTTATGTTGTAAGGCCCCTCAGACAATTTCTCTCCAAGAAAACATGCTCCGATAACTCTTTTTCCTATGGAGAGAGGCAGCAGTGCGGCTATATTCTTTTTCTCAATAAATGGTAACAAGACTCGCGCCTTCGACCCTACAGGTTGCTCTATGACTTCTTCCTTCAATGTTACACCTGAAAGTCCTTGATAAATTCCTATATCAGAAATACTAACCTTCACACTCTCTTCTAGCGGATCCGTCAAAGTGTTCTCAAAACAAAGTGTTTCGCGCTCGTTACTAGTTGAAAGAATAACATATACATATCTAACACCAAACCCGGAGGATAGTAAAGTCATTGTCTTATCAACTAACAACCCTAGATCAGCTACCGAGTTGAACACCTGACCAAAATCCTTGCGGAGTTTTTCTTCGTTATATTCCTCTTTAACAAGTGATTTAACAACTGTAACCTTTACAAAACGCTCAAATAATGAGTATACGAGACCAAACACGAGTGCAATGAGAACCCCCGACAGATAGGCCGAGGAATTCCATACTGTGCTCCATAGGCTTGTCTGTACCCAGGTGACAAGGTAATAAGCCCCAAAAGCCGCTCCACCCATCAGTAACGCAACGAGCATCTTATTGAAAATGTACCTAACATCAAGTAACCGATAGCGCGTGATAGAGTATGCTATTCCACCTATCAAGAAGATTGTAAAATATGGCCCGTAAACGACATATCTGTAATTACCAAGCGCGGGAAGGATAATGTTTAATATTGTTCCACCGATTATTGATATTACTGTGCCATATAGAATCCATCTCATCTGTGCGCGATATATTCCCCTGCTTAGAGAGTAGTTTTTTATAAAGTTGTAGACGATAATTAAAAATAATATTAATAAGTAAGCAAAAAGTATATAAACTCCTGGGGAAACAACTATCTGCCTAGTATCACCTAAAAAATCGACATGATTAACGGCAAAGCCAGGAATAAACATAAGAAACCCAATTACAGCTCCTGGTATACCCACAACGAGGTTTTTCTTCTTACCAAAAACACCCAGCTCATATGGAAAATGGGACGAGAATATGAAACCACCAATAACCAATACAATGCCAGACTCATACGCAAGTATGGCCCAAATGTATCCCCATGACTCCGAACCTGCAAGTTGAAAAAATGCATTTGTAACCGCCCATAACGATATACCTATCGTCATGGCGAAAAAACCCCGGTTCACAACGCTCTTTCTGTTTCGTGCAAAGACAATTACAGCAAGGACTAAATTCGCAACAGTAAACAAGAATAAAATTGATATCCCCATATAATCAGTACTTAATTACCTTCCAACTAACAGTTTATAGGATTATCGATCTGCTGTAAACGCTATAACGAAGCTCAGCTAGCCAAGTGTAGCGCAATCCATGGATCGGAATGTTGTCTCTGCAGGTTAATAAGTAATTCAACCACACTCCCAGCACTTTCGGCTGAAACAGTTCCAGCAAGCAATGCGGAGCCTGCAACTGAAGCCGCCATTTGGGGGCTAAGTCTACTTAATCGTTGCGCTGCATGGCCAAGACTTATCATCACCGTATGACACTCATCAGCTTGACCATTTTTTAGCTGTGTTGAGCGTACGGCAACCCGGAAAACCCCTCCACCATCCTCTGACCGACCGTACAATGCCTGTATCCATTCTAACCCCTTTTGATCGACTTGTGCTATCCAGTAGAGTATTTCATTTCCTTTTCTTTGTACTGATGCACCAATAGCGACTCCCTGTAGCAATGCCATTGTTGAAAACATGCCTGTAAGCTTTTCACCTTTTGACCTACCTTCGGTTGCCCCGCGGGCAGGCATTAGCCTTGATATCTCAAGCACTCTACCGTCAAATACCAGCTGCTGAATAAGAGTATTGAATTTGCCTTTGTCAACTAACCATCTCGTCGCTCCTGTATTCACAGATAGTACCGGATCACCAAATGCCATCATCTGATGTACAGCTTTTGGAACGATTACTCTAGCAGACCCAGCAACATCACCCTGCCCACCTGATCCTCCAGCACTAATCAGTACTCCATAACAAGATCTATCATCAACCTCTCCATTAACAATCATCTCATCAAATATATCCCAATCACACAGCTCTATTTTTTCTCCATCTGGTGTAGAGAAGTGTATCTCCGTTAGCGGAAAGACCCAACCTAGCCCCAGCGCCGTGGCCGTTCTTTGCCGAAGAACCTCTTGCCCCAACGGATCATCCAGAATCGATGTAACATACCGTGCTGAGTAACTGCAGGGTTGAGCCTCAACGCTCATAGCTGATCCTCCCCGCGATGTGGAAAAAGCCAGAACACGCCTCAAGTAGTCACCTCCAGCAGCGAGGACATTTGCAAGGCCTGTATTCGCATAACTCCTCACAGCTCTACCTGCGGTCTGAAACGTTAGAGCCCCTAACAAGGTAGTCACATTATCAGCAGGAAAAGCATATTCAGCCATATTTTAAGATCCGGTTATTTGCATTTAGTATATACCCTACATTATAACACTTATTACGCAATATCAACTACCAGTTTGCCACTCATCACCTGTTATTTCGTTCTATATTCAATCGCTACAGCCGTAGGATCGATCCCGCTGCTTGAAAGCCAGGACTCAACCTCAGCCCGAATTGCCGCTTGTTTTTCATCGATCGTCCCAGGCGTAGCAAGATCAGGAAACATATACACACGAATCACACCACCCGAATATTCAAGCCTGTACGAATCAGTAGAGTAGGGGAATAGCGAAGGATCCACCGTCTGGTTTGTTTCACCAGTTGAATCAGCAGTTTCTGAGGTAAAAGGGGTTTTCAAAAGACCAAAGACAATCGACAACCCAAGCACAATCCCACTAATCGCCACAAAGATCACCACCCCAAGCGCAATTTGCAAAAGAAGACGTTTGGTTTTATTTTGTTTAGACAACATCGTTATATCTGCTTACAAACAGCTGCCGAAGTAAAAACAACGTTGCTCGGCAATATACCGATATCCGGTCTTGATAGGTACTCCAGCATAGAGCGCAGATTTTCGCGCTCCGGACTGTTGCCATCTCCAGGAGTTGTTTCTGTAGGTGTATATTTTTCCATGATATAACTAAACTCCGTCGTTGCATTGCATGTAACAGATCCGCTTATTGCAAGTGATGTAGCACCTTGGTCAACAGCACCAGTCCATTCCTCTCCTCTGAGATTTAAGGCATGACCAGCTGAGCAAATAACTTGTGTTTCCCACGAATAGTAGTAATCGTCTGGGCATTTACTTTGCCCATCTGCACCGACAAAGCAAGGCTCGCTCTCATAACGGCTCCAAGGTATTGGCACTCCACCTTCACTAAGCAGACAGCCAAACTCGAGATGCCTATCAGAGCCAGAGTTTGGGGTGTCGCGAAGAGACGACTCTTGTAACCATATTGCAAACATAAATGGGCATGAAACATTATGCTCTGTAGCAATTCTACATAAGAACGCCACCTCGTTTCTTTCCGTCTCCTCAGGAAGACTCTTGCCCCTTTGTGTCGCAAGTACCACTGCCATCTTTTCAAGTTTTGCCTCCGTCATATAGGTAACAGCATTACCATATATATCGCCTGTAAAGCACCAGCTTTCTGTGCAGGTTCCGCCACTTACAGGTTCAGGCGTTGGCACCACTGGTTCATCTGGCGTCTCTGGAAGCGTCCACTCCTCCAACGGATATGGGGAAATGGTAGGTGCGCTCATCGGGGTGTACTGCTTCAACTTTTTCCAGCAAAGCGCCTTGCTTACATTCATCTCCCAGACGTTGTCCACGTACGCAAGCCACGGCAGTTTGTTAGGTACTACTTCCACACCACTTGCTAGATCCGTACTTTTAATCAAAGTCATAAGTTCACCAGCAGACATTGTTTCACTATCGCTTGTCGAAGGATATGCAGAAGAAAGATTTGCAGTTACCTCTTGCCCGAGAGAGTAGGTTATATCCTTTGACTTAACAACTTGCGGGTTGTTTGAATAACCTGTAGACATTCCTACTGTAGTGTACGCGTAAGAGTATTCTGAGCCGTAGACTTGATCCCAGATACGCGATGTTGCAGAATACCCAGTCACATCCTCCACGAAAATCGTCCATCCGAACATTCCAAACCCAAGGGCAGCATCTATGCGGCCGTTTTTGGTAGAAAGCGTTTTCCCTTCTAAAAACGGCCGCTTAATATTATCTGCTGTCCAGTCCACAATCGCATTCTCATCGATCACATACGCACGGTAAACCGATCCACTCACTTCAGTATTTGATCCATCCGGCTGTACTATCCAATAGTCACTAGATGTATCACTTACTAGAAAAACTACTGCCGAAGAACCATTGTCTTCTTTCGGATACACAGTGTACATAACCACCAAAGCGCCATTAATAAAATCGATATCACCTAGCTTCACGCTCGCTCCTTTCGTCGCGAGCGGAAGCGGCAAAGCCTCGACAGAATACCCATTGAGCGTTCCGCCAGTTTCATCGTTCCAGCGTGCATGATACATCACTGTCTTTTCCTTTATCACTAAATGTCGTTGACCGTTACTGTCGATCTTAAATGAAAACGGTTCAGCAACACCATCGCTTGCCAGCACATCTGGGAACTGGATAATTGATCCACCGCTTGAGACATAAAGCTTTTTTTCTCTAGCCCCACCTGACTGGAATACAGCAATCGGCAGTCCTGAGAACTCAGAAGTCCCAGGAAGAACAGGAAGATCTCCGGCAAAACCAGTAATTGCCCCTTCGTAGTACGAGTCAACTGCCAAAGCGGAGAAATAGCCTGAAGCACTGCTTGAGTTGTTCATCAGCATTGGAGTGCTTAATGTGCCATTGTTAATATCATACTCCACTACATACAGACATGCTGGCATAGGGTCACCACCACCACATCTACCATCGCCAGACTGGTACATGATAAGCAAGTTTCCACTTGCAGCTGAGGTAATATTTATCGCCCTGGTATGTGAAGCACGATCTGAAAATTGAGTTAATCGAACGAGTGTGCCTCCTGAGCTGACTTCCGCTAGGAAACCACCATATCTAGTTCCCTCACTCTGGTTTTCGGCAATTGTCATTGTAAAACCGACGTATGTGCTTCCAGCATATGAAAAAAGAGTGGGACCAGTATCTCTATACTTTACTATTCCTGTATCGGACGAGTTAATCGCGTTAGCAAGAGAGACAGGGTTCCCATCAACTTGAACCGTATAACCGCCGTTCACCAGAATATCTTTGGTAATCGCCTTTTCACGACCAACCTTGATAGAAAGATCATCAGCTATATCACCTACAGCCCCAATATTACTCCCTACTATTGTCACAGGTGGGTTCGATGTGACATTAATATCTGAGTTATAACCGATCCAGCCATTCGTTGTTTTGCCTCTGAATTCGCAAGTGTATCCTGGTACTTTTGAGTAATTCACAGTATCAGGGCTTAGCGCACTCGCCAACTGCACATTATCCTCCTGCATCTTGGCTGGCGCACGTGAGGCTACCTCAAAAAGCTTGCCTTCGATACTATTCCCGGAACCATATGTTCCGTGACCTGCAACCGAGACCTGACCTGTTACATCGTACGACTCTACAAACGGCGCGCTAATGTAGTTCCGAGGTATACCTGTTGTGTCGAATATCCCCATAAAATAGTCCTGCATATAGACATTTTTCTCTGCAAAAGGGTATGCACTTCCCTCAGCCCACAAGCTAAACGATTCCGCAACCGAAGCTTCAGAACAGGTTTCAGGCGGAACTTTAGCCGCCAGGTCGACACAGTTTTGATAGATATCTCCATCTCCGTAAATTTCATGAACAAGCTGAAGATAGTTCAGCCCAAGCTCGTATGAGTAGTCAAAATCACTAATGTCTTTTGTCATCACGGTCATAGAAAAGTTTGAGTTTTCAAACGACTCTACCGCACCAACATCATGCGTCAAATCACCGACTTTAACACCCAGCGATTTACCGATACATGTAAAAATACTGTCACTAGGTAGACATGCACCTGTTCCAGGTGTAGGTACAGATGGTTCGACAAATGCTGTGCGTTCACTATCCGGGATAACACCTTCGGTATATAAACCGCCATACGAAGTGTTTGTAAGTAACTGCCAGCCAGCGTTTGACTCCTCCCGGGCTGTATATGTGCCCATATACTTTTGCGGGGAGAACTCATCTGAGCCTGAAATTGGCACCTCGACCTCACTTCCTGCATTATAGTTTGTCACCGCAAAGATCAGATTTTCTGCTGATTGGTCAGATGGTTCACTAGATCCAGCAACTGTATTCGTCGGATAGCCAAAGCCGTCAGTTCGCATGTAGTAAACCATACATTCTTGCGCAGTTCCATAACAGATTGCATATGGGTTCTCCTGAATGTCAGCTAGCGGTACCTGCTCACAGGTTGTGCCTTCTGAATAAAGCCATGGACTCGCTACGCATTTTCTCTCAATCGAAGCGTATGATCTCCGCCCATCACCTAACGGGGTAGAAACTGCCAACTCCCCTTCCACAGAAAACTCACGAAAAACACTATTGCTTGCGCCAGTATTTGAATCCACTGCTGAATCCCCACTAATCCCATCGCTTTGCACAAAAGCTCTAGATAGATAGATCGAAACATCTACTTTATCTACCTCTTTTATTGGCTCGTAGCCAACATTAGCGCTAAAGACAGAAAAGTCATTTGCGGCAAATACCATAAACCCCATGAAACTCACAATCCCAGCAAGTAATAGCTTATTTGTTAAATTTAACGACCTGAACCATCCCATCATATTCTCATTATATTGCAGTAGCGTTTAAAACACAAAGGATTGTATTGGTTGGATACATCTTACGAATTGCCTGATTTAGATAGTCTAGCATATTCCTGCATAGGTGTACGTAGCTTGATTCCATGATGTGGCCTTATGTGGTTGTAGATGTACATATATTTGTTTAGTGTTTCCTGCTGTTTCCTGACATTTAGCTCAGTTCCAAACACTGAATACACTTCATCTACCATCGTCCTAATCACTCTTTCAACAAACGGGTTCTGTTTTGGGCTTCTTGGTGAGCTAAAAACATGTGGTATATCCCTTCTCTTCAACTCTTTCTCCAGAAGCCCCTGAAATTCACTTCCGTTATCTGAGCCTACATACTTAATATCCTTTATCGGTAGTTTCTTGATCACTTTACAAAGAAACTTTTTACCACTCTCGGATGTAATCTTCTTGTACACTCTTGCGTAAAGTAGTCTTGTAGCATTGTCTATCGCTGTAAATTGATATACTCTTCTACTGCCGGGTAGGCTCAGGTGTTTTACGTCCAAGTAAACTAAACCTCCCGGCTTTCTCATCACATCTCCTGGTACTTCATACATGTGCTTACGCTTTGTTCTGCGATATCTCTTCTTCGCAGGAACCCTCCTCAACCCGTTTCGGTTGATTACTGCCTGTATCGTACTTTGACCAACCCTAACACCCTCCTCCTTTAAAAGGAGCATTTGTATCTTTACTTTTCCCCAGCGTGGATACTTTTGTCTCAGCTGTACTACCTTTTCCTTCACTTCCCAGCCAATCATCGGCTCTCTAACTTTCTGTGGTCTTTTGGATCGATCCTCCAGGGTACTTAGGTCTCTTGGGCTGTATCTTCTCTTCCAGTACCTAATTGTTGGTTCTGGAATGTCAAAGTGTCGAGATGTTGTTAAAACATTGTGACCCAAGCAAATGTAGTCCATCCACTTAAGTCTCATCTCTCCCTTTGCACTTTGATCTCCACGCGCTCGTAGCAGGGGAAAACTTCTTCGTACACCTGAGGGTGATCCTATCGCTCCTATCATTGTCGGTCACATGTTAGTTATTTCGGGTTTTTCATTCTACCCGGTTCGTAACATGTATCCCAACTTATTCAGGATGAGGGAGTAACAAAAAATTCAACCAACATAGCTATTACTTCGCCTTTGAGAGGCATTAGCTTCTTTTGTGGATTTGGCAGGGCAGAAAAGGCTATTTCGGTATCTTTGTAGGAAACCTTGGAGTCTTTTGTACCATGAACAATCCTAAAAAACCGACTTGCTAGTTTATACGTAACTGAAATAGATGCTCCCTGGAGAGAAGAGAACTGGAATAAAAGAGTTACTGAGCATTCGGATCTGAAAAAGTACTCTCTTTCTAACTATTTGCTTTATCAATATCCACACAAACGATCTATGACTAACCATCGTATAGACTGAAGTCGAAGGGGTAGGGAAGTCCTCTTGGTGAAACAACCACACTTATAGTTGCTGTCACATTGTCATAGCCATAGCCTGTGGCGTCGATCCGGTAGCCACCGGTCGACGCCACTATTTCGCCGCCGCCGTTCAGGGCGGCGGCATAAACGCTTACACAAGACCCCTCATCTGTAAACGCTTTTATCCTAACCAGTCTAGGCGTACCTGCCTCAATCGGCTGTGTACTTGTACACGTTGAACCACCTGGTGCAAGTATGCAGGGATCAAAACCCCATACAGAACCACTCACACAAGAAAGCGCCAATTTTTGCTCTGTATAGTCGCCAGCGTTATCCAAAACCACAGTAGAAGTAATACCTTTGTTCACTAACTCGCCAGCGCCTTCACATGAGGTAAGACAGGAAAGTGAAACGCTCTCAGCCGTGTTTGCCTCAGGAAGCCAAAGATCAACTGCGCGATCCTTCGGGATGTTAATATACTCGTTATCCATAGCATATACACTGACTTGATAACCCTGATTAGTTCCATCATTAATAATATAGCAAGGAGAATCACCATCACAGCTTTCAAGTGGTATTCCATCGATTATTCCTTCAGTAAGCGCGGCGGACATCTCCTGTAACCCAGAAAGTGCCTGACCATAGGCAATCTGGTACTCGCGCGCACGGCGCGCCTCACGGATCCGCCGCGCAGTCCGAAGCGCTAAACCCGCCACAATAATTAAACAGATTGTCGCAATTAAAAGCACAATCACTAAAACCTGCGCTGCTTGTCGCTTCGGCACACTTGTCTGTACATTTCTTTTTCGCTTGTACTCAGCTTGAGCCAGCATCATTCGTCAGTCCGTAAATTAACACTACTTTGAAGAACAACTTCCTGTCCAACAGGGATCACCTTTCCGTCGATATCCCCCGCCTCAAGAAGCACAAATACATATTCGTCGACCTGGTTAAAAATCACTCCCCTCATCTCAACATTCTCAGAAGTGAGTCGTACAGCCTCTCCGGCCTCGCCTTTTGTAATAGTCAGCACCTGGGCGTCAGGTCTATATGTAAATTTAAGTACACCCCCTAGGTTTTCACATCGCTCGCTGCCTGCAATACCTAGTGCACACAAGTCACATGTATATGGATCAGACACTCGTGAACACTTTACTTCAGCCGTGTTTGCCTCTAATAAATAGCGCTTCATAGTCTCAAGCGTAGTTTGCAAGTTGTCGGTAACTTCGGCGCGGTACTCCGCGCCTTTTTTAATTCGAACCATCTGGGTTAATGTCGCTGTCGTTATTAGCAACAAAATCGAGAATATCCCCATCGATACCAGGAGCTCTGTCAGAGAAAAAGCCTTCATTTTACGATTATTCGCACCCATCTAGCAGCCTCGTTTCAATTACTGTGTTTTCTGGCGTACCAAAAACACTCCACCATACAATCGATTTAACGTTCCAGTAGTTGTCAGCCTCGTTTCGTTCTATCAACAACCCCCGATATAGATATACTGCATCCTCAGTGCAGTTCGAACATTCCTCCCATATGCCCGATCCGGCGTTTTGACGTTGTGGCAAAAGCTTGTATGTTCGTTCACCTATTGTAATATCCTCTAGTTGTTCTTCTGGTAGTATTTCATAACCATTACTATTACCAGGCGACGCCAAAACGCCAACTTGAGCATTTCCACTAGCACAAACATACTCCCTCAATTCACCTCTTGCGGCTACAGCAATTGCAATCGCATCTGCAGCAGCTTCTGAGCTAACATATCTTTCCTGGTTAGCACGCGCCTGTTTTGCGGTTTTCGCCGCCAGGTACAGCATCGAAAAAATCGCCGAGCCAGCTATTCCAAGAGCAACAATCATCTCCGCCAAGCTAGACGCCCGAAGTACCATTGTATTGTTCGATTCTTTTGCTTTGCATTTTCTCTTCATTATTCAGCATTCATACTTCGTATCTCTACATTCCTATAGCTGTATTCCACTTCCTTACTTCTTTCTTCTTTTATGTTTTTGCTTCGTAAGCACCATTATTGCTTTTCCTCTATCTGTTAGATATTAGTTTTCTTCTTATTATCTTATTAGAATATCCCCAGTCACACTATTCAGCTCTAAAATCCGATTTGCTCCACCAAGCGTGAGCATAACTTCACACGTCTCCGCACCACCCGACAGCAGCATCCGACCGTTCACCGACGAAAAGCCTATCTGCCCACACTCATTTATAACTTCTGTAGTCTCCAAACTGGTATTCTGCTCTATCAGCTCTCCACCCTCTTGCCAATCTTGTGAGATCCAATACGCTTCAAGGGTAGCATCATTTAGATCGTTTAGCTCAAGACCTTCGACCATTTTATATGTACCATACCCGTCGTCATCAAAGCGAAGCACATACCCGTATGCCCATCTGATCATACCACCACCTGAACCATTCTCCATCGCCGATGTAAACGCCCGGTTTCTCGCGTCTCTAAGTACTTCCTGCAGACCCTCTGCTTGTGTTTGCAGCGTATATTCACGCTGGAGCACCGCTAATCCCCGCCACATCAATCCCATTAGGACGCCTGTGATCATCATCACAATCATCAACTCTACTAGAGTGAAGGCTTTTTTGTTCGGCAACTTCACCACAAAACTAGATAGTTAACTAACCATTTCAGTATATCAGCCGAAAATACAAAGACCAATAAGGCTGACGCGCATAAAAACGGAAGGTAGGGGACTAGCACCCCTTTGATCTTGCGATACTTGATTAGTGCCCAGGCACTAGCCACGATCGATCCAAGGATAAACGAAATAAGCAAAGCGATCAACGAAAGCACGCCTCCGAGCCAAAGCCCAACCGCTGGAGCAAACACCACGTCCCCAAACCCCATTCCCTTACCTTTGGTCAGCCGGTTCATCCCAAAGAAAAATATAAACATCAAACCAGCGCCAACTGCCGCATTTAACACCATCGACCAAACGCTTACATTAATACCAACGAGCGCACCCAGCAGTGCCGCTCCCTCACCATAGGTATACGCCCACTTTAGGTACTCTTCACGCCAAGCAGCTAAACCAAGTGCGACAGTAAAAATGCCAGCAAAAACATACAAATAAGGCATCACCTTCTCTGGTACCTCCATATACCAAAGGTCATACACCGCCACCAGCACCAAAACCGCGGTAATACCAAGCGCCGAGCCTAGTATTAACACTCGTAACACAACAGGAATCAACCCATCGTATCCACTTAAAAAGTTACCACCTGGGCTCACCAATAACGCAGAATAGGCGATCGTCCCAAACGCTACAGCAGTGAGAAGTTCTGTCACAAAATAGTGGGCACTTATCTTTTTGTTGCAGTAGCGACACTTCCCCTGCAGAAAGATAAACGAAAATAGCGGGATAAGATCGAGCACATCAAGCTGTTTCTTGCAGCTAGGACAGATTGAACGACCATCAGCCATGCTTTTGCCCTTTTTGAGCCGCCATACGGCGGCTCCGAGGAAACTACCGACTATCACGCCAAGTAAAACGGAAAAGGTTATAAAAAGCACATTAATTAGTGTTTCCATAGTACCCTTAGCTTATACTATAAGAATAATAAAAGGAATATCCTTCATTGATATATCAAGGTAATTTGTGTATAAAATACAATTAAAGATGGTAGCTGATCCCGCAGAGAAAGCCGAACGACCAACAGAAACCGAATAAGCAGAGGGTCAACCAGTAATTAAGGTTGAACAACAACGTTTTGGTGAGTTTACTAACCAACTCACCGCAGAAATGAAATCGGCTATCGACAATAGACAGATACGGTTTGTGTTCCAAAAGGGAATTGGACTGACAAGCGGAGAAGATCCTGCCGTTAGATACCTTCAAACAGAAGATGTTGGATCATGTGTTTCCGTAATCGGTTACTCCGCTGATACTAGGAAGACCGCCCTGGCTCACTTGGATACAACGAGTGATGTAGCTGAGGCGGCAAGGCTATTTATGCAGCACTTCGGTAACTCACCTGTTGAGCTAAGCTTGATTGGTGGTCAAAAAACACGATCCGAGGGTCTCGTAGGCAGAGTCATTGGCAAATTCGCCGACCACTCGGGTTGGACAGTCGCTCGTGCTGAGTTGCTCCCTGATTCTGGATATAAAAGACAGATCTTGGTTGATACTTTAACCGGCAAGGTTTACCGGTCTACGCTCTATCACGAAATGTATCCATGGGGATGGAATCCTCCAGCCGCTATTCAAACAAGAAGGAATATAGGAAATTCAATGCAGCAATCACTAGTTCAAGACTACCCCATTATAAAGGTAGCTGCCTAGCCACGGCACTACAGCTCCATTATTTACAACTTTCTGGAAATTTCAGCACATAACTCAGTATCGCCCGCTACTTCCACGACAAACTTGCCATTCCATTTTAATCGTTTCTTAATCTTCATCTGATATACTCTCCGACAACACTTGACAGAAAGGGTATAATTAGTTAAGTTACACATATGTAACATGAAGGTGCTCGTACATTACAAAGCTCAAGAAGAGCTTGACAAGCTTGAACCTCTTGCCCGAAAACGGTTTGCAACAGTAGTTGATGACCTGAAAAGACAAAAGAAATTGCCTAGCACAGAGTATCGAAAGATGTCTGGGCCAAAAGGTCTTTTAGAAATGCGGGTTAAAGCCATTTCAGGTATTTATCGGGGCTTATGCGGTAAAATAGACCAGGATCTTTACGCGGTGGTGTTCTTTCAGAAGAAGACTGCGAAAACACCTCTAAGACAGATAAGGCTCGCACTTAAAAGGCTAAACGAACTTAGATAAATAATAAACAAATGAGAAAAGATAACAATAAACCAAAAAGAATCTGGATCCCTTGGGAAGAGGTTAAAGCAGAACTGCTTAACACTCCCAGGAAACGTGCTGAATACGAAGCCTTCTATAGGGAGGTTTCTATGGAACGTGAAAAAGAACTTCTACGGGAAGCTGGTGAAAGACTTAGAAAAGCTAGGCTTCGCAAAAAGCTCACGCAAGAGAAACTGGCCAAGCTTATAAATACTGATCGAACCGCGATTACCCGTGTGGAAAAAGGCGAGCAAAATATATCTATCGGCTACCTCAATCGCATATCAACAGCACTAGATATGAAATGCCAAGTACGACTGGTTAGCAACAAGCGTGAAGCATTAGCAAAAGAATAGCTTAATCTTAAACATCTAGCTCGACGTACTTGACGTGCAGTTAGAAAAACATAACAAGCAACTCCTCGTAGGAGTTCTTAGAAATGGCTCTTCCTAGATTCAAATATTTTTCTGGCGCTATAGAAATATTTGAATCACTAAATGATAACCTAATCGAACGAACATCAAGCCTCGTTCTGTTACGTTTTCAGTCCACTTACGTTATAATCAGCATCATGCAACAAACAAAGAAACTTTTCAGCTTTTGGCTCTGGTCCGCACCTGTAATGACTATCTATTCACTTTTCGTGTTTTCGCAGGAACCTAACGCGCTTACTATGCTTTTTTGGGTCCTAACAGTGCTCGGCACATTAATAATCGCACGTATCTATTTTCATAAGCACAAACACGAGCTTGCACAACTTCACGCGATCAAGGATGAACATAGTCACTGGATCAGCTCATACAAAAGTGTTGCATACTTTCCATTTTGGATTGGACTGTTTATGCTTATAATTGCTTTACCACTAGCTTACCGAGCAAACACACAGGTGACTACGATCATTTGGCTGTCTGAGCTTTTCGCTTATTACTTGCTCTTCCTTCCCGGATTGATTCTACCTATTTATGCTTCCGCGTTTTCTACATGGGAAATAATTTCGTTCCAATTCAAAACAATCGCAATATTTTTCATCGGAATATTTGGCAAAGCAAAGAACCAGAACTCGGCCTTGGTACCGCCATCAACACCTGAAATCACACTAGTGCCAAATGTTGCACAACCAGCTTCGACCCAGACCAACACTCACCGAACAAGTCGGACTGTTATAGCCGGATTAATTGGTATTGCCGTAGCATTAATAATACTTAGCTTACTAATGGCTGGATTTCCTGAGTTTAAAGTATTTTTAAGCGACATAACCAACTGGCTGAACGACCTTATCAATAAGCTAGGACCATGGAAGATGATTGCGCTTGAAATTTTAGGCCGTATCGTGCTAGGAACATTCCTTTCGCTTCTTTTGTTCTGTTTTAACAAGGGGTTAATAAAGACTTCACCTGCCTGGTGGTTTAGCGCCAAACCAGAAGTCCTCGAATATCGGCTCAAGCCTAAACAATACAAGATGGCCGGCATGAGCTCACTAATGTTTGCCATGCCAATAGCGCTTGTCCTTTGGGTATTTGTGGTTGTACAGCTCGCGTCCGGAGGTAACCTGCCTGATGGAATTACATACGCGGACTATATCCATGCAGGTTTTGGCTTCGTACTTGCCGCAATACTAATGGTGTACATCGCTACTGCAATAATAGGTCGTAGAGTACAGTTCAACTCAATCAATAAAAAATCTGGAAGCATGGGGCTTATACTGCTCATGACCTTGCCTCTTTACCTGATTATTTACGTTGGATTTAAACGCTTGTTCTTATATTTTGACGTCTATGGATATACAGAACTCCGATATTATGTGGTTATTGTATTCATACTTATGGCTATTGCCACAACCGCCCTTATATTGACTCACATTTTAAGGCTGTTCGTTAAACCTAACATCCGTGGCTGGATAACACCACTGCCATACCTTTCCATTCTAGGAGTAGCACTCGCCTTGTGGATTGTAACAGCAGTCACAATTCCCTGGCCAAATATTGTTGTTGATAGAGAGCTTGCTAGACTTGATAGTGAAAATCAAACTGATGTGATTGCGCTGTGTAATCTTCCTATTGAAGCGATGCCCACACTTTACGAGCAATCAAAAAACATTCAGAATACAGATACCAGAACATTACTACGTGCTTGTGTATACAGTAAACTAGATGCAAAATATCAACAATGGAAAGACAACGAAGTTACAACAAAGTATCATCCTGACATCGCAAACTATGCAACGGTAACCAATATGGCTCTATACGACCAGCTGAATGCTGATGAGGAGATAATCATGAGCAATATTAACAACCTATATACAGACTTCCTGGATGAATATATAACCTTGCTTGAAACTGGAAAGACTGTAACATTAGGATTCGACAACACGGACCAAGTTACCTCAAGCTATGAACAGGCCTCCTCTTTCTGGGACACTAGATACTCAGCTATCAGTGAAGACTCAATCTCGCAAGAATACGGCGATTTTATTATCGACCAAATATCATGTGACGATATTAAATATTCGGATATTGTCTCCGCTAACTTGACACCAACGGTTTACTGTGACGTTTGGTCTGATGATTTTGAGTATTATGGATATAGCGGTCACTCAGGTCGTGAAGAATGGTACTTCACGATTGGGGTTCGAGACGGGAAGCTGGTAATCAAAGATAGCACTATGCAACTTGCCAATCCTGAAGATATCTGTTCAGCCAGCCCTGAACGATGTCTTGAGCTGGGTCAGGTATTTTAAGGAAACCAATTTAAACATCCAGTTCTGCGTACTTCGCATGCATTTGGATGAAGCGTTTACGTGGGGCAACAGCTGAGCCCATAAGCATGTCAAAGATCTTGTCAGCTTCTTCAGCATCTTCAATGTTTACCCGCTTTAGCGTTCGTCGCTCAGGATCCATAGTTGTCTCCCAGATCTGGTCCACGTTCATCTCTCCCAAACCTTTGTATCGCTGAATATGCTTAATCTTTTTACCAGCTTTTTTAAGTTGTTTCTCAACAATCTCTCGCTCTTTCTCATCCCTGATCCAAAAAACCTCTTTACCCATAGTTTCAATCTTGAAAAGCGGTGGTAACGCCAAGTAAAGATATCCGCCCTCAATAATCCCCTTAAGTTTACGAAAGAAAAACGTCAGGAGCAGGGTCGCAATATGAGCACCGTCTACATCCGCATCAGCCATAATAATAATTTTGTGATATCGAAGCTTGTCAAGCAAAAGCTCCTCGCCCACACCACAACCAAGCGCAATTACCATATCACGCAAAGGTTCGTTCGCTAAAACTTTATCAATGCGATGTTTCTCCGGGTTAATAGGTTTACCTTTGAGCGGGAGTACAGCCTGAACTCTTCGATCTCTACCTTCCTTGGCTGAGCCACCAGCAGAAATTCCCTCGACAATAAACAGTTCACATTCTTCAGCTTTTCTAGAAGAGCAATCGGCCAGCCGGCCGGGTAGGGTACCACCTTCGAGCGCACCTTTGCGTATCACTGCTTCACGCGCGGCCTTGGCCGCGCTTCGCGCCCGCGCCGACAAAATGCATTTTTCCGCGACAGCCTTTGCATCCTTAGGGTGTTCATCAAACCAGATAGCCATGTGCTTGTTTACTACTGCCCGCACAATACCTGCAACCTCGGGATTATTGAGCTTAAGCTTGGTCTGACCTTCAAACTGCGGCTCAGGCACCTTAACAGAAACGATCGCCACCAAACCCTCTTTAACATCATCGCCTGTAAATCGATCCTCACCCTCTTTCACAAGACCAGCCTTCACGCCATAGTCGTTTACTGCCTTGGTCAGCGCTGTTCGGAAACCAGTCAGGTGTGTACCTCCCTCACCATTTAGAATATTATTGGTAAACGCCAGCCAGTCGGTCTCTACACCATCGGTGTAGCGCATCGCAACCTCAACTACCACATCATCAAGCTCGTCTTTGGCATGAAATATACCTGAAACATGATTTTCCTCGAGCGTCATATACTGGACATACGACTTGACACCACCTTCAAAATGCATCACATAAGTATGAGGCGCTTCTACCCGTTCATCTCTGAACGTAAACGTGATCCCGGCTGATAAAAACGCATGTTGGCGAAGACGGGTCACAATCTGCTTGGCTTTGTACTCTGTGGTCTTGAATATTTTCGGATCTGGCTTAAAATGCTGCGTTGTGCCTGTGCCATCGGTTTCGCCTATCACCTTGACTTTGGTCACTGGATCGCCACGTTCGTAACGTTGCTGATACTGTTTCCCGTCCTTTCGGACGGTCGTTTCCATCCATTCGGAAAGCGCGTTGGTACAAGAGACTCCTACCCCGTGCAAACCTCCAGAAACCTTATACATGTCTCGATTGAACTTACCTCCAGCGTGGAGAGTGCACATCACGGTTTCAAGCGCTGACTTCTTGGTTTCCTTGTGAAGATCAACTGGAATGCCTCGGCCGTTGTCTGAGATCGAAACCGAACCATCTTTTTCAAGTACCACATCAATCTTGTCACAATAGCCGGCCAGCGCCTCATCGATCGAGTTGTCCACCACCTCGTAAAGAATATGATGAAGTCCCATCTCGTCCGTATCACCGATGTACATCGCAGGTCGGCGCTGAACCGCCTCAAGCCCTTGCAAAACTACGATTTTGGACGCGTCATACCGGCTCGACGCCTCAGCCTTACTCGCCGGAACTTCAACCTTATTCGGAGCTTCACCTTTCTTTGCAACTTCCTTCAATTTCTCTTCCTTTTTTGTTTGTACTTTGTCTACCATGCTTTTGACTTGTTACCACCTATTATTTTATGAATATTTATCACGATGACTGGATACCCAAGAGATAACCATGCTCTTGAAACGCCAGTCATTTTTTCTTCAGCTCTCTACCAGCAGGCAACACTGGTAACCATATCCTTTTCATCTAATTTAATCAACCGCACACCACTTGCTACGCGACCAGTCACCCGGATCGAGTCAATATCGCTTTTGATAACATGCCCAGCTTTGGACATAATCAAAACACTCCTTTTGGGATGATCTAGCACTCGAATCGTTGTAAGATCACCAGTTTTCGCAGCCACTTTAAATGTCAGCATACCTTTACCGCCGCGGTGCTTGGTTTGGTACTTATTCAAGTAGGTAATCTTGCCAAATCCTTTGTCTGAAACACACAATAGTCGATCTTCCTCCTGACGAACCACATCTAAGCCAATCATCTCAGCGCCTTCCGGAAGCTTGATACACCGGACACCACGCGCAGAACGACCCAAAACCTTTGCTTCCTTTTCCTTGAAGCGAACAAGTCGACCCTTGGAGCTAGCCGCGACAATGTTACGTTTACCATCAGTGACACGCACCCATAAGAGCTCATCATTCTTGTCGAGCTTAATTGAAATCAAACCGTTGTTTCTAATGTTTTCAAACTCCTTGGCGGCTGATCGCTTGATCACACCTCGTTTGGTGCCCATCACCAAAAATACTTCACCAGAGGTCTCTGTTTCTTTCATATTCCTGTTAGTTTTTTCACCATTCTCGTCAAACTGATCTTCCTGTGTCATATCCTCGTCTACAAAACCACCATCCCTTCTTGTCAACACCGAGGTCACCTTTTCACCATCAGTTAGACTAATCAAGTTAACCACCGGCTGACCTTTGGCCTGCTTGGAAAATTCAGGGATTTCGTACGCTGGCACCTGATAGACCTTGCCAAGGTTTGTAAAGAACAGCACTTTATCTCGTGTATTACAAATGAATATATTCGAAAGATAGTCACCATCTTTAGCGCTAGCGCCCATTACACCTTTACCACCACGATGCTGTGTCTTGTAAACTTCAGCTGGAAGTCGCTTGATATACCCAGCTTTACTAAGCATCACTGCCACTTGTTCCTCAGGCACTAGCTCAGCATCGGTTGCAGTGTCTGGCCTACCAGCTATAACCTTGGTACGCCTCGCATCTCCATATTTTTCGTTGATTTCGTTTAGCCCAGCCTCGATAACCTTGATTATGTCATCGGCAGAAGATAGCAGTTTGATTAACGAGTCGATGTGGACGAGCGTTTCTTTAAGCTCATCTTCAATCTTTTTACGCTCAAGCGCAGCAAGACGCCGAAGTTGCATATCCAAAATTGCCTGGGCCTGAAGCTCAGATAGCTTAAATCGCTTCATCAAAGCCGTTTTTGCAATTTCTGCATCCTTAGACTCACGAATAGTCTTGATAACCTCATCCAGGTGATCTAACGCGATCTTCAACCCTTCTAAAATGTGCGCACGCGCCTTAAACTCATATAGCTCAAAAAGCGTCCGTCTAATCACCACAGTCTGTCTATGTTTCAAAAACTCCTCTAAAATCTCACGTAACGTCAAAAGGCGAGGCTCACCATCTACTAATGCGACAAAGTTACCATGGTACGTCACCTGCATTTCAGTATAGCGATACAGGCTCGCCAGAATAGGTTTAGGAGCAACACCACGCTTGAGCTCAATTACCACACGAATACCTTCACGGTTTGATTCGTCACGCAGATCGCTAATACCTTTAATCTTCTTGTCCCGTACTAAGTTCGCGATCTTTTCGACCATACGCGCTTTGTTCACCTGATAGGGGACAGCGCTCACAATTATCTTATAACGATCCTTTGTTTCTTCTATATTTGCAACCGCTCGCATCAATACCCGCCCCTGGCCAGTTGCATACATCTCTTTAATTGACTTCACATCATAAATGACTGCGCCTGTCGGAAAGTCTGGCCCTTTGATAAACTTCATTAGCTCCTCAACCGTTACATCTACTGCGAACGCACCGTGCGTTTCGATTATCTTTGCCGCAATCGCAGGAATAGAATTAAGCTCCTTTTCCGGGTCAACTGGATCGTACTTTTTCAGTTCAGCAAACAGATCGGGTAGGGAATAGGGCCTCTTTTTAAAGCCTTTTTTGCTCCCTTTGGTCGCGGTGGGAATACTCGACATGTCCTGACCTGGTCGGGATCGCCATTTGTTCGTCATAAATAAAAGCGCGCCGATCAGTTCAGAAAGGTTGTGCGTAGGAATACGAGTTGCCATACCAACTGCAATACCATCTGCGCCATTCATCAAAAGGTTTGGCGTAAGTGTTGGGAGAACAACCGGCTCAGACTCAGCACCATCGTAGTTAGCCGCATAGTTCACCGTCTGACTTCCAAGCTCCTTGAGCATTTCAAGTGCAATCTTTGTAAGCCGCGATTCGGTGTACCTCATCGCGGCCGCAGGATCACCATCAATCGATCCAAAATTACCCTGACCGTCTACCAAAGGATACCTAAGATTAAAAGGCTGTGCCATACGCACCATGGCGTCGTATACAGCCACGTCACCATGCGGATGATACTTGGCAATCACGTCGCCCACCGTACGCGCCGACTTTTTATAGGCGCTGCCAGGCAAGATCCCAAGTTTATACATAGAGTAGAGAATTCTTCGCTGAACAGGCTTCAACCCATCTTTTACATCTGGCAGCGCCCGTGCAACAATCACCGACATCGAATAGTCGATGTATTTAGTTTTCATCTCTTCTGAAATGTCCGCAGAAAGTATATCTCCGCCAGTTAACACCTCATCGATCGGGTTATTGCCAGCCCTTTTCGTTTCAGTTTCATCTTTCTTCAGTTTCTCTTTTTTTGTGAAATCAGCAGGTTTTGATGAGCTTTTTGCAATATTTGCCATACCCTATATTATACCTGTTATTGAAATCATATACAACTGCGAATAAGGATGTTATTTGCTCAACACTTGAGACCTAAACTGTGTTACAACCCGAGATAACCTTTGTTCCGTTCGGCTCAAGACAGACTCCCAGACTTTGATCCGCATAGTTATAGATTATCTTCAGCTGATTCTTAGGGATCGATGTGCATGCACAGTTGGTAGTCTTTTGCAAATCAGTAATGTCAGATATTCTCGTCATATCGTAAGCTGCTGTTTCGCCAGGATTAACTGTACTAAAAGTCACAGTATACGCAGTTGAGTTAAACTCTATAGTTGTTGGCCTTTTCCGAAAACGCATCTCATAGTCCTCTAGGAAGCCACTAATCTCCGTTAATGAAGACTCACGCGCAGTGTTTCGTGCCGCACGCTTGGCAACCGAATATAGCGCATAGCCAAGAATACTTAGAATTCCAATAATCGCAATGGCAACCAGAAGTTCTACCAAAGTAAATGCTTTTTTAACCTTTTTGTTACACATTTCTTTTGAAGTTATATAATGATATGTAGACTACTTAATAACATTACCCAAACTCATTAGTGGCGTATACACCGCAAGTGCTATGAATAGCACCATGCCACCAACCACTACCATAATAACTGGCTCAATGAACTTTGTCAAATCCGATGCCATCTGGTCTGCTTCCCGTTCGAAATAATCGCCCATTTTGCTTGTAATTTCATCAAGTTTACCTGTTTTTTCACCAACCGCAAGCATTTCCGCGACAATAGGTGGAAACTCGGGTTTTTCTGAAATTACCTTGGCGAAGCTGCCACCACGCTCAACCGTGGTGGCAGCTTCGCCGAGCGATTCTACAAACACTTCATTTCCTAATGCTTCCGCGGTTAAATTGATTGCGTTTAGAATACTCACGCCACTTTTTAAAAGCATCGAAATAGTTCTAGAAAATTGCGCTAGTAAAGTCTTCTGATTCAATACTCCAACTATCGGAACTTTGAGCAGCAATCGATCTGTCACTCGCTTACCCTCTTTGCTAGCTCTGTACGCTCGAACGCCAAATACCGCTACCGCAACAACAAGGAGAATGACTATACCCCAAATACCACTAAAAACATCTGAAAGGCCTACTAAAAACGCTGTCGCAGGTGGTAGCTTTGCGCCAAACTCCGAAAAGAGATCCTTCAGTGAAGGTATCATAAAAATCAAGAGAGCAACAACTACGACAAGCATCAACACTAGTATTATCGCAGGATAGATCATCGCACCCTTCACCTTACCTTCAAACGACTGCCTCTTTTCATAATCGGTCGCGAGCCTGTCAAAAACCATATCCAGATTTCCACTTTCCTCACCTGCGCGAATCAAACTGATTGATATCTTATCAAACACCTTTGGATGCTTAGCTAGCGCAAGGTAAAGTTGCGCACCTCCACGTACATCTTCAACGATTTTTTTGACTGCTGATTGAAGCATTTTATTCCGTGCTTGTTTGCTCATTACTTCAAGACCGTTTACAAGTGGAAGGCCAGAACTAAGCATGTACGACATCTGACGGAAAAACAGCACAGTGTCCTGTATTGGAACCTTACCAATATTAATCGTAGCCAGCCGTGAGAGATCGAAAACCGAACGCTCACGTATCTCAACAACAGTTAAGTTCTTATCATGAAGTAAGTCTGCAACCTTCTCAGGAGTGTCAGCCTCAATTGTCCCTGTCTTTGTTTTGCCACCTTTTGTTATCGCCGAGTACGTATATTCCATCTTTACAGATTTCTATTCAGTAACTTATCTAGTTCTTCAGGTCGGACGCTGTACCGTTTTGCCGTTTCAATATCTACTTGTCCTGAGGATACCAATCCTGCCAGCGCTCGCTCAATCGTTTGCATACCAAAGTCATAACTTGTAGAAATAATATTGTCAACTTGATATGACTTTTGTTCACGAATCAAGTTTCGCACTGCAGGTGTTGCCATCATAAGTTCGACCGCAGCCACTCGTCCTCCACCAATCTTAGGAAGTAATCGCTGAGAAATAACCCCCTCTAGAACATTTGCTAGTTGAACTCGAATCTGTCCTTGTTGATGAGGTGGAAACACATCGATAATTCGATCGATCGATTGGGCAGCTGAGTTGGTATGAAGCGTCGCAAAAACCAGATGTCCGGTCTCGGCGACGGTGATCGTCGCCGCAATCGTTTCAAAATCCCGCATCTCTCCGACCATCACTACGTCCGGATCCTCTCGCAGAACCGAACGAAGCGCAACTTCCCACGAATGCGTGTCCTGATGGAGCTCTCTTTGTTGCACTAGCCCTCGCGACTTTGGAAACACATACTCAATCGGATCTTCTATTGTGATTATATGGCGATCCTGATTCTGATTGATTTCCTCCAGCAACGCGGCAAGAGTTGTTGACTTTCCATGACCTGTTGGACCAGTAACTAGGATCAAACCTTGTTCTAGCTTACAAAACTCGTGAAGCTTTTTAGGGAGATTCAATTCGTCTAAGGATCGAATCTTACTTGGAATTAGGCGAAACGCAGCAGAGAGCATACCTTTTGATGTGAACGCATTTACCCGGAATCGCGCTTTTCCCTCGTAATCAATCGCTAAATCTACCTCTTTATTGACCTCAAGGAGTTCCCTTTGTTCCGTGGTCAGAACCGAGTTCACCATTTCTTTGACCTGGTCTTTGTTAAGCACCTGACCCCCAATCGAGGTAAGATTGCCGTCCACACGAATTATCGGCGGGTAACCAACTGCGAGATGCAGATCTGACGCGCCTTGATCAAAAGTGGCTGCCAGAAGCGAGCGTACATCGTTTGTATTTGCAGGTGCTTTCAATGCTTTTAAAGGAGTTAAAGGTTTTTGCTGAAGTATAGGTTCCTCTAAATCTTCCTCGTCTTTACTGTCTGTCCCAGTTGACAGGTCAGGGCCAACATTTGCTAGTTTACTTGGTTCAACTGGTATCATTTTATCGATTGGTTTTGTGTTCCCCGCGACTGGCATTGCATACGCACCAGTTTCGCTCAATGAAGGAGCCGTCTGTTTTAAGTTCAGATCAGAGTCGAATGACTTAGCTGAGATCGGAACAATCGTATCTCCAGTAGAAACATCCTGAACTTCATTTACGGTTTCATTTGATTCTGCTGATCCAGGTGAAGTTGCTGACACAAAGGGCGAGACACCGCTAGAGGTTGATTTCCCAACTTCCTTCATTTGGACAGATCCACCACCGAGCGAGATCGGCCCTGTTAAAAGCGATTTATCGTCCGTTTCAGTCGCACCTTCACCAGCCTCTGGTTGGTCCGCATTTAATACATCGTCAATCGGAGCTGTATCCACTTGGGGAACAGCTGTAACATCTACCGGTATATTTGAATATGGAGACGAATCACTCGAATCAATAGGCCCAGCCAAAGGCGGACTGGAGGGTATCTGAAAACCAGAAGACGCTGGCAGCACAGTCGGAGGAGTAGCCATAACTTGTGGGCTCATACCTGCAGGGTCGTTTACTTGTGGATCCATACACCAGATTAGCATAAACTTGCTCGGGTTGCCAATAGCCGCCGTAGCCGTCGCAAGGTTCAACCTTGCGTCCCAAAATTCGATTCGCTAGAATCGCCGTATTTAAAAGGTTCAACCCGAAACAGATAAAGTCATAAATCTACCGAGAGATTTAACCTCAGCAACTTTCAGGAAAAAGAGCACAAGACGCGTAAAATGGTTACTTTTTTCAACAAGTCAAGCATTAATATTATGCGCTGTTTCCACAGGAATCATAAATTCACGCAGACCCTTTGAAAAACGCCACATGCACCAACGCAAAAAACCGAGCCAAAGGTTAAACCTTGGTCACCCGGAGTACTTCCTCAATCGTTGTGATCCCTTCAAGCGCCTTTAGAAAGCCATCCTGTAGCATGGTAATCATGCCTTCTTTCTTGGCCTGTTCCTCGATCTCGGAGTCTGCACGGTGCTGGATAATCATCTGTCCAATAGTATCATTCAGTTTCAAAACCTCAAAGATTCCAGTCCTACCTGAATAACCAGTCCTGTCACACTCATCACAACCTTTGGCCTTGTACATCACCAATTTCCCATCCTTACCATAACGCTTGACATAATCTTCCAAATTGAAGTCCCGCATTCCTGACAAGCTAAACTTCACTTTCTGTAATGTTGTCTCGTCTGCAGTCACAGCCTCCCTACACTTTGGACAAAGAACCCTAATTAGTCTCTGGCCAACCGCTACTCGCACAGTCGAAGCAATCAAATAGCTCTCAACCCCCATATCTAAAAGGCGAGGTAACGCACCAGAAGCGTTATTCGTATGCAGAGTTGAGAAAACTAAGTGCCCGGTCAACGCAGCCTGCACAGCAAGCCTTGCAGTCTCTTCATCACGAATTTCACCCACCATGATTATGTTCGGATCCTGCCGCAAAATCGACCTAAGCCCATTCGCAAACGTCAAACCCGCATCCACATTAATCTGTACCTGGTTTACTCCCGGTATCTTAATCTCTACTGGATCCTCCAGCGTCACCACATTCGTTTGCGGTGAGTTGATCTTGGCAACCGAACTCGCTAGCGTATTTGTCTTCCCGGAACCCGTAGGCCCAGTTATCAAGACAATCCCATTCGTCGCAGTAATCGCGTCCAGATATGCCCGCAAAGCATTCCCGCGTAGTCCAGTCTCCTCCAAAGCCATAATACCTCCACCGCGCTTCAACAATCGAACTACTACCTTTTCGCCAAAAATCGTTGGCAACGTCGAAACACGCAAATCAACCTCTTCCTTCCCAACACGCACATAAAACCTACCGTCCTGAGGCACTCGTTTTACGTCAATTTTCAACTGCGCCAGAATCTTGATTCTGGACACCAGCGCTGGCCCCATTTTTAGTGGCACATTCAATTTTTCTACCAACACCCCGTTCAAGCGAAACCTCACACGTATCTTGTCTTTTTGTGGTTCAACATGAATATCAGAAGCTTTTTCTTTGACTGCTGATTCCAAAAGCATGTTCACGACACGTGACACACCAGCTTTAGCCAAATCCTCTTCAGTCGCTTCCCTGCCAGTTTCTTCAATCTCCAAAATACCCTGAACCTCTTCCAATGCTTCTCCCACAAGCTCACTCACTGCCGTAGATTCCAACCCTTCACCGTATAATTTACTGACAGCCTCCTCGAACTGTGTTTCTGTTGTGCTGTATGCCAACACTCGATTTTTCAACTTCTGCTCCAAAAACCGTATTGCCTGAATGTCCAGTGGGTCGACCATTGCAACCTTAACACCTTCAGGACTAACCGCAAACGGAATCGCTTTGTGCGCCTTAGCCGCATCTTCAGGAAGCAACTGATACGCCTCTTTCGGCACTACTGTACTTGCCAAATCTACATAAGGAACTCCATAAAGCATCGATTTCGCCTTGACCATCTTATCTTCTGCAACCAAGCCCATATCTTTAATTACGTCCTCTGAATTTCGTTGCTGACGCGCTGATTCGAACCGTATCTTTTCGAGCTGTTCGCTCGTGATCAGTTTTTCAGAGAAAAGAACATCTGCAAGACTCCGAACCTGTCCACTTTGGTCTGCAGACACCTGAAGAGAGGGAACTGGAGAAGCGCTAGGTTCTTGGGTGCTGGGAACTGAAGCCTGGGGTGTCGCCTGCTTGTCTCTCGCAGGAGTAACTGGAACTGGCAGAACATTTTGAGCTGAAGCACCTGATAATGGATTTGATAATGGCATACCTGTGTTTTGATTCTGTATCGTCGGTTGGGGCATACTGGCAATATCCTATAGGCTTTGCTAATATCCGTCAAGATATGCCAACGATAATCGTCTCTCAAAGCCACGAGAAAAGCCTCGAAACAGCGCACACACGTGCAAACAAACTCCTCGGCGGTAAAAAGGCATCTTCAAAAACAACCGGTGCATCTGCTCTAACAATCAACCATCCAGACCTGAAACTTATCACAGGCGAAACATCCATCAGTATTGATTCTATCAAGGAACTTACTACGTATTTGTCGCGTAAGCCATATCAAAGCGATGTAATTATCGGGATTATCCACCCAGGGGAAACACTCACCACCGAGGCGCAAAACGCGCTTCTTAAAACGCTTGAGGAACCACCTGCCTTTGCACACCTCTTTATTACAACCACACACCTTTCACATTTGTTACCTACAATCCGTTCGCGGTGCCAGGTCGAAACCATCGAAGGAAAGGCAATAACTCAAGAGGTTCCTGAGGTAATTGCTGAATTGTTGAAACAGCCTTACAGCAAACGACTGAAAACAATCGAAAACATCCTTCGAGACAAATCAGTTACAAGCAAAAGGGTAATATCCTGGGTAGATGAGTGGATCCTCTCTGTTCGCGGCGAAAACCCAAAGCTCCTTCGCAGCCTGGTGCTTGCTAAAATACAGCTACAGGCAAACGTAACCCCACTTCATGTACTAGATAGGCTTTTCCTTTAGGTCAAACAAGCCCTAGTAAAACAATACGCACATGATGTATAATATCAACACCATCTATTTAAGTCATATCTGTTATGGGTTTTCTTTCATGGCTATTTGAAAGAGGGGATAATGATCAGCCTGGTGCTGCAGTAAAAGGGGATGACGAATACGTTAGAGCCCGACTCACAGGACAAAACCTTCGCTATGAAGGTGAGGAGCTTGACCAATTTGTAGCAGATGTACTTGCACGTGGCAATATTCACGGCTTAGAAAAGAGTTTAGAGTATGTACAAGTACGCGACAGGCGTTCTTTTTCTGGAAGGAGACCACTAACCCCTGAAGAAAAAGAGAGAATTTTGGTTAAGGCTGCAATGGAAAGTCCAGCACTTAGAGACCGGGCAAGTGAAGACCAAGTACGGCAAGCCTTAACTAAAGGCCGTGGACCAGCTGGTGTTTCAGATGGCGACGTTAGCTGTGTTCTTGGGACAGTAAGGGGAAACCGAAGCCCAGAGCCAGGATGGATGGGCCTATCGCAGTATCAGCCTCCTCAACCACCTGAGGCTGAACAACCTAGAGCATTGGAACACGATCGTACAGGATTTATAAACTACCGTAGCTAGCGTTACAACGCAAGAGAGGAAACCTAGCTGTACGCTCACCGCTACCATTACCAGCCATAGTATAAATAGAACACATCGATAGAAACAATCTAGTAACTCTCAACTCTCTTTGAATATAGGGTATAATCTAATCAGCATGAACATTCAGAAAATGTCAAAAAATGAAATAAAAGCGATGCAGATCTGTGAAGAGCAGGTAAAAATTCTGAAACTACCCATGAAGCTGGTGGATGCGAAATACATCGCGAATGACCGAAAGATTGTATTCCGGTTTTCTTCAGAGAACCGGGTGGATTTCAGAGACCTTGTCAGAATTGTCAAAGACAAACTCCATATTAAGGTAGAGCTTCATCAGGTTGGCCCAAGGGACAACGCTATGCAAATGGGAGGGATACCTCATTGCGGCAAAAGAGAACTATGTTGTAAGCAATTCGGTTGTTACCCCAAGATTACAGATGAGATGTTGGAAGCTCAAGGTATTAAACCAACGCCTAAGATGTACGGATATTGCGGGCGACTGAAGTGCTGTTATGCTTATGAATATTTCGCTGATGGAACCTTGACAGATAATAGACCAGAAACTTGCTCAAAATGCACTTCAGCCGCCCTTTGTCCAGGACATGCCAAAGAGAAAATAGACACGCCAGTTTTCAAAGCACCGAAAAGACACATTTTCCTGATCCGACATCCACAAACCACAGTTACAGATCCGACAATCTATGCAGATGGCCACACCGATGCTGAGCTCTCTGACGAAGGTGTTGAGCAATGCACGCGCATCTTAAACTACCTCAAAAGCCAAAACATTTCTGCCATCATTACAAGCCCGCTTAAACGCGCCGCCACACTTGCGCACTTCCTAGGAGAGCAGCTAAACCTAAAGCCTACGATGGACGAAGGGCTAAAAGAGCTCAATGTAGGAATCTGGCGAGGCATGAGAGAGGCAGACATAAAAGAAAAACACCCAAAACTTTGGGACGCCTGGATCCATAAACCTGAGATCACTCAAATACCAGAAGGAGAATCACTCTCCGAGACGCAAAAACGCATGGTCCGTGCAATTAACAATGGAATAAAAACCCAGACCGGAAATATCGCCTTTGCCTCCCACAACATATCTATACTGCTATACCTGGTATATCTTGATGGTTTACCAATCAAGAAAACCTGGGAGTATTTAGAGAATAACCCAATCAGTCTAGGGCAGATCATTAAGATCGAGCTACCAGAGGGAAGGATCGTTGAACGAACCGATACATCAGAAGTAGCCGAGGAAATAGAATAGCCTACTTAGTCGTAGATACAGGGACAAACGATGAAACAAGAATACGTTAAGGCGATCAATAATCTTGGACGGTTCTCTCTGCCACAACTGCAATTAAAAATACGGCAAGAGCCTGATCAACTCCTGCGTACAAACTCTGAAACAATCACTGATTTTATCCCAGAGCTTAATGTTTTAACTAACGCTCTTGATAAACTTTCGAGGATAGAGAAGGACGGAGTACGGACAGTTGGCATGTCCGCAGTTCAGGTTGGGATACCCATTCGGCTTGCCACCTGTTTTAATACAGCGTCTGGAAAGGTTCTAACCATAATTAATCCGAAAATCACCTCGCAAAACGAAAAGACTTCAGGCTACTGGGAAGCTTGCGCATCGGTCGGAGTAGGGGACAGCCAGCTTTTCGCCAAGGTTTACCGACCAGATCGGATAACTATTGAATATCAAACGTTAACTGGCGAACTTGCCCGTAAAAAAGCAAGCGGGTTTTTCTCGCACGTAGTACAACATGAGATTGACCATATGAACGGGGTACTCTTTACCGATCACGTCAAACCCGAAAAATGCTGGAAACATATCGACCTAGAAGTATACCTCAAGGCGCACAAGGTGTATCCGCCTGCATAAAATGGAACCCAAATACGAACAACTTTCAACCGATGCTCTTCTTCAAAATATCGGCGCACCAACAGAGGAAGGGCCAGAAGTGCATACTCTCTCGCATAATTTACAACTTGAAGCAGACAGACTTTGTTCAACTCTCGAAAAAGAAGTGGGGGTAAGCACCGACGAAACAGCCCGAGTAAGACAAACGTGGCAGGGCGCTGTTTATATGGGAAGAAAATCATTTACGAACTACTGTTTTCAATTATCTCAACCCTGGTATTTGGCATTGGCTATACTCAATAGGCAAAGAGATCAATATTCAGCTGCCGCGATAGCGGACATGGGAAAAGTGTTTAAACAAGCAATAGCTTATGACAAAGGAATACCTACTCGCGCATACGCGCTAATGCACGGATCGCAGACACTCGGACTACCAGCAGAACAGGAGTCCTTACAAGTTGCGCTTCGTAAACTATTTGTTATTAACTACTACTTGATACAAAAAAGAGCAATATCCCCAGCCGCACAAAGAGTAATCGTTTATGAAGAAACAATGCATATGCTATCAAAGCTAAAAACATACGGGCCTCAAGTTAGTAGAGTATGGGTTGAAGAGCTGATGGCAAGAGTAATTGCATATAGAATACCAGGCGGTTATGCGGAATGGGAAAGTAGACACAAAGCCATCGCGACACGCATGCTTAGACTCGACAGTTACTTGCGGCTATATAGCTATCTTGATGGTCACGGAGTCAGGGCGGAAGCCCTACCTTCTCTTTTCTGGGGGAAACTGGCAGCTGATGACCCGGTAGTAAGCACCACTAGGGTAGCACTAGGTGAAACAGATGATCTAGGCAGACTTGTTAATAGTGGCGCACAAAGAGAGCTAACAAGTAAACTTATCAGTTACTTAGCACAGACAAGGCGTTAGCCTATATCAAGGAGCACAAGGTGTATCCGCCTGCATAGGTAATAAACCTCAGGGGGAAGAAAGTGTCCACGCAAGCTCTTTTGTTGATTTTCTGCCCTCAATACCCACACCTGAACAATAGGTTGGCATACCGACATAAGCTACGCCAGGGATAGCATAAGGCTGCCCATTAAATTGATGCGTAAGTGCAAACGCCCTTTCAGGGAAACAGCCAGATTGGTTGCCTTTATCTTGTTGCGGAAAACCATTACTCATAATATTGTACGATTATATCTTCACCCTTCACCAGAATCAATGAATATTCTTTTAAAAGTATGATAGTATAAGGCATGGACAAAGCAGACTTAATAGTAATTGGCGGGGGACTAGCAGGGTTTACGGCGGGAATTTATGGTGTTCGGGCTGGACTTTCTACGACTGTTTTTACAGGTAGTCCAACACCAAGCCTATTGACTTACTCAAGCGAGGTTGAGAACTTTCCTGGGTTTGATGAGCCAACACCTGGGGGAGTGATCGTTAATAAGATTCGGAAGCAGGCGGAAAGGTTAGGCACTGAGGTGATTGACAAGGCGGTTAATGATATAACCGTTGATAGCAGACATCATGAAAAGAACATTCAAAGTACAATGTTTAAGGTTAGGGTAGGGGAGGAGGAATACATTTCTCGAGCAGTTATTATTGCCACTGGCGCAAAACCACGTCCGCTTGGAGTACCAGGAGAGCAAGAGTTTCTAGGAAAAGGGGTTTCTGTTTGCGCCACCTGTGATGGCGCGTTTTTTAAAGACAAGGTGGTAGCGGTTGTAGGCGGCGGCGATTCCGCCGCCGCCGAAGCCTTACATCTCTCCCATCTCGCCAAACAAGTTTATATAATTCACCGTCGTGATACCTTACGAGCGTGTCAACGTTCGATCGATAAAATCGCGAAAGCAAAGAATATAGAAGTATTAACCAGTCGCACTGTTAAAGAAATTGTCGGTACTAACAAGGTTGAAAAACTCCTGCTCGAATGTTGCGACGACAAAAGCAACGGGAAAGAAAAGGTAACTATTGAGCTAGCAGTCGACGGAGTGTTTGTAGCAATCGGATATATTCCAGAGACAGAACTCGTGAAAGGCAAAGTTGAATTGAATGAAGGTGGACATATTAAAACGTTAAAAAACAGTGGAGATATTAGTAGTGGTAAAACCTCTGTGCCAGGGCTTTTCGCAGCAGGGGATGTAACTGATAGCAAGCACAAACAAGCAATCGTGGCTGGGG
>Ga0209668_10000049_pt1 | contig 46382 bp, 52 predicted proteins | sample FrelakmetPLP11PL_FD_187150 | JGI IMG/M metagenome (GOLD analysis project Ga0209668, IMG submission 187150) | Freshwater lake sediment microbial communities from the University of Notre Dame, USA, for methane emissions studies - PLP11 PL (SPAdes)... | ecosystem: Environmental > Aquatic >...
CATATTCGTAAAAAATAAGTCACTTATGTCGTTTATTTAGCAAAATATATATAAGCACATAATAAATTTGTCTTTTATTTTTTATTAACACAACTATTTGCAATACATATTCGTAAAAAATAAGTCATTTATGTCGCGAAATACATATAAACAAATAACAAAAAAAAAATGACAAATGAAACGGAAAAAAATAGTATAAAAGCGCAAACCAGTACAAAAAAAATCATTATTTTAGAAAAGCAATATACACAACAGCACGAAATGGAAAAGCTTGAGGACCAGACTGCTCTTTTTATCCAGAAATTTTGTCAGTCATATCCTGACGATGACTCTGCCGCTATGGAATTTGATTATGATGATAATACAATTGTGGAGGAAACATTTGTGCCTTTAATTTTAAAAAAAAAGAATCCAAAGGCGCAATTTAAAGACAATCTTGGCAGATTTGCAAAACGGCCACGTGTTATTGATGGTGACGAAGATGACGAAGTGGCTAAAGGAAAAAAATTAAAAAAACAATTAAACACTAAAAAATATGTAGCGGCTGGAAATTTTTTGCTGAGCGTTCGCTACGAGATCCCAGATGCACAACGCAACGTTAATATGGTGCCTATTTGTTTTTCTGAAGAAGCGTCTGCCAACGGTATTAAATATTTGCAAGCCTGTGTGCAATGTGGCGTAATGGGACATCGATCATTGGAAAATTACATTGACCAAGGCAAGGCAATTGATTTTTACTTTAAGATTTTTTCCGTCAAGGGCGCAGCCAAGAAAAAACCAAGTGCCAGTGAATTATACAAGAGGCTTGCTGAAGAATTAAGAATGCCGGGAGCTGACCAGGCTAATTCGGCTTGGTTCCAAGGACGACGGGCACTTGCCAAGATTTCTGATTTGCTTCAGCTAAATCGCTATGGATATCGATGCAGCCCAACCGAAATTTTAAAATTGGCTCCGCAAATCGAGAGGGCTCGCAAGCTTAAGCTTGTTGTATTTTAATAAAAAAATTTTTTTTTAATTTTAAAAGCCGCTGCCATAACCACTATATACAACGCTTAAAAAAACGAGCGTGCGCTCGTTTTTTTAACGGTTAAAGCCGCCACCGTCACAACTATCAATACTATACAACGCTTAAAAAAACATTTTTATTTTCTGTTTCTGTGTACAATGTAAAGCGAAAAGCAATAAAAAAGAAAAATAAAAATATTATATTATATATATCAAATGAAGCAAATGCGTAGACATGCTGGAAATTCGGTAGCGCTGATAAGCGCCCTGTATATGGGAATGTACTGTCCGCGGCTTTTTGACGTAGTTAACTTGTTGACTTTTCTGATATTCAGCACTGCTGATATAAAAGTAAAGCGGCGGATACGATTTCAGGAAGGATTGACACTGTGGAGTGTCTTCGGGACTGCTGCGACATCAATACTATGGACGAGTCAAATTTGGCTAGTCTGGGTCCGGGTTTTAGCGACAATGGGACATACTATAATGCAATGTGACAATAAATATAAAAAAAATTAAAAAGAAAAAAAAAAGTAAAAAATGACTTTTGGTAATGTTCCAAAAGACGGTTCGTATAATGCACTTCAGGTAGGCCGAGCAACCACTACGCAGAAATTAACAGGAGGGACTTTGTTTTTAACGGATTTACCAACGGAATTAGCAAATGATGTTCTTTTAATTAATTCAAATTCAAATGAAGTTCGAAAGTACCCAGCGGCCGGATTTTTTGGAGCGACAGGCGCTACGGGAGCTACGGGCGCGACGGGCGCTACCGGACCTGCCGGAAGTTCGACGTTAACCGGAGCCACTGGCCCGACTGGTTCCGTAGGAACCGTCGGCGCTACTGGCGCCACCGGTATTGTCGGACCTCAGGGTGCAAGCTCTGGACTTGTTCTTTACATGAATTATAATACTGAATTTATTCCAGCGACGTCTTTGTTTGCAGCAACCCTAGTTCCACCGGTGGGAACGTTGACTCCTTGTAATAATAGTCCGCCGCCGCCTTTTACCAATATTCCAGTTTTATCAATCACTGAAAATATATTATCAAACCCGGCCTTAACGGAAGTCCAGTCATTAATTACGTCAAATACTGATGTATTTTTAATTTTTCAATTTGCCTGTAATCCTTTACTTGACCTGGGAATTCCTCCGACGAGTATACCTCCCGGTATCTGGGACCTAAATTTATTTTGCACGGCTAGTACGGGAGGCCTGATAAATTTTTATTTTAATTTATATATTTTAGATACAAGTGATAATTCCCTGACACTAATCAGCACCTCTTCCGCCGCATTGGTTACAGATTCCGGATTTCCGATTCAGCAAACAGTCAGCTGCAGCGTCCCGTTAATCTCACTGACCCCTACTCAGTGTATTTACATTGGGGTAATTGGCCAAAAAACGACGGCTAGCGACACTACCATGTACATTTATTTTCAAGACCAAGCCTATTACTCCCATCTACACACAACCTGGTCAACGCCGGGCATTACTGGGCCGACGGGCGCCACCGGCAGTACAGGTCCTACTGGACGTGACGGTTCGGTAACGTCAACGGGGGCAACGGGCCCGACTGGTTCCGTAGGAACCGTCGGAGCAACAGGCGCGACAGGCGCGACTGGTTCCGCAGGAACCGTCGGAGCGACAGGCGCGACTGGCCCGACGGGCCCGACTGGTTCCGTAGGAACCGTCGGGCCGACTGGTTCCGTCGGAGCGACAGGTTCCTCGGGAACCCCAGGCGCGACGGGCCCAACGGGCGCGACTGGTTCCGTCGGAGCGACGGGTTCCTCGGGAACCCCAGGCGCGACAGGCGCGACGGGATCAAGTGGAGTTGTGAGTACTGTTGGAACATTTGGTACAACTGGGACGGCAAATGGACTTAGTATTTCTGGAAATTCTATTATATTAGCACCGGCAACGGCGACGACACCCGGGGCAGTAAGTACTGGCACTCAAACGTTTGGAGGCGCAAAAACATTTGGCGGATCAATTGGATTTGTAAACCAGACAATTAATAGTACTGCCGGCACGCAAACAATTAGTCTTGGAGCCTCCTATGTGTTGATCAGCAATTCAACTGCATTTACACTTAATTTGCCAGACGCAACCGCTACAAATGGAGCTATATTGTGGATACGAAAGCTATCTTTATCTAATTTTACCGTTACAATTAGAACTGGAAATTTGATTTTTAATACGGCAAATGCCAGCGCAACAACATTTAATATGTCGAATGGTATTAGGACACTACAATTTTATTTCATCAGTCCAAACTGGTACCTTCTTTATAGCGCCTAGCGCTAATAAAAACATTATTTAGCAGTGAACTGCAAGGGCTTTCCCATAAATTGAGCAGAGAATGACTTCCTGTCACTGGACAATGTGGAAGTATCAATTACAAAAGTAGGACACAGTCCAATGTCCGGATCGCCTTGACAGGGGCTTATGCCGGCATTGATTGCCAATGCCGACCGGCCCGAAAAGGCCATGCACTGCATCCGCGGGGTAAATCTAAGTGCCTTACAGGTCCCGGCGCCAGTCGGATCAAATTGGGCACAGGTCACATTGTAGGCTACCTGGGATTCAAAGTCTTGGTAGTATGAAACATCGACGAGGCCCCGCAGCCCAGGGGACGCGTAAGCGCTGATGACGGCGATGACGTTCCAATGGTCATTGAAATTATCATTGGCGCTAACCAAACTCGACATGTTGACGATTCCGATACAGAACTGAATGCTAATGCTATTGTTTTTTTCCATTAAAATATTAGAATAGTAGGCCGTGCCAAACTGCTGGTTCACAAAACTCGGCAGAGCCGTTGTTATTGCCGGCGGCACGGGAATCAGATTACCGGAGCCCTTGACGGCGTCTATGTACTGCAGACCCAGTTTATTTGGGGGACCTCCGGCTACGGTAATGGCGAGTCCGGTAACGGGAATGCTAGCCCAGTAGGGAATGTTTGTAAAATTTTCATTAATTAATAAATTAATTTGAGCGTTTGGATTACCTCCGGACGCCATAGACCTGGCCTTTGATCCAGCCGGCATGGAAGAATTCCAAGCGGCCAAGTCACTGATCATCGATAGAGATTTGCCCTGAGGATACAGAGGATCGTATTCCAGTTTAGTGGGTCCACAAAAGTAACATTCCGTGCCGTCGGTGGTGCACTTTGTTATGGTTTTTGGCATTACCGAATTGCAAAAAGTATTAATAATATTTTGGGTTGGCTTGTTATCGAGAATGATGTATCCCTGAAGGTTTTTGCGATTTGCGTCCGAATACTGTTTCAGAACCATAATAAAGTTCCAGCTCCAGACGGTATTTGACGGTTGTATGGCAACGTCCACCGACTCGTAAATCGTCGACCCGTCGGGGTTTTTATCAGTAGAGTTTTGGGATGCTACAAAGTAGCCTCTTGTCTTGTCAAAAAAATTTCCATCTGGTAATTTTTGGGAAAATGGAGCAATGTCCGACACGACTGGGTTGTTTCCGCCGCCACCGCCACCGCCACCGCCGCCGCCACCGCCACCGCCACCGCCGCCGCCACCGCCACCGCCACCGACGCCGCCGCCGCCGCCGCCACCGCCGCCGTTATTGCCGCCTTGGGCCTGTTTTGTCCCGCCGCCGCTGCTACTTGATTTTGAAAAAACTCCAGTTGCTGCCAGAATGGCCACAACAATTAAAGCTAAAAGAAGGATACCTACGACCCATATAATAATTTTTTCCTTTTTTTGCATTTTATTAAACTTAAAAAAAATTTTTTGTTTATTAATTTAATATACTTAAATTTATTTTTGAAAAATTAATTGTATCTGTACAATTTTTTAAAACTGCTGTAAAGTATACGCCTGAAGCAATGGGGGGTTTAAATGACAAAATAAATGGAAGATCAACAATTGGATTAAAAGGACTGATGCTGTAAATTTGATTTTCACAAATACTCATTTTTTCTGCACTATTATTAAGACCTACTTGCGAAAAGAGAATAAGGGTTGGCGTGTATGTCAAAATAGTGCCATCGGCATTTGGTTTAAAATTTGTATTTTGATCTTGATTGTAATCACGAAAATAAAAAACAGAGTCTAATCCACCGGAGCTGTTAAATAATGTATAGGCCATGTACATTTGAAGGTAATTATATTCACTTTTTACAATGTTAATTATAAATTCTATTTGACCTTGGGGTAGCAATATTTTTGAATAACATGGCATTTTAAATAAACTATTGTCTGAAATCATTAAAGGAATTTTTTTGGAAAGCGATGGCGGATCGGGAATATTATTTCCTTTTGGGTTATCAGCAAGAATAAATGAAACGTTTCCTATACTATTGGAGTCAATAACTAAATTACTTACAGACGTAAGGTGAATGGCCTCAAAAAACGCAAGACTTCCTTGGTAGTCTAGCCCCAAGTTACCGGTAAAAGCAATAGTATCGCTCGCGGAACCGCTTGAGCTAAGAATAAGAGTAAGACTGGTTACGATAGTAGGAGATTTGCAGTCATAGATATCTGGGGGTTTGTTTGAAGCACAGGATGTATTTACAGATTTACTACCATCAGTACAATAAACCAAATATCCCAAAAGATTTTTGTCAGAATATTGTCGCAGTACTACAACTATTTCCCAGCGCCAAGTGACCTCCGATGAAGGTTGAATCGCAATTTCAATAGTAGTAGTTCCAGAATCGTTTGCAATTTTAGCGTAATTGTACATAACATCGGGATTAAATAAACCTTTAGCCTTATCCGGCAACCCAGTAAATGTAGCTATACTAGAAATGTCTTTAACAGGACCGCCACCTCCGCCGCCACCTCCGCCACCTCCGCCACCTCCGCCGCCACCGCCGCCGCCACCGCCGCCGCCACCGCCGCCACCGCCGCCACCGCTGTTAAATATAACCCCAGTTGAAATAAGAATGGCAAACACTATTAGACAAATAATCAAAGAAATAATAACAACCCAAATAATTTTTTCTTTTTTTTCCATTTTATGATTATAAAAAATTTTTATGAATATTTATTTTGACACAATTTTATTTATTAAATTTTTTTTAAGATACAGTAACCATAAATAAATAATTTGTGTTACTTTTGTTATAAAACACAATTTTATTAATTTTAATTTATTAAAAAAACGACATAACTGTCGTATTTTTTTATGAGTAAACCAAAATTTTTTATTTAACAGGAACAACAATCAACGAGCGCCAGTTCGGAGGCAACTGTAGCGGCGCGGATAAATCAGTAACCCCAAGGACAAACATAGCCTGGCGGGGCGGTAGCCCATTGCCAAACGGAAGATTCATAGTGTGAACACCGTAATGGGAGTCGTCGAAAATCTTTTTGGTTTGCTGTTCGCGGTTGCTGCTTGAACTGCGCAGCGTAATGTTTTGCTTTTTGCACCAGTCGGTGCAGAGCTCCATGAACCTGGCGTACGGCATGTAAATCGAAAAGTTTTCGGCATCGCGATCTCCCGATTCGTCGCGGTCCAAGATGTCGCCGTTAAACAGGAATTTCTTAGTGGGATTGAGCTCCTGCTCGATGACTTCACGGGCCTTGCGGAACTTTTCGTCGGCAAACGACCAGAACGACACATCGCCAAAATCCTCCAGCATCTGAATGTAGCACGCGTGGAACTTAATCAGTAGCGATGGCAGTTCAATGCGCAGCTTCCTTGAAATGGTGGTATCGACCTGGTCGTCGCGCACCGCATTTTCCATGCGCACGCAAAATATGCGGCGAAAAATAGCTCCAAGGGCGTCGGCCCAAGGGGGCAGATCATTTCCGGTAAAGAGCGTCTGGGCGACAAACTTGTGCATGGTCACAGTTTCCATGTGTTTTCGATTGACGGTGACGGACTCGCCAGTGACCATGCTCTGGTAATCGGAGGCCGCAAGGCCGAAATTGTGCTTGACCTCGGGGCAAATGATGATGTGCTTGTTGAGGAGCGAGGAAATGGCAAAAGTAGTCTGGCAATTTGACGAAAGTTTTCCGATGGACTCCTTGCCGTAAAATTTAGAAATGATTTCGCAGATGATGCTCTTACCGGTTCCGGCAATTCCCAAAAAAAAGATGCCGACCTGATAGTTGTCGAGCTCGCCGACCTTGTACAGCAGACGGCCGAGCATGGCGTAAATCTGAAAAAGACTGGAAACGACTGGAATAGTCACGTGGTCCGGATTATATGGGCGCTGAAAGAAAGAGAAGCCCTGGCGCTCCAGCAGGGAATCGAACAGGGGAGTGGGCCAGGCAGTGGGATGGAAGCGCGGCGAGCCCGGAATGGAAGTGTGCATCAGGATGTTTGGTTTCATGGGCTCGCCCGAGTTGAGCATTTCGGCGAACTCCTCGGGGAAGTCGCTCTTAAAAAGCCGGGACGAGTGGACGTTCTGGGAGACGAGGGACGCGGACAATGAAATGTCAGAGCCAGTGTAGAAAAAAAAGCGGCCATGGCCGTCGGGACGTATCGGCGGACCACAGTAATTTGGCAGTTCGCGACCAAGGAGAAGCAAGCCATTGTGAAAGGAAAAGAGGCGACGCCACCTGGACACCGGGGGCAAGTCGTCGTCCCGGCCTTCGGTAAAATACTTGACGACACCGTCAAAATTTGAAGATACCTTTGTCGCATTAGACCAGGCATTGCCGTGCCGGTTTTTGTCGCAAAACGCAGTGACCGCCTCCCGGATGGACTTGATGGGTTTCCAATAGTGGGTGTGTAGCAACTTACCGGGCTCGGCTCCGGGGAGCATCTGCTCCCGGCAAATCATCTCGCCGTCGCGCCGGTACCGCATATGCACAAAGTGCCGGGACAGGGAAACAACGAGGGCCTGAAACGAATTGAGTTCGTCGGGCACATGGGAGAACCGCATCAGGTCAAACTCATTGACCGGACGGAACACTGGCTCGCTGGGATCGACGGCGGACACCGAGCGGAACACCGCGTGCAAAAGCTCGTACAGGTGGTACACGACCTCGATGACCTTATGGAGCTGGCGCGATACCTCCATGCGCCTATCGAGCCAGGCTTCCCCCGAACCAGCGGGGTTTGCAGGAATTTGCGACTGCTGTTGCGATTGTCCCCGCTGTCGGAAGCCGAGCCGGGGTTTTTTGGCGGGACGCTCGCCGATTGAGTCCTCCTGGGTCGGTACGACGTCAAAGGAAGACGCGATGTTACTGCGCAGGGCAACCTCAAAAACTAGACCAATGACGCCACAGTGAAACTGGTAGGTTGTTTCCAAGCGCGTCATCTGCGGATCCTCTTCCAGGTTAAAGCCAAAGAGGGACTCGGCCATCGACACCGATTGGTAGCGATCGCGATCCAAGACGGCGTGCACGTCGGTGAGCCAGTAGCGCACCAACACGTCGAGCACCGCTCTGGCCTCTTTTTTACAGGGCTTCTGTTGGTCGGCCAGTTTCCGGGCATTGGCGATCATCTGTAGGTAGTTGTCGTTGAGCGCCAGCGGCACCGAAAAGCTATCTGACTGGGGACCGATGTAGATGCCACCGATTTGATTGGCCAACGCCCGGGTCTGTTGTTGCTCGCGCTGGGTCGACTGGCTGTTGGCATCGGCGAATTGGCTTAGATTGCGGAAGAAATCCTGAAACGCAGCCATCGTACTAAAGAATTAATAAATTCTTTGGAATGATTTGGTTTCTTTTTTTTGAAATTTTTTTAATTAAAAAGTAAAAACTCAAAATCTAAAAAATTTATTATTGAAATTCTGCAGGGTCAACCCTGTTTTCCCCGGTGTAGTAGACGTCCCGGTAGTCGGGGCCCACAAAGTTTCGACGGGAGCAGGCAATCCCGTATGAAAACGGATCCTGGATGCACCGGTACGGGTAGGACGCGTAGTAATTGTAGTCCGGGTAGTTGTAGGAGCACCGCGGATACGACGGATTGTAGCCCGGGTGCTTTGCATCGGTGCCGGTGCAGCCGCCGCCGACGCCGCAATCATTTCCATGGACGAATGGTGTCTTGATGCTGGTGAAACTCATTTTAATAAATTTTTAATAAAAAAAAAGTTTCAGAAAAAAAGTTTCAGGAAAAAAGCTGGACAGCCAGAATGATGACTCCCAGACTGATGACTCCGAGGCAACCCAGCTGGTAGTAATTTCTGGCATTGTCCGTCTGGAGCCGGGTGATGTGTCGCGACAAAAGATCGTAAAAGGCCAGGCCGAGTGAGCCGAGGACGATGCACAAGACTGCAACGATGGCCACTTTTCCATTAAGGAGTTTTTCGGGAACGGGGGCAATGTCTAGACTTTTGGAAACGGGGGCAATGTCTAAACTTTCGGGAACAGTGGCCATCGCGGTTTTTTTTTGAAGACAATATAAATATTTAAAAGATTTTAAAAATTAAATTTTAGAAAAAGTAAAAAAAATGCCGCAATACAATCCAAGCGCCTATGCGTCCGCCAATGTGGGGCGCCGAGGTCCAGGACAACCGGCGCCCGGCAATCAGAGTACCTTTAACCAGAGCCTGCTGCAGTACCAGCAACTGTACCCGTGGCTCGGAACCGGACTGGCCAGTGCCAATCGCCTGAATGTTCCAAGCCAGCCCGGGATCACCAGCGAATCGCTGGACGAAGTGCCGCCAAACGCCGACGACACCGTGCGCAAAGTAGAGGATACCCCGAGCGGCACCGTGGTTTCCACCAAGACGAGCAACCTGGTGTCGTGTCCAAACGCCGAGGGAGAAGTGGGGCTCGGGTGCTGGCTCTTTAGCTCGGACAATGACCGGTTCGCCCGGAAAAACCTGGAGACTGATACGATGCCCGGCGAGAAGGAGCCAAAGGATATCATGGTGGTTCCCGGCAACTGGATGGACCTGCAGAACGACCCGGCCTCGCAGTCGTACACCAATGTGACGGCGGACCTGTACAACCAGGAGCTATTGGCGTCCGAGCAGCGAATCTTCACCGGAGTCATGGTGAACTCCAATACGGGTCAAATGTACGAGACTTACGAGGACGACGTGCCGCCGCCGAATACGGACCGGAAGCGGCGGCTGCCCGAGGAATTTTCAATTCAAAATCCAATACTGACGGCACTGAATGGCGGCTGGGACCCGAGCCTCCCGACGCGTAACAAAACCGAGGTCATGGAGGTCATGTACGGTGCCGATGCCGGACTCAATCCCTGGGGCTCGGGGCTCTATGCGTCGGCGATCCGCGACATCACCGAGCAGAAGGACGTGCGGCAACAGTTCAATAACCGCAACGGTTTCGTTCCGATTGAGCCGGCGTGGGATACCCGGGCCGTAGGCTTTGTGGGCCACGTGAGCGCCTACCGAGGCACCCCGCACATGCCGCCGACCCAGCGTGAGGGCAAAGAGTTTCCCGTTACGTTCAACGACACAGTCACTAATGTGCAAAACAGCGACTTTGACCGGCCCAGTGACCGGACGAATTACACAAACCCAAAGAACGGGAACCGGGAGCACCTGGGGATGTTCCAGAACGGAACGATGTGCGAAGCGAATCTGGTTCCGGGACGGATAAACTACAGCGCCATGGAGCTGCACCAGACCGCTGGAAAGACGCCACCCAATTTGGCGTTTGACACGACCCAGACAGCGGGCCAGATCTATTTGGAGGGCGACGTGCAGCTGAAAAAAGAGGGCCAGTACAGCAAATACGTTGCCGCTGCGGACTCACATGCCATCAAGCTGGTTCCGATGACCCGGGGCATTACCCGGGGAGCCAGAAAACAGGACCAGAACGAAAACAATAAATGGCTAACAACTGCCAACACGGGCAGCGACGGCGTTGTTCTGAACCGGGACTTTCTGGCCAATGTGCGGCTCATGCAGGAACCCGAGCCCACTGCGGATCGACTCCACATTCAGAGCGTAATTGGTCAGGGTGACAGCATGGCCGAGGCACGGCCCGGCGTCCGGCTCGTGACGGACCGGTCCTTTGCGAGCAACAATGCCGCGACAAACAGGGTCTCGTCCGCAACAACCATTGGCGCCGGCGATGGCCGGATGGCTGATGAGAGCAAATTTTTAAATTCAGTAAGACTTGTGACGGACGCGCGCCAAGCGATGATCCGGGTGGCGGACACGCTTGACGCCGGACCGGAGTCACGGGCGTACACTAAGCTAGCGGTGGAGAGAAGACCCGCTACCAGGAGCCAGGGAGCGGACATCGATGGCGGTACCATAAAAATTATGCCAGAGTATATCGGGCCCATGGTTGACCGGAGTCGGTCAACCGGAGTTGGACTCGTCGGTTCGCTTGAAACCGAGAGCACTGCCGATATGCGGGCTGTTAATCGGGACTCACGATTTTCCGATTTGGATCGCGAGAACGGTCGGATGACGTTTGGCGATGTGTCTGGCTTAAGTTTTGAGCACATGGACAAACAAAACAATGTGTACAAAAACCATTTTGGCGAGGCGCTGCCACGACTACAGCCCTCGTTTATTCCTGTTTGGTAACATAGAAAAATAAAAAATTTTTTGTTATTTATTAATCTGCAAAAAGCGGTTGACAAGCTCACTGTGCGTTATATTGTCTTTGATGCTCTCCACCGTGCCCATGACGGTAGCCGCGGAATTGGCTGTGCTCTTGTCGTGGCGAATGCGCTTTGGCACGATGATCAGCTCAATTGGCGACGGATGCAAAATACACTCAAATATGACGGAAAACCGGGGCACCGACGGTTGCAGAAAATCCTCCAGGGTCTTGACGAGCGGACTGGACGTGTCGATGACCACCCGGCCGATCCCGATGGGCTGCGAAATTTCCCAGGACCACTGGCCCTCCAGGAAGCGGGCGTCCACCAGGAAATCGACGGTGTGGTGCTCCTTCCACTTGTAGGGCAGCGTCTGCGTCAGGGGTTTGTTAAGCGGCATAAAAATAAGCCCGTCGTCCTCCGACACTGGCTCAAATTGGTACAGAAAGTCCGAGAGCTCGTAAAATGGTTTTTTACGGAAATGAATGCCCTTGGCGACAAAGAAGAGTGCGGTGGCCTGTTCCTCGAGACGCTGGGCAGCTTCCATGCGGTCCCGGTATCCTGCGGTCAAGTACGATTTTCCCGAGACGGATACGACGTCAAACGCCAGAAAAACGCGGTCGGTGCCGGGCGCCGTTTGAGACCGCGAGGACAAGACTTCGCCGGTGACCAGGGTGCCGAGGAAATATTCAGGGAGACAGGAAATTTCGTAAAAAAAAAGGCTGCCAGTGCGGTCCATGAGGCAGCAAAAGCGGTCTCCGGATGCCACTGTGCCGACCACGAGCGTCATGTGGATGCCATTGGCCTTTTGGGAGACGACAAACGTTTCAGGGGAGCCAAATATTTTTTCAAGGATTTTGGTGTCGATGCTCTGGGGTTGCTGGGTCGGAAAGAGTTTCTTTGGGTGGCGGTACAGCTGGCGAATGACGGCATACACTTCTTCCTGGAGGATGGCAGAATCGTTCATTGATCGGCGTTGCGTAAAAATAAATTTAAAAAAAAATACTTTTTTTTTTTCTAAATTTTTTTATTTTTCTATAAACAAAAACAAATTTTATCCAAAAGCAAAATGGCAACTCTTAATTTTCGTGCGGATGGCGACTTAAAAGGAAAGACACCCTATGCGATGCTAATTGGCATTGCGTTGGCCGTCGGTGCAATTATCGGCACTGTAGCCGGAATTCTCATTAAGAAATCCAATAAGTACAAAAATACCAGACGGGCGTACATCGTCATGTGGGGCATTCTTATCGGTGTCCTATCGGCCGTCGCCACATTCTTCATTGCCAAGGCAATTATGTAAACATTTTTCAATAATTTTTTATTTACGCGGTAAATTTAGCATAGCTCAGTGCGATGAGCAGCGAGTCCGCAAGGTCGTCCTTCTTCCGCGATGCGTCAAAAACTTCCCTTCCAAGGAGCTGCGAGTCCTCCAAAAATACCAGGCGCTCTGTGTCCAGCAACATCCGGCACGTCAGGATGCCATCCTTTTTGTTGGCCGCATACCGGGCCCGGGTCGTTGCCTTGGCCTCCTGGGCATCCAGGGCGGCACGGTTAATGCAACTAGCCGTGCTTATGTCAAATTTCTTGCCCGGCGATACATAGGAGACACTGGAGTTGCTATGAAGTTTTGTGTAGACGTAGCACGCCGAAAAGACACTGGCGCCAAGTGCCTTCATTCTGGGATTGCAGTTGGGCTGGCGCTCGATTGCCATCACAAGGGGCGCCTGGACGCTACCGGCTATGGCTCCGATGTCTGTCATCATATCCCAGACCCGGTCAACCGCCCCGGACATTAGTTTTCCCAGTTCGATTTTGTTGACGTTTCGCGCCTGCGGAAACAGGTCGGCATTTTCCCAGCGAATGACCTGAATCGGTTCCGAGATTTTGGTGCGGATGACACACATTCCCAGATTTCGGGTGCCGATATCAATGCCGAGAATAAACATTTATATTAAAAAAAAAATGAAATATTTATCTTTTATTTGTAGAAAAACTTTTTTTAAGACTTTTTCGGCGCTGTGTGCTTGCTTTACACACTGCCCAGGGATTTGTGCAGCGGACTCCGCTGTAGCGTTTTGCGGAACATTTTCGCGATTGTGTTTTTTTAACTGATTTAATGCAGCGCTCTAATTTTTTTTTTTTGCTTTGCGAAAGTTTTCGTTTGGCCATTTTTTTTTATTATACAAAAAATAAATAATAAGTTATTTAGACACCTAAAAGCCCACCAATGACCGGTAATTTGCGCAGGTCTTGTGGATCTCGTCGATAAATTGCGCCGACACCGACGACTTGGGCAGCAGCCAGGCCGGGTTCGGTCCAAATCTGTCGGACGTGTCCAGCAGATCCAATGACAGCATCACGACGGCGGGCACGAATTTTTGAAAATAGAAATCGCAGAGCCGCGGCATCATCAGTTCATTCCAATATTTCGCATTTCTGGGGTAGCAGTCGATGCCAGCCTTGGTTGGCGTCCAGACGTAGAAATGACAATAGGGCAAATCCAGGATTTCCATGCAGCCTTGGATTTGGGCATAGTAGTACGGCGGAATGGGGCCGTAGAGTCGTTTACGGTACGGGCACTTTATTTCCAAAAGAAATTCATGGGGGTACTGTGTCGGATGCTCCCACAACGGCACCGACACAATGCCGCGCAGCGCGTCAAACTGGTTGCTTGTCAGATTATATTCTGGCGCACTGTGGCAGCGCAGGTTTATTGGCACCAGAGAAGATTTGGCGTGCGTTGTGATGATTCCGTCCGGCGACGCACCGAGAAAAGGAAACCTTGGGGAAATTGATAGCCCGGATTCGCGCCACGTCGGTGGCGGTAAATCAGCTTCCCCCGGAAGCCCCGATGAATAAATGAGGTCGCTGGCGAGAGTTTTTACGTAGGCGTCGCAGGCAATTGGCTCTTTGGCTGTGCCGTACGCGGTTGCTTCATTTCCAGTGAAAGATTTAAAAAGGAGCTGCACAAGCAAATCGTCTGGAGAGCAGTACGGATTGACACCAATGGCCGAACCAAAATTTGAAGCCGTGATGCGATTGACCCGGGCTTCGAGCCAGGCCGATGAGCGCTGCTCGAGGCATTGCATTTGCTCGGCTTCTGGGCCAGTGAGGGAAAAAATAGGATTGAAAATGCGGCGCACATGGGCCAGCAAATCAATAGGATCGGTTGATGGATTGTTGGTTTCGGGAGAAAGCATGGCTTTTATATGTCGCTCCGCCCCGAAAAAAAAGAATAAATAAAAAGGACGCACTAAAAAAAACTCAAATAAAAAAAAATGTATTCAGTGGCCGCGGATCAACCGCTTTATTGCATAGACAATGGACAGTGCGTAAGCTGCCAGGCGTGCACCGACTTTAAGAACGATCCGGGCAATGTGCGCGGCTACATGTCGATGGGCGACTGCCAGGTGTCGCTGATGCAGAGCCTAGCCATGGTGAACAGCGGGGGAGAGTGGAGCGGCGAACCAACGGAGAGCCAGTTGAAGAAAACCCCAAAGTGCGCCTGCGACTAGCAAAAATACTTGGTTTCTGGAAAAAAAGACGCCGGCTGCTCAAAGACCACTTGGTTCTCAACCAGACAAGAGTACTGGGTAACCAGATCGGGGGTGTCCGGGACGTTGCGCAGAAAGCTCGCCACATCCAAGGTGGCTGGTTCCTCGACGGTGCCAATGCGCATAAACCGCTCCAGTGCCTCGGGAGCCGACTCGCAGTAATCGGTGCAGAAATCAAAACAGGGCAGGCAGACGGTGCCCGGTCGGTTGTCCGATGCCGACGGCCAAACGCCCAGAAGAAACGGACTGGACGCCAGCTCCGCAGCGGACGGCCGACAGTCCGGGTTGTAGTCGAGCAGGGGCAGAATGAAATTGGCCAGCTCGGTGGAAACGTCGTCGGAGATGCGGCGCAGATACTTGGCGATGCGGGTGCGGCCACGGTCGTACGAAGCCTTGGTTGTGGTGCCAAAGAGTTCGCCGGCGGAGGGAAGCGCAACCCGGAGCATAGTGACGCCCAGCGCAAAGATGTCCGCCGACGGGTAGAGACTCAGGCTGTCCTTGCCGGAGAAGGCGAGCTCCGGTGGGATGTGGCCGATGGTGAACAGGGAGCCGCGCCGTGAATCCGAGCCGATCTGCATCGCCAGCCCGAAATCGATTATCCGGGACTCGCTGTTGTTGAAGAGGATATTGTCCATCTTGAGGTCACAGTGCATGAACCCGGCTTCGTGCAACAGCTTGAGGGCCCGGCAGACCGGCAGGAAAATGGCGCGAAACAGTTCGACCGGGCACGGGTTTTTGGATTCAGCCATCTGGTTGTTCAGACTGAAGAGACTGTTTGAGCAGCGCTCCAGCACCAGGGCCAAACGGTTCTGGAGGCCGGGTTTTCTGCTGTCAACCGGGGCCGTCTCAACCGCGATGAACTTTATAAAAGTGCTGGAGAGCCCCGAGGCCAGCCGCGTCAATTTGATCTCTTCGATGGCCGAATGGCCCGGCCGCAGAACCTTGATCGCAACATGGGACTTTGTGAAGACATCAACCGCTTCGTAAACCGGTGTGTCCTTGTCCAGTATCTCGGTAACGATGTACCGGTCCCCGCAAATGTGTTCGGGCGAGGCAAAGAGCACGACGCGCGCCATATGCAGCACAAAGGATGGCTTCATCCGGTTTGCCGCGGTTCCGCCGAGCGAGAGCATATTCATCTTTTCCAAAATATTTATGTAGTCTGTTGAGGTTTCAAGGGCTTGTTCCTTGGGCTTTGTCTCGGCGTAGTCACGGCTCTCCTCCAGGCGCTCCACGCAGGACAGTTTTACGCGGGCCTCGGTAGCCTCAATTACGAGCGGTATGAGCCGACGGATAAGCTCGGCTCGCAGCTGGACGATTTTCCGGGTCTTTTTTGAAATCATGTGGGAACAGTGGCGGTCAATGAAGACGAGCCTCGCGCGGCGCTCTTTCAGCAAAAATTGTAGCATATAGTATTAAAAATCAAATTAATTTTAAAATTAATTTTTACTTGACTTTATTTTTTCGGGTTAATTAATTAATTAATGGTTTGTAACCAGTTGTGCCGGGAAGCGCACATAGCTCGGAACAACACATGCGCTCGTCGGCAAGCGCGTGGGCAAGTACCCCAAGGCTATCGAAAAAGTACGCGATTGTAATGGCCGAGGTCGTTGCGGTTCCGCACACGTACTCGTCCCAGAGTCCCCCGTACCCTGGTTTTTCGATAAACATTTTATCGGCTGTTATGCATTTGATGAGTTGGTCGTTGCAGAGACTCCGATCGCCGTGGCCGCAACACATGTCGTGGTCCCGGCAACACGAGTCTGTTTTGAAAACGTCCGGGTCCGGTGGAATGCTGCCGTCACAGGAAGCCTCGGGTAGTACCTTGCCGTTGCACCAGTCCGGTCCGCAGAAGTTCCCGCAAATCTGAAGTCCCTGGACGCTAAGAAATCCCAATAACAATATAGCTCTCCACATTTATATTTTATGTTTACTTTTAAATTTTTTTTTTAAAATTGTGGCATATTTTCATATACTTGCGAAGCCGCTTGCGCTTGCGGTGGCGGAGACGGTGTTTTAGCCGCTGCCGCTTGCGGTGCCGATTGCGGAGCCGCTGCCGCTTGCGGAGCCGCTGCCGCTTGCGGTGCCGATTGCGGTGCCGCTGCCGCTTGCGGTGCCGATTGCTGAGCCGCTGCCGCTTGCGGTGGCGCTTGCGCTTTTTTTTCTTTGATTGCAGCTCTGTTTGATTTTTTTTCTTCTTCTTGTCTTATTTTTTCTTTATTAAACTTTTCTTTTTCTTGCATCATTGTGCGTCGATTTTCCTGGGCAGTTCTGATTTCATTATAAATTTCATCATAAGCTTCCTGCTGCTTTGTAGTTATACTAGCGCCTTTTTGGGGATTTGGCCTTTCTAGTTTGCTCAATACATCGCCTACTTCAATTTTTTGTGTTGCTACTAAATTATTGCTATTGGTATATTTTAAATTTGGGTTTTCCAAAGATACTTGTATTAAACTGCCTATCTCCAAATGCCCGTCCCGGCATATTAGTTCGCCTGCTGTAAATTCTCTGTCGGCAGTTGCGGTAAAAGTTTTTTGGTCTTTGTTTTTAATAAAATGAATCCTAAATATTTTTTTGATATGCTTATTACACAGCGTAAATTCTTCGTTAATTTCCTTCATGTCAATAGTTTCTCCAAATGTATCATAAAACATTTGTTCAGAATAGTTATAGTCTGTTAGTTTCATTTTAACAAAAACATTTTTTAGCTCACACCTTTTTTCTTTTTCGCGGTTTTCATTTTTTTTTTGCTGTGGGTTCCAAATGGCAATGCACCTGTTTATATCAGAGTCTTTGTTTTTATTAATAAATATCTCCATATTCCTATTATTAATTGGTATATGCATTTTATTCATTTTTTCTATTATTTGCAGACGTTCCTCTTTGGTTTGCGGATAGTTTGGTAAGATACGGTTATCGCCCGGTTCAAATTTAGGTAATTTTGGAAGAATGGGCGGTGGCGGTAGTTTGCCTTTGAGTTCAAGGACCTTTTTTATAAAATTTTTACTGTTGTTTATGAAAGCATTTTCTAATTCGATAAATTTTGATTCCCATTCGGGAATAAAATTTTCTAATAAATTTTTAATTAACTGAAAAGCAATTTCTCTATTATATTTAATTTTATAAGGAAACATAATATAGGAGTGTTTTTTCACGTCATTTTCTTCGTAATTTTGTATTTTTAATTCAGAATTGGGAAATTTAAAATCACGGTAAATTACCTTAATTTGTAAAAAAAGTAAAAAAATTGTTAATATTTTTTTTAAATTATCATTAGCATATTCAAAATTTTGATTAATTTTAGCAGTTAACAATGGTTTATTATTAAGAAAATAATCTCTTATGTTATAGTTTTTTATAATTAATTGATTAAAAATTTTTGTATATGCGTGCTCTAGCCTTTTAAAATTGATTACGGAACAATCTTTACAATTATCTAATTGTGTTAATAACCTATCGCCCAATATTGCTGAAATAAAATAATTTGTATAGTTCCAGAAACTTAGTTTTTCCGCACTAGAGTCTTTTATTTCTTCTATTATCAATCCTTCTTTAATGCTTTTTAAATTTTTAATTATTGCATCGCAATCGCTCAGACGTTTTTTTGTCTTTTTAATTTTAACTTCTCTTTCCGGAATGCTATAGAGTCCTTGATTGATTGCCTCTTGTCTGGCTTCTTTAAAAAGGTTTTCTTGCTTTTTTATATAATCCAAATCATTTGGGGATTCTGGTGATGGTTCTGCTGGCGAAGATGGCTTTTCGTCCATTAAATCTTTTAAAGTTTTTTCAATAAATGCCGGATCTGCAGTTGACTCTGTATCGGCAAAAGAACTAAATAAATCATCAAAAATAGTATCACCAAAATTAGAAGAACTCATTTATTTAAATTTTAAATTTATCTGTTTAAACACAAAATAGGCAATATTTTTTTAAAAGCCGTTTTGACATCTATAGTTGTTTTTGCACCCATTAATATTATTTTTCCAGTTCTAAAAATAATAATTGTAAGTTTGGGCTTATAGCAATTAAATATGAGTCCAGAAAATTTTTCCGGGTTATACGTAATATACTCTTTGTATTTACCATTCATTTTATTTAAATCTACATTAAACATAACATCGGCCGCTCCAACTACATTGACTATTTTAAAGTCTCCAAATCTTAATTTTTCTTTGTTTACTATTTCATCTTTTTTGTTTTTAAATACAGAATTACTGTAAATTATGTCGGCAAATTTTTTTGCTTCTTCTCTAATTACTTTTTCGTCCTCTAATTTTGTTTTAATTGTCATTTTTCCATTTCGAAAAATAGTTGCAGTTGTCGTTCCTGAATAAAGTAGTAATCCACCAAATTCATTATTATATTTCAATCCATTTATAAATAATTTTTTTTTTATGCTTAAAATTTTTAAATCTAATTTATTAGTAATGTTTTTTAAATCTAAAAAAATACGTTTTCCCAAATTATCTGAATTTTCAATTTTTAAAGCCGCTGTGGCAACAGTGTTAACTATATTGATTTTCTCCGTTAAAAAAAAATTTTCAAAATCAGTGTAATTATTAAATTCTTTCTTCTGTGTTATTTCCCTTTTTTTTTCATTTTTATTTGCAATTGACGGTGCCGAGGCCCCCGAGGGCTTGTTTGATGCTGCAACTGACGGTGCCGAGGCCGCCGAGGGCCTGTTTGATGCTGCAACTGACGGTGCTGCGGCCCCCGAGGGCCTGTTTGATGCTACAACTGACGGTGCTGCAATTGATGGTGGCGGGGCCCCGGTTGCTTCAACTGACGGTGGCGCAGACTGTTTTGGCTGCGCTGGCGGTGGTGGTGGCGGTTGCGGTGCCCCTTGCGCATGAGCTGGCGGTGGCGGTTGCGGTTCAGCAATTTTAATTATTAAGTTTAATTTTTTTTTTAAATTAATTTTACTTTTTTCAGGCTCTTTTTCAATTAACTCGTCTAACCTAGATTTATTTTCTTTAATTATATTATATTTTTTTGCTAATGCATTTTTTCCGGGGTTTGTCCAATTTAATACTGATTTTAATTGTGTTAAAAAATCAGATATTTCAGCAGTACTCATTTATTTAATTTGGTAAAAATAAAATTAATTCTTCGCCTTCTTTTATTTCTTTTTTTGCTATAATTTTTGATTGATCTTTATCTACTATTACATTAGCAAGCTTATTGTCAATTTTATAATAAGGCAGAAACTGAGAAATATCTAAAAAATCATTTCCGCAAACAAAATCATCTTTGTTAAAATTTTTTGCCGCTGTCATAATAATTTTGTTTATTGATTTTGAATATTTCATTTTAATGCCAAGAAATTCCTTAAAATGTTTTGTGCAAATGGTAAAAGTATCTGGAATATTTTCTAATTTATTTTTTTTATTTTCATTGCTATTAAATACATTATTGTAATTTTCCTTTTTAAGTTTAATGTGAGTGTTTTTAAAACCACACTTGGTAAATCCATTGTCCTTTTTATTTTTACAAAGAACAATACACTCTACAGTGTCTGGATTAATATTTGAAGTTGAATAATTTTTAAAACTTTTGTAATTTATAGTAAAATTTTTTCCTTTCATTTCTGCAACTATTTTATTTCTATAATCTTTATTATCTAAGTCTTCGGGAAGTTCTAACTTTTTATAATATTTAATCGGGGCTTCTGCTTCTGGTCGTGGCGCTGAAGCTGCTGATGCTGATGGCGATGGCGCTGGCGGTGACGGTGACGCCGATAGCGATGATAATGGCGGTGATTTAGCCGAAGACGTTGACGCCGATTGCGACGATGATGGAGCTGCCGATTGCGATGTCGGTGATGGCGGTGCCGGTAATGGTGGTTTGGCCGGGGATGCTGTTGGTATTTGTGGTTCAGCGGCAGCGGAAGTTTCTGTAGCGCTAGCTTGTGACACTGGCGATGGTGATTTGGCCGGTGACGGTGGCGGTGATTTTGGCGGTGTAGCGCCAGCTTGCGGCGGTGCCGGTGATTGTGATTTGGCCGGTGACGGTGGCGGTGGTTTTTGTGTTGTAGCGCCAGCTTGCGGCGATGCTGCCTTAGCTGATGACGATGGCGGTAGTTGCGACGACGATTGCGATGTCGGTGATGCGCCAGCTTGTGACACTGGCGTTGCTGCTTTAGTGGCCCACGAGGGCCCCATTGACGCTGGCGGCGATGCTGCCTTAGCTGATGACGATGCCGGTAATGTTGTCGGTATTGGTGTTGCTGGTTGTGCAGCGCCAGCTGGTGGCGGTGGCGGTGGCGGTAGTGCAGTGGCAACTGGTGGTGCAGCGCCAGCTGGCGATGGCGGTAGTGCAGTGGCAACTGGTGGTGCAGCGCCAGCTGGCGATGGCGGTAGTGCAGTGGCAACTGGTGGTGCAGCGCCAGCTGGCGATGACACTGGCAAAACTTGCGATGTTGGTGACGCTGGCGATGGCGGCAATTGCGATTGTGGTACAGCGACAGTTGACGATTCCGTTGACGGTTTCTGTTTTTTTTTTGTTGTTGGGTTGCTGCTGCTACTGCCTGCATCGCTGCGGCTGCGTGTTCTTTTTGCAACTGGTGATGATGTAATTGCTACAGGAACAGGGGCTGGTTTCTTTTTTTTTTTTGCAGCGTTGCTTCTGCTTATGTTGCGGGCAGTAACTGGCTCTGATGGTGGCGGTTGCGGTTTCTGTTTTTTTTCTACAGGTGCTTGTTTTGTTGCAGCGTTACTGCTGCTGCTGCTGCTGCTGCTGCTACTGCCCGCATTGCTGCTGCTGCGGTTGCGTGTTCCTGCTGCTATTGCTTCTGTTATTTTTATATTTTTGAGTTGTTGGTTTTTATTTCTCATTTCATTTAAATATTTTTTTCTTTCACGTTTATAAAGTTGTTCATACTCTTGTTTAGAATATTGGGGGTTAACCTCTTTTTTGTTGGCAATCTTCCGTCTTCTGCTGCTGCTGCTGCTACTGCTGCTGCCGATATTATTTATGTCGGTTTGATTATGAACATAAAAATCTGTATTTTCAATTAATTTATCTATTTCAGAATCCGGTTTTTTTTTATCTTCCTCAAATACATTTTTAAAAAATTGATTTATTATATGTAATTTAGTTTTATTTGTAGTTGGATAACCACTATTTTTTTCTATTCTAGTATTTAATTTCTGCTTTGTATTTTTCAATACAGTTATCACTCTTAATTTTTCATTTTTAGGTAATTTATTATATTTAATTATTTCGTAGGGCGAATCAAATAGTAAAATATTCTCTAAAATTTTATTAACATTTGATTTTTTGACTTTTTTTCCTATTAAATCAACACCGGTCATTTTTTTATTAGTATTTATATATACATAAATTTTAAAATTATTTTTCAAAAGCCTTCATAGCCGGCAAAGCTTCCGCAACTTTTTTCGCAAATTTCAGCGGATTCTTCGCCATTTTTTTGACGCCCGTCTCCTGGATCATCTGCTTGATCACCGACTCGTCCATCTTGGTGTACTGGGACAGCTGCGACACCAGTGACGAAATGGTCGGCGAGTTATTTTTGGGCACATGACGGCGTCTGGATTTTTCCCGGAGGCGTTTTAAAAGTTCTTCGCGACTCGGAGGCGGTGACGGGGCTCTTAATGCCAATGGTTCCGGAGCCGGCGGGAATTGAAGATCGGACGACATACGGGTCTTTTTTTTTAAAAAAAAAACAATAGTGGGAAAAAAAATAAAAAAAAATAATAAATGGCGCAACGCACCTTCAAAATTCCCCCGTCGAGACTGGCGGCAAAGCAAAATGCCCCTGAAATAAATCCGGCGTCACTTGCCCGACTGGCTCGAGCAGCCCCCATCTCTCAGCTCCCAAAAACATTCGACTGGCGAAATCCCAGCGATGTCGCAACCCGACTCGGCACCAAGGCCTCTGCGTTTAAATTAATTAGTCCCGTGAACCAGGGCAATTGTGGAAATTGCTGGGCCTGTGCCACGGCGACATCGCTCACCGACCGGGCCAATGTCGCCGGATTGGCAGTGGAACCGCTATCGATCACTTTTTTGACAGCGTGCGCCGACCTCTGCATGGATACTGCTACTCGATCTTTGTGTACCGAGGGTTGCGACGGGGCCGATTTGGGAACGAGTTATAATTTTTTGACAAAAAATTTGAGCGACGGGGCAATCCCGGACTCGTGTTTACCCTGGGCAAAGGAAGACATGAATGCCGTTGAGGAACAATTTAAAAAGTACAAAAGGGTTGAAAGCAATTGCCAAAATAACAAAGACCCATTGAGTACTTGTGCAAAAGACATGGTCCAGTGCTCGATGTGCACCAACGGCCCCGATGCCGGAAGGCCTTTTAGCGGCCAGAGAATATTTGTCAAGGAAGGCTCGGTCAACGTAATGAAAGACGTCGATACAATCAAGCAAGACATATATCTAAACGGACCAGCCGGTGCGGCGTTCAACGTGTTTGCCGATTTTGGGTCCGGAAGCACCCGGGCCGATTTAGCAGGAAACATAGTGGATTATGTGGTGCCTCCGTTTCGGGCAACCGGCGGTGTCTATATACACAACCTTGAATTAAAGAGCGATGGCTTCCATGCGGTCGTCATTGTTGGATGGGGTACGACGTCGCTGGTCATTCCCGGAAAAAACAAAGACTCGCCCATCGACGTCGACTATTGGATTGTGCGAAACTCCTGGGGAACTGAGTGGGGCGAGGGCGGCTACTGGCGGCATGCGATGGCCAACGGGACTTTCGATATCAACATGTATGCGTGCCTGGAGGGCGTCAAAGTGGGCGAATTTAAGGACCTGGGTGGGGTTATGGCCTTTTTACCAGAGACAAGAAACTCCGGGCCGCCGGGGCCAGGGCCAGTAGGGCCGTTGGGGCCGCCGGGGCCGCCGGGGCCAGGGCCGGTAGGGCCCCTAGGTGTTACTAAAAAAAAAGACGATACAACGTCGTCGTCATCGACTTCAACGTCGGTACTTGTACTAGTACTTTGGGTAGTAATTAGTAGTTTTATTTTGGGAATTTTTATTGGACTGATGTATATACTTGTTAAGCGACCGGGCCCCTAAGAACAAGCTAAAACGGGCGAGTCGCCCAGTACCACGAACTGCAGTGTTCCGGACCAGTTGCGACCGTGAAACTGGTACAACTGGTGGTTTGGAGTGAGCCAGCGGAAGTGGAGCTGGGTAATAATTTCGGAGCCGTTGAAGCTGAGCGACATCGGGTAGAGCCGCTGCATCTGGTAAGTCGGGAAAAAGATGACTTTGGCCAAAATATTGGTGATGTTATCGCCCAAATAGTTGTGCTGGATGTAGGCCGAGCTCTTGACATCAAGCACCTGGAGAAGCAGGTACGGCGGCGGCTCGAGTTGCACCGTAGTTACCGAGACGAAGGGCGCCGGAGCCATCAGGTCGTTGTTATCAAAGCCCAGCAGAATCGGGTAAATGCTGTGGAAAATACTGGTGCTCGGAAAGTAAATGTTGAAGGTGGCCGGGTCGTAGGCAAACTGGGCCGAAAAAACGTTTCCAACCGCAAGCGGAGCGGCGAGTGCCATTGGCAGTGACATTGTTAGAGTAAATGCAGTTGTCACCCCAGTGACGACCACAAAGATGTTGTAGAGCGGAGGCGCCGTCGCGGGAAAGGAAAGAGTAATCACATCGCCAACCTGAAATCCGTGGGCAACTGCAGCATTTGTTGCGGTGAATGTAGTTGGGCCAATTACGGTAATCGCGAGGCCGGGGACGACACGGACAAGGGACGGTTCGATGCGGTAGCCCTTGCGGCCATTGTTGGCAAGCAGCTGCACATAGTAGGAGTGCAGATAGGAGTTTGCGAGACCGCAGCCCAGATACGATACGGTGATGTTGCGGCCGCTGAATTCGGGACCGGAGCGGTAGGCGACGTTTGAAAAGCCGAGACGGGAAGGCATCGAGGAGGAGCCGGCACTGTCGCCGAATTCCAAACCAAAGGGACCGGTGGATGCAAACGAAAAAAACCCGACATTGGGCGAAGCCGCCGGAGGCCCGGCGATAATCCAGGAAACGGTGTAAACATTTGCCCCGACAATTCCTGTACTTAAAAAACTACCGGGATCCGTTTGGTTCATCCGGAGCTCTAGGAAAGCGGCCAAAGTAGTTGGAGTGTAGCCTCCCGGGGGCACGACGAACCGGATGCAGGCGCCCAATGCATTACTAAAATAAAAGTACTCAATGGAAGCGCTAGCCGAACAAGTCGCGCCGTCGATGTAGAACCGGTTGAACTGGGTTGTTATTTCGCTGCCGAGCTGGGTCAGATCCTGGGGCCCGTAAAATCCCGGAGTAATGGCGATGTTGCCACGCCACAGCTGATTGCACTCGGCCTGGATATACCACTGGCCCGTCGGTAGCTGGGAGATCGCACAGACCCGGTTCCCGAGGAAGCCCATGCACTGTTGGAGCGACCGCTGGCCCGGTGCCAGCAGTGGTTCAACGAAGCAGACACCGGGTGGAACCGGAGACGCCGGAAAGCCGTTGGGGCAGCGCACATTGCTGACAAACGCGGGGGACTGTGGGAGCGGTCCGTAAAAGATGGTGCGGAACTGAAATGTCGATGCCACCGTGTCGTAGCTGAACGAGCCCTCGGTGAAGCCAACTGCCACAAGGGCCGAATTGATGACGGCAACAAGGGCCACCGGAGAGTCAATGGCCGGGGCGTACAGGTACGCTTGATTCAGCGAGGGTGCGCCAAATGCCGCGGTTGACGCCACCGTAAGGGTAAATACCGTGTCATTGATAATGGTAACATTTGCATTTGCAAGAGTAAGTTCGACTTCGGCCGGGTCGACGAGGCCAGTGCCGATCAGACGAATAGGAAGCCTGGACGCCACCGGCGCAACAGGATCCCAGAGACCACGGAGATTAAGCGAGTGATTGTAAACCGTGGTAATTGTGAGCAGGGTAGGTGATGTTACAGCAATACTGGCAATTGGGTTCAAAAAAAGGGGAATGTATGCGGTATACAGCACCGCAGTACTGCTAAGTATTTTCAAAATATTGCTTGTATTGGTAATACGAATACCCTCATCAAACCACAGATTTTGCCAAGTTTCCTCCACCGTTAACTGGGGCACCGGCAGTTCAAATGAACCAACGTAAATTTGAACAGCACCGCGCCGCAAATGCGCAGTGTCGACATTTAGTACTAGGTCATTGGTGTCCGGGTATAACGCCGTGTCCCGGTTTACCGTGTCTAAACAAATGGTGTATTCCGAAGTAGTTCCACCACTTCCTCGCTGAGACATAGTAAAAAGTTTTTTTATAGAAAAATATTTAAATTTTATTATTTATTCAACCACAGAAGAAGACTCTGGGATGGACGGCATCGACTCCGATCCCGGAGTGTCGCCGTCCGGACACACAAACGACAAAAAGTACTGGAACTGGGAATTGGAATTAAAGTCCGAGCGGATGCAGACCGGCTGTTCTTTTTCAAAGGAAAACCGCACAGTGTGGTCGCGCATCGGCTTGATGACGTTGTTGATGTTGGTGAGCAAAAAGGTTTGGCACAATACAAGCCGCATGTCGCCAATGTCCATCTGTTCCGGACAATTGGGGCCGCCGGGCTCGCTCGAGGCCATGGATTCACCGGAAAAACACATTTCAGACTCTGGCGGTCCGTAGGAAAAAAAATTGTGTTCGCACTCGTTGCGCAGACTCTTGGCAAAAATGCGCAGCGCCGAATGTTGGCCCGACACAGAATTGTAAATCGAAAATTCAATTTCGCTAAATTTCATCTGGAAAAGCTGATTCAAAATGGCCTTGAGATCCGACACGGGAAACTTTACGGTGTAAATGTAGACGAGCGCGTCAATGGCCACGCAGACCGGCGACGAATCCAGCAACATGATGCGGTGGCGGCCCGAGTAAGGAATACGTTGATCCGAAAACCCAGCCATCGATAGTGAGATGCGCTCATTTGGCCTAATTCGGAGCAGCAGAAAAGCGTCTTGGTTGAACGAGTGGTTGAGTTTTTCGTAGAGCTTGATGTTGAGACCGGGCTCGACCAAAGTCAAGTCAACGAAAAAAGGTCCGTGAAATCCCGAAGCCGTCGGGGGAAAGTCTGGGGTCTCAACGGCAATTTTGGCAATGTAGCAAGACAGCTGGGACGGGTCCATGCCCTTGAAAGTAATTTCGCCATTGTAAACGGTAAGCTCGCTGATGTGGTTCACGCTGGAGCCGATCTGAACGACCTGATGGAGCAGGCCGATGTCATTGATGCGCACCTGGATAGTAGGTTGCCTAAACGAATCGGCGGGATACGGCAAGCCGTCCTTCTCGGCAGCCAGGCGTTTAGAAAGGAGAGGAGTGGTAAAAGATGAACCTCGCTTGCCAGACATTAGTAGGAAAATGAAAGTTTTTTTGAAAAAAAATTATTTTTATTTAGGAAAAAAATAAAAACTCAAAAAGTAAAGCAATGAACCAAACGGAAAATGTCATCGGCCTTTCCACAATTCCCGTGAATGACCGCATCGCAACCCTCAACTCCAGCGGCACTTGCATTGTCAACGTCGATGGCCAGTGCATCGCCGGCGGAAAACTAATTGCCGGCCGCAGCGGCTACGACGTGGCATCCATGGGCCCCCCGGGCGCCTCGTGCGCCGCATTCCCACTCTTCTGCTCCATCAAAGTACCCTACACTGCATCGGAGCCCGGGTACCAGTGCTCCACCAACGCAAACACCCTAAACGCCGAGATCCACCGGTGGTAGACACACACATTCACGAGCTCATGATGTGCTTGGTCAGGTAATTGTTGAAGCAGGAGCCGAATCCGTCCAGCTCGCTCTGCACCGTGCTCTTGTAGATCATGAACTCCTCGAGCATTCCGGCCCGGGAGCGCTCGATCGTGTACAGCTTATCCAGAAGCAGTCGGGCCTCGGACAGTTTTGTGCAGGTGCGCTGCACAATTAACTTTAGCTCCGGGTTGCTTTCGGGACCGTCGGCGCCGTCATTATCAGCCGAGACGAGTGAAGCCGCTACGGCAATCTGCCGGCAAATGTCAATGATGGCCGAGACGATGGTTTTCCCGGCCGTTGACGAAAGCGAGTAAATTTTATTTAGATTGCTGCTGAGGTCTTTGGGAATCGCCTGGCAAATGGCAATGTCATCGTCGTCCGGCACTACGTGCGCGGGCACTACGGGCCTTTTCATTACGGGCCCTACGGGCCGGGTTCCATCAGAACCCCCTACGGGCCGGGTTTCGGGTAATGGCCCTACGGGCTTTGGTTCAGCCGTCGCGGCCGTCGGCCTTGAAATAAAATGCCCAACAATGCCGCCCATGAGACCACCAACCAAACAACTACCCAAAACGGTGGAGTTCATTTTTTAGATTAGCCTATAAAAGGCAAAAATAAAGCAGGAAATTAAATAAAAAAAAATAAACGCATCTTTATTTTATTTTAGTGAAAATCACAATGTCATAGAGGTCAATTAGCTGCCGCTCGGCTTGCGAAAGACTCATCGCAGTGCCGGTGTTATTCACAATGCACCGAAACAGCGATGAGCAGACTGCCGGATGCTGCTTCTCCGAGACCCGGATAAAGTCAAAAACACTGCAGTGCACCGTCGGAACAAAGGTTTCTTGGGCCGCCGCAAACAGGTCAGCCGTGCACAAGGTGTACTCCCGGTAAGCCTGTTGGCCCTCGATTTGAAATGTGTACGGAATCCCGGACCGGAGCGAAGCTGCTTCTTCCAAGCCCGTGACGGAAAAAAGTTTTTGGGCGCAATGCTGTGCCTCAAATAGACGCTGAGCATTCGGAAAAATGCCCAGCACGGAAGCCCGGGATACGGTCATTGCGGCACAATTTTCAAAAAAAATTTTCGCAATTTCCGGAGCAGCCGCAATATACTGAAGCGAATAGAAGGCTAAAACAATGTCAAAATTTTTTTCGGAAATCAAAGCGGCGACATCGCGGCACAGAAAATCAATGCACTGGAAAGAACAAGATCTCAGTCTTGTGTCGGCACTTCGTCGACGGAACCGATCGGAGGCTTGTTTGATGCACTCGGGATCTTTGTCCACAAAAAGCACATGGGCTGGAGTCGACGCCTCTAATTTTAAAATGTTTGTTCCGGGTCCGCACCCAAACTCCAAAACTCTTGAATTTGGGTTTAGGGAAATGCGCATCAAAATCGATTTAGCATAGTTGCCGTAACAAAGGGCGCGATTGGCCGGTCTGTTTTTCCGGGAAACCCGTTCCTCGTAGGTAAGGTTAGCACGGGGCTTAAAAAGTTGCTGCTGCATTCTCTATGCAACGTCGTGCCGCACTTTTAAAAAGAACCCACAAAAAAATACAAATTCAAAAAAAAAAAGTAAAACAAACTTACTTTAAACAAAATTTTTTTTTATTAGTTGTGGATAATGGAAACCTTAGGCAAATAAGAGTCATCCGAGTTGCGCGCCGCCAGCAAAAAGTATCGACCCGTCAGAACAAGACCCTTGTCCGAAAGCTCAACGACCTGCTTTGCCGCCCAGAGACCCTCGTCGTTCTCTTCAAACGGATAGGACACTTTGATTATGGAACCAGCATTCATTGTCTCGACGGACACCGACTGCTGGGACCGCTCCTCATAGACGTCGAGCGTGTCAATTACCCGGATCTTCAGGGTACCAATGCTACTGATTTCCAGTTCGTCGCGCAGCTTAGATATTTCACTGGACTGGTTAACAACAATACTTTCAAAGAGCACCAGTTTTTCCTCCAGCAGCGACAAATCCTGCCGCAGCTCCGTCTTCCATTGCTGCGCAGCTTCATCGGTCTGCACGGGGACGGCCGGGGGTTCCGCAGAAACCCGTGACGCCGGAACCTTGAACTGAGTAACCGAGCCGTTGTTGCTCCGACGGATACCGCCAATCGAATTCTGTTGAAATTGTTGCCGTTGCTGTTGCTGCTGTTGCTGTTGCTGCTGCTGCTGCTGCTGCTGCGGTTGCTGCTGCTGCTGCTGCTGTTGCTGCTGTTGCAGGAGTTGGAAAAGGGGATGCTGCAACTGGGCCTTGGACGATGGCGGCGCTTGCTGGGGCTTTTCGGCGGCTTTGTACAGCTGATTGATTGCGCCGCGCGCCGGATTTCTGTTTTGCAAAGGCATCATATTGCTCGACTAAAATATTTTTTAATAAGTTTATACAACAAAAAAATCGATTAATTGATCAATTGATTTGTACGCACCGACAAAATTTATAGATTTTTTTTAATAAAACAAAAATGTCGTACCCGATGAGTGTCTACCCGCTACCGAATTACCGGCCCCAGGTGCCAATGCCCAGCGAAGTGGACAAAATCATAACGTCCAGCCAGTGCCGGACACTCGCCAACGGGGCCAAGGAAGCTGCCATGATCCGAGCCGCGACCTTCAATGACCCCAGGTACTACCAGTTCGCCGAGTCGTTCAACGTCTTTGCCAACGCGGACCAGGCCGTCATCAAGCACTACTCAAACAACCGAACCACCCTGGACTACATGGGGGGCTGCGATCTGCTGGACGGCGAGGACACCCGCACCGAGCTCTGGGGCTATGCCAAGGAAAAACTCCGGGAAGAACTGGTCTCCTGGCACAATGACACTGGGTCCCTGATGGGTGGCCAGAAGTCGCCGACCATCACCTGTTTCTCGCAAAACTCCGGCGGCAACATCGAATGGAGATGTTGAATAATAAAAAGATGAGCATCTGTGTCAATCTTCCGTACTATGACGACGAAATTAAACGCTACATCATTCCAAAAGACTTTTTGGGTGCACTGGACATCAATGACCTGTCAAAGCTGTCGCACTCGGGCAAACGGGCCTCGGTGTTCTCCTGCAACTCTGCCTGCGGGCGATGCGCGGTGCGTATGCGGATCCTGGACAGCAACGACAAAAATTCAATTTTACAGATCAAGCAAAATTGGACCGAGCTCGTCGCACTCAACCGGAGGTTCCCCGACATCGTGGCCCTTCCCGTAAAGTCCTGTGTGCTGCCCTACGGCAATGAGGCAATCAGCGTGGATGTGAGCGAGTGGTGCACCGAAACGTTTGAGGCTTGGGCGAGTCGATCGTCCCGCACCGTTGGCCAAATCGTACAGGCCGTCGACACAATCCTGGAGAAATTCGATTTGCTTAACGCAAGCGGGGTTTTCCATCGGGACTCGCACGGTAACAATGTGATGCGCCGAGCGTCGGGCGAGTGGCGCATCATCGACTGGGACGAAGTAATATTGAAAAACATGCGCGGCCACAATTTCGATTCCATTATATTTTTGGCGTTCGCGGTCCTGGTCCTGCAAAAGGCCATGCTGCGACACCGGACGCTCTTTGATGCGATGGACGACCTTCGCTGCAAAAAAAAGTACCGCTTCGATTACAATGCCTACCACAAGTGCATGGGCGACAACGGATACATGGCATCGTTTTACAAAAATAAAATCCGGCTAGCCGACGCGGCTATGAGCAAATTGGATCGTCACTGGCAATAGTGCATATCCGAGAGGCTATGCTCGTGTTTTTCAGAAAAATACTGGTACGTGACCTACTGTCGTAAATAGTGCACTTGTACGAAATGTCCAAGTCGGTGGCCGATTCGCCTTCCGGGATTTTAACTACTATTACCATATTTGAATAAAGAGCATTGGCCATCCAGATTTGCAGTTTTTTTAAAGAGATTTTATCGGCGCCCGCTCCCCGCAAATAAATCGTCCACTCTGGCCGGCTGCACAATACATTTTCAATAAGGTCGCAGTCCCTCGGTAGCGTGAACTCCACAATCCCCCTTGTAACACAACGCTCAGTAATCGGAACCGTTTGGATTACATTGTAACTGGCACTAGTTACACTGTTATCATTATCAGTGACGAGGGCTGTCAGGGCCGCTTCCCGTGAATGAAACATCGCTTGACGTTGCATTTTTTTTTAAAAATCTAAAAAAAATATTCTTAATTTTTATTCAGGTGTACACAGAAACATTTCGGAGTGGCCATTCACGGGCCTGATGGCATACCGGAGACCATGGATATATTCAAATAACTCGTTCCGTAGCCGTACCGCAGGAATTCCATCGCTTTCACGCCATGCCTCCCAGCTCTCGACCACAATGGCCGGACGGTGGGCAGCGATAGTTTTGACGGCGCCGCGGAGCACATCGATCTCGTGGCCTTCGACGTCTATTTTAATAAAAGCTATTTTTTGATCAGCTCCGAAGTTCTTTGCTTTTCCTATCCAGTGATCCAACGAGGTCGTTTGCACGCTCATCGTCGTACAGCCGCTATCAATCGTATTATTCAACGGTTCTATTCCATTGCCGCCGCCGTCCGTGGATCGGTGATAGTAGTTAACTATTTTCTTTGATCCGGACAGACACTGGCGCACTGGCGTTACATTAGATAGGTCCTTGAGGGCAAGGTTGGCGCACAGGTTGTTGAAGACCCGAGGGTTTGGCTCAAATGAAATCACAGACCCAAACTTCCTTGCCAGGCAAACGCTCCAGGTGCCGCAGTGAGCTCCGATGTCTAGTGCAACGGCTCCCGGATTTCCAAAGGTACTACACATCCAATCAATCTGAATATTCTCTGGGAATCGATAAACCCAATCCTTATGGGACTCATGGACCGTAAAAAAAACCTCCGAGTCTATTTTTGTGAAATTGCCCAGGCGCTGATCAACAATATACATTGAATTTTATTGTAACGAAAAGTAAAACGAAAGCAGGCGATGGGTATCGCCCTGGACACAAGTTGTATTGATTTCCTCCAAGATATCGCAAAACAATTGAGCAGACTCCGGATTTGAAATCACCGCTTTGCGGCAGTCAAACAGAATCGGTACCACAAATAGGTCCAGTTCCGGGTCGTATAGGTTTGGAGTTTCGCTTAATTTGTCAAGCATTCGGTGAGCCCCGGGTCCGAGTTTGTCGTCAAACGCCTGCCTAATGTCCTCCAGGAGACTGGCGGCCGACTCGCTGGAGAACGGGCGTCGCCAGAATTCCGAAAATTCCTTGGAACGATCCCGGAGTGCCGATGTGTACGAATGCACGTCCAAGCCGTAATAGGTTTTTGTTCGCCGATGCATCTGTAATTTTTTTAAATTTGGAAAATTATTATTAAAAAAAACAGAAATATGCTAACAAAGAATCAATGGGGACCCAAGCTCTGGCAATTTCTCCATGCATGCAGCTTTGCCTTCCCCGAAGACCCAACCCCGGACCAAACCGAAGCCTTTCGCAAATTACTGGAGGCCCTGCGGGTGCTTTTGCCCTGCCCAATGTGCCGGGACCACTACAACGCCTTTCTGGAGGAAAATCCGGCTCCGGCCACCTGTGGCTCCGAGCTCCAGAAATGGTTGGTCGATTTTCACAACGACGTCAATGCCCGTATCGGAAAACCACCGGTAAATCTCGACCAGGCCAGGGAGATGCACAATGACCCCGTCCAGGATTCTTCCGGGCAATGCGGGAAAAATACGGGGTGCGATGGTTGGATTATTTTTTCGTTTGTTCTCCTCGGGTTGCTGGTGCTGCTACTGTTGCTGCTGCTCGTCAGGTGGTCCCGAGCCCGAGCTTCGGCAAATAAAATAGATTTTCCTCGCCTTGGATGATTTTACCCATATAGTAGTAGGTCGATGCCGGGGCCTGTAGGGCCAGCGATGCGCGCAGTTGCGAGTCTCCCGGAAACAGGAGGTTCGATGGCCCGGACTGGAACATTTCGCCGGGACGGAAGGACCCCAGGGTGTACCACACGTTATCGTTCCCCGGGTACTGGATCTCGAGACGCACCGGATTGTCGGAAAGGTTGGCAAACAATGCTAATTTTCCGCATCTTGACCCGCCATCGGCTGTACAGTCTATCAGAGCCATTACTTTTTCTTTTCTATTATATTTATAATTATCAATTCAAAGGACTAAAAAATGGGTCTTCCTCGTCTTCCCCGAGCTCATTTTCGTCTTGGCCATCGTTTCCCATATCCGTGTCCTGCACTGGCCGCTGCTGCTGCTGCTGCTGCTGTTGCGGCGGCGGCTGCCTCTGCTGCGACTGGGTTCGGATCTTGGGGAGCTGCTGCCTCTGCTGCGGCTGGTGCCGGGCGACGGGCATTTGCCGCGCCGCATAGTGACCCGATTTATCGGAAACCGGGAGGGGAATTGGAATTGCAGCGGAGCCCACAGAACCTACCGCGGCGGAACCGGGGAATATGCTGGAGTACCGCAGAGCCAGAAAAATGATTAGAGCCAGTCCCAGTAGAAGAAATAGGGCTACTTTCCAGGAAATAGTAAAACTCATGGATGGAAAAAGGTATTGCAAAAATTGCGAAATTTTTTATTACTTTATAACGAAAATAATTTTTTTTTTAAAAACAAGTGTTTAGCGCACGCGCCAAAACCGACATCGACGACGACGGCGACGAATGTAATTGGTCGGACCGGATGGACCGAGGAAACGCAATGGCAGCATCACGGAACTTATCCGGGGAAATCGCAGAGTCGCGCACACAACTTCTGGTGGCAAGCGACACCAGGCTCCCGATGGAGCGCACCGACTCGCAGGACTGCTGGTCACCATAAGTGAGTCGCCCAAAAAGACAGTCCCATTGTGAAACAAATTCAGCGTACTGGTTCAGTGTCCGTGCGCTCTTCAGGAGCTGCGGCGTATTTTCCGCCAGCCAATGAACAATGCTCGGCTCGACGGACTCCGAGGGGGCATTCGGTGGCGACTCCCAGCACTTGCGCACCGTCTCAAAGGGCGAGTGGGCGGTGTCGGTCGTGCCAAAAAAATTTTTGCGGTATCCAGTCACTAAATCCTCCAGGGCACCGACGAAATGATGGGCATTGCAACTCAACTTCGAAAGCCGCAGGAGACTGTCGTGCTGGTTTATCAGCGAGTGTCCGGTGCGGCGGAGCAGCGAGTACCCGAGGGCCAGCAGCATCTTGGACGACAGACGGTTCATGCAAATCCGGGTGGAGCAGTGCTTCAGAGAGCGAGAAAACGACGGTGTAATGTCAGTCATAACAAAGATAATTGGCATCGGAAACCCCAGGCCAATGGCAGATACCGGGCAAAAATAGTGTATTAAATCAAGGATAAACTTTTGAGAGGCGAGCGGAAGACAGGGAAAATCGTGTATCACGAGCCCGGAAGACGGCTTTGTTGCTTTATTGAAAAAAGACGTTCCGCCGCGGAGGCAAAACCGCAGTGCCGTATGCTCGTAGGTATCAAAGTCCAGGTGCATCGCAGACGGCAACAGGTATTTGGCAAGAGACGTCTTTCCGGTGCCGCTCGGCCCAGACACGATCAGCACGGTCGTTTTGTATTCGCCGGAGGAAAGCCATTGTGCGCAGCGTCGGATCGGCTTCTCCTGGCCAAAGAACTCCTCGGGATTACGCGGAACAAACAACTGCGCCCAGTTTTTGGAAGATGAGTACGTCCGCGGAGTTATTGGAGTTGAACAAGGAACTTTTTTCGGTACTTCCGTTGCATGCGGTTGCGGTTGCGGTTGCGGTTGCGGTTGCGGTTGCGGTTGCAACTTATTGTTGGACGGGTTGAGGGACGGTAATTTGTTTGTGACCTCCCTGGCAAAGACATCTGCTTCGTAGCAAATCTCGCTGTAAAATTGGACGAGGGCCGAGTGGGGAAGCGCGACATTTCTGCGGGAACGAAATTGAGCGCGTATGATTTCCGGCAATGTTTCCGTCATCGTTGTCAAATAAAAATGAAATTTTAAAAAAAAAACAAATGGATTTTGAAAGCAAATTCGTTCTTCCAAAAAAAGTTCCTGTTTTCCTGAACGAGTTTGTCGGGTTTATGGAAAAAACACACGCAATTGACCAATTGACGGCTCAAAATTTTATTGTCGCAGTGCCGGACGCCTGGAAAGATTACAGTACAAAGAGCCGTGTCCGGAAGGTCCGAGAAAAAAAAGATTCACCGGACCTGCCATCATCGGACCCGCCGTCATCGGCCCCGCCATCATCGGCCACAAACAATCCCAGAAAATTGTTCAGCAAGCTGCAGGAGTACATCGTCGACAATGTCGCAGAAGAGCGCGTCCGGAATGACCTCATCAACATCGTGACCGAGCTGCTGACAGCACTAAACTAATTATTTATATTACGGGTAGGGAAAGGTACCGCGAGAGTACCGGACGCGCGGCTGCTTTAGAGCGCTGTTCACCGAAAAGTTCTGTTCCTCCAGATCTGCAACTTCAAATGGCGGTGAGGACGGCCGTTCTTGCGGTGCGGACGGCCGTTTTTTCAAATCAAGAGTGTTGTACGACTTTTCTTGGGGGCGCACTACGTACCAGACAATAAAGCTGACGACTATCGACAGAATAATCAGATAAATAATATTTTTCAAGCGGTTGTCGCGGAAGAGAACCCAATTCAAGTGGTGCCAAAACCCGGTTGGGACATCGGGGTGTTTTGAGTTCCAGTGCGAAAAATCATAGAAAATTCCCCGGATGGTGTTGCCGATGTGCTCAAAAAATCTAGATATCGGGTCGTTGCCACCGTCGTCATCGTTGTTGTGGTTGCGGATGTTTGCGAAATCGTCGGCCCTGTGGTCCTGCAGAACCCCATGCGGAACCCCCTGCGAAACCATAGGCCCGACGGAATCCATCGGATTCGGTTGGGCCGCGGAATCCATCGGATTTATAGGACCAATGGTCCCCCCTGCGGACCCCATCGGATTGCTGCCGGTGGCGTTAAACGATTGCGGCCACTGTGGTAAGTTTTTTTCGAGCTGCATGACGATTGGGGGACTGTTGCCCGGGACATTCATTGGATTATTGGGCGTGTCTGGGTAGTTGTCCGGGTAGAACGATAGCGGCTGCACATAAGGAGAGTCGTTGACACCAAAATTAGGGTCCATTCCGACGACAGCCTGCAATGGAAAATCCAGCTTTGCACGGACCGCCGGCTCGGGCCACGTCGGGTACCGGTTCGGGCACCCCAGACAGCCTTCTTGCTGGGCCGCTGCCCAGGCATTCTGGGAAAACGTAACGCCCAGATTATCCGCCTTGACCATTGCGTGGTCCAGGGTGACGCCGCACGGAACATCGTTGGTCCAATTGGGTCCCGTTTGTAGAAGTGATGGACAGCCCAGCGTCTGGTTCTGGGCCCCCGGTGCGATCGAACAAGCTGGGGGAACGGAACACATTTATAACCTTTTTTTTTAAGGCGTTCAAATGTTTTTTTTTATTCAACGTCGAAAGTTGGACGGCGGCGGTGGCATTTTAAGCTCGTCCCGGGTTCCAAATCCCCCGCCAAATGGAACATGGGTCGCCTGGGGAGCCTCCGGGGCGGCCGGCCCCCGTGCCGCCGAGGCCCCGGAAAACATACTCGCGATCCCCCCGAGACCACTGCTTCCGCCCAGGGCGCTCATTATTATCGGCAACATCGACATAATATTGGATGGCGCTGCCACGCTTGTGTTGCGTGCCGTACTGGCCCCGGCTATGTTGGTGACCAGCATCATCTGCAGATGGTAGGCGACCAGGGAGACGACCAGTGCCTTTATAACATCCCAAATGGGGTTATTGGAGGGTCGGTGGATGTAGCGGTGATAGCAGCGCTGCAGTGGAATTTTAACAGAGGCCATATTTTTCGACATGTATTCACCGACCCCGGAAAAGTAGAGCGGCGAGCCCAGCACAGAGTTGAGCCACTCGATCAGGTAGACGCCCACAATGATGTACACGATCCACTGGTCCACCGTCTGGGAGCAGTCCACTAGGTTCCGCTGACGCATCAACTCGAAATGCACATCCCCCAGGTCGTCGTGGATGGTGTACTCCTTCGTCAGAATGGCGCCCTGGCCCTTCAGGTAGTGCAGCTCAATGAGCATCGTGTGCTTGGACCGCAGGGTGTCGGCCTCGGATATCTCCTGGATCGGGTGCGCCGAAAACCCCGGATGTGGCGGCGGTGTCCGGTTCCTCGGCTCATAGTACGCTCCCTGTTCTCCTTCGTAAAAGGCGGCCCCCGTGGGCATCGGCGGATGCTGCGACGGCTGCGGATGCAGTTGCTGTTGTCTGCTGACCGTGGAGTTGGCATTTAACGGTCGGGCCCCCATCTGGGGTCGATAGGTGCTGGTCTGGGTTGCCGGCGGGGCGATCGAGCTTCCGGCAGGAAAAGACACACCGGTGCGCCGGGACTGGGCGTCGTCGGGCCGCATCAGTGTCCCAAAGTCACTGGCAAACTCTATTTTACTCCTCTGGTAAGCGTCAGTCTCGACGGCGGTGCCCCCCATATTGTCCGTGCCGGCCTGCGATTCAATATCAGCTGGCATGTCGTCGAAATTGTCCAAATCCTGTTCCTCGGATTCAATCGGAGACGCCACGCGACCCGCTGCCGTCCTCTCTGGAACTTCATCCGGTAATTTGTTGCTCGCATTTGGATTTATCATGGTCCTGACAAGCTGCAACGACGACGCTGTTTCCGAGGCTGTCTCTGCCATTTTTTTTAATAAAAAAAGAGATTGTATTCGCAATCTAAATTATACCGATATCAGTACACACGCTTTTTTTTTTCTTTTTTTTATTTTTTTTTTATTCAATGACCATACGGATTCGCCGAGTTAAACCGGCAATGACTAAACCTAATATTAAACGTCCCATTGATAAACGTGGTTTTGTGCGACAGCTCATCCTGCCCTTGGTCAACATAACCTTCATTGTAATCTTCGTCGTTTTCATCGTCGTCCAAGTCGTCTTCGTCGTCGTCGTCTAAGTCGTCTTCATCGTCTTCATCGGCCGCATTTCCGCGCCGTCTAATCTGTGCCATCGTTTCTTGGGACCGACACTGCGGACACTTGATCGCTACTTGTCCGGAAAATCGCATCTGTTTTCCGCAACACGTCCAGCACAGGTAGTGGTTGCAATTCATCAGTTTCATGCTCTCCGTCTTCAACTCTGTTTTAAAGCAAATCGGACACGTAAAGCTGTCCATGGACATGTCCATTTTCTACTATTTTAAAAAAAAAAGAAATCAAAGCAAAAGCACAAATTCATGCGCAAGCGCAGTTTATTTTTTTTTAAATGGAAGTTTTCCGCTACAAATGGGCTGCGGCTGATTGCATTTGGTCGAGTTCAAGATTTTTCCGGATCCAGACGAAATTTTAACCACGCATGTGCCGCCCGTCTGGACCTCCTGTCGTTGCTTTCCAAACGCAGCTTTTTTCTTTGAAACTTTTCCTAGGCTCTTTGTCTTTGCTTTTTCCGCCGCGGGCCTGTCGACTGGTCGGCCCGTCGGCACCTGCTTGGTCTCCACCGCATACTCGCCCGGCTTCGTCTGCAGCGCAAAAAATTTATGTATCTCAACGTGGCTCCGGTAGCTCGCCACATTTTCTCCCAGCGGTATCAGTTGCGTCGCCGCCGACACGAGCGTTCGTTCCGGCAGTATCTTGTAGTAGGTGTCGGCAAAGTCCTCCCGGAATTTCTCTATCACCAAATATCCATTAAATTTTTTCAAGAGAATCCGTGGCGCCGCCGGAATAAGATTATAGCGAACTCGGTTGCGAATTTCCGTCTCTGCGATGCTGCCAATACTGGAGTCCTCCAGCACAAAGGAAAGCATGCAGTTGTAGGAGCAAAAGGTCGATCCTTCAAAAAACCGTGGATACGTCACAGGGTTCCCTGTTATCGGATGGCAATCGTAGAGACAGTGCGGCCCAACGGGCTCGGCCACTAGACCTAAATTTATGTTTCGGAATTTTGCCAGGGTGTAGTTGCCGCCGCCAAAAACTGCCAGTTCTCGCCGTGGCGGTGCTACTTGGGCCAGTGGTATGTCGGTGGTTGCCGAGTACTTGAAAAAAAGTTCGGCTTCGTCGTCCCCGGTGATGCAGCTTTCGTCGCTCAACGACTGGCACGCCACGGCACAGGCCAGTGAGCAAAACACCGTGCCCCGGAACTCGATGTCGGAACCAGTGTGCTCAAATGGAAAGCCATCGTGGAAACAAACTCCCGAACTTACCAGCGAAACAGGCAGTCGGTGGACTTCAATTAATGTGGAAGGAAACGACGCCTCGACTACATTGCGACAGTCAAGGATTTCAACCGTTTCTGTGGTCATTGTCCTTGAAAAAAAATGAATTTTATTATTAAATTTGATAAAATTTATAAATGTTGAGCCACAATAGCGTTGTATTTTTAAAAACAAACACAAATTATTACATCAGTCGGGCTGAGAAACTCTGGGCCCACGCATTTGAACCGCTGAACCCGACCGGGGAATTCATGGACCTGGCCGGCGAAATCCTGGAAATGTTTGACCACCCAACAGTCTCCGCGGACCCCACAGAACGGGTTCCTTTTCTCCTGACCCGCCAGGAGGGCCCGGGCCTCCTGCTGGTGGACGACATCTTTTACCTGCAGACAATAGAGCCCGGGGTCCGCTCCGGCGTGCGCTACCTGGCCCCGCGAAACCGCGAGGGACCCCTCAGTTACCGGGACATCACAAACGAGGTTGTGTACCGCCCGCTACGGGACCTGTCGGGGAATAGCATGAGCACCGACTGGAACATCGTGAGTCGCGGCTCCAACGGCTACAGTGGAGCTCCCGTGATATTTGGCCAGTGCTACTCGCTCACCGGGGGTTCTGACCCGATGGACCTGGCCCTCAATGCCAGCCACAACCGGCTCAACGTCATCTACCCCGAAGCATTCCTGCTGAATTTTGAGTACGACCAGGTCCGGTGGTCATTTGAGGACGCCGGCATTGTGTCCACAATCGGCATATTAAAGGATTAATTTTGTAAAAAGTTAAAAAAAAAGTGCAATGGAAAGCAAGGTCGTCCATTTAACCCGCGAGGAGATCGCGGAAGACATCGGCCAGGAACAAGAGCCAGAGGCCCCTAAAAAAGTCTACTACGAGTACGTCACCGACAAGGTGGAGCAAAATCTACCGGCCGAACGGGTCGCGGAAACCATGCAGTGGCTCCGGACCCAGTACGAACAGGCCCAGGCCAGGGAGCCCGGATTTGACGTGGCAAAGTTCAAGGGCAAGCTGCGCCGGGAGCACACGCACATCGACCAGTTCGCCCGTGAACATCCCAGGTTCTTTGACAGCACACTGTCTCACCACACCCGGGAGTCGGACCTGGAGGTAATGCGGCAAATGCTCAAGTTTAGGGCAGCGGTCGAGGCCGGAGCCCTGACGGAGCCCCATGCCCGTGCCTTAGTTAACGAAATTTTGATCCGGCACAACTCCAGGCCCATGGGCACCGACCGGGAAAAAATGGCCGACGAGCGGCTGGAGCGGAAAGTCGTCGAGGGCTCCTACCTCGGCTTTGACCCGAAAAACATCCCCGATTTGCGCGAAGCTGCTGCTAAATTAAAAAAAATTTAACTGTTTTATTTTTTAATTGCTTGGAATGTCCTGACGACAGACCGGACACTTGGGAACCTGCACTGCCCAGCTGAGGATGCATTCCGAATGGAACGAATGCTGGCACGGTAACTCCGCCACCGTACTGCCCGACACATAATTCTCCAGGCATACCCCACAGGTTCCATTTTCTTCCTCGGCGACCGTTCGGCTGGAAACGTTTAACACAATTTTTTCGTTGCGGCTTGTAAAGTCAAATTCGGGCATCGTCTCAATTGAGTTCGCAATGGCCATATTTAACATCCGGTACTCCTCCCTGGACATGTAGTCGTCGTCGTTTTCGTCGTCTTCGTCGTCCTCGTAGTCGTAGTCGCTAGGCCCACCGGGGCCCGTCGTCATCGTCGACGTATTTCGAAACACCTGGAGGTCGCCGTACACCGCCCTGAATATTCCGAGCAGGATCTCGCCGCTTATGTCGTGTCCAGTTGTCCTACTCATAATTTTTTTATTCAAACGTCTCGCGGAAAAAACAATTAATTGTCTTTATTTTTTATACTCGCAGGTGGAGGATGGAGCACGCTACACCGCAAAATTTGAAAAAAAAAGAACCCATTCCAATCGAAGTGTGGTCCCGCTGCTGGCAGGTAATGCTCGAGATGCTGGCAGATCGCGGCTGGACCCATTTGGTACCCAGTGCTTCGGTTGAAACCTTGCACACCCAGTACCTGCACGCCAAGTCCCTCGTCGTCCTGTTGCTCAGCGCCACCGCACAAAGTCCAAGTCTCGGGTGTAGCTTTTGCGGTGCGGACGAATGCAAATTGTCGGTGTTCATCTGCCTCTCGGGGAACTTCACCAGCCCAGCAATGCAACACATCGAAACCCTGCGGCACGGAATCGGACACTTGCTGGTGCTGTTTCAGGACAAAGTAACGGCTACGCTGCGCGAGGATTTCTTCAGACCGCAGCGCTACGAACTCGAGCTGAAGCACTTTGCGCAATTGTACGTCAATGTGGCTCGACACCGGCTGGTTCCCCCGCATCGGCGGCTCTCGCTGGCCGAAGAGTCCGAGACTCTGGATAAGTACCGCTGCGCAAAAAATAAATTTCCCTCAATTCTGGTGACGGATCCGGTGGTGCGCTACTACAATTTCCCGGTCGGCTCGCTCATCGAAATCCAGCGGCCATATGTCTACTATCGTCATGTTGTTTTGGCCCCGGCAAAAACAAATTATGAAAAATTTTTTTCAGATTAATAAAAAAAAACGAAATGAACGGACTAGGTCAATCAAACTCCACTTCTATTTTCCGCATGTGTCCCGACACAACCATCGACATGGCCCTACCCGGGTTCAGTCCCTGCGACCCTTCCCAGGGCGGATCCGCCGAATGGATGTTGGGCGCTTCCCAGTTTGGATTCCGGCCCACGGTCGAGTCCCTCCAGTACTCGATCGACAGCGGACAGCTGGGCGGCGGCAACGCCAGGGCAACCTTATCTATGGCCCAGGGAGCCATCACATCGGGTACCTCGGATTTCGTACCCGTCGGCCTTAGCCGCGACGGCGTCGTCCCCCAGGCCTATACCCTCTTTTCCACCCCTCTTAGCCAGCAGCCCGGCGGCTACTAAATATTTAGCACCGCGGCGCAAAGACCTGGTCAAAGAAATAGGACACCGAGGTTTTATCGGGACACTGCTGTATCTCCGGCATGTTGGTGCAGGGGTGTCGGTAGCGGTCCATAAAATCTTGAAAGCCGTTTCGCCACGGACTCGACACAATATAGTCGCCTACATTGATGGCTACTGCGTTGTTTGTGTGTTCTTCTTGCTCCGGGTAGGGAAACTGCTTGAGCCGGTTATCCTCAATCATCCACTGCTGGTAGCGTTGCTTCTCCCGCCAGCCAACCCACAGGTCGGTGATCCACATGTCTATGAACCGGCCCGTTAAAAGGTCTACTGAGGTCGCAAAATCCTGTGCGTTCCCGGTGTTGGCATAGCTCGAGTTTCCATAGGCAACCTCGGCCAGAGACTGGGCCAGGTTTCCGTCATAGAACTCGGTCATTTCGTAGCCCGGTTCTTTGGTTATTTGACGCATCGCGTCGTTAATCATCTGCAGGATGAGGGCTACGTTGGCCGGCGCCAGAAAGTGTTTTGTCACCTCGGTGTGCCGGTAGTAGATGTTGGTGTAGAGCCAGTAGGCCTCGGTGAGACGGGTCCAGTCTTGCGGCGAGATGTTGGCGGGCTTTTCGGATTTCCAGGGCGGGTAAAAATCAGAGTTTTCTGCCATTTATAAATATTAAATAAAAAATTTTATTTATCTTATTTTTTTTATTCTTCTATTATCTCAACAATTTCGGGTCGCTGCGCCTTTGCCGGCACCGCTGCGCTACCTCCAAAAATGCTACTAAAAATACTAAACGGCTTGTTCCGCGGATCATTGATTATTTCCGCCGCAAGTTCTTCCAGCGCGTCGTCATTGTTGTCTTCGTCTTCGTCGTCGTCGTCGCGGCCCTCGGGGGCCTGGTCCGGGCAGTCTTGGCTTGGGCAGTCCTGGCTTGGGCAGTCCTGGACCGTGTTTCCCTGCTTCAGCTGCTCGATTTCCATGAGCACATCCAGGACAACGTCCCGAGTACTCTTCTCCGGTGGAATGGCGGCTTTTTGCTTGGCCAGGAGCCATGCTTTTTGCCGCTCGGTCACCGATAACTTTTCCAGTGCCAGGACTTTTTGCTGAAGCCTGAGCACGCGAATAACCAGCACTGCCACCGCCGTTAAGATTAGAATAAAAGCAATCCCAAAAACTATTGTGCTTTTCGATGATAGACTCATAAAGATTGTCGTTTTTTTAAAAAAAAATTTAAAAAAAAATTGGATTTAAAAAAAAGCTTGCGCAGCAACGCAGCCTTTCTTTTTTTTATTATTTTTTTCTTTTTTTTACTCGCCATGAAAGTCGCTCCGCGAAAATGCTACAACATCCAAAGCTTCTCCGGGGTCAAGCACGCCGAAATCGTCCTCACAACCAACAAATCAAAACCGCTCAAACCGGTGCCAATCAAAAGGTCTGCCGGCGCTTTTTCCGAGGAATCCGATTTCCGCGAAAAGAGCAACCCCGCCAAACGGTTGCGCGCCGACTCTAAAACCTCCAAGGACTCCACCGTTTCAGTGCCCTCGTGCAGCGCCTTCGTCGAACTGGTGCAGAGCTACATCAGGAGCCTGGTGGTGCAGGACGACCGGAAAATAGAGGAAGTGCGTCGCCAGATCAGTCTCCTGCAGGAACAGTACACGGCAAAACGCCATGGAAACTCCGGTACTCCGCTCTCGGCGTTTCAGGCCGCAAAGCTGGAGAGCTCCTACTCGATCCAACGCCAGCGGCTCTTGAAAAAAATCCAGGACATCGGTCGGTCCCCGGTTGTCCAGCACGGCCGTGAAATCGGTATCCGCTACATCTGCCGCTACCAGGACAAAGAAACCAGCGACGACGAAAAACTCGCCATCATCCTGGACTTTCAGGGACGGTTCTGCGTCTCGGGCGACCCGCCGATCCAGCAGTGCAACACCATGATGTGCCAGCGCTGCAACATACCCATGTTCATTCGCAACGAAGATGGCTTCCTCATGTGCAAGACGTGCTGCACCACCGAGGCCTATTCGGAGCGCGTCCCCTACATCGGCCTCAATACCATCGACGACGCCGACTCAACCGCCCAGTCGTCAAAAAAGGTTTCAAATTTCCGGGACTATTTGCATCTCCTCCAGGGCAAAAAGGCCAATGTCAAATTGGAGTCCGATTTGCCGGCAATGTTGGACTACATTTCGCTGCGACCGTCCGAGGAGGTCACCGTCGACTTCATCACCAAGATGCTGGTGCACTTGGGGAAACGCAAGTACATCAAATACATGGCGCTGCTCGAGAGCCGGCTGCGCAAGGCTTCCCAGGAACCCCGGGTTCCCCAGATGTCGCTCCAGCTGGAAAACAAGTTTTGCTCCAATTTCCTGATGCTCGTCGACCCCTACGAGCGACACAAGCCGCCGTCCCGGAAGCACTTCATGTCGTACGCCTACTGTGGCTGGCAGTTTTGCCGCATCGAAAACACCCCGGAGTTCTTTGTGCTATTCAGGCTCCTCAAGGATCCCGCCAAGATCGAAAAGCAGGACGAAACATTTGCAAAAATTTGTCCCGAAATCGGCTGGACTTTTGAGTCGTCGACTGCCTACAAAAAATAATTCAATAAACTATACTGTACGCTAATTTTCTGATCCCATTGTGCATCGTCATTCTCATTATGATTAGCACCAGTATTGCATTAACTACTCCTGCCAGAATTTGAATCAGTACCCTCTGTTTGTTTGATAGTTTGTTATTTTTATCCACTTTTCGGATTATTGTGCGCGCTAAAAAATACACACCTACAAATACAACGGCTGCCGGAATCCCATAAATTAAAAATACACATAAATTCTTAAAAAATATTTTGCTTCGATTTTTCTCCACTATAGGCATTTTGTCATTTATCGGGTTAAACCCTATATCAATCGTATCCATTCTTATCTTTTTTTATTTAATTTTTTTTTATTTTTTTTTACTATTACTTGCTAAAACATTCAAAATAATTTATAAATTAATTAATTTATTATCCATTGCTCATCAAGCATCGTCGTGAACAATACTGCGAGTTGCCATTGTACTCACATCCGCATCCTGGGCAAATATACTCTTCGCGAGGACGTTTTTCGTTCCTACATTGTTGTTCGTTTTTCGCGTCTTCATCATGCTTTACAAACGCCCAGGGCGCGCTGGATGAACACAATTGGTAGCATACACCGTATGGACTCACTGACTCCGTTTCCGCAAAATCGTCAATCAGCTTTCCCAAAAACATTATTTGAACACCGTCCGGTTGGACAAGCAAGGCACCGGAAACCGTTTTCTTGATAATCGCAATGGCGCTCAACAGAGACGAGTCAATCGGCAAGTTTACCTCGACCGGCCCTTTAAACGTCTGAATGAAAATAGTAAACATTTTACGCGTCACTGCCTACAAAAATAATGAATAATACACATACACCCTA
>Ga0209668_10000050_pt1 | contig 46350 bp, 38 predicted proteins | sample FrelakmetPLP11PL_FD_187150 | JGI IMG/M metagenome (GOLD analysis project Ga0209668, IMG submission 187150) | Freshwater lake sediment microbial communities from the University of Notre Dame, USA, for methane emissions studies - PLP11 PL (SPAdes)... | ecosystem: Environmental > Aquatic >...
GGAGCACAAGGCGCTGTTGGGGCAACTGGAGCAACTGGAGCAGAAGGCGCTGTTGGGGCAACAGGAGCAACCGGAGCAGTAGGCGCTGTTGGGGCAACTGGAGCAACTGGAGCAGAAGGCGTTGTTGGTGCAACAGGAGCAACCGGAGCAGTAGGCGCTGTTGGGGCAACTGGAGCAACTGGAGCAGAAGGCGCTGTTGGGGCAACAGGAGCAACCGGAGCAGTAGGCGCTGTTGGGGCAACTGGAGCAACTGGAGCAGAAGGCGCTGTTGGTGCAACTGGAGCAACTGGAGCACAAGGCGCTGTTGGGGCAACAGGCCCTACGGGCCTAACTGGAGCACAAGGCGCTGTTGGGGCGACTGGAGCGACTGGTTCAGTAGGCAGCATTGGTGCAACTGGATCTACAGGAGAAGTAGGAAGCATTGGTGCAACTGGAGCAACTGGAGCACAAGGCGCTGTTGGGGCAACTGGAGCGACTGGTGCACAAGGCGCTGTTGGGGCGACTGGAGCAACTGGGGAACAGGGTGTCATTGGGGCGACTGGAGCGACTGGAGCACAAGGCTCTGTTGGTGCAACTGGATCTACAGGAGAAGTAGGAAGCATTGGTGCAACTGGAGCAACTGGGGAACAGGGTGTCATTGGGGCGACTGGAGCGACTGGAGCACAAGGCGCTGTTGGGGCAACTGGAGCAACTGGAGCACAAGGCTTTGTTGGTGCAACTGGAGCAACTGGGGAACAGGGTTCTATTGGCGCAACTGGAGAAACAGGAGCACAAGGCGCTGTTGGGGCAACAGGAGCAACCGGAGCAGTAGGCGCTGTTGGGGCAACTGGAGCAACTGGAGCAGAAGGCGCTGTTGGTGCAACTGGAGCACAAGGTGCTGTAGGAGCAACTGGAGCTACTGGCGAAGTAGGAAGCGTTGGTGCAACAGGCCCTACGGGCCTAACTGGAGCACAAGGTTCTGTTGGTGCAACTGGATCTACAGGAGAAGTAGGAAGCATTGGTGCAACAGGCCCTACGGGCCTAACTGGAGCACAAGGCGCTGTTGGTGCAACAGGCCCTACGGGCCTAACTGGAGCACAAGGCGCTGTTGGGGAAACGGGAGCAACCGGAGCAGCAGGCAGCATTGGCGCAACTGGAGCGACTGGATCAGAAGGCGCTATTGGAGCAACTGGAGCGACTGGGGGTTCCGGTGCAACGGGGGCAACTGGCGCAGTAGGGACGGGAGTTACTGGCCCTACGGGACCTCCTGGCTCAGGTGGTGGCGGTACTGGTTCGGTTCCCAGTGGTAGTAATTGGGCCGATTACTTGTACTGGGATAGTGTAAATAGTGCTTATGCGGTTGGTAGTAGAAATGTTATTGTTGGAGTTGGAGCAGGACAACAGAGCCAGGGACTTAGTTCGGTTGCAATTGGCGAGTCGGCTGGACAAACATCTCAAAAAACACAATCGGTTGCAATTGGTTACCTAGCAGGATCTCAGTCTCAACAAAATCAATCTATTGCAATTGGACCCAATGCTGGACAAACAAACCAAAATTATTTTTCAGTGGCAATTGGTTATGCTGCGGCACAATTTAGCCAAGACGCAAGCTCTATTGCAATTGGAGGTAGTGCCGGGTCAACATATCAAGGAAGCATGTCGGTTGCAATTGGAAATAGTGCCGCAAACAGTACTCAAGGAAATTCTGCTGTTGCAATTGGTAACGGTGCTGGGTCTGCTTCTCAAGGGTTTTCTTCACTCTCAATAGGAAACAACGCTGGATTAAATTATCAGGGACAGTATTGCGTAGCATTAGGGTATCGTGCTGGATACTCAATTCAGGCAACGGAATCAATTGCCATAGGAAAAGATGCAGGATCCTTTGATCAAAAAGCCAATGCGGTAGCAATAGGTTCTAGCTGCGGACTCTCTAATCAGGGACATGATGCAATTGCAATTGGCAACCTTTCTGGACAAACCGCACAGGGAAATTGGGGAATTGCAATTGGAAATCTCGCCGGACAGAATAGTCAAGGTGCATTTGCGGTTGCAATTGGTTACAATGCAGGAAATACTGGACAGCTTGCTAGTGCTGTTGCAATTGGAGATAATTCCGGATCTAAAAGCCAGCAAACAAATGCCGTTGCCGTTGGTAATTTGTCTGGAAATTATTTTCAGGGTGTAAGTTCTGTATCAATAGGTCATCAAGCAGGAGAAACAAATCAAGGAACTCTGTCAGTGGCCGTGGGAAGCGATGCAGGATCTTATTTCCAAGCACAAAATTCTGTGGCTGTAGGAACCTTGGCCGGTAATTGGTCACAGGGAACCTCGTCTATTGCTATTGGTGTTGGTGCTGGAAAAACATTACAGGGAGTTTCATCAATTGCCATTGGTGACGGGGCTGGTTCTTACAGCCAAGACGCTGGAAATATTGCAATCGGTATTGCTGCTGGAAATACGTTTCAACAAGGCACGGCGATTGCAATAGGAAGCCAGGCCGGTAAATCGACTCAAGGTGCAAGTGCCGTTGCTATAGGAAACGCGGCCGGGCAATACAGCCAGGGAACAAATGCCATTGCAGTGGGTAATAATGCTGGAAGTGGAGTTTTCCTAGGAAATAACGGGCAACTATATGAAGCGATTGCTATTGGACTAAATGCTGGAAAAGAATCTCAGTACCAACAGTCAGTAGCAATAGGCAGTGGAGCCGGGCAGGTAAGCCAGTGGATTCAATCGGTTGCAATTGGATACCAGGCTGGTCAAACACAACAGAGTTCTTATTGTGTTGCTATTGGTGCTAGTGCTGGCGCATTTACCCAAGGACAAAATTCGGTAGCAATTGGGTATCAATCAGGACAAACAAACCAACAGCTAGCTTCAATTGCTATTGGACAAAATTGTGGTTCTGTTTCGCAAGGTTCCTATTGCATAGCAATGGGTGCTAATGCCGCTATTTCTTTTCAGGGCAATTATTCTGTTGCAATTGGGTTTCAAACTGGCTCGGCTAGTCAAGGCACTAACTCTGTAGCGATTGGAGATAATGCAGCAAGCGTATCGCAAGGCAGTAGTTGTGTCGCAGTTGGAACTAGCGCTGGTCAAAGTAACCAAAAAGCAGATTCAATAGCTATTGGAGCTACTGCGGGACAAATTAGCCAAGCAACTAAAAGTATAGCAATTGGAAGTTTTGCTGGCCAAAATTCTCAAGAAACTGAAAGTATTGCTATTGGATATCAGGCGGGCCAAGTGTCTCAACTATCTAAATGCGTTGCAATTGGGAGTCAGGCGGGACAAACAAATCAACAAACACGGTGCGTTGCAATCGGATATTCTTCTGGGTTCTTTCAACAAAACCAAAATAGCGTAGCCGTTGGACCTTATTCAGGTTCTTATAATCAAGGAAATGATTGTGTTGCTGTTGGAGCTGGTGCAGGTCAGGGTGGTCAGGGTGAACAGTCAGTTGCAATTGGAATTAATAGTGGATGGTTTACGCAAGGATTATATAGCGTCGCCGTTGGTAGTAACGCGGCTTATAATTCTCAAGGTCAGTATTCTGTGGCACTGGGATATTTTTCGGGCTATACTCTACAGGGTAATAATGCAATAGCAATAGGTAGAAACGCCGGATATTATAGCCAAGGAGAAGCCTGTATTGCCATTGGACACTTAGCAGGAGAAGGTGGTAGTGGGTTTGGTCAGGGTCAGAAAGCTGGTTCTATATATATAGGAAAAGGTCGTGTAGGTGCGGCAGGACAGGCGACAAATTCAATTTGTATTGGTAATGATTTAAATACAAGCACTGCAAATAGCATTATAATTTCCGCCGGAGCTTCTGCTCCTTATCAGCTTACAAATCCACAAAATGCAGGGTTTTATGTAAATCCAGTAAGATCTGACTCCATTGCTGCAAAATCTACCTTGTTTTATGATCTTGGTACTTTTGAAATTACATATGGAACTACTCTTATTCTTCAAGGAACTGGCGGGTCCCTTGCTATTGGATCAACTGCAGGAACAACAAGCCAGGGAAGTGCTGCCATTTCCATAGGAGCTAATGCAGGAATTTATTCACAAGGTGCTACTGCTGTTGCAATTGGGTCAGCTGCGGGAGCAACACAACAAGGAGCTAGCGCAGTCGCTATTGGAGCAAATGCAGCAAATCTTGGACAAGGACCAAATTGTGTCGCCATTGGAATTGATGCTGGCATGTCTGGCCAGGGAGACTCTAGCATTGCAATTGGTAAAACAGCTGGACAATATAGTCAGGATGTCAACTCAATTGCAATCGGAAATGGAGCTGGCGTGCGGGCGCAAGCCCAATCGAGTATAGCAATCGGGTTAAATGCAGGAGGATCAATGCAGGGATCTGCTAGCATTGCGGTAGGTAGCAATGCAGGAAATTACTCACAAGATGCTAATAGTTTAGCCTTTGGATCATCGGCCGGACAAACACTTCAGCGTGCTAACTCTGTAGCAATTGGTAATGCGGCCGCAATGCTTAATCAGGGAATATCTGCGGTAGCAGTGGGCCATCAATCAGCTCAGTCATATCAAGGCAACTATAGCATAGCCATCGGTATATTGGCCGGTTGTGCGACACAGGGAACTAATTCCGTTGCAATTGGAATTAATGCTGGTCAGACGGTGCAGGGAATTGAGTGTGTTGCAATTGGTCTAAATGCAGGAAACATTAGCCAAGGAAATGATTCTGTTGCAATCGGAAAGGACTCTGGTAAATCGTCACAAGGAACAAATTGCGTTGCAATTGGAAATACCGCAGCAACGTCTCAGCAAGGAAATGATAGTGTAGCAATAGGTAATAGTGCTGGTAGCTGGTCCCAGGGAATAAATTGCGTAGCAATTGGATTAAATGCAGCACATACAAATCAAGGAAATCGTTGCATAGCAATTGGTGAATTGGCTGGAAACTATTCTCAAACGGAAAATTGTGTTGCAATTGGTTATAGTGCTGGTAAAGAGAGTCAGGGAAATAGTGGTATTGCCATTGGAGTTTCGGCCGGATTTCGAAGTCAAGGTGCTGATGGTGTTGCAATTGGTAATAATGCCGCCTACTGGTCTCAGGGAACTTCAACGGTTGCAATAGGTGTTAATGCCGGAGCTTACAATCAAATTTCTGGATCTGTTGCAGTCGGCAATAACGCGGGATATCAAAGTCAAAATGCTGATTCTATTGCAATTGGCACTAATGCTGGTAAAACTAATCAACAAGGCAGTAGCATTGCAATCGGTATTGATGCTGCAACAATGTCTCAAGCACAAAGTGCAATTGCTATAGGAAAAGAATCCGGAAAAACTTATCAAGGTCAAGAAAGTATTGCTTTAGGAAGCTATGCTGGAGCAGGTACGCAAGGAAGTTATGCAATAGCTATTGGGTATAGTGCAGGAAATCTAAGTCAGCAAACAACTGCAGTTTCAATAGGAACTTCATCTGGTAATATAGCTCAAGCAGAAGGTGGAATTGCTGTAGGAAATTATGCCGGATACTATTCTCAAGGTGTTAAAGCAGTTTCAATCGGATATTTTGCTGGATACACTTTCCAAAGTGACAGTGCGATTGCAATAGGGTTTAATAGTGGACTACAAACTCAGGGCGTCTCAGCTATTGGCATTGGCGAGAGTGCTGGCTTCAATAATCAACAAACAAATGCGATAGCAATTGGTTATAATGCTGGTAAGTATAGTCAAGGAGACTCTAGCATTGCTATTGGAAAAGAATCCGGAATAACTAATCAAGGTCTAGAATGTGTTGCTTTAGGAAGCTATGCTGGAGGGGAATCGCAAGGAAGTTATGCATTAGCTATTGGGGCGAGTGCAGGAAATATAAGTCAGCAAACAACTGCAATTGCAATAGGAAGTTCATCTGGTTGTAACGTTCAAGCAGAAGGTGGTATTGCTGTAGGAAATTTTGCCGGATATTTTTATCAAGGTGTTAAGGCAGTTTCAATCGGATATTTTGCTGGGTATACTTTCCAAGGTGACAATGGAATTGCAATAGGGTTTAATAGTGGACTAATATCTCAGGGCGTCTCGGCTATTGCCATTGGCGAGAGTGCTGGCTCTAATAGTCAACAGACCAATGCAATAGCAATTGGTTCAAATGCCGGTAAGTATAGTCAGGGAGCAAATTCTATTGCAATTGGAAACAATTCCGGAATAACTTCAATGCCAGCTGGGGCTATTCTGCTTAACGCAACCGGAAGCGACCTCACAACAGCAGCGGCCAATGCTGCCTTTTATGTTAATCCAGTAAGGTCACTAGCAATCACTGGTAATATTTTATATTATAACTCCACTACAAACGAAATAAGCTACAATACCAGTAGCGCCAGTACAAAAAATTCTATTATGTCGCTAGAGGAAGATACCAGCGTTGTATTTAACCTGCAACCAAAATCCTATATTTATAATTCAGACCCTTCCAGTGGTCGACATATTGGATATATCGCAGAAGAAGCTGCATCAGTCCACGAAAAGTTCGCCGGCTATACTGAACCCGGCGGCACTCCGGTCGGCATTGATTACTTCAGTATTGTAGTGTTTTTAGTCGAGGAAGTGCGCAAGCTCAAGGAAATTGTTGCTGAGTTGCAGGCCAATAGCTCCGCTCCTCCAGCTCCACCAGCTCAACCGTTTGCGCCAATGGCCCTTTCGCGCCAGACGCCGCCAACGCGTCAACCATCCCCCAGGCCAAGCCCAAGTCCGAGTCTTCCAAGTAACCGGAATAAGCCTCAGCCAACTGCCGGAACAAGCCGGCCTAGCAGCAGCAGCGGCAATCGCTCGCAACGTTAATAAAAAATATTTATATTAATTTTAAATTTGTACCAAAAGACTAAGCAGTTGGGAATTTTTATTGACTTTTTTTAATAAAACCAATTAGGGTGGCAATGGGCTGTTGTGGAATGCGCCAAGGCGAAAGCGAAAGCGAATGCATTGAAAATGAAGCAATCTTCAACACTGAGCAGTATGAAATAAAAAGACAGGAAGATATAAAAAATTATAAGTATTTTATGCTACATTATTCGCTTGATAATTATGAAGTCGAAAATATTAAAAATTTGTAATTTTTATTTTTTATTGGCAATTTCCGTTGCCACATCCTGCAGCTTGGGTTATTGTAAAGTTCGGGTTATTCCAGTGCGCATCAAGGTTGCTATCGTTGCCATACAGATCCTTAATGTGATTCCATAGCGAAGGTTGGGTATTCTGTGAGTTCCACCTGGCATCTGGTTGAGCAGAAAATGCGCCGACGTTTAAAGTGTCCCATCCACTATCTTTAAGTCTTATTCCTGGGGTACATCGCGTCGTTTCCCACAGCCCAACTCTTGATGTTGAAGAATTAATAACGCGGGGATCGTTGGCAAAGTCGGCGCACGCGATTGGCGCTTGGTTGTACTTATCCTCGCCAGTATTGCAACAATTAACTGTGACATCGGCCGAAGTGTTTTTTGTAAATTGACCTTCATCAGTCCATTTACCAATTAGGTTGCCTACGCTCGTGAAATCAGTAACTATTTGGCAGGTTTCATGTGGACTTCTGTCCAAAGGAACAGCCGGGTTTCCAGTTGCATCAAGCTGAAAAACATTGTAAAAATTTGAATTACAGCCCTTGAAAACGCAATCCACGCAAGGAATTCCTTTTGAGTCATATCCATCGGCACAATTAGCTCGATTGGTATACTTTTCAGAACAAGAACGCAAATCAGGCGAACACTCTTGTCTGCCAATAGACATATCGCACTTTGAGTAGCTGTAGGTGCTAGCATCTCCGGGAATTGCGTCACTGCCACAACATCGTCCATTTGGCTTGTTATCTGTACCTAAACATAACTGGCCTTCCCAAAGCTCTGAAGCTGGACAAGAATATGTTAACATTTTTTTTTTTGTGTTTTTTTATAAACAATAATTTTTTTAATTAAAAATATTTGTGTTTTTAAAATAAATTTTTATATAAATTTATAAATAATTACTACAAACAAATCCCGAATTTGTATCAGTTTTATCTTCGGATCTACCTTTGTAGTCCATTGGGATCGTCATATCAGTAAATGCAGAATCGCAACTAGTTCCCAAAGCCCAGGTTGCTGGGGCTGGTGCCGATCCAAGAGTCGTTGCCGAGCAGTATTGTGCACTGGCAGTAGCATCAGAACAGCCTTTTCCAAAACAATTTAATTCAAAATCTTGTAATGTATTGCCTTCCGTGCAGCTAGTATTATAAACTTTCGGATCTAGTGCAGTGCACAAAAAGTCCGCGTACTGGCCGCCATTGTTTCCTGCCGTCCAGTTCAGCGGACAAGCCGATGCGCAGTATCCGTCGTACGTTGCCTTTGCCGCATCATTGCTTGAATCATCAATATTTGTCAATAGAAAGTGATTATTATAGGGATGCTTTTGAGCAGCGCAGACATTTCCTTTGTTAAAGTCAGCAACTGTGTATTTTTGTGTAGTCAGTGCCTCGGAACACGTCCCGTCCTTGTTGCGCAGGTACCCGTCTGGAGTCGTCACGCATACATTTCCTTTACAGCAGGTTCCTGGGGCGCATGTTGTCAGACAAGTATCGTCGCATAAATCGCCACTCTTCCAAGCCGTGCAAGAAAATTGTCCATAGTCTATTGCTGAATAGGGGTTTTTCAAAACCACAATGCTAAGCGTAGCTCCCGTTATCGACAAAGTAACGTCGGTATTACTAAACGCTGTAGGATTTGTAGCATCGGTGGTGTAGTATTTTAGCTGCAGCTCAGTTGCAGTTGGCGTATCAGATTTAGCAAAGTATTGGGCCCATTGCTGTTTTGAGTTGCTAAGCGTTACGGGCAGTGTCGGCACACTACTGCTAATGGATGCAACTGGCGATTTGGTATTCCCAGGCGCACTGATAAAAGTGTTGTTGACGTCTGTCAGCGTTGCAATTATTGTCATTGGCGTTTTAAATGGTAACTTTGTTAGGTCAGTCGCAGCCCATGTCGGGTCGCTAAATATTGCAGTAGAAACTCCCTCGTAGGGATTTCCGTTGTCTGTTATTTTTAAGCCGGCTTGATCAACTACAAAGGAAGTACTTGCCAGCATTAAAGCAGCGGTCTTTGAAACGGGAGAGGGGGGTTTTGATGGAAGACTGCTATTGTCCGACCGGAAAAGAATCAGAAAATATGTTGTCATATCAACTCCGCTCGGCACGGTAAAAGTTAATATTGGGCACGATTCGGTGCTCTTTGATGGGCCAATGGTAACGGGCGTCGCATTGACCGGGCCAATGAGAGCCATATTGCTTGTTGCCGCGTAGTCGCAAAGTGCTGCAACGTAGCTTGTCGTGTAGCCCCACGGTACATTACAAGGCGCTGTCGTTGAAATGGGTGTGAACGACGTAAATGTTAGACCAGACAATGGCGGTGGTCCGGTGTATAATAAATTTTGATTGTCCACAATTTGAATAATGCCTGGTGATTGTTGCGAAATAGTTACCCCAGATAGTACAGTAAAGGGCCCACTAGCCGCTGGTCCAGAAGACACTATAATGGGGTAATTGTTAATAGTATTATTTGCCCCAAGAGTTCCGGAGATTGTGACTATGGGCCCGTACTCGTTTAAAGTTAAACTTTTAGCTCCTTTTTCGGTTACCGATGGTGGGCCAGATGTTTTTCCGTCTGGAGTCGTTAGATTTACTTGATAAAATGTCTCTACTCGAAAAGGCAATTTTGCCTGGTCTTTACTCGTAAAATTGCCTGTAAATTGTAAATTTGAAACCGCCGGAGGACCATTGAATGGATTATTTGTATCTTGATAAGTTGTTGCTCCTGATTTAAAAGTTATTACCGCAACTCCTTCTTTATCATAGTCGCCAATTGGATCGGGAACATCTGTCCGCAAAGTATCTTCGTCCTTTCCTTTCGTACGAAACACCAGAATATTATAATTTTCTTTAGGCACTATCGTAAATGTAGGGTTTGTTTCTGTGTCTGACTGCACCGCAACGACATTACTCATTTTTCCATGAAGGCTGGCACTGTAATCTGATTTTCCATCGTGAACGCCATTGCCAATTGTATCTATGTAGGCCACTGTGTATTTTGTGCAAATTCTCCAGGGACTTTCGCTGTCTTTGAGTGCCTGAAGTTTTCCGTCTCCGAGAGTACCGTAGGCCGGAGTTTTTCCTGTTGGGTTGTTGTTATTGCTACTTCCGCTGTTATAAAAAACTGAAAAATATACAATTACCGCTATTACCACAACAACTGCAACAACTATCAGCCCTTTTTTCCATTTTTCCATTTTTATTAAAAGTTTTTTTTAAAATTTTATGTTTTTGTAATATTTTGTGAGCGCTTTATTTTGTTTTTTATTTTTATTAAAATTCATCATTTTTTTGCAAAATAAGAAAATTTGGTTTCTTTTGTTTGTTCTTCACGTAATAATTTTATTTTGTGTCTATCTTTATTATAATTGACTCCTACTATAGTTTCCCATATTTTTAAAGAATTAACCTGTATATTTTTAATTTGCTTTTCTATTTTAATGCTGTTATACTTTTTTAATTTTTTTATACATCCACAAGAGGAAAAAAATATAATTTTAAATTTGTTATCTGCAAAATTATTATTGATACGCTTAAAAATAGTTTCATAGGTCTCAAATTTTTTAGTCGGTTTTATTTTAGTTCCACGACAGCTTTCAGTTTCTAATGACCACTCTATTAATTCATTAAAGCGCTTTTTAAAAATTAATTCTGGTATTTGGGTTTTAAAAAAATATTTAAAAAACCCCATAGTGCTAAAATATCCTCTTCGCTGACTTTCCATTCGATTTTTTTTTTCTTTTTTCCAACGATATAATCCCCCAGTTGCATATAAAATTCTGTTTGGTATTTCTCCGCCTGGCAAATAAAATTGGCACTTGCTAAACGCTGTTAAAATTTTTTTTTGTTCTAATTCTGTTCCAGAATACTTTCCGCTTAAAAAATCAATCATTTTAGTTATATCGACAAATAAAGGATTTAAAATTTCTTTAAAATGCGTAAAAAAACAAAATTCATCAATTTGTGCTGTTTCAATTACAATTGTCAGCGGAGGAACCGTAGTTACAACTGGTATTCCTGTATTATATTTTTCTATATCGTATTTTCCATGAGTATTAATATAATACAGATCGGCGAGTTCTATTCCTGGAAAATTTTCAAAAAACATTTTTATAAATAATTTTTTTTCATTTTGATTTTAAAATTAAAAAAAACAGTTTATACTTACTTTTTTTTTATATTTACCAAAAAAAAATGTCTTTAATGCAGACAAGTCGTGTTTTTTGTAATTTTAATTTCTTGTCTCTTCCTGATGATTTGCAGCAATATGTTTTTTTACAAATGGAAGATTTAGATAAATATTTTTTTTTACTGTCAGCCAAAGCAAATTCACGCTTTTCCGTACTAATTCAATTGCCGTTGGCACGCCGAACAAATCTTTTTTTTAATGCAGTACAGAGCGATCGTAAAAAACTGATGATTTATTTACTGCCCCAGACTCTGCCCAGATTTGGAAACCACTGGATCACCAGAGACATTGCCAAAAAACCAGAGCATTTCTGGAGCCTGCTTGGGTACGGGTTTTTTATTCAAAATTACTACAAATGGGCGGCAACGAAACTCCATATAATGCTTTATTTGCTTTCATCGTCCAGGCTTTGTGCGAATTCTCTAGCAAGCCTAATACAATTTGCGGTGACCTTTTTGCAGGTCGATGAGTATTATTTGGTTAGAATCATTGATATGCTCGAGCTGTATCCTGAGCGAAACCGCCTTAAATACCCAGCGGTTAAAAAACTGTTAGATATTCTGGTGCGTAACCGAAAGGGCCGTTTGATTGATCGGGTTCTGCAACAGTACCAGCGCCTGCCCCCAATGGTTTTAAACGCCGTTATCCGCCGGGCTTGTGACGTCAACACCGTCCCGGAAACAATGAAGCGGCTTCAGCGCTTTTATTCTTAAGGACAATCCCATGACCTATTTACGCCACAAATATATGTTGTGTTATGATTGGCTGTGCTGCCGTCTCCACAAGCAAAACAACTTAGTCCTTGATTGCCCTTTCCGTTACATCCGATATTTTCCATTTGCCTTGTATTGGGTTCATTATTTGCAGGTCTTGACCCATCTGAATTTCTACAAGTGAATGATATTCCTATATCAGAACTTCCGCCATCGTAAAATAAATGAGTTACAGTATTGTGTGGTAAAACTGAAATTCCCTCGCAATTGTCCCCATCTTTTGTATAATTTATTGTATTATCTCCATATTGTATACACTGTTGAGTACTATTTGTTGCACGACAGTCTTTTCCAGTAAAATTACAAGCGCAACTGTATTTTTTAGTTTGCCCCTCTGGTGTTGTTAAATTGGAACAAGCACCACCATTACAAATATTATTATTTTTTTCACAAAAATCGTTACATTCATAGTTGTAGTAACTTAAATTGTTTTTGCAATTTAGATCGGGACTAGCATTTGACCAGCATTTGTAATTAGGAATTCCCGACGGGCAATTGCAGGTTCCGTCTACATTGGAAGTTCCCGGAGAACAATCCATATTGCAGGAAGTTCCATTGTCCCAAACAGAGCACCCTAGTTTCCCGGTGAAGGTAGAAACAGGCAAAAATATTAAATTTTCCGTAAGGGTAAAAGATATATTTACTGTACTTCCGTCGGGTGATGTAATTGGATCATTCCAGGTAACTTTTGCAAGTTTTATTTTTGTGGCATCGCAAAAAGTTACATCTGTTGAGTAGTCGACACTGATGTATTTTCCAATAGAATTTTTATCTCTAGCAAACCCAAGGCTATTGAAGTAGTCATTTGTTTGTACCGTAAATAAAATTACTGGATTGTTATTGCTGATGTCGAATAAGCTAATAACTTTAAAATTGAAAATATTAAATGGCTGAAACCCCAGTGTAATGCGGCAAAAAACAATGACATTGTAGGGAGGCTGGCTTACATCGGTATTCCATTTACTTATTGTTAAGGGCGAAAGAATAGTATCAAACGGATTAATTTTATCAGAAAAACTATTACTGGTAGTTGGTACAATAATGGTAGTCTTATTTGCTGGTATCTTTTCAACAATAGGATTTGCTTTTACATTTCCATTTTTATCATAAGGCCCACTTGATAATTGTGAACCATCAGTCCTGTAAACAATTAAATCATATGAAGTAAAATCCACTGCTGGTGTCGGGGGAATCTGTGAGAGTTTAAATCCAATTGTGGGGTAGGAAAATGCATTTTGACTTTTATTTTGTAGTCGTCCAAATGGATTGCCATTAAACTGTGTTAGTGCTTGACTGCTGATTAGCCCGGATATAGAAGCATCAAATCCACGATCGACAACGCAAAACCCATATGATGTGGCATAACCCCAGTCTGATACAGTACAGTTGCTAGTATCTTGAGTCCAGGCAATGCTAGTTCCAGTTGCATTTACTTGTGGAATTTGGTCTACGGTGTAATAAAAATTTTTATCATCGGTAAAACTACTGTTAGCTACTGTAAAATTCTTAGTATTGTCGGTAAAGTTTTTATCCGCACTATTGGATGTATAAATCACAAGCGTCGGTTCTGTCGTTTGCGTGGATTTCCAAGATATCTTGGGATTATTATCGGTATAGCTTTGGTAGGAAATTGTACTGGGTGCGCTATAAATCGGTTCTTTACTATTTGAATTGTCAACGTAACAGAGACGGTACCACGTCATGTAGCGGAACGGAAGCATTTTTATGTTAGTATTTGTGGCGATAGACAGGCTAGGGAAAGGCAAAGGTCTTTTGTAAGGATTATTTATATCGGTGTAACTAACCTTATGATCGGTAGTGTTGTAAACTGCAATTGTCTGGGACAATTGATAAGGTGGGTCGGGTGTATCGCCGTACTTACTTGCTTGCGAAACAAAAAGCCTAATACCAAACCCCTGGTTCATTGTAAACCCGATGGTTGGATTAGTATCCTTGGAGCTTTGGACGTACAATGGGTTGGACATTTTTCCAATCGAGTCTGGAAACCCGGCGGGAAAGTAAGCGGCGGTATAGCAAGTTTTAAATTGCCAGGGGGAAGGAGAATTTGGAGTTATTGGGTCATCGGTAACCGGTGCAAGTGAAACCGTAAGGTCCGGGGGAATTGGGACATTGGAAACGTCGGGACCCTCGGGACTTTTATTTAAATAGTAAATGACAAGGCTAATAACGAAACAAACAACAATGAAGCCAAAAATTTCAAGAAGCATTTATTTTTTCATAAAAAATAAAAAAGCAAATTAAGCCAATTACAAAAATTGCTATCAGGTACCAGTACCAGGTAGAAGAAGCCGGCGCCTGTGGTGTAGGGGCAATCGAGCAATCATTTCCAGTGTAACCCGACGAGCACGTACAAGTGCCTTTTACACAGCTTCCGTTTCCAGAACAAGGCAAAGATCCGATGGACGGGCAAAGCGACGCTACTAAATTGTTCATTTTTTTGTATTTTGGATCAATCCATTTTTTTAAATCCACAGCATCGCCGGTCAATATAGCAACTAGTTTGCCTGAATTTATTTCATCCAATGTAAAGCCCTTTCCATTATTAGTGAATAAATAATTTGATATAACACCAAAATTACTATCCTCAGCACTAGCTGATGTTGCAAAAATACCAGAAGCCGGACTGCCGCTGTTTGGAGTCACAGTAAAGGTGCCTTTTGAGTTGATTGCGACACTAATGCATGATCCAGTGCAGCTTGCTGTATTGATGATGTTAAGAGACTTTAGAGTGCCATCAAAATAGCAGTCGTCGCCAGAAAACCCATCGGCACAAACACAAGCTCCATCATTATTGCACTTTTTTCGGGGTCCACAGGCTTTGGAATCCGAGCACTTGGAGCAGTCAGGCGACAGCCAAAATTGATCGCAAAGACAAACCCCAGATTGACAAGTCCCGTGGCCCGAACACACCTGTCCCTGGATTTTAGGACAAGAACGGCTACAGTCATCCCCAAAATACCCGTCAGCACACACGCATTTATTATCTACGCATTTGCCGTTTGGCGTATTGCATTTGTTTGGACAAGTCCCTGTCTGGCTACAGTCGTACCCGGAAAAGTCTAAATTACATTGGCATTGGCCATTAGTGTCACAAGTTCCATGATTAAAACAAATATTTCCCAAGGAATCGGCGGGACACTTTATTGTGCAATTGGGACCTCGGTAGCCGGCCGAGCAAATGCACGTTGCTGGTGTTTTTGTAAAGTCACAGGTCCCGCCCGGAGAAGCACATCCCGCCGGGCACTGCTGGGCACAGCTCTCGGGCGGTCCATAGCCAGTATCGCAGTCGCAAGTACACAGGCTATCTGTGCATTGCTTACTGCAGGTGCCGTGACCAGCACAGATGTTTCCAGCGGAATCCTTTGGACAAGCGTACTGACAAGCATTACCGGTATAACCACTGTTGCACGTGCAGGTCAATGAGTCTTTACAAGTGCCATTGTTTGAACAAATATTACCCTTGGAGTCGGTGGGACAACATTTTTCGCAATTTGCACCAGAACAATTGGGGATGCAAGTGCATGTTGGCGGAGCGTCATTCGGCGATGGTGTACAGGCCCCATTATTGTTGCAGGTTTTTAGGGTGCAATTGTACTGACAAACGTTTCCGTAATAGTCTGCATTACAGGCGCATTTACCAGCGCTACAAGTTCCATTGGCGCCACAATCAGTGTCTTTAAGGCACTTGAAGCAAACACCACTATGGCAAACTGCCGTCGGGTCAGTTGCTGTGCAGTCGCTATCAATCAAACAATTGTTTTGGGTTGAGCAATTTTCGCCGGTCCAAGCTACTGGACAATTACAGGTACCGGTGCCCGAACAGGTTCCGCCATTTAGGCAGTCGCTAGGCTGGGTACATTTATAAACAGTACAAAGGCCATCGGTATCTAATGAATAGTTTTGAGAGCAAATGGTGCACGAAGGAGAAGAGTAATTTTCCAGAAAGGGGCATATGCTTGTTTTTAAAAGTGGATCATAGTAGCCGTTGCCGTCTAATGGCGGAACGGAAACTGGTATAAATAATTTATCAAATGGATTTGTTATTGCTGGATTTTTACTCCATCCATCTAACATTGTATAAGGATCAATAGTATCAACATAGCTGCATCTATTACTGACACTATCTTTTAAATATAAATATAAATTACAATCAAGAGTGCAGCTTTCAGCTTTTTTCAAAAAGTCATCATTGTCTAAAAAAATACCGTCTGGATTTTTAACTAGGGTTGGACAATCCAAACCTAGACCATTTATTAAATTAAAGCAGTCCAACAGCCCGGTAACAACCCCATTTGAGCAACTACCACGGCTAATGCCAGCTTTTAAGTTTTTTCCAACCGTATTTTGACAGAGCTCATCTGCCGCGTACAAAAGCTCAGCTGCGTTAGTTGTTGAGTATCCTGGCGGCACTGCGGGACCGGAAAGCGTGGCAACAATGCTATTTAAGTCTTTTGTAGTGAATCCGCTTCCCGGGAGCCTTATTTTCCAGCCCTCGATGTTGCCTGTTGAGCAAACCCAAAAAATTCCTTTTGCGTTTTTGCCATTTTTATTCGGGTTGGAAAAAGTGAAAACGCCCTGCAGTCCTGGGATTAACTTTATTTGAGAAGTTCCGGGCGCTTTCACAATGTTTAAAGATTTTATTGTGCCGTCCCACACTGCCATTTTTAATTTTAATTATCTAAAATATAGAACTTGAATTTCATTAATTTTTGAAAAAGGCATTAATAAAAAATGGCAAACCTAAATGCACTGCAGTGCGCAATAAACTACTACCAGTCGATGAACCGAGATTGTGCGTCAAGTTCTGACTTTAAAAATTGTGTAAATAATATTGTTTCCAGTCAGAGCATGGGAAATTTAATAAATCAATGCATTAGTGGTGGCGGCGGCGGTGGCGGCGGTGGCGGAAGCGGCGGTGGCGGCTACGATAACGGTGGCAGCGGCGGCGGCGGCGGGGGCGGCGGTGGCGGCTACGATAACGGTGGCAGCGGCGGCGGCGGCGCCATCTATACTCCAACTGGTCAGCAAACAAGCACTGATCTTTCAATGTGCGGCATTGACCTCTCGAAGAGAGTGGGCGGTGACGCGCAAATGCTCCAGTGCCTGGCAAATGACAATCGGATGCCCATCGTCCAGGACAGCTGCAAGTACGCGGGTATGGCCTGTGCCCAGACTCAAAACAAGCAAAACTGCTTGGCCAACGACCAGCGGATGCCGGAAGTCAATGCTTATCTCGACGCGATGCTAAACGACTGTGCTCAGCAGCAACAGCCGGGGCCCGGACCAGAGCGCGGCTCTTTTTACGATTGCCAACGACCGCTTCAGCCCAAAGAAGACCTGTCGCTCGCTGGAACTCCCTGGGTCTACTGCGACTCAACTAATACCGGGACGTGCTTGCCACTTCAAAATTGTCCGCCCGGCGCAAGCTCCACTGGTCTTCCGAAATCTTATTACTTGTACGAGAGCGTCGACAATTGCAATGCGTCCTGCAGCAATATGGGCAACTGCGGTCCCGGTACGGAGTGTTTCCAGGACGCACCGGTCGATGATGGCGGATTGCCCTATGTGTAATTTCGGGCAACTAATGGTTTGCTGACTGGCGGTTCTTCCATAAAATTTTCAGTATAATTCTCTGGAGTAGTTTTGGCGCAGCAGCAACACAATTTCGACACTAAATTATAAATAGAGTCTGAGCAGCATATACATATAAAAGCTAGCATTGCAAAAAAAAATTTAAATAGTTTTATAATTTAATAAAAAAAAATGTCGATGAAAAAAAGTTTTGTTTGTTCGTCTGCAAACGAATGCACAGCAGTAATGGCCTACGGGTCGCAGAAAGAGTGCGAGACAATGTGCGACAAAAATGTATCTTACATGTGCTCCCCAAATCTTGGTTGTCATGTAATGAAAGTGGCGCCAAACGAAAAAGCCGGACTCTATCCCACCAGACAGTCCTGTGCCGAAGCCTGCACTGGCTCTAGCCCCGATCTTGGGTCATTTTCGTACGGCTGCAGTCCCTATCTGGGTTGTCATTTGGTTAAAGAAGCTCCTAGTGAGTCCAATGGCCTCTACTCGAACATGGAGGCCTGTGCTGCGAATTGTTCGGCTAGTCCAAGCCCGTTCTCGTACGGCTGCAGTCCTGACCTGGGCTGTCACTTGGTAAAAGATGTCCCCAATAAATCAAAGGGCCTTTACTCAAACATGCAAGCCTGTGATGCAAACTGTTCGGCTAAACCAAGCCCGCCGGGTCCTGAAGTGTTTGATTTGCATTGCACTGCGAAATTGCAGTAATTAAATTTTTATAATTTTTGGTTTGAAGCAATTTTTGCCAGAGTGTCAACGCGTTCATTGTGGACAACGCCGGCGTGAGCAGGAACCCACTTAAAGATAATTGACTGAAACTGGGGCAGGTCGAGAAGGTCACCTAATATTTTCCAAAGGTCATAGTTTTTAACGGGAGTTTTTGACGCTGTTTTCCAGCCGGTGTTTTTCCAATTGTGAATCCATTTTGTTGCGCCATCAATAACATAGCGACTGTCTGAATTAATGCACAAATTTTCCATTTGCGAATAACTTTTTAAATGCAAAAGAGCTTCAATGCACGCTGTTAATTCCATTCGGTTATTTGTAGATCCGATTGCTGATCCGCTTTTTTCAAAAATTTCAGAATGTCCTGGCAGCCCATCAATTAAAAAAGCCCATCCCCCTGGCCCTGGATTTCCCAAACAAGACCCATCAGTATATATATTAATCATTAATATTTATTGAATATTTATTAAATATTTATTTAATATATTACTATTTATTTTTAAACAATGCATCCTAGAGCACGAAAATGCGACAGCAGACTTGTAATATCCTGATCTTGGCCTAAATTTTCAGAACAGTCGTCAACATTCAGCAATTGTACAAATTCTAAATTTTTGCCTTTGAATATTAATTTTGCATCGGAAAACCTTGGGCGATGGCTAGGGTCTTGGCCTACGTGGGTCGCGCCGTACAGAACATTGTCGGACTTGTAAACCTTGATTCCGCCGCCGCCGCGAATTGTCGGAAAATTATCCAAAAAACTATTAGATAGCCAGAGGTATGTTGTAGCGCTCAGTGCGGTACTAGTGCGGTACATTGCCTCGAAAAATAATAAATAAAATTTATAATTAATTCATTTAATTTTTTATTTTAAATTATTTTAAAATTTAAAAACACAAAAAAAATGTACGGCGTAGCTTACGCTTATAATTTACCGTACACTGCAGATCAGATTGAAAACAGCAATGTTCCAATGAGCCCGATTGTTCAGCTACCCACACTCATACAGCCAACTAGCACGGACCAAAAAAATCCAACAATTGTTTTCACATCAGACCCACAAAAAATATTCTGTACACTAATTTTTAAAAGCACAACCCAACGTTCTCTTCTTAGATCAGACTACATTGCAACAGTCGAGCCAGGCGTTGGATTTTACAAGGACGCAAAGTCGTAATAATTCGTGTACCAATTAGGACCCTTAGTGCTATCGGCCAACGCAAAATCTTTTGGGACACAAATTGGTTTTTGGCCGTCACGCGAAACCATTTTAACGGTATTATCTGGACAATTGCAGTGCTTTGCAGACGGCGGTTCTCCAGTATCAATGTCCCAATTAAAAGTGCCGCCAGAACAGATGTCGGCATTAAAACCGCTGCACTGTACATTGTTTTGGGTAACTGAGGCGTACTCCGGAAAGCCACAGACACAGTCCCAACCCTGTTGACCAATATCTGACCAGCCCTTCCAGGTGGGAACGCCACCCTTTTTCAAATCGCAGCCATCGGGAGTTGAGGAAACCGGAGCACAGGCTTTGGTGCTCGGAATGATGCTGCCGTTTCCACTGCTCAGGGTCTGGCAGGACATTTCAATCTCGCCACCGCAAAGTTGATAACAGTCGTCGTCCGTATTGCACAGGGTCTGTGATGCGCTGCAATTCTTTTTAAAGTCACTGTCGCCGGTCGGTGTGATTGTAATGAAGTCGCTGGAGTTGGGCTTGATAAAAATTCCAGTAGTGGCCAGCGAGACCATTACTAGGATGACTACAAACGAAAAGTAAAAGAACACGGAAGACATTTATATATATATAAAAAAAATGAACGAACACATAATAAGGCTTTGTGTAATTATTCTGGCAGTTGTATGTGCTTTTGTGGCGAACGAATACCTAATGAAGCCAGTTGTGCTGGATAGCATGTGCCTGGTCAATACAAATGACTGTGTCTGGATTCAGTACTGGAGCTACAAAAACACCGCGCTCATCTCAATGCAGCCCACGGGTTACTGGATCTTCTTTGACGGTCAGACGGCGTTTACCTACGGTACCCAGCTTTCGCAGCAGTTTAGCTGCCAGGCTCTTGATGGCATCCAGTACGAGCCAGCCTACGAGGTCAACATATCGACTGGGTTGCCGACTGGATTCAAGTGTCTTTTAGCGCTGGCAACGGTGCAAAGCTTTTACAATAAAAAAAGCATACAACCGGAAAATATCTACGTGCGGGCCGACACCGGGAAATTTGATGTTCGCGCCGCTCTTAACAAATTACAGGACAATGGAGTATTAAATATGAGTCAAGTTTTGAATAAATAAAAAACCCTTTGTAATAAAAAATGTTATTGTTATTTAAAATTGTGCTGGTGTGTTTGTCAATTTTCTTTATTCTGTGGACACTCAGCTACCTTCGAAATAAATTCGCCTCAGTATACTCAGATTTTTGCCGCAATGACTTTGACTGTCCCCAGTCACAGTCTTGCCAGTACGATCGCGACTACGGCGGATCCATTTGCGTACCAGGACTTGAAAAAATGTGCGACATTAGTCCCCCGGAAAACTTGCTGGCCTGTGATCCGTCGGCCGTTAATTTTTGCGCAAATGCTTGTATTAACCAGCCCCCGTTCCTGTGTCGCAAAGTCACGGCAGGCCGAGTACAGGTAACCAACGGGGGACCGGACATTACCAACTGGAGCACTATGAAAAATCTTTCTGTGGGCTACGCGAATTCTACGGCGACCGGCACTGGCACCGGTATGAAAGTCGACGTCACCCAAGACATAAATTTTAGAAACGTAGCAACAATAGCAATTAAAGTCCCCGGAAATGGCTACAAGCTCAACGATCAGCTCGTCGTTATACCGCCGGAGGTTTTAAAAAATGCAACTACTGTGGCCTTTACTATTGTGGAACTGCCAAATCCTTTTAAGTGGACCCAGGGCTCGAGTGTTGTGGATGTTCCGGTTAGCGCTCCAGGGATGGGCTGGTGCTTGCCCGACGTGCAGCAAAAGGACTGCAACCAATTTACATCAACATCAGTGCTTACGCAAACGATCGGAGACGGTGGAAAAACAGTGTACTCTTGGGACTGCCACTGCAACAATGAGGATATGTTTACAAAGAATCCAAACGGCGACTGCTATCAGGAACTGGCCTGTGGCTACGACGGAACGCCCACCGGAGGAAAGCTAATGTCACTGACGGCCGCCGGAAAGGCTTGTATTCACGGGGACGCCGATTGCGACACGAGTAAAGGTGAGAAGTGTATAGACGGGTTCTGCTTTGAAGACTGGTTGCTCAATAAAAATACCAATCCAATGGACGGCGAATGTCTTTGCCCGGCCGGGAAAACATCGATTTCGCAGAACTCGGATCCGTCAAACTATGTGAAGGAATGTGTGACGGACTCGTGCGCCTCCCCAAAATGTGACCCCGGGAAATGCCACGCCAACGACTCCAAGGGCTGTACGTGCGACTCAGCTGAATTTATGAATTGTGACGCAAGCACTCGCAGCTACTTTTATAGCCCGGTTCCCGTCGACAACCCGGACTACTGGTACGTCAATCGGCTTCAGTGCGAAACATCTCCCAAGTGCATTGACAACCCCTGCAATTCACAGTACTGTTCACTTAGCTTTGGCGGAGGAACCCCGACGTGTAATGTCACGGACCCAATCAAAAATCCAACGATTGGAGTTATTTCTATAAACAATCCAATTGGAAAAACCTGCATCGACATGTGCAACGACCCCGCAAAGGGAATAACAAATGGCATAACATTTAACTGCGGAGACCGAGGGACTTGTGCTGTGATTGATAACAAGCAGGCATGTATTTGCAATGAAAATTACACAAACGCCAACGGGGATACATACTGCCAGACAAAATTGTCCGGATCGGAAGGTCCTTGTGTTTGCAATGTAGGACCTGGCGGAGATGGCTGTAAAACGGGTTACCATTGTTCTGGTCACTGTAATTTCGGGAGCAGTGGGGCTGTTTGTATTCCAAATTAAATAATTAATCAGGACCTGTCCTACATTTTTCCATATTGAAACCTCCCCAGTGACCGTCATTTGTATTATCTCCAAGGTTATCCTTCACGCTTTGATTAGGTGGTGAATTGTTATCGCTACAGTATAGTCCCCACGACAAATTGTCAGTTCCGTGAGTTTGACTCTCTATCTTCAAGGTTCCTTGGCAAGGACTGTTCGCATCTCTTGGACCTATCGTTGCGTTTTGATCCCAATCAATATTAAATGCTTTTTTAACAACACCTGATACGGCATCGTAGTTATTACTATCAATATGGCTAAAATCGACTGTGCCAGTAGCAAAGACTGAATTTCGTATCATACTAGTTCTAAAATTTCTTACGTCATTAGAAGACTGACAAAAAATGGCATCGGGATTATCATTTGGCTGAAACATGACCACGCTATCCTTGGGGTAGTACGGTTTCGTGCAATTATGTTCAATACCGCCAAGGGTTGTTGTTTGGGCCAAGCCAATTGCATCATCGATCGTCGGACCCACAGTGCCACAGCAGCCAATGAAGTCTGTAGTCGTAGGCGGAGTAGGCGTTGGGGCACCGCCGCACCAGTAGCTGTCCTGGCTCTTAGACGGGTCCGCGTAGAAACAAGTGTTTTTCGTGTAATGACATGGGCCACAAGCCTGTTGGCCGTCATTTGGGTTCCGGTAAGAGTAGTCGCCACAGGGCGAGTAGCATTCCTGGCCCAATAAATTAGTACTAACGCTGCAAAGAGGAAGCGCGCTACTAACCTTGGTCGGATCAGTTGTGCAGTCTCGTGATGTGCCAAATATAATACCCGCATTGTCTGCACAATTACACTTTTTAGTATCGAGATTATAATTACCCATATGATAAGTCCCGTCATCGTACTGCAAGTTACAAAACAAGCTAGGGGCAAAGCAAAGACCGCTGGCCGGAGTGTCTGGGTCCGCCGCCTTTTGATTGACGTCGGCGCACGAGCAAGACGGTTTTGTTACTTCCTGTTTGTCCTTGCACTCGCTCTGTAAACAGTTGGGTGCTGAGTAGGCATTTCCCTGCAGAGTCAAGCAAGGATCCAAATGACAATTGTACGGGTCATTGGGTAGTTTTAGGGTTGGAACAAAATAATCAACGCCCGAGGCATTTTGGGAGTCGCAGTCGCAGGCAAACATCGGGGAACCATCGGGTAGCACTGACAAGGGATTAATTTTTAGGATTTCGGCAGCATCGGCCCCTTGAGCGTAGGGATTCCACTCGGTGCCCTTTTTAATTTGAGTCCCGGGAATGTCTGCGGTGCTTTTGAGTGTACTGTTTGCCAGTGGCTGTGGACTTTGCGCGTTTGGCCGGAATCTTTCAATAAACTGGTTTTGACAGGCCACCTGAGTTCCACAGTCTGAGCCACTGTAAATTGAAGGGTAGAGACAGTCACACTCCCACTTCTGCTTATCGGCTCCGCTCGTCCAGAGCCACTGGCCCGTGTAGACATTGCACGTCCCAGTGTCCTGGGAAATCGAGGGGAGACAAAAGTCCCCGGCGGGAACAGGTAAATTGTTGAAGACGTAGCGCTGGCCTCCGTCCTCGACCCGGGTGCAGCTAAACTCGCTGGTGCATTTGCTGCAGCCGCCCATTGCGTCGCACTGGGTCAGGGTGTCGTAGCAGGAGTTGCCCGCAATTTTATTGTCGGGAAGGTCTTTCGGGGAAACCGTGGGGAACGGGGAAAAGTTAAAGTGGGTTTGTTCCGGGGCGAGGACGGTGTAGAGGACGAAGAGAACAAGCGCTACTGAGAAAACCAGGGAAAACGTCAGGTAATGCTTTCCGATGACTGTTGAAAGACGTTCCATGTTAATTATTTAATTTTTAATTATAATTAACTTATTTAATGATTTTAAGGTAAGTTGCCATTGCAATAAGAATAACTAAAATCACGAAAACAACAATTGCGATTTCAAAGATTATTTTGTTGTTTTGGTTAAGCTCTTGATTTGGCTTGTAGGCGTTGGGCATATTTGGGAGGTTGGACGCCGTTTGTGTAGTCAAAAAATTATTTGAGGCGACTCCCACCACTGTCACGGTTGCGAGGACGGTAAAAGCTACAAAAGTTTTTGAGAAAAGACCGGCATAGGTATCGCTGACGTTGATGGTCACAGCGTTAATTGAGAAGTAAATGGCCAGATTCAGAAAAAAAAGAAGGACGGCGAATGACGCCAAAATAATTGACCAGTGTCGACCGAGCCAGGACGTCAAAACCCGGTTCAGCGTAGAAAGGCGGTCGGTCGATAGTTTGTCGATGGTGATTGAGGTGTCATTGACCGGGGTTGTGACAATGTACCAGATTACTAGACTAAAAAAACCTACCAGGAAAGCTAAAATAAAAATTTTTTGCTTGTTCATTATCAATTTTATTTAATATTTATTTTAAAAATATCTCTTGTAATTTCCTTTGAAATTGCCAGAACGGCAAACAGCCGTTTTACTTCATTGTTCTTAAGCTCGGACTTGCGCAAAACAACGGTCTCCTGGTTGTCGACGAGCACCACTGCTCCGGGAAACCCTTTTTTTACTTCTTTGCCGAGGACGCCAACATACGGCTCCTTGCTTAGCTTGCTGTAAATGAGGTAGAGACTAACGCCACTTTTAAACATGTCCTTAACAATTAGTTTTGAGTACAAAACATTTTTCTGGTCGACATTTATCGAAACCTTCTCGGGCGACTTGTCCAATAAACCAAGAAGCTTATTGGCCCCGGGCAGCAACTTCGCAGCAAACGCCCCAGGGTCCTTGCACGAACCGTGGGAAAAAAATTCAAATATTGTTTTCCCCACAAAAAATTCCGCCACTTTTTCTCCTGTAGGTGTGTCGCAGCCGGAACCAGCGCCAGAACAGAAGCCGTCACTGGCACATGATTTTTGCGGGTCAGTACAGGGCTGCGTTGTCGAGCACTGTTTGTCTGCGTCATTGTATTTAAAATCAAAGTAGCTACAGTAGCTGCTGGTGATGCTACATTGTCCGGTTTTTGAGTTGTAGTGAAACGGGGGAACGTCGGTAATGCCCTTGTCAATTCCCTGAGTTTTGCAGCCTTGAGGCAGGTTTCCGTCCGAGTCGGGAACACAGCGCGTGATCGGGTTTTCGCAGTACTGTTTGAGCAAGTAGTTTCCAAAAATGCAGCGGCCCCCCGACTGGCACGTTCCGTTCTGGCACTTGGACGAGCCGGGACACTGGTCGTCGCTGCTGCAGGTGCACTGGCCGTCCTTACACACCGAGGGGAAATTGCAATTTGTACTGTCGGTGCACTGAACACCGTCACGCCACTCGACGTACGGCATCTCGGGATTTTTATCGGGATCGGCGGGCGCCGGTATTGTCTTGCAGCCCTGTTCGTTGCACGAGTAGGGAAGTTTACTGACGGTGTTGCAGAGGTTCTCGCTTGCGATGTGACAGGTTCCGGAGAATACATCGGTGCCTAATTTTGGGGCCCACTGGCAGTACTTGTTTGGGGTACTGGCAGTACTTGCATTGCCTGGATCGGGGGCGCAAGTGTCGTAAATTCCACTGCAGTCCTTTACGTCAGTACAGGGTTTTGATGTGTCAATGTCAAACGGCGTATCCCAGGTTTTGTTGGGCAAATCATTTTTAAATACAAGGCAACTGGGGTCGTTTGTGGGGTCGCAGACTTTTTTTTCCAAGTCTTGGCAGATTTGGTAGGATGCCTGGTCGCTGCCAAACTGAAAAGCTTTTAGCATGTCGACTAGATTAGTCATTTTATTTATTACAGGAAAACATATCGCACAAACAAAATGAGGAGCAGAAAAATAATCAAAAAAACCCAGTAAAAGTGAAGGTCAAGCCAGCTTGCGACGACAGAATTGTCATTTGCTAGGCTGGAAAAGCGGGACGAGAGCCTGAAGCTAATGCTGTTCAGCACATCGTTGGTCGCTAGTCTGCCGCCAGTTGGCCACTGGACTAGATTACCGTACGAGTCGGTCTTGATTGTCGACAAATATTTGATCGAGTGTGTTAGCGAGATTTTGTTGTAGGCAGCCTGCTGGTCATTTGATATGTAATTCGCAAAGTACATATTGAACGGTATTACTACTGGCCAGGTGGTGGCCGACTGCTTGTCATTCATTTCGCTCTCCAAAATAGCCTTTTGGAAATTTTTGTTGTACGCATCTGTGATTTTTTCCATAACGCTTCCATCCAGGTAATTATTCATGCCACAGGGATCCCAAAGGTCAAACATCATGCCCATCAACTGAAAGCCCAGCATCGGCAAAAAAAGAATGCTCGATAAGCCTTCTAAAATTTCAAAGGTCGTGGCCAGTAACTTTGTCATACTTGCAAGAGCGTAACGGCCTGCACTCACCACTCCCCATTTGACAAAGCCTTCGCTCAACATGCCGTCTAGAAGTGCAGAGGCGTTAATGACCGCGGCCGATATGCCTTTTTCGTACATTTCTTCCATTGCGTCGGCAATGCCTTCCCGGAATCCGCTCTTTAGAAAGTTAACGCAAGCCGCATAGATTGCTTGGGCAGCTACTTTTCCGCCCATCATTGCGGCAATCATCGCAAGTCCCTCGGGGCTCATTAGCATCTCAATCATATTTAGCAGGGTTTCCCCAAAATCTTTTGGGATATTTTGGTCTCCTCCTGAGCCCTCGGCGGCTTTGGCAAAAGCGCTACGGGTTCTTTGGGAATTCCCGGGAAGAAAAAACCCTTGTGTTGGCAGAATTTTTGTTGCGCCATTGACGTGGGTTTGGCACTGCTTGTCATACAGTTTTTGGATCTCAATGGGCATCTCGCTACGGTATTTTGTGGGATTTTTACAATAATCGGTAAGCATCTCAAATTTATTAAATTTAAATATTAATTTTTTAATTAAAAAAATATGGATGGCTACGACCTATCTGAATTCTTCGCCGACGACAATGTTTCTTTTGTGCACAATTTCGCCGCACACACCCAAACCATTCCCAGTCTTCAGGATTCTTTTTATAACCTTGTCGATTTGTCGACTAGGCTAAATCCAGATGCAAAAAAAATACTAAAAACAGTAACTGTGTCTCGCGACCCGCTGGTCTATAAAATGGTTTTTTCCATTCCTGTGCGGTCAATCGCCACAAAAAGCACCATCACCCTTTCGGAGCACGACTTGCGCGACCGCTGGAATGGCTCAGTCGCGTCGGCCGTCGTCAAAGAGCCCGATCCCCGCTCAGTGCTCATCGACTTTTTTGGCAACATCGGCGCTTTCAATACCCCTCAGTTCCTCGCCACTGTGTCCGGCCTTGTCGCAGCATTCAATTCAAAGCAAGCCGTTAAAATGGTTCGCAATATGGCATCGCTCTCCGACGTTACTGGCAACGGAAAATTAGCCCAGCCAAAATCGCCAGAAGAAATGCGGGCTTTTATAACGTCTCGTGGTTGGAACATCGAAGGACCCCAGGATCGTTCCCAGTCCTGGATAGCCTTTGTCCCAAATGGCGTCAATAATGATTTTAACAGTGACCAAAGAATCTTCGAAAAAGTAAGCAACCATTTGGCTGCGATGAATGGTTGTTGGCTTGTCAATATAGCATCGGGTAAAAAATGCAAGGTAAAGGCGGTCACTTGCAATAAGGCCAGTCTCATTCATTTTGGAAGTAGTCCTTTTGATGACTGCGAAAGCTGCGCGGACTTTTTGGGAATTGCTGATCCGGTAGCACAGGCTAGTGGTGCCGGAAATAACTGGGGATCTCAAAATTGCCCGAGCATGTCGTTGAACCATTCAAATAGCATTAACATTTCAAGCCTTCGCCTCAACGCCCCGCTCAAAGGAAATTACAACAATGCCAGCGCAAAAAAAGTAACTTTTTTTCCTAATTTGTATCCCGGCGTCAGCGTTGGTGACCCGGACCCAGCCAAAAGTCCTTGTACGCTAAACAATAATAAAAGCACTGATTCGTGTGCTGGGCCTGATGGATCTGCCTGTGACTCGCTGCTCTTTAATGTAGAGCCAGGAACCACGCTTAAGTGTGTTAACGGGGATTTTTGGTTGGCAATGGCCGATGTTTTCCCGACGAGTTTTAAGCCGCCTGCTCAACACAGTTGGGTTGCCTTTTTTTTTATTTTTTTAGCTTTTGCGGTGGTTATTTTTTTTGTGGGTTTAATAATAAAGTATAATTTAAATTAGCATGGCAGAATTTGAAGGATTTGAAGAATTATTTGGGGAAGAAAGTGAAGGCGGAAGTTTTTTTGAAAATGCCAAAAACAATCCAGATTTTGCTGATGTAGCAAAAAAATTTGAAAATATTAAAATAAAGTATACAAATTTAAGTGAATTAACAATATCTCGAGATTCGGAAGGAGTATTGAAAATAAAAATTGGGGAAAATGACCCAATAAGTGCAGAGGATTTTTCAAAACAGTATAATGGAGACGTTAAAAATTTAGACCAACCGGATTTAAAAACTTTTTACAAAAATATGGGCGTTTTAGATGGAGATAATGAACTACAAATAGAAAAATTAGACAATGCAGCCAAACAAAAATTCAATGACAAGCCAATAGTAAAACAGGTGCGACAGCTACTGAATAATCCATACAAAGATCTTCCAGAGCCTAAAAATAGCGAAGAATTTAAAGCAAAGGTTGAAAGCACCTGGAAAGATACAATTTACGAAGGAGCCAAATATGTTGGGGGCGTTGCGGTTTCCTGGCTTCCTTATATAATTACTTATATAGCGCTAGAACAGCTTTACAATGACATAAAAGATCACCAAAATGCGATGAATGGTTGTTGGCTCGTCAACACGGCTAGTGGAAACAAGTGTAAAATCGGGCTCCTTAGCGATTCATCTACTATGAAACAAGACTCAACAAACCCCTTTGCCATTTGTGACATTTGCACCGACTATCTTGGGGAAGCTACTACGGTAAACACTTCGGGATTTGGCCCTAATTTTGGAAACCCCAATTGCACAGCTCTTTCATTTAACCCGGGCCTTTCAAGTAATTTACAAACTATTTTAGGCAGTCCACCAAAAGGAATTTCCCCTTATTCAGCTCAATCTGGCTATCCTGGCATAAGTGACGGAAGTGGAACTTGTCCATTTAAATTTAATGGCAGTTCGACAACATGCGTTACTCAATTTAGCGGTGGTGATGGTAGTGCCTGTGACGGCAATGGCTGCGATAATTCAAATAACCAATACAATTTGCCGGCTAATTGCATTTTAAAGTGTGTGAATGTTGGTTTCTGGGGGGCATTTAACGATATGTTTCCTATTCCCGTCCCGAGTCCAAGTACCCTTCTTGACACAGTATTAAAGTGGTGCTTGTACGCACTAGGAATTGTAATAGTCATCTTTATAGTTTATTTATTAGGAAAACGGTTATTAAATCAAGCATTTTCCGGCGAGGCCGAAAGTTCTGGCGGCGGCAAAAGCGGCGAATGAAAAAATTTTTTCTGAGCCGTCATAAGCAGCGCCCGTATTTTATTGAATTTGGTGCGCAGCTCGTCCAGCTCAAACCGCAACTTTTCAATCTGATGGTCCTTGTAGTCGTCCAAGCACTGGTCAAATTCCGCCGATATAGTTGCAACGCCGATATAGTCCAAGTCCAAGCAAATCAACTCCGCGGGAAACTGAAGGGCGTCGCCGATTTGCTGACGGATCGCTGCTTGATCTCCCAGGCTCTCTGGCCGAAGTGGAACGTCAAAAGTCCTGCGTCTTGTTTCAGTGAGCTGCACCTCAATCATCGCGCAAAATGATTTATTAGTAGTGACAGGTGCAAATTTCCGCTGGAAACTAACACATCGGCTAATGAACCGAGTGTTTTTTTTTTCTGCATGCCAAAGTACAAGAAAAAGCACAGCATAAATTCTACCACTGGATCGGACTGCTGAAAAAAAGCAGCAAAAAAATTTTGAAGCATAATGAGGCGTTTTGTTTGTAACCAAAAACAATTGGGCGTTTCAAAAGAATGGTAAAACAAAAGAAAACAAGCGGCAATATAGGCTTCGGTGCTGTGGATGTAGGCTGCGTGCATAATATTTGATAATAAAAGCAAAAACATTAATTTTTTAATAGTTGTTGTCAAAATTAGTAAGTCGTGAAAATTTAGCGTTAATCAGTTGCTCGATGATTTCAATGTCACAGCAAAATTTAGTATCGCCCGAGTAGGTGCACTTCACGCTCTGGATCCCAAGCAGGGCTCCGCGAATGTCTGCCAATAGATTTCTGAGCATCTGTTTATTAGCCTCGCAGGAATCCATGTTGGCTTCGAGGTATTCGGCCATATCGAAGGCGCTGCTCACCGTGTCCCGGATAAAGTGCAGGGAATTAGTACGATTGTCGCGGTTTATAAAGGTGCGGTACAGTGAGGTAAAAATACTTGGGCGCATAAGAGTCAAGTTTCCGACGTCGATGCGCTCGCCCTTTTTGATGCGGCCGATAAATTTTAAGCGGCTCATAGTTTCAAAATCTTTTGTTTCGTTCATTTTTTGTCTTTTTTAAGATTTTCCGAAAGCTTTTTTGCTTCTTCTTTCAGCGGTTTTTTGTTCTCGGCCACTGCCGTGACACTTTCAAAAAGAAAATAAAGTGCCCCAAAAGTCGCGGTTTTAGTGGCAAATTTTGCGAAAATGTTTCCGGCCCCGCCGGAAAACAAGTCGGTGAAGTAGTACCCAATTGAGACAAATGCGTAGTAAACGATTCGTTGCAACAGGTCTTTGCCTCCGACGCCGCAGTTTCTCCCGGTGACAATGCCCATCGTTATTGCCATGAGCGCAAACAAGAGCAAAATTGCGACAAGCACGGTAATTAGGAAGCCTTTGATGCTGTCGCATTTTTTAGAGCCAAACCAAATCATAAAACATAGCAGGGCTTCCAGTGCCAGCCGAATCGGGTTCAATTCCTGGGGAATTAAATCTTGGGGAATTAATTCCTGGGTGTCTACTTTATATCTACCTCCAATTCTTACTGGTCCACTAAGTATATTTCTAGGTCTAAAATTATATGATGATACTACTCCTACAGCTGTTTTTATTACTTCACCATACCCTGCTGGTACTACTGTATCAACAACCTTTTCTACTACTGTTTCAACAACCGTTGTTGCCGCAGTTTGAGCCGCTGTAGTGGCAAGCAGGGGAACAAACCCTACAGGGGCAAGTAAAGGAGCTAAAAAAGTTGCAGCAGCTATACCAACAGCCGTCAAAACAGTTGTACCAGGATTATTAAAAACCCATTCAGGATACGTATCTTCTTCAATTTTATAATCATTATTTTTTACTATATTTATTAAAAAATCTAAGGAGTTATCTATTTTTTCTGGTTTAATTTTTTCTAATAAACTTTGTCTTGTTTTATAATTAAAATTATGTGAGGATAAATAATTATTTAAATTGTTGCTAACAAATAAAATATCTTCTGGTTTATTTTTGTCTAAGTAGTATAATTCAAATGGATTTAATTCTAAGTCTTCATTAAAATTTAAACCTGGGGTTTTTTCATAATTAAAATTACTTAATAAATTTTCAATATTTATTGAAAAATCATAAATTTCAATAAACTTTAAATATTTTAATTTATCTTCTTTAGTTGCATTAGTCAAAAAATTATTTATTTTTGCTAATTCATTTAATTCTGTTTTACTAAATCGAGTTTTATCTAAAAAATTTTTTGGTAAATAATTTAGTTTTAACAAGTCATTGTAAAGTTTTAGAGCTTCTGCTGCTTTTCTTTGTTCTTCTTCATCCTGAGATGCTTTTATTTTTTTTGCTGTTAATTTTTCTGTTTCTTTTGCTTTTTTTGCTGCTGTTCTTTCTGCTTCTTTTGCTGCTGTTTCTTCGTTTGCTTGTTTTAATTCTTCTGCTTTTTTTGCTGCTTCGTTTGTTTGTCTTAATTCTTCTGCTTTTTCTGCATCTGCCGCTTCTTTTTCTTGTCTTGCTTGTTCTTTTGCTTTATCTTTATTTCTGTCTGCTTCATTTGCTTCTTTCTTTTCTGCGTTTTCTGCTTCTTCTTTGTCTTTGTCTGCTTGTATTATTTTTTGACTTGATACTTCTGCCTGCCTTGCTGCTTCGGCTTCTTTTACTTCATTTTCTTTAATTTTTACTAAATTATCTTTATATTTTTGAAACTCTTTATTCGCTAAATTATTCATAATTTCATCGGGTTTATTATTTAAAAATATTTGTGCTTCTTTTATAGCCTCGTTTATCTGCTTTTGATTTTTTATTTTTATTTTTATTTCTTTTGCTTTTTCTGCTGCTGTTTTGTCAGCTGCTTGTTTATTTTTTTGAACTTTTTGTAAATTTAAGTTTTCTTCTATTATTTTGTCTGGCCTTGAATAGATTAAAGAAACCTGAGTATTTTCTTTATTTGCTGCTTTTAATAATTTATCATCCTCTTCTAGCTTTTCTTCTTCCTCTTTAGTTAAATCACTTATTTTAAAATCGGGTATTTTTTTAATAATTGTGGGCGTAATAGCAGGCACATCAACAGGCGCAGCAGGCGCATCAGTCACGACATCAACAGGAGTATCAACAGACGTATCAACAGGCGTATTAACAGACACAGGCGCAGCAGGCGTAACAACAGGCACAGGCGCATCAACAGGCGTAGCAGGCGTAGCAACAAGCACAGGCCCAGCAACAACCGGCACAGGCGCAGCAACAGGCGCAGGCGCAGCAACAGGCGCAGGCGCAGGCGCAGGCGTAGCAGCGTCAGGACCTGGCACTGTTTCGATGGGTTTTGGTGGGGGGTTATCTATTTTTACCGGTAAAGCAATCTCAATGCCGGAAGTTTGGTCTTGTCCCGTACATTCCACTATTTTAAAAAGGTCATCGCCCGTTTGTTTCCAGTGATCGTAGGTAAATGTCGTACCTTTTAGGTAAGCCACCATTGAACTAAACCATTCCAAAACAGCAGCAGAATTTGTCCGAGCCAAATAAAATAAGCCAGCTGCTCCGAAAGCTCCCAGGGCAATTTGTTGCCATACGCTATCCGGGATAAACACTTTAACTTGATCAAAAATAAGGTCCGTAAAACTTTTTCCCGAATCTATTTTGCTGTATATTTTGACTAAGAGAGTGCAAACCAATGTGGTAATTGTAGTCAGCGATAATCTTTTTCCCTTCAATTCTGGAAAGTAATTTTCTAAAAATATAAAAAAGATGTAGATAATAGGCCAGAACATATATATCGAATTCTCTACATAGCTTATAGTCGTGTCATCGACTCCGGCATTTCGAAGACTTGCTTTTTCCGCATCTGAAAACTGTTGCTTTTGCTCAGTCTCTTCTTCTTTCCCTTCTGCTAATTGTAACGGCGCTTTGGGCGCATTGATTACAATGTTTTGTTTTTTCTGCATCATGTAGCGGAGAATTGGGTCTCGTCTATTTGCAAACAGTATTTGCTCCGTCTCAAATTTTTTAATAAATTTTCGTTGCATTTCGCCTAGAGCCCCATTTGTTCCTAAATAAAACCGCAATACCACATCCTTAATTCTTTTGGTAAAAAATTCTTTAAGCTGTACCCCGTCGCGTATCCCACTAAGCAAAGATAAGGCTTTCCACTCGTCACTGTTTGGAGCTAGCGTCTCTAGTACAATACTTTTATATTCCAATTTTTTAATTTGTTGTGAATTTGCTTCAAAATTTTGTGGTACCCTACCGCAACCCAACCCAATTTTCACTACGCTTTTATCTAAAAATACTATGTTTATATTTACCCGGTTATAAATAATAAATTTAATGACAGCTACTGCTTTGGATGCGGCAATTTCGCTAGTTTCTTTTGATATAGAAAATATTTTTTTGCCTATAATTTCCCGTGCGCTTTGCAATGAATTAATATGCCCTAAATTTTTTTTGTCGTATTTCATTCGCAGACACAGGTACTCCAAATGAGGCTCGGATTTGTGGACAATCATTCCGTACATTACAAAAACAGCCTTGTTGTCGTCAATGTAGACAAATTTGTCAGGCACAATGAAATTTTTTTTTTTGCCTCCAGCCTGAATCAAAAAATTTTTGTCTTCATTTAGTTTTGCAATACTGCAAATCTCTCTAAAGTAAAACCCAAAGGAGTTAATTGAGTTTCCTAGAGACTCAAGCCTAAAATACTTAACAATGAGCGCCACTATTTTTTCTTCGTCGGCAGGCGACCTTTCACCTTTTTTTAAAAACTCTGCCGTTCTTGCTATAAAGCCACGAGAGCTAGCGGCCTCTAATGGCATCGCATCGCCTAAAAATAAAATAATTTTAAAAAGTATTTCTTGCAGATTTTTTTCATTCTCTAATGATTGACGCATCTGTTTAAAATTTCCATCTATCAACTGCAAAAAGGGTTCCTGCGCTAAAACTCTAATTTTTGGCACGTAAACCACAGTAGCGTTAACAATGTACTCTGGACTGTGTAAAAATTTTTTTGGGCACTTGTAAAACCGGCGCCAAAGCGATTCGGATGCAGGCATAAACAAGCTTTTTTCGGCGTCATTATGCTGCATCCGGTAAGCATAATCTAAAATATGTTTAATTTTAAAGCGGCGCTTGTCTATGTTTGGTTCTATTGATTGAAGCATAATATCAAGCTCCAAAAAATGTTGCTTCTTACAAAATTCCATTTTTTCTCTTTTATTTTATTTTATTAATTCGACAGCCGCCGCGCAAAACTCTTCTGCAAAGTCACATTTACTTTTCCAGTTATTGTAACACTGCCTGCGCTTGTCTGTAGCGTTATAGCAGCTGGCCCTTTTATAAGTCCATTTGGCGATATCATTGTCAGTGCAGTCGGCACCGTTTTGCTTATTCTTGCTTTTCTTCCCTGTATAAATACAGCGGTTACGGTTTGAAGATTTATTCCATTGATGTGCAAAGGAACATTAGTCCTACCAATAAAAATTTCTTTAGGAATAATACTGTTAAAAATGGGCATAGTTAGAATCGGCGCCAACGGCTTTGGCGCCGCTGGTGGCTTTTGGTCTTGGTTTATTGCTGTTTCGGGATACAGTTCCTTTAAAAGATTTTTTCCGTTGATTACTCCCAGTCCTGTAACCGGATCCCAGCCCCGACTGGCCGAGTAGGCGCCATTCGAGCCCAATGTAATGTCGCGGTAAACATTCATGCCAAGAAAAGTATACATCTGGCTATTTATTGAGCCAATTTTAGGCGCCGATGCAGGAGCTCTGTTTTCATTTACCAGGGCAAAGAGAGCGGTCATAAGAGGCGCCACAGCGCTTGTTCCGCCAACCACAATGGGCCCGGTTGAAACAGTGTAAATTTTATAACCAGTTTTAGGATCAGCATTGCCGGAAAAATCAGGAACGCCACGCATCTTTCCACTAACTATGCTTGTTTGCCAAGCGGGCACAGCATATCGCTTGCTTACTCCACCACCAGACCCGGTCCAAGAAACTTCTTTAATGATAGTTGTACCAGCGGCATTGACAGTCATCGTAGTACCGCCGCAAGCGTAGGCAGTTGGAACGGATGCAGGGAAACCGACGTGGAGCCCGGATCCAGTGTCGCCGGCGCTTCCATTGTCCCCGGAGCTTATAAAGATGGGTACGGCTAGATTGGCAATAAGGCTTGCATAGGAATTGATATAGGTCAAGGGAACTTTTGCCTCGTCCAATCCCCAGGAAATCGAAACCAAGTCATTGGCCCTGCCAGCCGCATTGATACAGTTGTATAAGCCCTGCATTGAATTTGGTGCAAAATAAATTGTAATTGACGCTTTTGGGCAAATGGCCGCGATTATTTGGACATCAAGGGCAACTTCAATGCTTGCGCTGTCCGAATAGGAATTCTGAGAAGCGCCATCTACCAATACAGTTGCAACAGTTGGTGCAGTGCCGAGAGCGTTCTTGGAAAAGTAATCATTAAGCTCGACCTGGCTAAAAAAGCCGCCGAGCTGGACAATGCCTATTTTTTGGCCAGCTCCGGAGCCATCAGGAAAATTATAGAGGCTTGCGACCTGCCGTCCTGTGTACCCGGCAGTCACGGGTACTTCAGAACCCCCAGGAGCCATTGGCTTAATTCCAGCGGACTTTAATTTTCTTTGTGATTCAAATCCCAAAATTCCCACAATGTCACCGTTGTCTACAAATTCGTCCGGCACGCTGGGTGGCCAAGCAGCGGCGCCATTAACAAAACACGTCCAAAAGACACTGGAAATATCCTGGACACATCCTTGCACAATTACGTCGACTGGGCCATCGACGGTAACGCTGATTTGAAGCATTCCTACAGAATCCGAGTAATGGGCAAAAACTTTTGCCTGGGCTTCTGGGCTTGCCGTAACTAGAGTTATGCAAATTTTTTTTAAAAATTCGCAACCTTCCTCGGACTCTAAAGAAACATTTTTATTTTTTTTTGGGCTAACCCAAAGATGACTTAGGTGTTTCATTTTTTATTAATTTTTTTATAAATAGTTGTAAAGTCTAGTTTTTGCAAAAACTTTATCAAATTTCGTGACAAAAGAGTCCACAGTGCCGGGAAGCGACCGATTGTCCAAAAGCCCAAGTCGCTGCTGTGCTTTCTTGGTGCAACTGACACTGCGAATAATTTTTGCAAGTTTAATGCAAAAATCATCGCTGGTTCTTATTTTTTGGAGAAGCCAGTGATTGGAAATATCCCTACACAAAACTCTTATTACAAAGAAAAAAGCGTCGATATTTCTGAGCTCTTCAATCTCGTCTGGTCTTATTTTTTCAGCAAACCCAAAGTCAATTAGACGGTAGGCCGTAGGCTGCCGTGAGCCATGAGTCATTATGTTTTGCGAATGGGCATCGCGGTGAATGTACCCGCCTTCGACAAATTTATGGAACAAGTCCACAACCTTTGAAATTTCCAGCAATAGACCATCAGCATTATCGTTGGCCACGAGATCGTCCACGACTTTTTTGAACGTTTTATCAAGTTTTTGCATGACAATGGTAAAAACGCCTTGGTCTTTCCGGAGGCACGATGGGTGACAAAACTCGCCCGTTTCAATTTCTGCGACCACGTCAGGCATTTTTTCGCAAACTTCTTCTTGGAAATTAAATTCATTCTGGGCTTCCTGGAGGTTGAACATGTCCTTGATAAAAATAAGTTTGATGACAAACTGTTTTCCCCGGTCTTCTTTGGCAGTTGACACGGCTTTAAATGTAATGCCGTAACTGCCTTTGGCAATAACGTCATTGAAATCGTTTAGGTAGTAATCGTAGCCCGACTGGAGGCAATCGTTTGGGCAGTCTGTTTCGGAGGTTGACTCTAAAAATAAAGCAAGCTCAAAAAACTCTTTTTCGTCGATTTTTGTGTCCCAAAATTCTTGAATTTCTTGATTCATTTTTTTATTCTTTTAAAATATATATTTTTTATAACTTAAAAAAAAAATGTCACAATTGGGCGATTTACAAGCAAACATTGGCAGTTTTTCAGCAGGTGTTGGCTTTTGGTTTTCCGTGGTAATGGCAGTTGTATTTACAATTGTAGGCATTGTAATGATAATTTACGGGCTGCAGATGCACAAGGACACTTGTCTGGTTAGCAGCGAGTGTGTTGACAAATCCAAAAACGATAAAGATTCTTGTGGCAGCGACGGAAAATGCCAAATCGCTGAGTCTCGTTCTACCGGGGTTGCTGTAGCTGGTCTTGTATTGATTATAATAATGGCCGTCGTTGTCCTAATAAATTGGATCTGGCGTAAATTTGTAAACACCAATAGGACAACCCAGCAAATAGGAGGCGCAGTCGCCGAAGTAGGTTTACTGCGACAACTTTTTGGCGGCTCTTAGTAACCCATACATGTTAAAACTAAATTAAATAATTTACAAATTAAATTTCCTGTAATGAGCAAAAGCGGCAAAAAAAGCAGCAACATAAGGGCAACAGGAAAGCGGAGCTTCTTGATAAGTAATAAAACAATGAAAAAAGCAACAATCCAAAAAAATAAAATATAATGTCTAATTCTATAAAACCCCCGGCATCTTTTGGTGTATTTTACCAAGTTTTTTGCATTGCTAAATGTTTTACTAGTTATTCCTGGAATCTCTGGGATAATTCTACTATTTGTGTAAAATTTATAAGTGTTTGGAAGTTCAATTGCCTTGGAAAAGCCGCTGATCTTTTGATTTTCTATGCAGTACTTATAAGCAATGTAAATCATAAAATAATTAGAGGTATCTTTTAAAGAAATTGAAATTGGGCTTTTTGAAAAATCTGGGGAATATTTTGCAATCTCGAACATCGCCGAGTACCAAAGCTTGATGCTTTTGTTCTGCGGCTTCTGCGTGTAGAGAAAATGGCTTTCTGGGCAACAAACATTAAAATAAAACCCGTAGTAATTGTCGACGTGCTCGGATCCTTCGGACCCAACGATTTTTTCAAGCCATTGGAGGCCAGTAAAGAAATTGTAGGTGGCATCGGCCCAAAGGCCGCCATATTTGATCAGTAAATAGAGTCTAATAAAATCCGACTGAAAAGTAGGGGTTAGCTCATTGTAGTTCAGGGGCATTTCTTCTTTAGAGACCCAGTCAAAGACTGTATCTTTGGTCAAGAGTCGTATAGTCCAGTCGGGACAGTGCTCTTTCCATGATGCTTGGCAAATTTCCACAAGGGAATCATCGGACGCATTGCCACTGCTTTCCCAGTAACTCCAGATTTTTTTATTTATTTTATTAAAAATGTATTTTCCCCAAGCCATACCATGACCTTTTCTGTATTCTTTATGAGCTATTTCAACTATTTTTTTATTTTGTAAATGTTCATTCCATGTTTTTGTAGGACCCAATGTCCATTCTTCTTCCCAATTTTTTGTAAATATAGTATCGTCTAGGATAACAATAGTACCTTCATGAGCAAGATTAAAACAATTTCTTAAATCTGCATCCGCAACGTCGTAATCGTGACCTCCATCAATAAATATAATATCAAATTTAAAAAAAGGATTATTTTTATTAAAATCAGGCACAGTTGATAAGCTGTTTCCAAGGATAAGTTTATGTCTATTAGGAAAATTAGTATCAATAAACTCTTTTCCGGCATATAAGTACTCATGAATTCCAATGTCAAATGATGTTAAGTAAATATTGTGATTATTACTTAAAAAAATTTCAGCAGAATGTCCGGCATTAAATCCTATTTCCATTACATTTAAGATTTTGGTTTGAATTAGCGCTGAATTTTCAGTTAATTTAATTAAGTCTTTTACTTGGGTTTCTTCCTGTTGAGAGTAACCTTCAAAATTATTAAAACCCTTTTTTTTTAAAAATTCTGATAACATTTATTATTATAAATATAAATTTTTTTACTTCATTTCAATCATACAATTTAAAATACTCATTAGTGCTTGCATTTACATCCCCATGTTTCGCCTTTATTTTATTTTTACTTAAATTTTTTAAGACACTGTCTTCAATTTCATTAGTGTCATATGCTTTGAATATTTCAATGTCACGGGGTTTATGAGAATAATATGCGTCTCCTCTTGTCATTTTTACTTTTTTATACCAATCTAGTGATTGATTTTGATAATGGTTTAAATGAATTTTTGCTTTTTTTAAGCTTTCCTCAGTATCTTCTTCTGGGTATTTTTTTTCTATTAATTTTGTAAAATCATCAAATTTGTGAATATGAATATCAAATTTTTTAAGGAAACATGTTTTAAAAATTTGTTTAAAATAATTAATTTCATAATTTAAATTTTGATGTTTATTTCTTTTTGTAAATCCCGAGATTATGCTTTCCGGTTGTGTAATATGACCATTAGAACCAAATATTTTCCATTTTACACTGAAAATATCAGTTTCTGGGTCATCGCGAATTACTTCTGCTAAGTTTTTTCTTTTATCAGGTGAATAAACAAATTCATCCAAATCAATTACCATAACATAATATGATTTTTGCTTAACTTTTTCCAAAAAATATTTATTGTAAAGCTCCACTTGCTTATGTTTTGTGTCGTCATTGACAACGGTAACTGGAATTCCTTCAATTTCCGGTTCCCAGTTATCAGTACTTCCATTATTTATCAAATAAAAATGCTCAACTCCCTGGTTAACGTGGTGATTTAGCCACTCTCGCATTGCAACGGCTTCATTTTTAAAAATGGCAACAATAACCAGAAAATAAATTGGCCGGCAAAGTAGAATACGCCAAGTTCTTTCAATGTAATGATCAATTTCTTCGCATTGGTAATTTTGTTGATTTTTTAAATTTTCATAAACTTTTTTTTCAGTATTTTTAATTTGTTTTTTCGTTGCCCCAAATGTACCTCCGTACTGAATATTACAAAAATTTTGCATATACATTAATTTATTTAAAAAAGGCTGGTCTTTAATCCATTCTCCAAAATTAGTATATCCAGAATCTACCCATTTGCAACAATTTAAAGTATTTAGAAAATTATTTTGAAATTTCCAATTATATAATTTAAAATTTATCAAGTCTAAAAAATATTTATTATTTGAAAAAATACAAGCCGAGCATCTTTGGATATCTTTTTTTTTCGGTAGTCTATTTCCCTTTCCAAAATGAACATAGTCCGGAAGACTGTCGTACCTATCAATAATAAATGTTAAAAATGCATAGTCACACGACCCAATATTTGGCAAATTAATTAATTTAATTTTTTTAATATTTTCTAAAAAAGGAAAGGATTTTCCGCATTTATTATAAACAGTTACTAAATCATAATCATTAATTACATCTAAAATCCATTGAACGTTTTCGTTACAAATGGCCAATACAAGTTCTTTTTTTTTTTGTATTTTTTCAGGCACTAATAAATTTTTTGTTTTTTGTTTTTTTATGTATTTTTTTGATAAAAAACTTTTTTTACTCTTGTTATTATTATCTTTATAGTATTTTTTACTTAATAAATAAAAAAGAAAAAACACCAAAGAAGCAAAACAAACAATTAAAATAAAAACTTTCCACATTTTATTAAAAATTTTTATATTTAAATAATTTTTATTTCGTTTTTTTTTGGAAAAGGTAAATAAAATATAAATTTAATAAAATTTAAAAGCAGGATATCTAAAATTATAATAAATTTATTAAATGTTTAACAATTATTTTAAAAGAGCTGAAATAATTGCGCGGGATGAAATGTCTTGAAAAACAGGCAGTCGGCGCGAGTTTGAAACAGGCAGACAAGAAAGAGGCGCCACTAATTCAAACGGGTGATTTCTTGGATTGGCGATGTGCACAAAGTTACACTCGGAGCCGTAGTAGCATATAGTGTGCTTAGAAAAATTTTTGCAAATGCTTGTCTTGTATCGATCCGGCAAAATCTTTGAGCGAATTTCTTGTTGGCCGTGGGCAAATTGGCAGCGGGAACCGTAGCGGCAACGGCCACTTTGCAAAAAAGAGCGGCAGTTCTGCGTCTTATACATAGCGGTTTGTGCTGTATTGTGTATGAATTGTGCTTTTTCCACTAAGATTTTATAGGAAATTTTTAACAAATTTCCAACAATAAAAAAACAAAATAATGACTAATTATGAAGACAAAGTTTTTTTAACCAAGATTTTGAGCAACAATGTAAATGAGTCCGAAGGAATTTTGAGTGGCATATGTCAAGTTACTTTTCTGGCCTACGAGTTGCGCAGCCACAGCCGCAAGCTGCCGCAAACTAATTTTCCGGAAAGCAAATTTTTTTACGACGAAGAGCCGTGGGAAAGGACAACAAAAATAGATTTCAAGGAATTTAAAGAGGCGATTGGCCGGTTCATCGACGAAGGAATAATCAAAGTAATGGTGAAGCACTACGCCCATGACCGCATCGAAATCTCCGGCAATGGCCTACGACTCTACCTGTACAATTCCACGGCAACGGAAAAAATGTCTACGGAAACGCAGGCCAAGGCCATCGGGGCAGCGCAAGAGTTTCTCACGCTTGGGATAAAAAACGCGATTGATGTTGTGTGCGCGATTAGTAACACTTCAATTGATTTTCGACTATCAATGGATGAGACAATGCCGCTGCTGCTAGATTTTAAAATGAAAGGTGGCGCTAGACTGCGGACGAGGCACTGCCCGCTTTAAAGTTCAAGTAGGCGATGAGCAGGATAATGACGACAATGAAAGTGCCGTTGCCAAAGTACCTGGTCCAGGAAATATGGCATTTGTCTCCGCAGAGCGACTTGAGCGAGTCAAGGGTTTCGGTGCCGCTGCAGTTTGCGCAATTGCTCTGCTGGCAGCCCAGGTGCATGAGTGTGAAAAATAAAAATACTAAAAAAATAACGCAAGACAAAATATCGATGACGCGGCGGTAGCGAATAATGACGACGATGATAATGAGCGAAAAGACAACGACGTCAGTAATGTGGTCGTAGAGGTCGCCAAAATTTGACTCCATGTGGTGCTCGCGGGCCAGTGAGCCGTCGCAGCAGTCGAAAAAGTAGGAGATGAAAAACAGAATTGAAAACAAGGCTATGTTGCCTCGGTAGAGGAAAAATACGGCGAGGAGGCCGCAGATAAAGGAGTAGGTTGTGATGATATTGGGGGTGTGACCAGTTTTGTAAAAAAACGGATTAAGCGAGCAAGAGATATTTGTGAGAAAAATGTCGATTGGATTTTCGTGGATGTTTTTGATTTTGAAGCTCATTTTATTAATAAATTTTTTTATTTTTTGGTTGCTGTCTTGGTTACTGTAATAAGATCAAGGTAATTCCCATACGGGTAGATAGTATCGCGGACGCTAATTTTCCGCCGCACAAGACCAAGCGAGTAACAATTCTTAGCCAAAGCCTTGTTAACAATTTTCCGCAATACTTCCATTTCATCGTAGGTCGACTGTGTTGGAATTAAGTTGTCGTGTAGTTTTAGCACAATATCGCCCATAGTGTGCAGATAGGTGTTTAGGATATCGTGGTTGCCCTTTGTTCGCATAATTTCGGCCTGCTGAAGCTTCAATTTCCTCAGCCAGTCTTCTACGGTAAAAGCCGGAGATTTTTCGCCGGTTTCCTCATTTACAACTGCGTCGCTCATCAAAAACTGTACCCGGTAAAGTTCTCGATTGCTCTGCAGCCGCATTTCCGGAGTAAATTCCCGCAAAGAGTACTCCATCATATGCAACAGGCTTCGCTGGATAGCACTGTTTTTGTCGACATTGCCGCGTCGGTAGTTATTGTCTCTGCCAAAAATCCTTGCTAATCTTGCCTGGGTGCCTTCGTTGCAGTGAATATCGGCGCGCCGCTCCACCTGGGTTCCGTTCTGGGCAAGCGCTTGCTGAATCTCAAAGTAATGAGGATTATGGATCGGGCCCTCAATGATCCTTAGAGTGTTCCAGTCAAAGGCCGTGTGGCACTGCACACAAAACATTTGAGGACACCCGCTGGATCGGAAAATGGGGACGGAGCACCGAGGACAATTTTTAGTGTCTGACTTAAGCAGGCGCACCGTGTCAATGTCTTCCTGGCGGCACTGGTGATCGGCTTCCCGGATAACGTTGCAGTCTATGCACGTTGTCTTTTCACAGATCTGACACTTGTAGGCAATTGAGAGGAAGCCATTGCATGATTCGGAGGAGCACTTCTTATTAAATTGGCGTCTTGTCTTGGCATTATTGGATTGATGCATGATTTGTGTCCGTTCGGCGTTGAGGCTAGCAAGAAGAGCCCGGCATTTTTCTATTTTGGAGTTGATTCGCTTTAGTTTAATGTTGCGCTCGGCAATCTCAGCAAACTCAGGCAGATACTGACGCTCCTGCTCCAGTTGCAGGTTGGCCAGGTGATCCCGGTACTGGGCTCTGAATCCGGACGGGAGCTGCTCCAGCAGGATTTCAATGGGAAAGACCCGGCGGCAGTCGGGGTTTATACAGGAGGGTTCTAGACTATTGAGAATGTACGTTTTTATGCATGGTTTGCAACATTTATAAGCACATCCCGGGCAAGTAAACTGCCGGGTTTTACAAACGGAGCCCACACAGACTGGACATTGAATTGACAAATCCATTTTTTACAAGCTTAAACCAAAAAAAAACTCACGAGGTGAATTCTATAAGAACGTCAAACGTATCTGGGGTTTCAATAAATTTAAAATTAAAGATGAGCATTAGTTGACTGTCTCCAAAAGACAATGCGGTAGATAAGCAAATTGGAAGAGATACACCTGGGGAAAATAAAAAACTGTCGATTATTTGCATGTCGCTAAAGACGTAGCATTTCCCAACAATGTTTTGGTCGTAGTGTTTGAAATTAGCGATGCGGATGTTTGAGATTTCCTGGATTTCTGGGGGGATTACAAATCGAGCTTTTCGGTTTGACCCAGTTAAGGTAACTGAATTTTTTTTGGAAATCATTTATTTTTTTTCTTAAACTTTCTAAAAATAATGACAGTGCCACGTTTCCGCGAAAAACACACGCTGGAGGAAAGACTCTGTGAATCAAACAAGATAGGGCTTCGGCACCCCTTTAAAGTCCCGGTAATCATCGAGCCTCATAGAAATGAGCCCTCGCTACTAGACAAGTTCAAATACCTGGTGCCCCAGGAGTTTACGATGGGCCAATTCCAGGCCATTTTGCGGCGAAGAACTAAGCTCGACCAAAGGCAAGCGCTTTTTGTATTTGTTGATGGCGAACAAATGGTTCCGATGACCATTCTTATGGAGGTCCTCTACCAGGAGCGCAAAGATCCCGACGGATTTCTTTACATCACCTATAGCCAAGAGAATACTTTTGGCGATTGTAGTAGCGTAGCTTATTAGCCTTATAAGTAGGCAAATTTAAGTGCCATTTTTAGAATAAAGACTCTGATTGTCTCGATGCGAATCATTAGTACGAGCGCAAGCGCCGCAAACGCACCTGCTACTGCCCATTGTATTATAACGCGGGTTCTTTGCGAGAGTTTATTTTTTGAGTCCAGCACTGTAATTATTTTTCGTGTCAAAAAATATACGGACGCAAGTATTCCTGCCACCGGGATTGTGTAGAGAACAATCAAAGCAATCCACTTGAGAAATTTGCGGCTCTTTCTGGTTTCAATGATTGGAGCGTCTTTGTTGATCGGGTTAAACCCAATATCAATGGCCATTTTTTAAATAATAAAATGAAAATTTTTAATAAAAAATTTTTAATAAAAAAAATTTATGTTTATTAGCGTAAGTGTCTGTATCTTGATTGTTTTTGTTGAAATTTTGGTTTTGCTGTTCATTCACACCTACCTGCCCACCAGCGGAAAGTGCTCCGATCTGCTCAATAAAACATGGCTCAAAATAGACCTGCGGATTTGCTTTTGGAATGCAGCGCACATTGCCGTCTTTTTTGCACTATGCTACTTCCTAAAACCTGTTAGTTTTTGTGATCATTTGGCAATATTCGCGGTAGGCGTCTCATGGTTTGCCCTGCAAGTGGCTGCCAATACTGTCCGGCCCACAGCAGCAGAGCAGTCACAGTCACAGCGCTGCGAAGACGTCTCGTACTCGGACCCGATGAAGCCAAAGCCAGACGATTTTCTCTACAACCTTGCCGGGCAATTTTTGTATCTTGCGTATATGCTTCCAATGGCTTTGAATTAAAGCTATTATTAAGCTTTTATTAAAAAAAAAGAATGCCGCTTTGTCGCATCTCAGTATCGTATGATATTCCCTGGAACAAGCCAACCAAATTATCGTCCGAAGTAGCCATTCGGCGTAGATCCATAGCAACGGCCCAGCAGATGATGTCTATTCTGACACAGTTGGGCTACACCCAGTTATCGGAGTTATTCTGGCTCTCTCCGATAGACTACGAGCCTAATCTTGTATCTACGCTCTCCTACAAAATCCTGGCACAGCCTGGACTCCGTGAGTCGCTGGGCTCGCTCTTTTCCACAAAAGTTTACGATTCGCCACTGAATTTGATCGAGACGATGGAGAACATGTCGTCGACGCCGGCGGAAAGACCTGGGTCGGCGAAACCATTGACTGCAACTTTAAAAGATTTTGTGCACTGAAATAAAAATGAATAACTTGAGTACCGCAATCGCCTACTATAGTTTATTTAGAAAAAAAATATGTGAAAATCATGCATTGGAAGAATATGTTCCCCAGAATTGTTTCGGTGTT
>Ga0209668_10000051_pt1 | contig 45776 bp, 60 predicted proteins | sample FrelakmetPLP11PL_FD_187150 | JGI IMG/M metagenome (GOLD analysis project Ga0209668, IMG submission 187150) | Freshwater lake sediment microbial communities from the University of Notre Dame, USA, for methane emissions studies - PLP11 PL (SPAdes)... | ecosystem: Environmental > Aquatic >...
TATATTTTAGCTTGTACTAATTTCCATTTTGGATATACTTTATCATTTACAATATTTATATTCACCAATTGAATTAATAACATTGCTCTTGATTTTGGTGGAATAACTTCTTCACAATTACTTTCATTTAAATATAAATCTTTATTTTCATTATCAAATGCTAATACACGTGTTTTATTTCTAACACTTGATGAGAAATATCCAGTAAATGTACTATTATCTTGTTCTCTTTCAACTTTAACTTTCATTCTTGGTGCATATTCTTTACCGTCTGAATCAACTGGTGTTGATACAATTGATTTAGGATATACAAAATGTAATATATTTTTATCAACTGGAGCTTTACCAACCCAGTCAGTTGGATTCGTTAATATTTGTTCTTTAATAAGTTCATCTAATTGTTCCATCTTTGATTTAAACATTTGGATTTTATCATTATTTGATTCGTTTAACTTGTCTTCACCAAAAGATAATTCCATTTGGAATGATTCAGGATATGTTTCTCCTTTCCAATGTTTAAGTCCATTAGGAAGAAACATTTGTGGAGTTTTTATTAAAATTGGTTTCTTATTATGATTGACAAAAATCATTTTCCTTTTGTTTTTCTTATCGTGATTGGGTGTAAAAGTAACATTTTGAGTATTAAAGTCATTAATGTTAATAATATTGTCCATTGTTGTGTTGTTAATTGTTTTGTAAATTAATAACATTTTTTAAAATTCAATTTTTTTTTTTTAAAGAGCAAGGGCTCCTGCTCTAACTAAATTCATACCTGTGCCAAAACCAACACCTAACCTAGAACCTTTTGAAATATCTGGTGTAAATGCATCTAATAAAAAGAAACTTGCTGCGGCAATACCTCCTATAATAACAAGTTCTTTAATATTTGTTCTCCTTGATGGAATTGCATAAGCAACAATTGCAATAACTAAACCTTCAATAATATATTTTATAATATTTGCAAGAGTCAATTTTGAAATAAAAATGTTTACTGTATCATTAATTATGTCCATTGTGTTTTATAATATAAAAAGAAAATAGTTTTTTAATTAAATTAATGAATATTTGCATTTATTATTTGGTGCGTTTAAAACACATAAGTATTTTAATTTAAAAATATACATATATTTGATTTAAATGGCAACATTAGTAATAGATACATTTTCCAATAATATAATTTCAAATAAAGAACAAACTCATGTTATAGATACTAAATTAAGTCTTTTAATGAAATCATTGACTGAGTTTTACCGCACTGATAAAAATCCAGAATATATTAATCAAGTTAAAAATATTATAGACCAAAACAGTATAATATCACTTCGTATTTTAGATTGGTTCATCACTAATTATTCTAAAAAATATCGTACTATTATTAATGGTCATAATGATGTATATCAAAGTTATAAATTACAGCTAAAATCTCTAAGCAAGTCATTATTCGATCCATTTAATCGTAAAAATAAAATTATTTTTTATTATACTGACAATGACTATTTAGAAACAAGTTGTGGACAATTATGTTTTTTTAAATGGTGTTTTGAAAATAATATTTTACAATATGTATCTGAAAACTTGGCAGTAATTGAAAAAGATATGAAAGATTCTCTTAAAGCAAAGAAAATATCAAAAAATGGTAGTAAAAAAAGAAGTCAATTAAGTCTATCTGCTTCTCGTAGTATTACTAAACAAAATATAAAATATACTGTTACGTTTGATTAAAAAATGTGCGTTAAAATGTGCGTTAAAATGTGCGTTCAAAAATGTATTTAAAAATGTATAAAAATTAAAATTATATATTATAAAAAATGGTAATGGATGAGATTATTTGTAAAAAATATAAAGAAATCAAGACAATTAATACAACTATACAAAACAAAGATGATTATATGATATCTGTTATTAAAAAGCCATCATCTTTATCTTTTGAAAATGGATTATTAATTGTAAGAAATTCTTTATATAAAGACACATATGATAATCAAAATGTTTATATACAAATACCAGCTATTTTTTATGAAAACTACGATTGAAACTAATAATATTTCATATATTATGTCGTAATTGACATATTCTATATTAGAAAATCATAAACAAATTTTTATAAATGAATTTGAACAACCATATATTATAATACATGATAAGCTAGTCGATTTAGAACTAAAAAATGATATACTTACTGTATATGGTTATAATAAATTAAAAAATGATATTAAAGAAATTAATAATTTTTTTTTTATATGGTTATTATTAGATTATAAAATATGTTTTTACAATCTGATAATATTGAACTATTAATTAAACTTTTAGAACATTGCGAAAAACACTATTGCAAAGAAAATATATTATTTTTATTTGATATGAATTTATTAGAAAAACTTAATGAACCCAAAGAGGTTGAAAATTTATGTAGACGTATATATAAAAAATATATAGACCGTGATGCAGAACATGCATTAAATATATCAGGTGATTTATTTAATAAAATTAAAGAAAAATATAAAAACAAACAATATGATAAATTATATGAAGAAGCAAAACAAAAAATGATTGAATTTATAAATTTTGATATAATGCCAAGATTTGAAAAAGAGATTATAAGAAATTCTGAATCAGATAAAACCAGAAAAACAAAAAATATTTAAAATTTTATTACGTAAATCAATATAATTGTTATTCTTCTCTATCATTTCTATTCTTTTTAATATTTTTTTAAAAAATTTCTAAAAAATAATTTATTATATATATATAAATGAATGAAACCGTTACAAATATCTTTATAAATATTTATAAATCTTTATAAAGATATTTGTAACGGTACTGATAAAATGCCAGTAGAGATAATTATACAAATACAACCAGATAAATCACAAATTTTAGGAGATATTTCTAAATTTAATCCAGCACAAAAAGAAGTAATTCTTAAACCAGGTGTTTTAAAAATGCAAGTTATTAATAATTAAACAACATGGTAAAAATTTATTAGAATTATGTGACATAAATGAAGATTTTAACTCTAAAGAACAATTGCGATTGGATCTTAAAACAACAAAGATTAAATATAGAATTAACTCCAGATGAAAGACGTTTATTTAATAGTAATAGATTTCTAAAAATAATTCTTGGTCCAATGGATTTTTCTGAATCCCCATATGATGAATTTATAGTTGAGACATGGAATTACTGAAAAAAAATATAATAGCAACACCTTTGCAAATATATAATATATATAAATACATGTATAATTTATAAAAAAATTTAATTTAATTTAGACTCGATAAAGGATTTATATTCAATAAAATCATTATATGCTTTATTTACTGTTATTGTTGATATATCACATAATGATGCTATCATTTTCATATTCATATTTATATTTTGTTTTAATAATACATAATATAAACAACATACACCTAATGATAATGGTGCATAATCTAATAATATATCATTTTCATTACATATATTGATAACTTGTTCTACTAAATTAATCGTTTCTATATTTATTTTTAGATTATTTTTAATAATGATTTGTTTTATATATTCTAATGAATTAATTGGTTGTAATACTGTATTTTTATTAAGTGATAATTTGTTAGAACTTAATAATTCTAATATCATTCTTTCTGCTTTAGTTACATATTTGATATCTATATCTAGTTTCTTGGCTAATTCAATTGTTGAATATGGTGTAGCAGTATTTTTTGATACATAATGAATACAAAAAATAATAATACCATCTTTTACTCTTGCTCTTTTGGTACCATCGTGTTTTTTAATAATATTCATTATTATATTCGCTATATCCTTTATTGATGGTATTAAATTAGTTGACACATATAATTTTATACATAATTCTTCAATGTATTTATTTAATTTATATGTATTTTTCTCATCATTTGTATATGTATACCATAATTGCATTTTTGCTAAATTTGTACAACTTCCACTTGATGATTTTTTAAGAATTGGTTCAGACCAACAAATATCAGAATATTCATGTGTGTTTATTACTAATCCACAATTAGTACATACATCTTCATAATTATATATATCCTTTCCACAATCCTTACATTGTAATATGTCCATTTCTTTTCTTTTATCTTTTTATTTTTTCAATTTTTTTTTATATTTCGTTAATATTTGCTATTAAAATTATATCATTATTAATAATAAATATATATATTTTGGAAAATTTTTTCAAATGAAATTAAAGAAGAATCTAAAGATCAAACTCAATCAATTGATGAAATTATAGAATCGCGTAAGAAAGACACATATTGAGGAATCTATTACTTGGATTACATAATTGGTTATGGAAACCTATGCAAAGATGGAACTATAGGAATTAATTGTAGATTATCAATTAAACAATTGAATTTAAAATAATAAAATAATTAATATAAATAATATCTTATAGCCTGGAGTATAATGAATTAAAAAAATTACAAAAAGAAATAACAGAAAATCATTTAATAAAATTATTAAAAGAATTCCCAATAAACAGTGGTGTTGGGTTTATTTATCATATAATCCTAATATATCAGTTGAATTTATTAAAGAAAATCTACATTTACCATGGAATTGGAGTTGTTTATCAAATAATCCTAATATAACAATTGAATTCATAAAAAAATATCCAGATTTACCTTGGGATTTGTCAAACAATTCTAATATAACCATTGACTTTATAAAAGAAAATTTAGATAAACCTTGGAATTGGTATTTTTTATCAGGAAATCATGTTATAACAATTGACTTTATAAAAGAAAATCTAAATTTACCTTGGAGTTGGCAATATTTATCAACCAATCCTAATATAACAATAGAATGTGTGAAAAAAAATCCAGATTTACCTTGGAATTTTGTATATTTATCAGCATATAATCTTAATATAACAATTAAAGACAAAATCCATATTTACCATGGAGTTGGAATTGTTTGTTACACTATTCTGATATAACAATAAATTTTGTAAAAGACAATTTAGATAAACCATGGGAATGGAAAGATTTATCATGTCATTCTAATATAAAATTTAAAGATATAAAAGAAAATTCGGATTTACCTTGGGATTGGTGGAATATATCAAGAAATAAGAATATAACAATTAAAGATGTAAAAGAAAATTTAGATAAAAATTGGAATTGGCATTCTTTATCAATAAATCCCAATATAACGTTTAATGATATAAAAGAAAATCTAAATTTACCTTGGAATTGGCATTATTTATCCAAAAATCCCAATATAATGTTTAATGATGTGAAAGAACATCTAGACGAACCTTGGGATTGGCGTAATTTATCAAGAAATATTAATATAACAATTAAAGATATTAAAGAAAATCTAAATTTACATTGGTATTGGTATAATTTATCAAGAAATCCAAATATAACATTTAAGGATATAAAAGAAAATCCAGATTTACCATGGGATTTGTCATATTGTCCATTTTTATATAATATGAAAAATATGACAAAATGTATAAAAGAAAATCTAAATTTACCTTGGGATTGGAATGGTTTATCACGAGATCCTAATATAACATTTGAATTTATAAATAGATAAAGATTGGTGCTGGTATCTTTTATCATATAATCATTTTAATAAACATCCAATACTTCAAAAACAATTAACTACACAAATTAAAGATATTGCTGCAAAAATAATAAATTCATAATTGGTTATGGAAACCTATGCAAAGATGGAACTATAGGAATTAATTGTAGATTATCAATTAAACAATTGAATTTAAAATAAAATTGAAAAAAACAAAACAATTAAATTTAGAAATAATGCTTGTATTTAGTCTATTTAGTCTTTTTTGTTTAGAGTATAATTACTTCTTTAATAAATTAAATACAAATAAATTAACAATTAAACAAAAAGCATATATATTATCAATTAAATCATCAATCACAATGTTTATAATTGGCTTATATGCTAATTTTATATATGAAGATAAAGTATTTGATAATTATTTTGCTAAATTAAGTGTTATATATTTTTCATCATATCTTTTTATGGATTGTTATATTGGTTATCATAATTATCACATTTATATGAAAAGTTTATCTGGTTATCCACATCATATAATATATTTATTTATATGTATATATTCAGTTGTATCACATAATGAATATATTTTATTAAAATATATGTTGGGCGAATTACCTACTATTATATTAGGATTAGGTAGTTTTGATAAATATTATCGTAATGATAATCTTTTTGGTATTACATTCTTTATAACAAGAATAGTTTATCATTCTTATTTAGGATTTTTTGAAAAAGAATTTATTATTGTTTTCTTTGTATTGCTAAGTCTTAGTGTTCATATATATTGGTTTTCAAATTGGTGTAAAAAATACTATTTAACACCAAAATTAAAATTAATGTAAATTTATATAATATATTGCCAATAAAAACCACCACATTTTTTATTCTCTTTTATACATGTACAAAGAGTGCCATTTGATATTTTAATATGCTCACTTGCTAATTTTAAACTAGGGAAAATTTCTATAATTTCATTTTTATCATTCATTTTCGCCAATCTTTTATCTCTACCAGTTTTACCAATTTGTTTATTTATTATAATATTTGATTCACTAAATTTCCATCTAAAATTATTATAAATAAGACCAGATTCAATAGCCATACATACTTTATTTTTATCAAAATCTATAATTTCTTCAAAATTATTAAATGTTTTAATAATATGAAAATCACTTGCATCACATTGTTCTATTTTCTGGATTAGTAAATCATTTTTATCTTTTACATCATTTGAGGATCTATATAAAAATCCATTATAGCATCATTTATTTTTAGTGTGATTTCTAATTAATTTTGGTGAACACTTATTGATTTTAGCTGTTTCACTAACAGAACTTAATTCTTTTATAAATTTTCCATCAAGTGTATATTGAAATATTTTATTTTTAGCCCAAACTGTATGATGTTCTTCACGTTTAGAATTTTGTTCTATAAATTTAGAAAAAACTGATGGAGCTTCTTTTTCTATTATATTTAATAAATTTTTTGTTTTTGTTTTTTCTAGTTTTAATTCTTTAATTAAAGTTTCTTGATCTATATTGATTTCTAGAATTTCTTTTGGTTGTTCTTGTATAACTATTTCTTTTTTCTCAATAATACATTCTTTTAATACATAATTAGGTAATTTGTCTTTAGTTAATTGTGTAACTGAATTTGTTATAATTATATTAAAATTCTCATCTTCTTGACACTTTGGATGATTATAGTTTCCAAAATTATTTTTTTCATCTGGATAATGCATATGAAAATCACTTAATATTTTTGTATATAATTCTCTTGCAGCTAAATAATAATCTCTTCTTTCTAATTGTTCATCTTCATTTTTTATTATTTTAAAATATTTTGCTAATTTTCTACTATCAAGATATTCAAAACTATTACCAATTGTTATATCTTTAAATTCTTGCCTACTGATTTTTTCAATAAATAATGCACATTCTTTATTTGGTTCCATAATCATTTCCATAACTTGATTCTCTATTTTGTATATTTTTTGCAATACCAAATTTAATTATATACCAACTCAATTTTCTTAATTTTTCATCATTTTTTATATTCTTTTGTCGTGTTTCAAAAAATGGACTAAATACACGCACATACATATAATAACTTTCATCATATATTAATTTATTTTTCACTTTTATTTCGTGTCTAAAAATATTATTTTCACCATTTTCTATATGAAATTGATTTGTATTTTTAATTTCGTCAATTAAACTTAGATCACCACCTAAAGATCGTATAATTATTATAGCTGATTTATCTCTAAAATTTTTAGCTTCTTCTCCTGGTAACCACATCATTATTTTCACGAATCCATTAAGATTAATACATGGTGTCTTTTTACTTTTACCAAATTGACAATAATGACAATATGGGGTTATTTCTGGATATTGATTTTCTATTCGTTTCCATGCTTTTCTTATGGATGAATCAGTCTGTTTTGTAGCAGCTTTTATAATATCAAACACTGATATATATGTAATTCGTGGCTTAATACCATTAAAAATTTCTAATAAATTATCCATTTATAGTTTATAAAACGATAACTTTAAATTAAAATAAACGAATTAATCCAATATTATTAAAAAATGAAATTTTGGATTTTTTGACTATTCTCAAAATCATAGTATTATTTGTAATATAAATCACCACCTAAATGCCTTATAATAATTGGAGCAACATCACTTCTGAATTTATCTGCTAATTTACCAGGAATTATCATCATTATTTTTATAAATCCATTTATACAAGGTAAGTGTAGTTGTTAAAAGTTATATTAATTATTATATTTGATTTAATTGTATATTTATATCATGTATTAAATTAAATATGTCAAAATTTTTATCATATGGATTATATCTTATCCATTTACATTTTAATATATCTGTAATATCATTTTGTCTTTGTATATCATTTTTATATGATTCATGATCACATTCAATCGCTAAACATTGTATAGGGAAATACAAATCTATTCTATAATTCAATATATTAAACTGTTGTATATAATCATAATTTTTAAAAACTTTTATAATATTATTATGTATTTCTTCTTCTATATATGTTTTTACTATTAATTCATTATATGGTATATTGAATAATTTCATTAATTCTTGTTTTTTCTCTAATGGTATTCTAATATTTTTTAATAAATACCTAATTAATATATCAGTTTTCTCTATTAAAATACAAGGTGTTTCTCTTTGACCAGGACCATGGAATTTATGTCGAGACAAAAATGCCTCGATATCATCTGAATATTGTTTCCTTATTCTACTCCATATGTTTTCCTAACTGAATCAATATTATGACTAGTTGCAACACATATAATATCTAATACAGATACATATCCATTTTTTGTTCTGACTTCTTTGCCAGCAAATAATCCATCATTAAACTTAAATAATTCCATTTTTAATTTAAGTTTTTAAACGAATTAAATCCCAAATAAATAAAATCATTAAACAGTGACAAAAGACGACAACTTTAAAAGCCGGCTTTATAATAAATAGCTGTAGATTCATCGAAATCAGCTGGTTTTTTAGTGAAACATTCAAAAAATGAATCATTTATTAATTTCATTGGTGTAGGTAAATCAAATAGTTCTTCTGCTCCATTAATAAGCCGCCCTTCTGATACATATACAATTTCGCTTGATATAGTACTTTCTGTTTCACTTTCAGTTTCTGTATCAATTTCACTAAAGCTTTCAGATTCAGTTTCTATTTTACTATTATTTTCTAATTCGCTTTCACTACTATCACTACCACTACTATCACTATTATTGCTACTATCACTACTTTTGCTACTATAACTACTATCTTCATTTTCTGGTATAACTTCTTGTGGATATAATTTCATAACCCAATCAAATAAATCTTGAGAAATATACAAGTCTAAAAGAGATGTCAAAAAGAAGTGTAAATCATAGACTTCATTATAATTAACTGGTACATTAAAATCTTCTCTGTCAACTACTAATTCTTTATTAATAATAGTTTTATGGGTTTTTCTATCATATGTATGGTCCCCAATAATAAATTTATTAGGATAACTTTCTGGAATTTTATCTGAATAACACATCGAGAATTCCCAATCCCATCCTAAAGGGAGAACTCCTATGTTGGGAATATAAAAATGTTTTCCATTAATTTCATAAACGATATAACCGCCAGGTTCAATTGTATCATCAATAAGAATATTTCCATAATGAAAATCGTTATGCATTAATTTATAATGATATTGTATTACAGCAAGTGTATATACAATTTGAAACACTATACTTTTCCATGTATTGTCATCAATTTCCTTGTCAAATTCATATGTATTATAAATCCAATTATCCAAACTACCACCCTCTGCAAATTCTGCAATTAACATATTTGAATGAGTTCTGATTTTTTCCTCGACTTCTAATCTTTTTAGATTAAGCATTTTTAATGAACGACTTTTATTACTGATTTTATTTAATCCAATATAATAAGCAATATGTGGTGAAATATTTTTATCAACTATATTATCAGTAAGTTCTTTTAATATAATATTCTCCAAATTACCAGGGTGTTCCTTTTTATCATATTTTGTTTCTACAGGCATTATTTTAATACCATATTTTATACCATGTTCATTTAATTTTGGTGAATATGCTTTAAATGGATACCCCTTTACTTCTGATGTATTTTTTACTTTTATTAATTGAGTAAATTCTTCAAATCCAAATTTATCTTTACTTTCATCTAAAAATATACGCTTCTTTTTAATTTCATGGCGAATTTTTTTTAATAATTCTTTTTTTTCATCCAACTTAAATTTTTTATTACCATTTTTTTCATCTAAATTCATATGTTTGTATTAATCTGTTAATTTTATTTTTTATGTTAGACGCAATGTTGAAAAATTATAAAATAAAAATAATTAATCACAGCAACCACAATGTACATACAATCTGTATTTTTTGAAAATTTATTAGATGATAAATGCTCCCCATTTCCATGGTAATTTTGGATTTTTTTTCATGTCCCAATACCATGGTTTATCTGGAAATTCTTTTAATAATTCTATTAATTTATATAAAAATTATCTTTAAATTAAAATAAGTTAATAAATTTATTAAACCAATCTAAATTGTATTCACCACATTAACAAATTGAAATTTAAAATAAAAAAATGTAAATATAAATGAATAGTGACAATTCAAGTATTTCTATATTGTTAAACAATAGAGTATTTTTTTGTGATAAAAATCTGTTAATAAATAAATCAAAATTTTTTGAAAACTTTTTAAATGATAGATGGACAAAAACATATAATGAAAATGGTTGTATTATACTTGATGAACATGATAGTGATACATTTACATTGTTATTATATGTTATAAAACATAATAGTATCCCCAAATTTATAAATACAGAACAATTAAATTTATTAAAACAAATGATATTGTATTATATGGTTGACGTTGACATTGATACATATGAAATAGAACAACGATATCATGTGTATTATTCTTATGCAACTGGACTCCAACATTTTTTAAATACATTTCCATATCATATTATATCAATGCCTAAAATAGTTAATAATAATGATAGAGTAATTGTAATTATAAAATACGAATGTGCAAAGAGTGAACCAAAAATCAATTCGTTTTAATTTAAAGTTTATTTTGTTTTAATAAAATAATGAGTAAACTTATTCAAGTCAACATATTCAATACACTTTTAGATCAACTATTAGAATATCTATATAATAATTTTGATTTTTTTAGATCAGATATTATGTTAGTACAAACTGGTATAGAATTGATTAGACCATCGAATCCTAGACTTGTAGTTGATGAATTCATGTCAATTGCAAAATTATATCGTGCTCAAATCAATGATTGTAATGAAAACTTTTTCATAAATTATGAAAAAAATTGTATAGGTATAGATAACAATAATAATCAATTACTTAAAAAAATAAAAGATATTTGGAAATCAGGTGATATAACAGATGTACAGAAAGCTCATATTTGGTTATTTTTTCAAAAATTATTGAAAGCTGGTGATAAAATAGTATAATAATAATAAAAAAAATTGAATAAAACTAGCATTAAATTTATTCAAATGAAGTGTATTTATTGTAATAAACAAGATTGTTCAGTTCCATTTACAAATACTCTTTTATATTTTAAATCATGTTATAATTGTAAAAATATAGTTTGCATTAATTGTTATAGATTTTGTAAGGGATGCTATGAATGTATTTGTATAAAATGCAAACAAGAATCTTATAATATAGAACAAACTCATATTTGTAATAAAATAAACTTTCTTTGCAATGATATATCTCAAATTAATATCTCAAATTAAAATAAATATTAATTAAATATCTCAAATTAAAATAAATTAATGCGCTAAGCTTTCATTTATTTTTTATATAATATTAACAATAACAACTTAATGTCAGAAAAAACCGAAGAAAATAATGTATCTTCTTCATTAAATACATTACTATTGAATGAATTATTTAAAACATTGACCACATTTACAAATGAATTAGATGTTGCATTTGAATATATACCTAAACAAAATATTAATAGATTACATAAATTCAAAACTACTTTGGAAAACAATGATACACTTGTAAACTTTGCATCTGATACTATTAATATATTAAATCCATATAATGATATATTATTTAGTCTTACAAATACTAATCGAAAAATCAAAACACAAGAATTATCCTTTTTAAATAACATACATTTGTTTAAAGATACAGATGGATATATATTAGATTTTTCATTATTTAATATAGAAAATAAAAATACTAAAAAAGATTTAGTGAAATATTTATATAATGTTTATATGAATTGTATGACATTAACATTGTCATCATCTGAAACAACATTACAAATGACAAAGTTTATAGAAAATATTATAGCAAAAGAAATACCACAAGAAACACCACAAGAAACACCACAAGAAACATTAATCAAAGAACAAGTTCCACCTGGATTAGATTTATTTAATGATATATTTCAAAATAAAGATATTTTAAATATTGCAAAAGATTTATCAAATGATATACAACAGCAAAATATAGATCCAATGATATTATTATCATCTATTATGTCTGGAAAACCAGATAATAAAGTAAATAATTTAATTAATAATCTTACAAATACATTAACTAATAAAATAAATAGTGGTGAAATTGATACAAATCAATTAGAACAACAAGCTAAAAACATAATGAGTAATTTAGGTAAAAATAGTAAAAACATGGGCTTGCCATTTGATATAAATCAATTATTCAAATAATTAATAAATACTTACTTTTCAAAAAAATTTTTTTAAAAAGTAATATTAATAATGTCAAGTGATCCATTCTGGTATGATGATTTTTCAATTCTTTTTAATAAAGATCGTTTTATTGAATTCTTTCCAACAGCTAAACTTACTCTTGCTGAAAAATTCAATTCATTAGTAAGATTATCTGCATATTTATCTCTTTCATTGTATTTTTATCAATCTGATTATCGCTATCTTTTTATTCTTATAGGAACATTTGCTTTTACTTATTATATATATACTAATTTTGATCAAAAAAATAAAAATATACAAACAAGTCCATCAGAAAAAAAATTACCAAGTGAACTATTAATTGAACAATTAAATGGAATTGATGACCCTAAAAATTGTACAAAACCAACATTAGATAATCCATTTATGAATTATACAATGAAAGATATGATAAATATAGATCAAAATACACAAAAAGTAATACCTCCTTGTGACCAAACTAATCCAATTATCCAAAAAGATATAGATGTCAACTTTAATAATAATTTATATCGTGATGTAGATGATGTATGGGGTAAAGTAAATTCACAAAGACAATTTTTTACTATGCCTTATGGAATGATTCCTGATGAAAATGGTGATTTTAAAAATTGGTTATACAATAATCAAAGTACTTGTAAAGAAAATCAAGATTTTTGTAATCGATATGAAGATGTTAGAGCAAATGCACCAGCTTTTTATAATAAATATGAAAACCCTATTAATACAGAAGCAAAAAAGAATAAATATTGATTTTATTAATGCAATCACATTTCTTTTACATTATTGATTGATTTTTCTCCAATAAATTTTCTCATTTTATATTATTCAACTTCACTATCACCATCACTATCACTATCACCATCTAATTCATTAAATTCTGTAAAATCTCCTGGATTATTAGTAGCATAGAATACTTTCATCATAGGTTGTATAGGAAAACTTGTCAATTGATTATTCTCACCAGAAAATTCTACCATTTTTGGTTGGATAGGAAATTTTGTCAATTGATTATTCTCACCATACATATTAGGTTGTATAGGAAAACTTGTTAATCTATTATTATCACCCCAAAAATATGTCATATTAGGTTGTATAGGAAAACTTGTTAATCGATTATTTGTTCCCTCAAAATATTTCATATTAGGTTGTATAGGAAAACTTGTCAATTGATTATTACTACCCCAAAACTCTAGCATATTAGGTTGTATAGGGAAACTTGTCAATTTATTACCTCTACCCCAAAAGTATTTCATATTAGGTAAAATTGGCACTTCATCCATTTCTATATCATATGAATCTATTCTTACTTTATTATATAAATATATGAATTTAATATTTCCATTGGTTTAGAATTTATTGTAATAGTTTTATCTATTTTAAATAAAAGATTATTTGGTGAAGTGATATTATATTGTTTTAGTAATATTGGGATAAAATTTTTACATATTGTTTTATTTCTATTATTAAGATTACAAAATTTAGGAATATCAGTTAAATCCATATGACTAATAATAGTTTCAATAAGTTCAACAGGTAATTTAGAAATCTTTATTTGTGATGAATGTAGTTTTTTACATAATTGTTCTTGTGTTTCATTTTGTAAACAATCTATATTTAATACATAATAATTCATCTTGTAACCAATCATTGCACTGTTTATTCATATTATAAAAAAATAAATTAAATTTAAATAATTAAATAAATCAATATAATCACGAAAGTAGTAAGATTTTTGCAATAGATAGAGCAAATGCACCAGTGTTTTATAATAAATATGAAAATCCTATTAATACAGAAGCAAAAAAGAATAAATATTAAAAATTGAAAAATAAACTTTTATAAATTTGATATTAATGCATCATATTATCAAATGTGTCTTTATAATTAGTATAGTATTGTTACTATTAACACCAGCAATTGTAGGATATATATTACAATTACGTATTATTGCTATTGCTAATTTTGCAATTAGTATATATGGTATATATAGTTTGTTTTATATAATATTACAAATAATATTTAGTGAAATAAATGAAAGAAAAATAAAAAAAAGTCCTGAAAATTGGAATGAAATCCCAGTTGGTCTTATAGTTGTTGGATATAATGAAAATGAATTATTATTAAAGAAATGTTTAGAATCAATAAAGAAAAATAATTATCAAAATGTTAGAAAAATTATATTTGTAATAGATGGAAATACGTCTGATAATAATTATATGTTTGAAATATATAAAGAAGTATTTAATAATAATTTATTTAGAATGGATTATTTTCATTCACAAATGAATTATTCTTTATTTTGGGAAAATAATGAACCAATTTGTATTATGCAACCACATAATGGTAAAAGAGAGGGGTTAATGACTGGATTTAAAATATTAATGTACAACTCAGATATTAAAGTCATAGTTACAACTGATTCTGATACTATACTTGATACTTCAGCAATAAAAGAGTTGGTATATCAATGTAATGAATCTGATATTGGTGCAGTTGCTGGACAAATAGATATTTGGAATACATCAGACTCATTATTATCACATATTGTAGCTTATCGTTATTGGCTTTCCTTCAATTTAGAACGAGCTAGTGAATCATTTTGGAAAACAGTAATGTGTGTAGCAGGACCAATGGCATGTTATAAAGTATCTGTATTAACTGAAATACTTGATTCTTGGTATAATCAAACATTTTTAGGACAACGTTGTACATTTGGTGATGACCGTCATTTAACAAACCGTGTCCTTTTAACTGGTAAAAAAGTGATTTATACAAAATATGCTAAAGGATACACTGATACACCAAGTACTTGGGGAATATATCTTAGACAACAAACACGATGGAGTAAATCATTCTTTAGAGAATTCCTATTTAATATGCAAAGTGTACATTTACATCCCATTTGGATGTGTTATGAATTATTATACAATGTATTATATTTCTTTTTATTAATGTATTGGAGTATATATATATTATATTTTTGTTCAATATACCAACAATCAATTGCAATAATTATAACACTTGTTATGGGTTTATTAAAAAGTTTATATGGTGTTATTAAAACAAAAAATCCTAGATTTATATTGTTTTTTCTTTATTCATTTATATATTTTTTAATTATTATTCCTGCAAAATTAACAGCATTAGTAACACTATATAATAATAATTGGGGTACACGCTCATACTCTAAATTTAATAATTTAAATTACATTAGTTCAATTATATGGATAAGTACATTAATTGGTGGATTTTCATTTAGTATATATAAAAATCATGATTTTAACTTTGATAAAGACTATAAATATAAAATAGCATTTATTGGATGGATTATTTATATATTATTTATTCTATTTAGTATAATTACTGAATATATTTGTAGAAAATTTAATATATTTAGTAATAAAATTGAAAAAGAAATAAAACAATCTAATATTAATCATCTATAAAATTTAAAATTGAATTTAAAATTTACATTTTTATTAAAAATAATGTATAATATATGTATTATAGGATTAGGTTATGTTGGAAAACATCTTATAGATACTTTTAAAAATTATCATATTTTAGGAATTGATACAAATAAAGAAAGAATAATTGAATTACAAAAAATATATGATATTCATTTACAGACTGAATATACAGATTTAACCAACTATAATGTATTTTTAATTGCTGTACCTACATTAATAAAAAATAATGATATTGATTTATGTTTTTTAAATGCAGTTAATGAAAAATTATCATTATTATTAAAAAAAGGTGACTTGATAGTTATTGAAAGTTCTGTTTATGTCGGTGCAACTCGTGAAATTTTTGGTCATTTTAGAAATAAAGGTGTATTTGTAGGATTTTCACCAGAAAGAGTCGACCCTGGACGTATTGAACCAAAAATTGAAGATATCCCTAAAATTATTTCTGGAATAGATCAAGAATCATTAGAACAAGTTAATTTACTTTATTCAACTGTTTTTAATAATATTGTACCTGTCTCAAGTACTGAATGTGCTGAAATGTGTAAATTATATGAAAATTGTTTTAGAATGATTAATATTGCATATATTAATGAAATTTCAGATATGTGTAACACTCATAATATTAATTCACTTGAAATGATTAAAGCATCTTCCACAAAACCTTTTGGTTTTATGCCATTTTATCCTGGAATAGGTATTGGTGGTTCATGTATTCCTTGTAATCCATTCTATTTATTTAAAAATGGTAATTTACCACTTTTACAATTAGCAACACAATTAATGGCTGATAGACCAACTCAAAAATCATATGAAATTATGTCACAATATCCTTCTAAAAATTATTTAATATGCGGAATAGGTTTCAAAAATGGCGAATCATTACTTACAAATTCACCAGGTTTACAATTATATTATCAGTTTTTGTATTTGTTTAAACATGTAGTGGTTTTTGATCCATTTGTTCAAAATAAAACAACTAAAAAAATTGATTTTATTACAACATTAGATATTGATTATCTTCTAAATAATAATTATGTTGCTATTATAGTTCATGATTATAATAATTTATTTTTTAAAGAATATTCTAAATCAGGTGGGCGTGTTGTTTGGATATAAAAAATTTCCCCTTCTTTAGTTATCATCAGCAATTATATAATATATAATGAAAGATATGTTGAGTTTCGTTCAAAAATTTGATTTAAAATCAATTACTAATAATAATTAATGGCAGAACTTTCAGAAACAGAATTAAACAAAACTTGGTTGCTTACTGGAATTTGCGGTCAGGATTCTTCTATGTTTGCTGACATGTTACTTGAAAAGGGTTATAAAAATATTCATGGAACTATTAGAAGATCATCTACATTTAATACAAGTAATATAGACCATATTTTTGATAAATTAACATTACATTACTGTGATTTAACAGATGCTATGAATATATATAAAATAATTGAAAAGGTAAAACCGCGATATTTGGTGAATCTTGCAGCAATGTCGCACGTGAAAGTTAGTCATGAGTTAGAAAATTACACATTTCAAGTCAATACATTAGGTGTATTAAACATTTTACAAAGTGTCAAGTCATTAGGACTTGAAAAAACATGTAAAATATATCAAGCATCAACATCTGAAATGTATGGTAATACAACAGATGGAACAATAAAATTAAATGAAGATTCGCGACAAAATCCGGTGAGTATATATGGTATATCAAAACGTGCAGCCGAAGATATTTGTAATATGTATAGAGATGCATATGGAATGTTTGTAGTGAATTCTATACTCTTCAATCACGAAGGACCTAGAAGAGGTCATACTTTTGTAACACAAAAAATAGCTGATTATGTTGCAAAATATAAGAAAAATAGTAAAATAAGTCCATTACAATTAGGTAATTTAAATGCACGTAGAGATTGGGGACTTGCGAGTGAATATTGTAAAGCAATTTATTTAATGTTGATGCAAGAAAAACCACAGAATTTCGTTATTGCAACTGGAGAAACACATAGTATAAAAGAATTTGTAGAATTAGCATTTAAAGAAATCAATATTGAAATTGAATGGGATGGAAATGGTGTAAATGAAGTTGGTAAAAACAAGGATACAAATGATATTTTAGTACAAGTAAATCCAAGATATTATAGAGATATTGATATTGAATGTTTAATTGGTGATGCAAGTAAAGCTAAAAAAATATTAGGTTGGGAATATAAAGTACAATTTAAAGAGTTGGTTCAAATAATGGTAACTGCTGCAATAGAACGAACAAAATAATATTATTATTTATTATATTAATGAATAAAAAATAATATTAAATCAGATTCTTATATCAGATCCTAGAATTAACACTAATGATAATATTATTGCAAAATTGAAAAAATTTAAAAAGTATAATATAAGACATCATAATATAGTGAAGTAAAAGTTAAAATGTGTTTTGATGAAAATGGAAATAATATAAAAGCTGGATATAAATTAAATAGAAATATTCCACAAACTAAAGAAAATGGAAATAAAAGTAAACTAAATATTATAATTGATGGACGTTCAGTGCATTTATTAATAATCAATCTTTTATTGATATTTATGTTGTAAATTAATCTAAACACATATAATGTGATGGTAATGTTTTACTATTTTTAAAATGTTGTAAAAAACATTTTATAGCATTTATTACAACTTTTTTTGCTACACCTTGTCCAATTGTTTCTATATATTTTAGTTCTTTAATACAATCCTTTTTAGTATTTAATATTATAAATGAACCAATAATATTTGATAACATATTATATTTTATATCACATTCTATTTGGATATCTAAATTAGTTAGATGAGATGTACATATAACCATATTATAGTCATTATTGATATTATTATGACAAATATGATTAATATAAATATCAAATGACATATTATTATCTTGTGTAAAATTCATTCTTAATTCATCTAATTGTAAATTATTTAGATAAAATATCATTATATTTTTACAAGTTAACAGCCATGTATTTGTGTATATATCTTTTGCTATATAATATATAATTTCTTGATCAATAATGTATTTTTTATTATATGTTAATCTAAGATAATCTCTTGGTTTCTTTTTAAAATATTCTAATATAAATCCAAAATATCTATCATTGTTTTTAGTAGTTGTCAATATAGAATTTAATAACATATTTATGTATTTTTTTTTTAATATATTATATTTTATATAATTATACATAAATAGTAATTATAAATATATAATATAAACTAAATTTATATATTATACGAATCTTATTCAAGTTCTAAATTTTAAAAATTGAAAAAAAAAACTTTTTATTATTAATTAAATGGGATTGGACAACTTGGACAACTTGGACAACAACTTGGACAACTTGGATTTTAAATATAATTTACATCTACATTATAAATTACAAAATCAAAAAAATACATATAATAAAAAGGGATTATCTGGATTACAAAATATAGGAAATACCTGTTTTTTAAATAGTATAATTCAATGTTTAAGTAATACATTACCATTAACTGATTATTTTTTATCAAAGCAATATGAAAAAGATGACCCTGAAAATTTAAATAAACATAAAGTAGAAACAATTACTGTAGCAAATCAGAAAACAACATATTATCCTTATAATATTATTACGAGTTATATAGATCTTTTAATAAATATATGGGACCATAATTATATTTTGGCTCCAAGATATTTTAAAAAACAATTATCTAAAGTTATTGATAAATATAATATACATATACAACAAGATTCTCATGAATGTTTATTATATATTCTTGATTTATTACATCGTGGTCTATCATATGAAATAGATATTGATATTATTGGTGAACCACAAAATAAAGATGATTTTTTACTTCACGAATCTTATAAAACTTTTGCTAAATGCTATCAAAAAAATTACTCTTATATTATAAATTTATTTAATGGTTTATTTTATAATAATATTCAATGTATTAATTGTAATAATATTGAACATGTCTTTGAACCATATAATACTATAAGTATCCCTATTCAATATCAAAATACTACTTTATATAATTGTTTAGATAATTATTTTAATAGTGAACATATTCAAGAATATAATTGTGAAAAATGTAATAAAAAAGGTTGTAATAAGACAACTTCATTATTTTCATTACCTAATCACTTGATAATTCATTTAAAACGATTTACTAATAAAAATGACAAAATAGATTCATTAGTAAATTTTCCATTAACAAATTTAGATTTGACAAAATATAATTCTAATAAAACAGATACTAATAATTTTATATATAATTGTTATGCAATAAATTATCATATTGGTGATAGTACATCTGGTCACTATTATAGTTGTTGTAAAAATTTAAATAATAATTGGTACATGTTTAATGATGTAACTGTAAAAGAAATAACAATGAATAAATCATATATCAAAGATGCATATATACTCTTTTATTATAGAGTTTTCATTAAAAATAATCATTAAGATAACAAACAAACAAAGATTAACAAACATTAAGATAACATTTTTTCATCATTAAGATAACATTTTTTCATCATTAAGATAACATTTTTTCATATCATCTGATAATAATTCTATATTTATTGGTAATTTATTTTCATTAAATCCAAAGTTATTATATGGTACAGTACAAACTACGCCCTTTCTAAAATTAATAAAATTATCAAATATTTCAGTTTCTTTTTCATTAAAAGTATGATAATTCCAAGCATTTCTTAAATACATCATGTTGGAAATATTATATTCATCACTAATTAAAATATCTTTTTGTGATACTAAAAATGTTTTTACTAGTTTTCTAAAATTTTGTGCTATATATACATTATTATCAAATATATTGAATAATATATCATACTTTGCATATTTCACACCAGTATTTAATTTATATCCTAGTGGAAATTCAATAAATGAATCTTTATTCTTTTTAGAAATATTTATAATTTTAATACGAGCATCATCTGGTAATACATTCTTTAATTTAATAGCTAAATCAATTGTATCAATTACAATCATTTCTATTTTATCTCTTGGATAATCTAATTTATAAAATGTATATAAACTATTATAAAATTTATTTGTATCACTTGGAATACAAATTAATGAAATATTCGGAAGATACATATACTCATTTTTTATTTTATTATCAAATATTTCAACGCTTTTATTAAAATTGATTTGTGTATAATTAACTGTTTCTTGTGCTTTCTTTTTAGAATAAAAATATTGAGTCATAGAGTAACATATCATTTTTTTATTAAACAAAGTAAATAAATCCATTTTTTCTTTACTATTATTTTTTTCTTTACTATCATCTTTTTCTTTTAAACATTTTATTATTTTACTTAAAGAATTTTTATTAATAACAAAATGCCCAGATGAATATATATCAGCCTTACACCAATACACATTATTATATTCATATGTATAATCTATTTTTGTTGGATTACATTCTAAATATAAAATATCCCATTCTTTTGGTACAAGTGGTAAATGAGTTGTATGAATTAACTCATTTGTATCGGATAATACAATTAAATTTGTTTCTTTTTTCATTTTAATCATTCGTAATAATTGTTCTCGTAAATTTTCAGAATCTAAAACTTTAATAGAATTTAATTTAAAATTTCTCTTTTTCAATTTCTTTCTATTTTTTTTAGATATTACTTTTTCACTTTCAGTCTTGTTATTATTTTCAATATATAATACATTATTTACATATAATGAATTTTCATATGGATTAATTTGTTCTTCCATTAAACATATTATTAAATTAAAATGATATTAAAAACGCAAAAAATTGAAAAATAAAAATTTTATTAAATATGTAACATGGATTCAACAGAAACAAATAGTGATTTTACACATCCTGGTTTTTATATAGGTATGTGTTGTTGTACTGCACCATTTTTGATTTTTCTAATTCTTGCTATATATACATATAAAAAGAAATCAAATGCAATTCACGAAATGCAAGAAATAGTAGTTAATACAAGTTCTATAACTTCAATAAATTCAATTCAAACACTTGTTAATTAAAAAATTGAAATTTAATTTACCTCTTAAATTTCAAAATGACACAATATTATATAGCATTTGATACAGAAACAACTGGACTCCTATCTGATTGTAATTTATTAACAGCTTTTTTTATTATTCTTGATCAAAATTTAAATAAAATTGATACATTAGATTTACGTATTAAACATACATGTTATAAATTATATACAGGTGCACTCAAAGTTAACAATATAAATCTAATAGAACATGAAAAAACTGCATTATATATAAATGAAGCTAAAGAAAAATTAATTTCATTCTTAGAAAAAGTTAAATCAATTAATATATCAACTAATCAATATATTAAATTTATTCCCATTGGACATAATATACAGTTTGATATTATGTTTATCAAAAATTTATTAGATAATAAATATGATAAATATTTTAATCATTTGACTATAGATACACTTGTTTTATCACAATTTTATAAAATGTCTGGTATTATAGAACCATCTCAAAAATTATCACTTGTAGCATTATGTAATTTATATAATATAAAACCAGAAACTGGCTCACATCATACATCAGAATATGATATTTTATGCACAATTGAATTATTAAAACTTTTTAAAACTTTTAATAAAAATAAATCAATAGAATATATTAATCTAAAAAGAAAAAGAATTGATTAATAATAATTTCCATAATCACCATGTGTTAATACAAGTGAATCAACAAGTGTTTCTGATTCTGATTCAACTTCTGAATTGTCTTCATCTGAATAACTTCCTTCACTTTCATCATCATTTTCATTTTCGCTTAAATTCAATCCATTTACTATTTCTATATCTACAGTCTTTGTTCTTCTAGCAAAATATGTATTATACAGAGGATAACATACCATTGTAGCAGCACCTACAGCCATTGTCTTTGCTAATGCTTTTACAAATTCATTCATAAATAACGAATAATATTCACATTGAGACATTTATATTCTTATTATAAAATATATATATTTTTTAAACGCAAATAATCTATTTATTTTTATCTATTTCTTTCATCTGATTCTTCATTCACAGACAAATATTTATTGGATTATTTCTCGCAATTATTACATTTTTTGTCTCTTTTCCCTTGACCAGATTTACATTCTTTTGAATTAAATTGCATTTCATTCATTATATATATTAAAATGAAAAAAAAAATTATACATTATATTTATTTAATGAATTATTTATTTGATTTGATACTCTAACAAATGTACAATATTTAGAAATATCTTTTAAGGATTTAGCTCCTATATATGTACATGTACTTCTAATACCTCCCAAAATATTTTCAATCGTATTTTTAACATCTCCTTTATATGGCAATTTAACAACTTTACCTTCTGAACTTCTATATTTGGCCATACCACCATGGTGTTTCTCCATTGCTTTTTTACTTGACATCCCGTAAAATAGTTTATATAATTTATTATCTTCTTGTATTAAATCGCCGCCACATTCTGTATGCCCAGCCAACATACTACCTAACATAACAAAATCAGCATTTGAGCCAAATGCTTTAGATATATCACCTGGTACGACGCACCCACCATCAGATACTATCTTACCATTAACACCATGTGCAGCATCTGCACATTCAATTACACAAGATAATTGTGGCATACCAACTCCTGTTTGTATACGCGTTTCACATGATCCACCAGAGCCAATGCCGACTTTTATTATATCAGCTCCAGCATTTATAATTAATTCCTCAACCATTTCCTTAGATACAACATTGCCACATATTATAACTAACTCTGGATAATTATCAGAAACTTTTTTTACAAAATTAACAAATGAAAACATATATCCATTTGCTACATCTATACATACAAATTTTACATTTAATTTCTTAATTAAATTTTCTAGTCTGTTATAATCAGCATCAGATATACCAGTACTTATAGCATAATAATTTGGATCTAAATCAATATTGTCAAAATCTTCTACTTTATAATATTTATGAAAACATGTAATCATTTTGAATTTTACAAGTTCTTTATACATTTCAATTGTACCAATTGTATCCATATTTGATGTCATAATAGGAATTCCTGTCCATTCTGTTTTAATTTCACCATTACGTTTTCTAAATACAAATGTTCTCTCTAAATGCACTTCACTTCTTGAACTTAATGTACTACGTTTAGGTCTTATCAAGACATCACTGAAATCTAATTTGATGTCTTGTTCAATTTTCATTTATAAAATTATTAAATAAATAAAAATAAATAATATAACGAAACTAAAAGATTATTCAATGTCTGATTTTTATTGGATTATTTATAGCACTACACTTTTTCATTTTGGGTTGTATATGAAAACTCGTCAATTGACCATGAAATTCTACCATATTAGGTTGTATAGGAAAACTTGTTAATTGACCATTAAAGTATTCCATCTTAGGCTGGATAGAAAAACTCGTCAATTGATTATTATAACCAAAAAAGAAAGTCATTTCAGGTTGTATAGGAAAACTTGTTAATTGATTATTCCAACCCCAAAAGTCTTTCATATTAGGTTGGATAGGAAAACTTGTCAATTGATTATAAGCACCATGAAAGTCTATCATATTAGGTTGAACAGGGAAACTTACTAAATAATTATTCACACAAGAAAAGTAAGTCATTTTAGGTTGTACAGAAAAACTTGTTAATTGATTATTATCACCATGAAAGCATTCCATTTCAGGTTGTATAGGAAAACTTGTTAATTGATTATCAGAACCATCAAAGTATTCCATCTTAGGCTGGATAGGAAAACTTATTATCACCTAAAAAGTGTGTCATTTTAGGTTGTACAGGGAAACTTGTTAATTGATTATTCTTACCATCAAACTTTATCATATTAGGTTGCACAGGGAAACTTGTTCTCACCATAAAAGTACTCCATATTAGGTTGTTCAGGGAAACTTGTCAATTGATTAAACCCACCAAAAAAGTAAGTCATTTTAGGTTGTACAGGGAAACTTGTTAATAATTGATTATTTCTACCACGAAAGTGTGTCATATTAGGTAAAATTGGCACTTCATCTATATTTATTGTATCAGCTCTTATTTCTTTTTTATTATATAGATTCTTTATATATGAATTTAATATTTTAGTAGGTTTAGAATTTATTGTGATAGTTTCATCTATTTTAAATAATAAATTATTTGGTGAAGTGATATTATATTGTTTTAGTAATTTAGGTGCTAAAATAGGTAAATAATTTTTACATATTATATTAATTATCTTGTTTACTTTACAAAAGCTCAAAATAATTAATGATATTTTCAATAAGTTCAGTAACTAATTGACGTGAACGAGATTTATTAAGCTGTTCTTTTGTTTCATCATTTTTTAACCAAGATGAATAACTATTATTCATTTAATTTATTTTAAAAGATTCAAGTATATGGTCTAAAAAGTACATCTCTAAATTTATTCATTTTTTGATCACTTACTATTTTTTCTGTTATATCTTCAAAATCTCTGCCTAATAAACGTTGTATTATATAATAACAAGCATATATACCACATTCGCTATTTTTCTTTTGATGTTCTTTTTTATTAATCTTTAATATATATTCTGGAATATATTTTTGTACCTTTTTTATAAATGTAGCGATATTTTTATTTGGTGGTCTTCCAGCTGAATCAAAATATTCTATTGTTTTATTGATATTATCTATATATAAAGCAACCCAATGTGAACCTTTTTGATTATGTTTGTCAAGATTGAAAACAGTACCGATTTTTTTATAATCTTTTACTTCATTAAAATGAACTTTTGTAACTTTATCTATATCACTTGGTACTGCTCCTAAAAATTTAAACTCATCATCTATTTTTTGATATTGATTTAATATATCATTTATATCTTGAGTATTTAACCAGTCATATCTCTTTTTAGTCATTTTTGGTTTAAATGTGAAATACTTTATTTTATCAACTAAATATCTATCTGATATATCATCAATAAAATTCAAGTCTAACCAACAATATTCTTTATCACATATAGTTGAAAGTGTCTTATGAATTTCATTCCATAATTCTTTTTTATCTATTGATTTATTATTTATAAGTTTTTTAGGAATACATATTTTATTATCATTTTTTATTTTACACATTTTGTTTTTTTGTATATATATATTAAAAGCTAAAGCGATAGTTTGTAATTCTTCTAATGAAAAACATGTATAATCATCATCATTGTTATTATTGATAGCACAATAACTCATATATATTAATACAACTATAAAATAATTTTTGTCATATTTGGTATTTCAATTATAATTCTTTTATCTAATATATGTTCTGGTAATATATCATCATATTTATAATAACAAATATATCCTTGTATAATATAATAATATTCTTTTAATTTAATAATACTTGTATGTTGAGCTAAATATCTTCTACTATTTATATCACATAAAGCATATACAGCATATAAATCATTTAAATTATTAGTTGTTTCTTTTATACTAAATGCTATATCATGATATGATGTTGCTATAATTGGATAACAATGTGTATTTCCAAATGCGTATTTAAATTCACCTGGTTTAATCATATTTGAATCAATTCCAATTGTATATTCACATATATCACTTGAATTTTCATCTAGATAAAATCCTACTAATATATCTCCATGTCTTGGAATTATTTTTTCATCATTCATTTTATATTTGTATAATGATATATTATTATTATTATCTATTAAGTTTGTCCATTGTTTTTCATCAACTAATTTTTTAATAATATTCCACATTTATTAATAATACAATTATATCTTTAAACTCTTAATATCTATCAAATATTGCATTTGTTTATTGAACCCTGTATTGATTGCAGTAACAACCAATACATGAACAGCCAATAAATTAAATATTTAATAATTTTATGAAAGTATTTATTTTTTCAATTTTTATTTTCACGTAATTCAATATTTATTTTCGTCAATGTTTTTACAGATAGTTTTTTTATTATTAATTTCATATCTGGATAAATCTTATTCATCTTATTAAATGCACACTTAATCTTGATATTATCATAATAAAACAACTCTCTTTTATATTTTAAAGAATCAATTAATGAAAATAAATATCTTTCTGCCTTGTGACAATTATTAACTCTTTCAAAATAAATAATTTCTTTATTAGGATAATATGTATTATATCTTGATGATAATCTTTTTAATACTGAATCATATGTATCATTTATTTTCATTGCAATTTTACCTATTTTTACAATTTTTTTACCATTTATATTTATATATGGATCAATACAATATATAAACCCATCATTTACATACCCATCTTTTAATAAATTTTGCATAAGGATTTTTTATACACAATTATTTTAAATTTCATTTTCAATTTTATTTTAATCTAAAAGCTTATACTTTTCACTAAATACTAATGTTGGTGGACCTGTAATATATGGCCATGGTTTATCTGGAAAATATACATTGAAATTTTCACATACATCACTAAAATCATATTGATGTTCTCCAATTACTTTACCTATAATATTGTTTTTAGGAAATATATCAACATCATGAATGAATATATATTCTGATATATCCCTAAATAAATTCATAGCAGTAATTCTTGCATCCCAAGGGGATGAATCAATAAAGGCAATTGAAAATTTTTGATTATTTAATGTATATTCATTTTTTAGTTTTTCTAATTCCTTCTTCCAATCAGTTATATAAATATATATATGATTATCACTTTTAGGACAAGTTTTTTTCATATTATTAATCCATTCAATATTATTTTCTAATGAAATTAATTTACGATTTGTACCCTTTATTAAATATAAAATAAGTGGTGTTGAACTATAACCAGCACCAAATTCAATAATATCACCAGTCGTATTACGTATATACATTTCTAGAAATTTTTGGTGCGTACCGAAAGGATCGCTAGATCTATAAAGTGATTCTGTCATTACTGTTTATTTTATTAAAAATTTTGTTTTTTATCGCATTTATCAAATTTTTTTTAAATTATTAATATTTCTATCTTTTGGAAGTAAATACTTAAATCCTAAGAATGCAAAAAGTTCTCTTTCACTATGCAATTCTACTTTTTCTCCTGTTCGTTTTATTAAGCCATATTCATTTAAAGTATAATCCATTTCATTTGCTTGTTTTCGCAATGCTATATTAATATTGAAATCACCAGTAAAATATAATAATGCAAAAGGATATTCATCATGTGAAGTAACTAGTATATCAATTCTTCTTGCTTTAGATTCATTATTTAATTTACATATTCCTAAATATTTACTCTTACCAACTGATAAATCAGCAACTAGATAATTATGTTTCTTTAATTCATCTATAACTTTTGATAATAAATTCTGACGAAAATTTTCTATTGTTGGTTTGTCTATTGTTATAAGAACATCAATATCACTACTTGTTTCACTCCATCGTCTATAACTACCAACAATTTTTATATAAATATTTCTATCTAATGGTTGTAATAATTCAATTAGTTTTTCTAAATGCTTATTTATTTCATTTCTTGGTATCTTTTCAATAATATCATAATAATAATTTAATCCAATTTTTTGAATATTATTAAGTAATGATGGATCAAGAATGACTTTTTGTTTAAGATCTTCAATTGAAACTACATTATTCTGTTCAATTAATTCTCTGGCTTTTACACTTCCTATACCATGAATTGACATTAATTCATCATATAATGCAATTTCATTAATTCCTGTCTGTGTTTTTATAGTACGAGCTTTTTCAGCTGCTTGTAGAGAACCAGTAGAAAAAATCTCTATTAATTTATCTCTAATTTTCTCTCCAATTCCAGAAATATTTTGTAAATCATTCATTGATTCGACTTTTTTTAAATTTTTAATTTGCGAAATAACTTTATTATAAGCTCTTACTTTGAATATATTTTTAACAATTGATTCTTTTTTAGCCATGGTTTCTAATTCTTTTAATATAATTTCTTTAAAATTCATCTTATTAATATAGTTTAAAAAATTTTTTTCAATTTTTAAATATTATTTTATTTAATAAATATTAAAAGAAATGGAAGATCTACGTAAATATAGATTTGAATTATATCCACCATTTTTTAATGCTTTTGGTCAAGGTATTGCTTTATTTGATTTAGGAGTCTCAATTGTAGTAATGTATTTATTAGATAAATACTATCATCTTAGTGATAAACTACCATCTAAAAATAAAAAATTAGTATATTATTTACTTTTATTTCCAATTAGTATTATTTCACATCATATTGTAGCACATTATCGTTCAAATTGTTTGATAAATTGCCAAGGTGGTTGGCCTGCTGAATTTACATTTTTAAATAAACAAATTTTCACAACTAACTGGAATTTATATCAATTAGCTTTAATTGTAATCTTACTATTAATTTATAAAAATTTAAATTTTTAGTAATTTTATCTGCTCACTATCAATATTATCATTTATTATATCTTCTTCTATTGTATCTTTAATAATAAAACGTACAACTTCTATTTCTCTAGTTTGAAATAATCTATCTACTCTCCCAATTGATTGGGATTCTATTTCTCTTCTATATTCAGAACTACCATAAATAGGTTCTAATAATATAACTTTATTTGCAATTGTCAAATTTATACCACTAGCTGAATTTCTTGATGACAACATTATAATCTGTATATCTGAATCATTACAAAATGATTTAATTGCTTTATTTCTTTGATATAATGATCCATTACAATATACAATCTTTAATTTATATTTCGTTATTTCTAAACCAACTTTATGTAATAATTCATCCCATTGAGAAAATATTATTACCTTGTCATCTTTTTTCAATTGTGTTTTCAAATAATATATTATATTTCCTATTTTTGTTGATTTTATATTATTAACTATTTCACCTATTTCAGATGTATCAATATTGATATCTTGTATATCTTTTAATAAATATATATCTTTATTCGTTATTATCATATTACAAGTTGGACATTTAAATTCACCATAACTCTGTTTTGATTTGTATGTTTCATACAAACAATCCCAACAAAATTTATGACCGCATTTAGTTATTGTAACTACATCAATTGTATCTAAACAAATAGGACAATTTGTATCACTTGTATCTTTTAATGTTTCTATAGCAGTTTTTAAATAATTATATGTTCGTTCAATAGTATCAACTTGTTTTTTATGATTTGTTTTTGAACGTCGTATATTTCCTAATAATGTTTTTGTATCTTCTAATCTTCTATTTTGTTCATCTGTTCTATGTTCTAATTCAATATTATCTAATTCATTTATTTGTTTAATATAATCTTCTTCTTGAATTTCATATAACTTTATACTATTAATTTCTTTATCTAATAAATCTTTATTATAACTTAACATTACTTCTTGTAATTCATTTAAATCTTTACAATGTTTTATCAAGTCTTTTGTATTATTATCTAGTTCTGGATGACAACATAATTTAATTAAATATTCTGAAAATTTATTGTGTCCTGATAAATAACTATCATATATATTACGTTCTTGTTGTGTAAATGTTAATAATTTTGTTGTATTAATAATAGTATTACCAGCATATTCATTTTTTATACTTTTATCTGTATTTCTTCTAAATAAAAATAAACTTTTTTCAATTATATCACTATCAACTCCATCATTTAATAATTCCTTACATGTAATATTTTCAACTTTGAATATTTTATCATTATCTGTTGGATTATATGATGTATTATATGACATTATATTCATGAAACTATCTATACCATTGGCAAATGGTGTACCAGTAATATTCCATTTATATAAACTCTTCAAATTCACTATAATTGATTTAATATAATTTCCTTTATGCATATTTTGAATTTCATGAGCTTCATCTAATATTATTCTTTTCCAATAAAATACATCTAGACTTTTAAATTTATTACATAATAATTTATTCACAGCATCTTCTCTATTTTCATTCTCATTTTCATTCTTATTTTCATTCTTATTTTCATTCTCATTTTCATTCTTATTTTCATTCTTATTTTCATTCTCATATATTTTATAATATCCTCCAATATAATTATTATTAGTTAAAAAATTATATGATATTACTACTATATCAGCAAATAATATATCTGCTATTTTAATATTTCTATATTGATCAGCTGTTAATATCATTACAATTCTTTTATCATTTATATATTTATCATAATATTCTCTTATCCATTGATCACATAATTGTGTAGGACAAAATATCACTGTAGCATTTGTTTTAAAATATGTTTTTCTATCTATATTTATTATATAATCATTTATATCAAATTCTTGTAAATTTCTAAATACTAATTCTCTCTTTTCTATAAATAATGTATGTATATGTTCTATACAATATATACAACCATCTAAACTTTTATTTATACAATTTGTACCCTTATTCAGGCCTCTTTTGTAAAAATAATTACAATTATCACCAAATAAAACAAAATGATTATATTTCTCTCTATCAGTTTCATCTTCTAATATATATGTTAGTGATATCAACGATTTCCCGAGCCCGCACGAGCTTATAATATTACCACCATAAAATTTATAAGACATTATTTGTTCTAAATCATCTTTTAATATATGAATTGGTATCATTATATCATTATATATCATTTTACTACCATCTAATATTGGATACATTATATTATAACTAATTTTTATATCATTTTCATTATTATATACTAATTTTTCAATATGTCTCATCCAGTAAACATCTTGTTTTTGATAATTGTATAATTGTGTAGTATTTTTTAAACAATTAAAATTTTCATTTTCTTTTATTATTTCTGGATATTTTTTCATTATTATATCTAATCCTTTTTTATAATTATTGATTATATTCTCTTTTTTATTTGTACCTACAATACTTATTATCATAGGTTGATACGTATCTATATTATTATTCATATTTATATAATATTTCATATAATATTTATCATTCTCTTTTTCGAATTTAGCTATTATTATATTATATTTAGATATTATATTAAGAAAGTTATTATTTTTTTTTATATATTCAATATTTTCTCTTTTCATTTCATCTATTGTTTTATAATCAATATATGGATACACTTCTATATTATATTGTCGAAAATTAATATTTTTATCCACGTATATACAATGTTTATTATAATCATTTGAATCATATATTCTTATTCCATTATATCCAGCATTTAATCGTATATTATCATATAGTATATCAACATATAATACAACTTCTCGTGTATATATGTGTTGATACTTTTTTAGTAATTTGTTTATATCAGTCATATTATAATGTTTGAAATTAAAAAAATTTTCAATTTTTTTATTTTTAAGAAATTCATATATTTACAACTATTTGATGCGTGATTTCCGCTGTATTTTTATACTTTTTCGCCAGATCATCTCTTATAATCATTATAATTTAATCCTTGGTAAGATAAAAATTTTTATAATTATAAATACACATAATAAGATACCACTTTTTATAAATATATTATAATAACTTAGATGTTTTAAATAATTATCTAAATATTCTGTACTAGCGATTAATAATAATATAAATAATATCACATTTTCTTCATTTATTTCATTTTTTAATAATACAAAAAGTGATTCTTTTTCTATTTTTAGTTGTTTATTTATATTCACTGGTTGGTAATCTAATTTTTGCATATTCTGTTGCATATGGGATTGATGTGATATATCTTCTAAATACGAATCTGGAAGCTCATCGATTTTTGTACTCATTGACATTTATTATTTATTGATATTAAAAATTTCATAAATAAAACGAATTAACAATTAAATTAATTATATATTTTATATATAATATGTCTTTCTATTTTAGGATTCCGCGCTAATAAATGCAGTATTAATTTATCTTTATATTTTTCAATAAAATTAAATGATAACTTTTGATGCTCGCTTATCTCTGACCAATATTCTTCTTTGATTTTCCCCATGTTAATTAACTCGTTTATATAATATTCTGGTATATCCTGACAATGTAATATTCTACTGATTCCTAAATTATTAATATTGTTTTTAATAAAATTTATAGATAAATTAGAATATTCCGCAATTGTCATCCATGATATATTATCTATATAACTAATATATTTTTCTATTATCTTTTCTGATATACTCCATTTTGATATAGCTGGCCAAAATATTTTATCATAATATGTATGTATTATATTTATATCATTCATTATACTCTTTTTATTTTCTGATAATAAAAACCAATTCACTTTTTCTATATATTTATCTATAAAATTTTTATTAATAATCTGATATTTCCAAATATCATTCCATATTGTTGATATATCTACAATTGATGTATTTAAACTTGCATCTGTTATCAATTCTTCTAATATATATATTGAAATATCTTGTTTTTGTACTATTTTCATTAACTTATTATAATTTATATAACCATTTTCATATACATATTTTTTATAATATTTTTCAAATATATTGTTTTCTAATTTTCTATTAAATACTAAATCTAAATGAACTAATTCATTATCTATTATATACATTTTAAAATCATTAGATATTTTGTTAGGATAATCTTTGATTATACTAGTTAAATCAATTATATATTTGTATTTATTATATGTTTCTATATTTCTTGGATATATTTTTATAAACTCATTATTTCTAATAAGACATTGTTGTATTTTAGGGCCACCCCAACTTTTATATCTTTCTCTTTCTTTTATTCTTTCTTTTATTCTATGTTCTCTTAATATTTTATCAATTATATAATACCTATTTTCATCTACTATATTATTCGACTTTTTAGATACTTGTAATATATTACTTAATGTAAATATATCTGTATAACTCATAATATTATATATTATTTCATTTGGTAATCTATCAAACATAATATATTTTTATTCTATATTATTTTAAATTAAAAAACTATTTAATAAAATTATTTTATTTTTTATATATAAACATGGACAAACACTTGATTAGTTATTTTATTGGTATCTTTATTGTTCTTGTATCTCATATCTATATTTTATTAAAACCTAATGAACCAATAATGACAATGCCACAACATTGTTATCTCAATATATTAGCATCCCTTTGTATAGCATACTATTTCCTGTTTAAAGAAAATTATATAACATACTAATTGCTTTTAACAAAAAAATTTTTTTAATTTATATAAGTATTATGGCTGATCAACAACAAGAACAAAAACAACAAGAACAACAACAAGAACAAGATGATAGAAGAAGTAGAAGAAGTAGTAAAAGTAGAAGAAGTAGTAGAAGAAGTAGTAGAAGTAGAAGAAGTAGAAGTACAGATTCATCAAGCTCGTCAAGTTCATCAAGCTCATCAAGTTCTTTTTCAACAATTATTGAAATATTTTCTTCTTAATTAAACACATTAAAATCATAAAAATATTGATTTATTAAACTTTTTTTTATTATCTAATTATAATGAAAAGTGAAGAAATATGTTTTCCACGTTCTGATTTCAATTTATATATTTTTATCTTGTTCTGTTTAATTGCTTATTTTGTCTATATTTTTAAATTTACATTTAAAGAAAAATTAGCTAATATAGATTTAAATTCACATTTGACAAATAATGAATTGATTTCTAAAATTAAAATATTACAAGATAAACTATTTGCATCACAAATAGATGAACAAAAATGTCAAGCAAATGTTCAACAATTACAACAAATATTATCTGAACGAGGTGTAGGTCATTTAGACAGACATGATAGATTTTTAGATAAAATGCAAAATCCTCTATCAGGAACAAGTCCTATTAATCCTTATGGATCTTTTTATGAACGGGGATATAATGCCTATAAAAAATTTCAACAAATTGGTTTTATAACTAATAATAACCAACAATACCCTATCATGGGAAGATGGCACAATCCAAATAATAGTGAAAAATGGGAATATTATACAATTAATGAAGGTAGAAATCATATCAAAATACCACTAACTACTAAAAATTTTAATGAACTTTATGATGGCGATAATGTTAGTGTACCTGAATTGGGTGGTACATTTACATTTAAAAAATACAAGGATACAGATGGGTTTAGGTATTATATAAATTAAACTTCAAAATTTTCTGTATTAATTTGTACATATCCATTTTTATATATATGAAATTGATAAATTATAATAAAAGTACATGTTAATGTAATACAACATGTGCTTATCCATTGAATATTTAAATATATTAATTCTAATATAGTTTTTTCCCCATCTATTGCATTAACTAAAATACTAGTTATAAAAAATACATCTGTAAAAATCATACTGAAAAATGACCATTTGGCCAATCCATCAACTGATTTTCTTTCCCAATTTAAATATATCTGATGTAATCTACTAGTTGAAAATAACATTGCTGCACACCATGCTAAAATTTCTATTAATATTTTTTGTATTCCATCTGATAAAGATAATATTGCTATAAATAATATTGTTATACATCCAATTAATACTAATGTTAATATTGATTCAAATTCTGTTATATATGTCTTATTTCTAATTCTATAATATATTAATTGTGCTATTAATATCACATTCATCACTTGATGATGAATACCTACATATAATACTGTTATATTAACACCTTTTAATATAGCTGAAAATAAACTTATTACACCACCAATCATCCATTTTAAATATAATAAATAACTCACTGCATCTGATGAACCTCTCTTGTAATTCTTATATACTTGAGGTATAACTATCCCTAACCATATAACTAAATTACCCATACCTAAAATTAATGATAATATTGCTCCTAATAACATTAATTTAAAAATAGTTTAATTTTAAATTCAATTTTTTTAACCATTTAATCTTCATTTTTTAATTGTAAAAATTATTGGTTAGGGTCACTTATATTATTTTTAAACAGAAGTAGTAAGAGCTCTAAATTTACATGTATCAGATACGAAACTTCCAACACTAGTTGAAGTATATTTAATTTGACCAGCATTATCAATAGAGAATGTAATACCAATATTATCGCCTACAAATGATGAATTTAATACCCAATTAGATGCACGTTGAACACCCTTGAGATTATAATAAGCATATCTACCACCAGATGTAGCATCAATAGTGACGGAAAGAATAGCATCGAATGCTCTAACAATAGAATTTCCGAATGAAAAACCACTAATAGGAGCAGCAATAGCTTGTCCATTAGCCAATGTTGCACTTTGTTCTTTGAAAATATCTCCTAATGATGGAGTCATATCAACAGTATTTACCATCAAACTATTTGATGTAACAGATGTCATAATAGTACCGCCTGTTACTGTAAGTGTTCCATCAAGAAGAGTATTAGAGCTAACGAATAATGATCCAAGAGTATTTGAACCTTGAAGAGTCGATTCACCAGATATTAACAATGCACCGCCGCTAAAGCCAAAATCTGAAACTATACTTCCATTACTAACAAATATACTTCCGGCTGTTATTCCACCTTGTTGAACACTAGCTCCTGTTATTAATAATTCACCTCCCGTAAAGCCAAAGTCAGAAACGACGCTTCCATTACTAACAAATATACTTCCTGAAGTCAATCCAGATTGTAAAGTCGCTTGGCCAGTTATTAATATCGATCCACCAGTCAGACCAAAATCAGAAACAATGCTTCCATTGCTAACAAATATACTTCCGGATGTTATTCCACCTTGTTGAATACTAGCTCCTGATATTAATAATGCACCTCCGCTAAAACCTAAATCTGACACTACACTTCCATTACTTACAAATATTGTTCCTGTTGTAGCTCCTCCTAATAAGACACTCTGTCCCGAAACATATAATGAACCCCCGGTCATACCGAGATCAGAAACAATACTTCCGGCACTTACGAAAATATTTCCTGATGTAAGACCAGCAACTAATACTGTACCACCGCTTACTGTCATTGTTCCAGTAAGAGTAGAATTGCCACTAACATTTAATGAACCAGCACTGACACCTAAATTAGCATCAATACTTCCATTTGAAACTAAAATACTTCCACTCGTAGCACCACCAACTAATACTGTGGCATTACTTACAAATAATGTTCCGACTGTACTTGTCCCTAATAATATAGAATTTCCACTAATGTTTAAACTTCCTCCACTAAAACCAAGATTTGAAAATACACTTCCATTACTTACAAATATTGATCCTGTAGTAGCTCCCCCCATAAGTGTACTAACACCAGTCACGTCAAGTGAACCAATAGTTGCGAATGAAGAAACAAGATTAGTAATAGTTGCAGAAGCCAAATTAGCAGATGAAATAGCAATTGTACCAGCTGTAATATTAGTAACAACAAAATTAGTGGCTGTAATATTTGTAAAATCACCATTAACTGCTGTAACAGTTGCTGCATGAATTGGTGCATATCCTGCACTCAATAAATCAGTTTGAATATCCGTGATATCATTGATATAAATGAATTTAAATTCATCATCTGTTTCATCATAATAGTTACCAACAAAATTTTCATTATGTAAAGTGAATTGATCTCCATCAGTTGGATCAACTGTAAATGCTGAACTTAAAGTAGCGACCTTTGTAGTACCATTATATGTTGTGATTTTTCTAACTTCATCTTGTGCTGTTCCTGTAGTCATTAATAACCACCATCCCTTATAAAAATCAGTAACTCCACTAGCAGTAGGTGAAAAATAAACTGAAGTGCTTCCAGTACTTGTATTTGTAACATCAGTATATACAGCTGGTGAATTAACAACATCACCAGAACCATCATCTACATCAGTCTGATAACGTTGAATAAATACACCAGCATCTCTGGAGCCTGATGGACCAGAATTAAGTAATAATGTATTATCAGATACATTAATAGTAGTTGTATTAACTTCTGTTCTAGTACCTTGGACATATAAATCTCCAACAATTGTAACACTACCACCTACATTGATATCTTTTGCGACTCCTAAACCACCATCAATTACTAAAGCACCACTATTCGATGCAAAACTTTGTGTTGTATTCTTGATATGAGCAACTCCTCCAACCCAAAGATCCTTTCCAACTGCTGCTCCTCCTCCAAGGACAAATGATCCACTTGTTAATCCTGTGCTTTGATAAGTGGAATTTACACTAAGACCACCATATAAAACAAAGGCTCCTGTTGTTGCGCTAAGTGTCTCTGTTGTATCAAATACAACAATTGGTTGCTCAAAATACATTGGCGAAAAATTTGACATTTTGTTATACATTTATAAAAGAAATTAAATTTACACAATTTAACGAAAAATTAATTTTAAATGTTTTTTATTAATTAAGTACAATATTCACAATCATTTGCCATTGACCAAATTTTAATTATATTATTTGGAAAAAGTTTATCAAGTACAGTTTTTACTTTATCTGCATTTTCATTCATTATTTTTTCCATTGAATCTATTGTATTTATATATGGTCGTCTATACTCTTCTAATGTATTGTATTCACTGACATTATTTCTATAAGCTACATCACCATTACCACCAAGTAATAATCCAATATATAAAATTTTATCATATCTACAACAATGTAAAAATATAATATTTAATTTAGTATTTATATTCATTGACTCTAATTTAGTATTTAAAATATCTTTGTATTTATATTTATTATCATCTTCATCACATTTTTTATTTAGAAATTCAAATAAATCACATTCCTTGATTTTGATACCATATAATACTTGATCTCCACTATACATTTTTTATAAAATTTATTAATTTGATTTTCAATTTTTTTTTTATTGCGTTTGAATTTATTATTTAAGGTGACTAATGATGTAACAGATCCAAATTGTATAGTGAAAGCTTTTGAAAATAATCATATATCTATTTTGTCAGAATCTATTAATAATAAACAAATACATTGGTTTAGAAGTAGGGAATGCATTAGAACTTACAAATATTTATGCATCAGTTCAAAATTATGATGAAGATGAAAAGGGTCTAAAGGAAGTTGAGACCCTTGGTGGTACTATTCCTAACATTACAAGGGATTTATAGATTACTTTATAATTCTAAAAAACCAGAAGCTAAAAAAATTTAGTGATATTATTTTTTATAAATTTTTATTAAATTGATTTTCAATTTTTTTGCGTTTGAATTTAATGATATAACCACTTATACCACCAATGACAGAAGAAATAAAAGAAAATAAGCTTTTAAAAATAATCCTATATCTATTATAACTGAACATATAAATAATAAAAATATATTGTTTCAAATCATCAGATATAGGTAAAACTTTGAATTTATCAAATATTGCTGTATCTATACAACATTATGATGAGAGTGAGCGTGTTATAAGGAAAGCTTATGACACGACAAATAGATTACAAGATACTGTTTTCTTAACTTCAAGAGGTGTATATAGATTACTTTATAACTCTAAAAAAAAAGAAGCAGAAGAATTTAGAAAATGGGTAGGTGATATATTAGATGATATATTTTTTAATGAAAGTAAAGAATTAACAAAACAATTAAAACAATATGAACTGTTATTAGAACAGAGAGATCAACAATTGATTGAACAAGAGAAAAATACAAAAGAACAACTTGTTCAAAAAGATCAAAATAAATTGATTGATAATCACAAATTTTTATTAACTGCTTTCAAGAGAAAATCTATATGTTATCTCATTTTAATAGCTTATAATTGGTATAAATTTGGATGGACTGATGATTTAGAGTTACGACTTAATCATAGTAATACTGGACATTTTAATACATATGGACAAGATATAAAACTAATATTCTGTATTGAGTCAAAGAATAATAAATTATTAGAACAGGAATTAAAAGATTATCTTAGAACAACATCTTATAGAAGATCTAAAATATTTAATAATAAAAATAGAACAGAATTATTAGAAATAGAGAATATTGAAATAATAAAAGATAAATTTATAGAATTGAATGAAGAGATAAATACAAATAAAGAAGCACTACAATTAGAATTACAAAAAGCAAAGAATGAAGAATTACAATTAGAAATACAAAATAAAGAATTAGAATTACAAAAAATAAATACGAATAAAGAATTAGAAATACAGAAAGCAAAGAATGAAGAATTACAATTGAAAATACAATTATTACAGTTAGAAAGACAAACTTACAAATATAAAGAAGAATTAGTAGTATCAAGTTCTAAAATATCACAACAAGAAAAACAAGAAGATGCTTCAAATCAACAAGAATTAGAAAAAGATGCTTCAAATCAACAAAAAGAAGAACAAAAAGAAGAACAAGAAGATGCTTCAAATCAACAAGAATTAGAAAAAGATAAAGAATTACGATTAGAGAAAGAAAAAGAACAAAAATTAAAAAAACAAGAATATATGAGAAAAAAAAGACAAGACCCTAAATATTTAGAAAAAGTGAGAGAAGATATGAGAAAAAAGAGACAAGACCCTGAATTCATGGAAAAAGAGAGAGAAAATATGAGAAAAAAGAGACAAGACCCTGAATTCATGGAAAAAGAAAGAGAAGATATGAGAAAAAAGAGACAAGACCCTGAATATAGAAAAAAAGAAAATGAAAAACGGAGAAAAAAGAGACAAGACCCTGAATATAGAAAAAAAGAAAATGAAGCAAAAAAACTTAGATATAAAGCAAAAAAGAAAATGACATTAAATCAATAAAGTTGAACTATTACTATTAAATAATATTTTATTTACATTATCAACACATGTAAATATTACTCCAGACGGCCCTACACTATTTGTCACTGAAAAAATAATATTATTTTGTCCAGATACTAATACAATAGGTGTACTTTGCGCACTCCACCAACCATTTATATTTTTAAGTAATTTATTGTTATGATATACCTTGCCTATATCATCCATTGCAACATACAACATGGCACTAATATTTCTTCCTGTTGTATTTGTATATATATATACAAAATTTCCTGTAGCACCATTGTCTATTCCTCCACTTTTACCAATCCATTTTGCAGTTCTATCTGGAAAATCAAGATACCATGGCGCCATGTTATATACTCCTTGTTCAATTGCATATCCTTTTGATGTAAAACTTGAAAATGTTAAATCACTTGTCCAATCTGATGTAGTAAATGGTATAACTCCACATCCACCATTATTTCCACACCATGATACCCAACTGGCACATCTATTACTAGCATCTATAACATTATTTATCCCTAAACCACCACTATAACCATCATGTCTTAATCCATCTTTACCTATACATTTCCATCCAATTGCTGGTGGTACACTAGTATAATTTATTTGTCTAAAATGATTTTGTACTGGGTTTTCTAATTTACTCTTTAACCAACAATGTCCACCAGCCCCTTCTGTCCCACTAACTGCTGCAATACATCCACTTATTGTATTACATTCATTTTTACATTGTTCAACTGTAGTATTTGCTAAATACTTTATATCATTACCAGGATAATCTATACCATATAATGTATTAAATGTTTTTGGTGCTAAAGTTGTTATTAAGGTTGTTGGGGCTAATGTTGTGCTAGTTGTTGGAGCTAATGTTGTTGTCGAAGCTAAAGTTGTTATTAAGGTTGTTGGAGCTAATGTTGTTATTGATGGTAAGGCCAAAGTTTTTGGTGCCAATGTTGTTGTAATATGCGTTGGAGTTACCATGCCTTTACGTCCAAATGAAAGTATAGCATGTTCTTTTTTAGCATTTGTAAAAATCAGTAAAATAAATATTATTATAAAAACAAGATTTAATTGATTCATTGTATAATAATAAGTATTTAAAAAAAAAATATTGAAAAATAAAAAATCTAAAATAACAAATTAATATTAGAATGTTATTGATTAAAGAGAAAAATAATACAGTTCATCATTTTGATACATATAATTATAAAGATTGGAAAACGTATACTAGTATATTTGGTTTCAAAGAACAAAAACAAGAAAAAGACCAAGAAAAAGACCAAGAAAAAGACCAAGACCAAGAAAAAGAACAAGACCAAGAAATAAAAATCATAAATAGTAAAATAGATATAATACACTATTATCTAAATATTATATTACGTGAACTTTCAATTGACTATAGTGAATACATTAATTTTAAAAATCATTGTTTTAATAAAATCATTAAACAAATAGATATAACTAATATTAAAATTGATTATATTCATAAATATTATAAATTATTAAGTATATTGATATATAAATATATGAATGAAACATATTTTAATGAATATATTAATACATATATAAATACAGATAAAATAGCTGCTCATAATATTAGGGATTACAATAATTATAAACAAGAACAGAAAAAATATTAATTATCTGGAAATAACTTTATATATTGGTGATGAATTTTCTGTTACCAAGATCCTTGATATTTTATACAAAAAGTTGGTTGTTCACTTTCTTTATTAATAATACCAGCTGTATAAAATTCATCTATAATTTCTTCTTTATTATCTTCATAATATTTAATAATATTATCTAAATCATTTTTGCAATCATTTAATAATGTCATAGAGTTATATCTATTTTATTTCACCTAACATACAACCAATTAATATACTATATCTATATCCTACACAGTTTAAAAATTTATAATCACGTAAAATATTACAAACATCTTTATATACTAATTCATATAAAACATTATTTTTGTCATAATCTACATTTTGTTGCATTTTTATGTTATATTCTTTATCTATTTCATAATCTGTATGATATATTAAAATTTTAATAATTGTGGTATATTTAATTCTACTGCAAAATAATATTTACTCATGTTTTCATTAAATATATTAAATCTTTAAATATTAATATGATTACAAATCTCATTACAATGTTCCATTGGACATTTAATACTAGTTCGTTTAATATCAGGTTCTAATAAATCAATATCCTTTTTATGATATATATTAATATCATCACCTTTTTTTTCTGCAAATGTATATAATATAAATCCAGTATTATTATTTACTAATTTATTACTAAATTGAGCTATAACATGAGCATGTGTAAATATTAATACATTAATAACTGGCATTGAATCATTTTTTATATCAAAAATACTTTTAATATCATTAAACTTGTCATCAGAATAATATCCATCATCTTTTATCATGTTTTTTAATACATTTGAACTAAACCATTTTATAAATATATCAATGTTACCTGCTTGATTACGTAATTCATCATCCAATACATATTCAAAATTTATATAATTATTTATACCCTCTTTTATAAGATATTCTTTTTGGTCATCAAAACTCTTTATATTATGTGATAAATTTAATGTAACATCTTTATTCGCTATTAAATTATTATTTGGATCTTTTATATTAATTGTATTATATTCTATCTCTCTTAAATATGGAAATACATATATTTCTTTGAATGGATCACCTAATCCACTGTTCGTATAATATGCTGTTTCCATTGCTCTTAATGTAACTGAACTTCCTACTATATCAAATTTAGGTATAAATTCTTTCAACTCAATTCCTGATTTAATTGAATCCTGTTTACCAGCATCAGATATTATAGGATCTTTATATTTAATAAGTAAACTATTTCTTATATGTTTGTCATATATTTTTTTGCCCACAATATTACTACAACTCAAGGCATGTCTCAAAAATACAAAATTTACATTGTATAACATACTTTATTATATATAAATATAATTATTTTTTATTAATTTATATAATTACATACATTTGAACATCTCTCCATTGGACATTTTAATTCAGTACGATTAATATCCAAATCAACTTCTATAATATCATTTTTATCATATATTATTTCTACATCATCATTTTTTCTTTCACAATTAACTCTTAAAATAAATCCCATATTATTATTGGGTTGAATCTCTTCATTTGAAAATTGTCTGATGACATGCGCATGAGTTATTATTAATATATTTAAAAATGGTCTCTTATTAATATAATTATATATTACATTTTTACAAAACCAATTAATAAATGTATCTATATTACCTGGCTGATTCCTTAATATATTATCTCTAATATAAATATAATTAATGTACTCATCTATCCCTTGTATTTTAAAATAGTCCTCTTGTGCATCTAATCTCTTTATACTATGAACCTCATTTTTTAATATCTCTTCATTCGCTTTTATATTTTCTTCTGGATCATCTATATTAATTGTTTCACTTAATATTTCTCTTAAATATGGAAATACATATATTTCTTTAAATGGATTTCCCATCCCACTATTTGTAAAATATGCCGTTTCTATTGTACGTATCATCGTTGATGTCCCTACAATATCAAATTTAGATATATTCTCTTTTAATTTTATACCAGTTTTTATAGAATCCTGTTTACCCATATCAGATAATGTTGGATCTCTATACTCTTTCATTAATTCATTTCTCGCTTTATTATCATTTATTACATTCCCTACTAAATTTTGACAAGAATTTGCATGTCTCATAAATAAAAAATTTATACGCATATAGTATAACAATTATTTTAAATTTAAAAATAACAAATACGAAAAAAATTGAAATATAAAATAATAAGAACATATTAAATGGAAGAATCACACTCTGATAATTATATTATTACACTATATCAATCATTAAAAGACAAAACAACAGAATTTGAGTTTAATACAATTTTCAATTTAGAGTTTGATAACTTTGACTTTAACAATAAAGAATATATTAAAATAGAATATAATTATATAATACAAGAACTATCATATTTAAAACTACTATCAAATAACAGTACATCATCATGATTTACTACAACATATTAGAAAAGAATGCGATGAGCAAACTAGTACAATAGTTTGGTATATAGTGATTATAATATATATGATATTATGAATAAATTAAAAGAATCACAATTATCTGATAAATTTATACAATTATTGGAAAACATAATTAACAGAAAATCAGTAGGATAGGTTCATTATTTTTTAATCATGAAAACAAAATTGAAAATAAAATTTAAACTATTTTTATAAAATGGATGATAATTTGAAAAGAATTACTACATTGATATTTTTACTTGTAAATGAATTAAATGATTATGATGGAGATAAAAATAAAATCATAGATTTTTTTTTAACAAAGATTCAAAATACACATACCATTAATAGAGAAGTTCATGAAGAACTTATACAATATATCATGAATCAACAAATTAATACAAATAGCCAAAATAACTACCAACAACAGACTCAAAATAACTACCAACAACAGACTCAAAATAACTACCAACAACAGACTCAAAATAACTACCAACAACAGACTCAAAATAACTACCAACAACAGACTCAAAATA
>Ga0209668_10000052_pt1 | contig 44744 bp, 48 predicted proteins | sample FrelakmetPLP11PL_FD_187150 | JGI IMG/M metagenome (GOLD analysis project Ga0209668, IMG submission 187150) | Freshwater lake sediment microbial communities from the University of Notre Dame, USA, for methane emissions studies - PLP11 PL (SPAdes)... | ecosystem: Environmental > Aquatic >...
TGTCTGGTTCCTTGTGAGTGTAAACCTTAACAATATAATCACCTATAAAGTGAACTAGTTTATTATCATCATAGTACATTGATATTACATCTATTAAAGTCATTGTTTTTGACTCTAATAGGTTTGTGTATGACTCTTTCTCTTTTAAAGCAGGAGCATTAGGATAATTTTGAACGATGTAATTGTAATAATTGATTGTTTGAGGGCTTGTCATAGATTTAAGCATTATTTCATAAGTGATTAATTGTTTTTCTGTTTTTTCAAGTTGTTGTTTGAGTAATTCTTCTTTCTCTTTAGCTTGTTGTTTAATCATTTCTATTTCTTTATTTTTTTGAACTTCATTACTTACTAATTTATTTTTTTCTTCACATATCTTTCTATGTCTGGCTAATGATCCTGTTGTAGCATAATTATTATTACAATAATTACAATTATATTTATAATTATCAATGTTCCGTTTAGGTTCCTCTAATGTTCCATTTAGATCATGTTTTACTTTTTCCAAATGTTTTTTTGTTTTAATATGGCGCGTATAGTCTGTTTTTTTATTTGATGTAAAAGAACATTTATCACAATTATATTTAGACATTATATTATTAATCTATATTATTTTTTCTTTTAAAATTATCACATAAACTGTCGTAAAAAATTACGACAGTTTTACGATATTTGCGACAATGATATACTTTTAATGTCGTAAAACCGTCGTAAATATGTCGTAATTGTCATATATAATACTTTATCACTTATTATTAAAATTAGAACATTCATAAAATCCTTAATAAAAATTCAGAATTTCTCAGAATACTAGAGATAAAATTGTTACTATAAAATTTCATAATTAAGTTTCCGATATACTTTTATAGTTTTTAATGATAATCAAAATTCTGTTTTCAAAAAATTTCTCTGGAAAAATCAAATTTCAACACACAGGATTCGTGTGTTAAAAAATCAGATTTTTTTATTGATCTAAAAGAGAATTATATTGATCATCGATAATAATTCATTTTTAAATTGTCAATGAGTTATAAAATCAGTTTTTAGTAATATGAATACATGATCATAAACTCTAAAACGAAATTTTATACTCATCAATCATAATGGCTTTTTAATAAATTAACAGACTAAATGAATTCCGGAATGAATGTAAAGAAAATTAGTGACAATAACCAAAATTATTATTGAGAGTATATTTTTTATACCTTAACAATTGTGAAATTCATATTATAACAGTTAAGCCATTATAAATTTAAACAACACCTCTTTAGTAAGGCTAAAAAATACGGTTGTTTATGTATTAAAGTTACAGAGGAATATACGAGTCAATTGTGTGCAATATGTGGAAAATTAGATATGTAAATATAGTGAAAAAATGTAAGCACTATAAGCAAGAAATCAATAGAGATGTTAATGGATCACAAAATATATTATTAAAATATGTTTCATCCTTCATCTCTAACAAATGTTAAGAATTATGTCCGTAACATGTACCTGTAGGGGCCTACCACCTACGCGAGCATTTATTTGCTCCAATAATGGAACAATGGTTATTTTGTTGAAAACATGAATCAAATATAACAAAATATCAATATTTAGCCTGTTTTATCTAACAGTTATTACTATTCTACTGGTTTCATATAAAAAATCAATGAATGCATGGTAAGGGAAATAAAATAAGAGCCTATTAAATTTTTATCTTTAAATTATTATATTGAAATAGATATCTTATCACTTTTCAGCCACATTTTTTTGATGGCTAGTAAAATGATTATCATTATTTGATTTTAGTATAACAAGATATCAAATGGAATTACTGTTTAATTATATTTCATATAAAATAATTATTTATTATTTTATGTCTAGTCAAATTGATTTATGTAGAATTATGTAGAATAATATATAATGCAACGCATCTATCAACAAAATTATTTAATAAAACTCAATTAAAATAATATATATTATGATACAATTTTGCTTGCCAATGCGCGGGATCCAATAAGAAATAGTAATTTGATATACTTTTACGATAATTATATCTAAAATATATTATATAGTGCCATAATAGTTATTTATTATACAAATATTATAATTGCTGCTATTGATATATATAATTATATATTCAATTATGATAGTTATTACTTTCCATAAATAATTAGGATATTGGTATACTTTTTCCTTACCATGTATTCGTTAATAAAAAAATTGAAAAATAAAGTTATTGGAAGCCTCATTAATTTTGATTGATATGTATTGTAGCTTTGGAGTTTGAGATGTCCTCCAACAATTCCCAACCACCAGTGCAGCTTGAGCGGTCCAGACAGCCCGTGCAGACCATGCAGACCATGCAGCCAGAGCAGACAGAGCAGACAGAGCAGACCGAACAGCCCAAGCAGACAGAGCAGACAGAGCAGACCGAACAGCCCGAGCAGACCGAACAGACGGTACAGTCCGAACAGCCCAAACAGTCCGAACAGACCGAACAGCCCAAACAGCCCAAACAGCCCAAACAGCCCGAGCAGACCGAACAGACCGCACAGTCCGAACAGCCCAAACAGTCCGAGCAGCCCATGCAGACAGAGCAGTCCATGCAGCCTGTACAGTCCAAACAGCCCGAAAAGGAGCCTGGAGAAATCGTTGATGCCATTCTTCAAGTAGAAGACATCGTGAACGGGACGGAACCAGGAGAGAGCAAGCTTTCTAGGATAATGTCGATTTTCATTGGCATTGTTTTTGCTACAATTGGTTCTGTGAATGAACATATTCAAGCTTTGTTGACAAATGCAAATGTGAGAAGGACCTACGTCGATGTCAAGGCGAAACTCGGGTTTTCCAAAATTATGGATGATGAGGTCAGGGCCGCAACCCATCGTCCACAAATCCCCGGGGGAACAGAAATGGCTTTGATCGGAATCAAGCATGGCAAGCCTATAGATTTGTGCACTTTAGGCCAGCAGGATTTGTATAAGACTTATCGGGAAACATTCTTTGCTTCTTCAGATCCGAATATCTCAGCGGAGATTGCGGGAAAGATCATGTGGCTTTTTTGCAAAAAAGTCGGAATTCATCCGTGGATTGATGAAATCACAGTCCGTTTCAAATACGAAGGTCAGGGTGTTTATGAGTTACCAATCACTTTCGGTGGGGCAGCATTTTGGAAGACTTTCGGATGGGCGCCTGCCCAAGCAAATCATGTGCACGTTCCGAAGGAAATTGTGAATGGTTCACGTTTTGCCAGCGTTATAATGGCTGTGAATGTGAATGACAAGCCAATGATTGCACTATTGTACCTCGGTTCTCTGCGAGTTATGCACTCTTATTATGCATGCAACCCAAAAGAGTTGCGTGCATTTAGCTCACATTGTTTTCGCGCAATCAAGGAACATACCCAAGTTTACAAGTTTGGAAATTTCAACCAGTTGGGGGAGGAAACTTGCAAGTTGACTCTAACTGTTCAAAAGGTGTGAAATGACACAAAATTATTTTATCAATAATTTTGTAACGTTATACAACAATTTTCATATTGATTTTATGCATAATTACACTCATTCCAAGATTTATTCCAAAATAAATTCTGGAATAAATGTAATCGAACTATTTAATAGAAAAATTATTATATTCATTGACTGATTATGTAGAATATTGTTCACATGCAAAGGCAGAAATGGGGTGTTAGTTATATTTTATATGAAATATAACAAAATATAACGTTTTACATGTAGGGACATTTATTTCTAATAATTACACTCGTTTGATGATTCTAAATGAATCCTGGAATGGATGTAATAAAAAAAATGAAAATTTAATAGATTGAAATATTGTAAACTGAATTATAATAATTAAAAGATGACTATGCCTATTTGGCGCATGCTTCTTATATCATCTGATGTACAAAGAGGTATAGATCCCGATAATTGGAAAAAAGGCAAAAAAAGATCTCTTGTCTCATGCACCATTTGTGGAAAACGTGAATATGAACTCAACTTGATTTTTGAATGTGGAAAGGCTGCTGAGCCTGTATGTCATAAATGTGCTGGAAATCCGGAAATTACAAAAATCAAAAGGCAAACTACAAATAAAATGTTGTGGAATTTATCGTATGTGTTAGAAGAGGATGATATTTTTTGTTGAAAACATGAATCAACAGTAACAGAATATAACAAAATATAACGTCCTATCTGTAGGGATTTTCATTACATTTTATTATTCATTTGTCTCAAAATTTCTATTAATTTTTATTTTTCGCCAGAAAACTGATTTTTAACACACAAGATTTATGTGTTGAAAATATTTAGACAATATATCATACTTTTTAATTATTCTTTTATATCACTTTTGTTTCGGCCCTTCTATTTCCTTTATTTCATTCTGTTTTATAGAAAAGACTGGTGCTATATATCTTATAACATCATCTGCTAATAAACCACTGTTGATGTATTGAAGAATTTCTACAGCAGCTCTCAACTGAGTAAATTTTGGTTCATTTGTTGATGTTCCATTCTTATCACAAAATTCTATTAAATATTCTTTAATATATTCTAATGCCGGATCTATTATTATTTTCTTTGTTTGAATGCCTTTTTTATCATATGACCATATGTTTTCTTTATTAACCGATTCTCTTATTATGTATGTTAAACGGGAAATATCAGAGGACCACATTGACTGTTCGTTCGCATCTTCCTTCTTATACATTTTAATAATATAGTCTCCTATGAAATTTGGCATTCTTTTTTTATCATGATACATTGTTATTACCTCAATTAAAGTCATCGTTTTGGCTTCAAGTAAATTATTATATGACTTCTGGCTTTCTAATGCCGGCGTATTTGGATAATTATTTGATATATATGTAAAGTTATTGATTATATGTGGTGTTAATGCTGACTTTAATAATGATTCATATGTATCAATTTGTTTTCTAGCTTCTTTTAATTGTGTTTCTAATGATTCTACTTTTTCTTTCATATGATTATTATTGATATTTATAATATTTGCATTGATACATATTTTTTTATGTCTTGATAAATTAGATAATCTTGTAAATTTCACATGACAAAATTCACATTCATATTGTGGTGTTACTATAATTTTCTCTGAGATTTGAACGAGTTCTGGCTGAGTTATAGTAGCGTATTTAACTTTTTCTAAATGTTTCTTTGTTTTATTGTGTCGACTATAGTCTGTTTTATTCACTGTTGAAAAAACGCAAATCTCGCAATGATATTTCGACATTATAATAATTAGCTATATAATTTTTTATATGAAATTTCCTCACTAAACCTGCGTTTTTATGCGTTAAATAAAAAACGCTTTTAACTGAATTATTCAGTAGATACTCTTTTTATAAAATGTTCATTTGATATACATTTTTTATTACAGTTTTATTAGAAACTTTTCTTAAATTATAAAACTTTTAAAATTAAAAAATTATTTTTTATTAATTCACTTAGCTTATTACATTTTATTATTCATTTGTCTCAAAATTTCTATTAATTTTTATTTTCGCCAGAAAACTGATTTTCAACACACAAGATTTATGTGTTGAAAATATTTAGACAATATATCATACTTTTTAATTATTCTTTTGTATCACTTTTGAATAAATATAATTTGTGATATTAGAATGAAAAATAATATAAATTAATCATGTTTCTTGGTTAAATGATTTGTTATAAAATGATTATCAAAACCGGTTTTTTTGTAAATAATATCATTTCTGGTAATTTCAAATTCTTGTGGATGATACATTCTATCTAATTCTTTCCAAATAGACAAAGTGTTCCTATCAAATGGTAAATCATATTTCTCATGCATATATAAACATGCTCTTGATAATGCGCCAGTATGATCGGAAATATTATAACTAAATAAAAAATCTTTTCCAAATATCATTGAACCTTTATGACTATTCATTTTTGAACAACATGGATAAATATTGTGTAAATCGTTTGCGTATCCCATTGGGAGTTTGCAATTTTTAATAAATGATTTAGGTATAACATGTTCAACTGTTAATGGAGAACATAATGTTTTGCATTTACAATAAGACTGTGGACCAGGTAATAATGTGATAAAATTTCTTAAGTTGCTCATAATAATATCAATAAGAAATTATTATTTATACCATTTTTGTATTTATTTAGACAAATTTATTGAAATTTTCTTTTATTATTTTGTTAGTCGATTATTGTTAATCCACATTCCTTGATTTGGATTATTAGACCATTTATACCAATTTTGTGCTGGTAAAATTGTATGTTTAATCCAACCATTAGTGTTAAATCCTTTACATGTTGGAATATTTTGGCAATGAGACGCTAGTTCTTGAGGGTTGTTTGCTAGTGCTGCTGTTTGATAAATATCTCCTAAATTGGAATCCATTCCTTGATGAAATGTATAATTTGAAATAGCTGGTATAGGATGATTTTTAGCATATTTTTCTTTTACATAAATTTCTGATCCTGGTGCTAAAACCATTGGGTAGTTAATTTCATTTTTCATCCATCCAGCTGTATTAAATCCGTGACATTTTTTATGTTTATTGCACCATTTTCTTTTATCTTCAACAGATCCAGGAAGTGGTAATAATGTCTTTAATTTTTTATCAGTAACCATGTCATGATATGGCGAATCTAAATTGTTATATACAATATAACCTTTAACTGGTGTAAATGATTCTCTTTTTATTGAAACAATAATAACAACAACGAGGAAAATTAAAATAATTCAAATAATTCCAATAATAACCTGAATATTTTTTTCCATCATATAATATAATTATATAAAATTTTTATAATTATTATTTTTTGCGAGAAAAATCACCAATCGCACTTCCAACTATATACCCTACTAAATTAACAATAATATCATCCCATTTTCCATACCAATAATCATCTTGTAAACCATTACACATAATCATTTGAATAAAGTTATTTTTTTTCTCCATACAATTTGTAAGATTAGTATTTTTGTCTGCTGCTAAAATATCTTCAAGAAATTCCCACCCAGCGCCGATAAACAAAAATGTCAATGGATACCCTGGTTTTACAAATCCAATGAAAGCAAATAATAAGAAATGAGTCAGTGACCATCCATCAAGATCATGTTTTGGAATTGTTACAAATGATTTTTTTAGTGGCGTTTGAATTACGTCTCTCCATTCATGTCCAATAACAATAAATATTACAGACACTAAAATCATTAAAATAATTATTTCAATATAGTGTTTATCTATAAATTCAAAATTTAATGTCAAAATAAAATTTCTGTATATAATATTATGTCAGAAATTTTTACTGAAAATCCAATATTATTTCTTTTTTCAGCTATATTATTAATAGTTGCCTATTATACTAAAAATTATGCAATAATATTTATGGCATTCATTATTCTAGTATCATTGATATTGTTTTACAGGATACCCAATATTCATCGTAATACTTTTATACCTGGTTTTATTTATGGTCCATGTTATGGAACTGTAACACATATTATTACAACATCAAAATCAACATATATAACAATATTTTTGAGTGTATTTGATATACATTCTCAATATTATCCTGTATCTGGAATACTAATTGACCGTCAGTATGATATGAATGGAAAATTTGCATTAGCATATAATTTTGATAAAGCATCCGACAATGAAAAAGCAATACATACAATATTAACCGATACAAAGGATATAATAAAAATTACTCAGATAGCAGGCTTAATTGCAAGAAGAATAACATATGATAATAAAAAGAAAAATGATAAAGTAATTGCTGGTTCTCGAATGGGTATGATTCATTTTGGAAGTCGTATTGATATTGAATTACCAAATAATTATAAGGTTCTTGTAAAAGAAGGTGACAAAATTAATGGTCCAGACACAATTATAGCAAAACTTTAATAAATATTTTAGAAAAAGAATATTATAATGGAAAATTATAATATTCGTTCAAAAAGTATCAATGAAAATATCTTTATGATATTTTCACAGACTTGTCATACTGCATCGGACCCTCTTGCTGCTGCACATACACGACACTGGTGTCGTGTTTTGAAATTTGGTCCCGGACAGTGTGGTATGTTCACGGGACAGTTGTTGTTGTTATTGACGTTGACAATTGGTTGGGGCACGTGGACCACATCTTTCTGTGGATCCGGAGGAACCTCCATCTTATTTACTAAGATATATTATAGTGTATAGAATTTTCAATTAAATAAATATTCAATTTTTTATGTTAAATTTTATTTTTTAGATTTTTTAGATCTTTTAGATTGTTTTGACATTCTAGATTTATCATCACCATGTGATTCATTTGATATTTTTTCTTGACATCCACATAATGGTGCAACTTGTTCAACACCATTGCAGAATACGCGTTCTTCAACAACACAACATTTTTTATTAATATTAAGATTGCAAGTTGATGGCTTAACTTTTTTTTTATTGCAACACAGTAGTGGTACAATTTCAACACCATTGCAATATGTTGGTGCTACTTTTTTACAATAGTTAGGATTGACATTAAGATTGCGAGAATCAGATATGTTTGGGTTCATATATCCAGACAATAGCATAGATATTTATATATAATATTATAGATAATTTTTTGATTGATCTTAGATAAATTTATTGTTTAATGGATATATTATTAAATTTATTTATTTTGATTCAAATTATCAATTATTTTATCAAATAAAGGCACCAAATCTTTATCATGTGTTGTTATAATAATTGTTTTATCTTTTAATCTTTTTATTAAATTTATTAATATCTGTTTGCTTTTTGGATCTAACGATGATGATGGCTCATCTAGTAATATAATAGACTTATTTTGAATAATTGACCGAATGAATGATATAAATTGTTTTTGACCACCTGAAATAGCAGATCCTTCTTTGCCAACTATGGTATGTAATTTATTTGGAAAGACATCAATGAAATCCATTAATCCTAATTTATTTAATTTATTTATTATATCATTTTCAGTGTAATTTGTACCATAGCTTAAATTATATAATATTGTTTGATTGAAAAGTTTTGGATGTTGTGAAATATATGCAATATGTTTAGCTATTGATTCATATGTACAATTTTTTAAATTTTGATCATCAATAATAATATTTCCATCATAATCAACAATTCCAGCAATTATTTTTAAAAGTGATGATTTTCCTGATCCAATTGGCCCAACAATTCCAACTTTTGAATTTCCATTAATTCTTAAAGAAATATTTTCAAAAATATATTTATTATCATATTTTAAAGTTATATTTTTTAATTCGATTCCTCCTCTTATAATTTTAAGATCCGATTTATTTATATTATCTGTTATAATTTCAAAATTAGAAAAATATTCGTTTGCATCATATAATTTCCCAATATTCGAAATAACTTCTTTAATCGCACTAACACAATAATTATAATAGTCCATAAAAAGTAATGTTAGTAGAATTATTGTAACTAGTGTAGTTGCTGATATTTTATTTTTACTATATAGTTTATATGATATGTAATTTATACCAATAACAGTTAAAAGACTTAATAATTGTAATCCATATGTTGTATTTCCATTTTTCATTTCACTTACATATGTAAGATCATAAGTTTTATCTTTTATTTTGTCAAGATTATCCAATTCCTTTTTTTTAGTGTCAGCCGTGATAACAGTGTCAATATTAGTCATTGTTTCATGAATCCCATCATACAACTCGTTTGATGATTTTTCTGCTTCATAAGCTGCATCAATGCTACTGTATTCTAATTTCATAGTAGCTAATATTAATATCAATATCATAATAACAACAATTAAACCAGTTTTTGAATCAGCTTTTATAAAATTATACATCAAACTAACCGTTACAACAATAGTTGGTATTATATATGCTGCAAAAACTTTATAAATATTTTTGGCATCAGTTACTTTTTTAATTTGTGTCATCATCTCATTAACATTTATTTTTTTCTTTGAAGTTTTTGCTGACTCAATCATTTGATTTGTTAATTCATGTGTTACATCCATTTCTATTGCCGGTATTTTATTTGCAATAACAATATTTGTTAAATAAAATATTATAATAGCTGCAATGAATGGAAGTAAAACTATTAATATTTTTGTAATATTAGCATCTTTTGTAAATCCAGAAATATCTCTTGTAATATCAGCAACAGACCTAGAAAATACAGTATCTTGTAAGTAAAATGCAATAAATAATGGTATAATAGCTAATATAATTATTTTATTATTCCATATTGAATTGTATAATATATTATTAACATCAATGGATTTTTTCATCATCATATTTTTAATATTATATAATAAAATATTTTTCTTTTAATCTAAAACAATTTCACAACCAATTATATAATGTCACCATCAGATTATGAAATTTCAACAAGAAAAATTAAAGCATTGACACAAAATATTTCATTGATTGCAATTCTTAATGAAATTAATGGTACCAAAACATATGTTATTAAAGGTACCACTGGAAATACTTACAAAGTAATAATTAATGAAAATATATCATCATGTACATGTGATGATTTTATATTTAGACACATGTGTTGTAAACATATTTATCATGTTTTAATGAGAGTTTTGAATGTTGATCCCGATTCTTATAATACTGACTTAATCCAAAATAATTCTAATATTACAAGTAAATTAGTGTTTGAAGATATAACTAACAATACATTTAGATTTGTTAATATATTTGATAAACATAATATAATGATAAATATTCTAAATCATATTGAAAAAAATTATGGTGTAGAAGCAAAACATAATGTAGGTACATTTAATAGCATTGAAGAAGCTGAAGATACATTCAAAAAATCAAGTTTCGCCGGCATTTATCTTATTAAAGTAAATGACAATCTTGTTGACATGTATTTAAGAGTAATTACAAATGTGAATAATGGTTGGATTTTTAATAATTATGTTGAGAAAGTGTTATATAATAATAAAATAGCTAGATTCATAATTATCGATGAGTAATAATTATTTTTTTTTTTGACTTATTCATCCATTCTTTAAGATTGACAGAAAATTCATTGAATATATTCATATTTGGCAAATTTGAAATAATTGATTTAATTATTTCTTCATTTATTTTCTTTTTATTTTTTAATTCTTTAACTTGGTGATCATAATTATTAATGTTTTTAATTATATCATTTATCATATTTCGGATATCACATATATAATCATTTATTAAATTCATATGATGCAAATTATATAAATTTATTTTCTCTGTTTCTTTTTTAATATAGATAATCGATTCTAAAGGTATATCATCATATTGGATTTGATTAATTAATATATATTTAAGATCTTTACAAGACTTGATATTATTAAAATCTCCAATTAATCTTGGATGTATAAAACATTTATGAAAAAAAGATTCGTTTATAATACAATTTTCCATTATCAGACCATTTTTATTTAAATCATTATGAAGATTAATAATTAATGTATATTGTACCAATGTACTTGGTATTCCATCGTTAAATTCAATTGAATATCCGGTTTGTGTCATAAATAATACGCTTGATTTGAATGTATATCTTTCCGGATTTTCAATTAATAATATTTGTTCTAAATATTGGTTTCCATAAATAACTTGAGATGCACATATCATATACACTGTTCTAAGGGGTATTTTTTTTATTTCATTTTTCAGTAAATTTAATTCTTCTGGTAATTGCTTTACCATTATGTTTCTTAAAAAGAAAATAAAAAAATTGAATATTAAATCTGTTGAGATACTTTATTTTATTTGTCTTTGTTATACATATTGATATATCTTTTCTGGGTGGAAATTATCAACATATCAACATTATGGAAATTCCCTTACCAGAAGAGATATTGGATATAGATTTATGGGTCAATGATTTGGAAATAGATTTATGGCCCAATGAATCTGATTCTGATGAATTTTATGGTGATGAATTTTATGGTGATGAATTTTATGATGATGCATTAATTGTTCTATTTATGCCAACATTTGGGGGTGGAACTGGTGAATTTATTTGCATGGAATGTGGGCATTTTAATCATGAGTCTTATCATTGCGAATATTGCTATGATAAACTGGCAACACAAGAAATTCCAGGAACTGGAAAAAATTTTGAAATTAATGGATGCAAGTATACAAATAGATTCACAGGTGAAATGTTTTTCTGTGAAATTTGTAAGACCAATAGACATATTCTTCTTTGCTGTAGTGATAATGGATTTATAACAATTCCAATTTCAGAAATATCATGCATATATTGCAATATTATCTCGTCACCATTCAGAGATGCTGATAGAATTTGTGCTAATTGTATTGCATATGGAACTTTTATTAATGGTACGTTTATTGGTTGTGGCCAAGATGATGAATATTATGAAAATGATGTTAGCCTAAAAAATAAAGTTTTGAAGAATGTTAGGTTTCACGAATCAATGCTTCACGAAAAATCAATTATCGCCTTTCTAATCATATGGCACTTTCGAGATCAAGAGTGTCCATATGTTTTTTCTCTTCCGCGAGAAATTATCAATATAATTATTTCGTTTATTCAAGAATTATATTGATAATCTGTAGAAAAAATATCTTATTATACTTTTTCAACTATAAAAATATATGAATTCAATACGTCCGCAGCTGCATAACAACATTGATTTATTGCGCTATACATTATTTAATATTTATTCAACGCAATAAATCCATGTTGCTAGACATCTGCGCAAATTTATATAAATTAATTATTTTAGATGGTGTTACGCGGAAATATTACAACATTATACCACTACGATGTACCATAAATTCAACGTAGGTATACTGTGTTGATGTGCAGCCGCGTAGTATAATAAGATAATTCGTATATTGATTATCAGATAATTCAATTTAATAAATTTCTATCTGTGTTCATGTATAAATTATAAAAAGTATATATACCTAATTTTTCTACAAATTATAAATATATTTGTCACATATAACCACAACAATAAGAACTTTCCTTTACATCCTCAATATTTAATTTTGATATAGTCTCGCTATATTTTTTATTTGAAATCATTCTAGAAATTATATTATTCATAGCTTCATTTAATTTATCTTCATCTTTGATTGATGTTTCGATATATATAAAATTATATAATTCTTTCAAATAATTAATAGCATTATGTGAAACTGTTCTTTTATCATTCAAATCTATCTTGTTTCCAATAATAGTTATATCAATATCATCCATTTCAACATTGATATTTTCTTCAATTTCTTTGAGCCATAACTCTAGGCTATTAAATGTTGATATTCTTGTAATATCAAAGACAATAATTATTGCATTTGCATCCCTATAGTATAATTTATTCATAGCTCTAAATTTTTCTTGTCCTGCTGTATCCCATATTTGTATATTTATTATTTTATCATCATGTTGAACTTGTTTAATTGAAAAATCAGCTCCAATAGTTGTTTTTTCATTGGTTGAAGGCTTTCCAGTCATGAATTGACTGATTATATTTGTTTTTCCAACTCCAGAATCACCAATGAAAACAATTTTTGTTTTGTAATTGTTTGAACTCTGCATATTTATTATTTATTTAGAATATTATTTTTATTATATCCATAAAAAGTCTTTAAGATTTTTTATGAATAAAATTATTTCTACTTGTGTTACTTAAGAATAGTATTTTTGAATTTTATCCACTCTGCAGTACTCCAACAAATATGATAATCTGCTGATGTAGAATAAGATGCAACAATATATTTAACAATTTTATCAATGATCACACGAGGCAATTTCCATGCAGCAGTTATTTGAGGACCCGATTTATCATTACCAATGCGCCACAACCAGTAAGTAATGCTAAACCATAGTATATTTTCTATCATATAATATTTACCATAATGGCTTAAATTATAACAAATTCTAATGAAGAGATGTGGACCATAGTGAAGAACAAGATTCTTAAAAATTTTTGATGATTCTGGAATTTCGCTGAGTGTAGCTATTGTTTCGAATCTACAACTAATATATGTCTCTTTAATGATCAGATTTGATATTTGGTTCATTGATGGCCACTCACTATCATACCTAAATATAAAGTATTTTTGAATTGCATTTAAGTCATCATTTTTAAACGCTTCTATACAAAAGTTTTCTATTGGATCAATTTCAAATTGATGTATTTGACAATATTTCTTATATTCAATCAAGAATTCAGGATCGATTTTTTTATTTGAAGAAATCATTCGGGTAATTTCATCACTTGTTAGTTGGATTCCAATCATAGATAACCATTTAAGATTTTCAGATGTTGGACTGAGACATGGTGGCTGATATCCCTTAAAAGCATTTGTTTGATGAATTGGAAACAAATTTTTCTTATCAATCAAGTTCAAATCCCATAACATTCGTAAAAGATCTGTTGTTTGATAATTGATTTCAATATTTTTATTAACAAATGTTGGCAATACTAGACCATGATTCTCCAATATTTTTAAATATTTAGGATTAAATCCATTTTCTCTATAATATTTTTTGAAAAATCCATCAATTAGTTGACAGTTTATTTTATTGGTATTATCTAGTAGATTAAACAATTGAATAGTATGTTTTACAGATGGCATTTTCAAATACTCAATAATAAGAGCTTCACGATCAAATTTAATGAGACAACTAAGAAACTCGAGCATATTAGCATTTTCCTGAAAAGAACACAAATCAAACATTTTTGAAACAGAATCTGGACAATATTCAACTGTTGTGCAGAGATTCTTCAGTATGTATAGTTGTATATTCCAATGAGGAATGTCATGTGTCCATTCAATGAATTTTTCGTATTGATTATTTCTAATGCATAAATCCTGAATAAACATTAATATAATTTCATTATTGAATCCAATAATATATGGATATGTATCTACTGAAGGATTATCAATATATTTTTCAATAATATATTTATTATTTGTCATGTGATCATTATTTGTTGTGTGATCATTAATTGATGAAATAATTGACATTTTAAGGTTTTTTGAAATAATCCAAAAGATATCAACCATCAATTTTCCTTTCATGTTAATAAAATCATCATATATTTGTAATTCTTTTTTCATTGATTCAATAATGCCATCATAATCATCATTCGGACTTCTATATGCAGCATCCATGAAATATTTTTTCAAAAGTTCCATTGTAATTTCATCTTGTTGATCAATGGTCCAACCGTTTTCCATTCTTTTGGCAAGACGATATAATATTTTATTTGAGTTTACATTTTCATTGGGTTGTATCATTACTAGCTTTCGTAATCGGATCTGATTATAAACATCATTAAGCGAGCTGCAATTTTCTGATGAAAACCTAAGTTCCAATTTTGGCATGTTATTAACCATTTTGAGAACCATCATATTGCATCCAAAATCACATGATTCTTTCATTTTCTCTTCATTATTGAAAACCAACATATCCATTGAAATACTGACTGGTACACACTCCAAATCGGAACAAATATTTGTTAAACAAATAATTTTATAATGGGTGAATGGAAACATTTCATTGATTGATACTTTCTCTGGAAAATCACCTCCAAATTCTGTATATTCAAATAGCTTTTTTCTGTTAATATTTTTAAGGATTCTTGATTTTTCATAATTTGATTCAATTTGTTCAATTTTGATATTTTCAAAGTTCTTGTCTCGCGGCGAAGAATGTGACAATATATTGTGAAATCCACTTTCGTGGAATTGGTATTCCGTTAGCATGACATCAATATCGCCATGTTTGAAGTATTCTGACATATGATACCTAATTCGATTTTCAAATGATAAACTCTTATTGTGACAATTGGAAGCAACACATATTTCTCTTAAGGCTCCACCAAAAACAGCACCTCCCTTTTGAAAAACAGTTTCTAAGAATGGAAACCATTCAATAATAAGCTTCAAAGTAAGGCCAGGATCCATTTTACCACTTTAAAAATGGTATATTGAACCTCTCTACAATACCTAAAATTCTATATATTTATCAATATAATATATTTTCAATTTTTTAATTGGTTTTTAACGTAAAATATTGGACATTTTTCTATATAAGCTTTCATAATTAGAAATTATTTCAAGAATAAAAAAGATGTGATAGTAAATAAATGAATAATGTTAAAAAGTATATGTATAATTATGAGAGCTCATTTATAAAAATAATGCTGATGTTTTAATTAATGCTGCATCTAATGGTTTATTTAACATTCCATTCATGTCAACGTCTGTTGACATACATAATGAATCAAATAACGATTGTATTATATTTCCTAATGTTAAAAAATTTGGATATTTAGAATCACATGATTTATCATACATACTCATAAATATCTTTTCGATTTCATCAATTAATGCATTCCAATCAGTCTGATAATTAGTCTCATAATCAGATAACCTGGTGGTTACTAGATTAGACATATTTCTTAAAGTTTTGATTTGATTATCTATCTGTATACGAGTATTAGGATCACTGCAAAATTTAGATCCATCAATAACAATTTTTGCCATTCTTTCATCATTAGACATAGGTTGTGGTGGAAAATTATATACTTGTCTTATATACGGTTTTCCTTCTTGTTGTGCTATTAATGCTTTTTCTTCTTCTTTCTTTAAAAATAAATTAGCTTCTTCATTTATTTTTTTCTCTTGATCATTATATCTTTTATATACTTGCTCAGCATGAGCTAAAGCTGCTTTTTTTCTTTCAGGCGTATCTGCCGTTGAATATGGAGGGGTAGTTTGGAAATATTTTAGAATAAGCATTAACTGGTTATATGCAGTACCTTTCATATATTTACACCATCCCCTTCTAACATTGTGAAGGTTTAATAAAATAAGATCACGCAGTCTTCGAATTCGTAAAATACTTTCTTTGTCAGATCCAAAATGTGATTCCAATATATAATCATCTGCTTCATAGATAGCTTTTCTAGCATTAGCTAAATCTTTAGTTTTCTGTTCTAATGCAACATTCGATGCATTAATATTATCCATCAGATTTTGAACTTTAGCTCTTTGATCTTCAATAACTTTTCTATTAGATGTGATTTCTTTTTGTGATAGTGTTTGTTGTGTTTCTAATGCCTTAATTTTTGCAAGAGAATCTTCAAGTGTATTAGATTCAGTTCCTAATGCTTCTTTAAGTGAATCATATTTTGATTTATATGAAAAAAATTGGTATGTTAGTATTGATATGATTATAATTAATATTGTGATAACAAATATAATAATCATTGTGGGAATTGGCATATATATATTAATTATAAATTTTTTAGATCTTTTATAATTAAAATTCACAAATTAGTCTGTGGAAAAATTAGTTTTGAACGTAAAAATACTAGATATTTTTCTACACTTTAAGTATAATGAACCAAATCAAAGAAATTTTAATTGATTTAAGAGAAGAATTTGAACTTCTTAATATGTATCTTATTTCAACAGACAAATCATTACTTATTGTTAATATACCAATGAGATCTATTTTTTCAAATGTGGAATGGATATCAACTATTTCAACAAAAAATAATATTTATCTAATGTGTCGAAGTAGTGTTAGATCTAAAAAAGTTAAAGATAAATATTTCAAAAATAATAATAATATTAAGTCGATTGATGGTGGAATTAAAAAAATAGAAATGAATAAACTATTTAGAAATAGAATAAAAATAATTAAAGGTGATGGCGGATTTGGACTTCAACAATACATGCAGTTAGCATTCATTATTATGTTATTTTTAGTTCTCGTATTGTTATATTTAGGTGTTGACACACGATATGTTGAAATATTTATCATAATATTAATTTTATTCATTATATATCAACTATATATTCAAAGTTGTTGGATTGGTTCTATGGTACCATTATCTAATAAATAAAAATGTCATAAATTATAGTTTGCGAGCGTCATATGAATTTCACTGATATAATCAAAAATATCAGAGACTATCATTTTTTCATAAATATTTTTGAAATCAACATTTAATTTTATTAAATCTTCATCTGTTATTGTTAAATCAAGTTTTGTGGAAATAATTTCATTTTTGCATCTAATAGCTTGCATTTGTGAACTTAATAATGTTGAATCAATTGTTAATTTATTTGGAATTCCAAATTGCAAACATGTTTTCAAACTTTTTTCACAGTCTGCTTTTTTTATATTTCCAACATACAATTGCCATGCTCTGGTACGTATATCTTCTAAACATTCTAAACAATATTTGTGTTCTATCCAATTTTTCTCATCAATTGTATAATAAACAGGATCATTAATTGGACAAAAGCAAACAACACAATCAGTTGTCATTTTTAATATTATACAATATTAATACTTGAATAATTATATATTTCAATTTTTTTGAATGTATATAATATTATGGAACTAAATTGGAAATTAAAATATTTAAAATATAAGAAAAAGTATTTAATATTCAAAAATCAAATTGGTGGTGTTGGTTGTATTATTGATGATCCCAAGATACATGATGGATTGTTAAATATTTTTAGTGTGTCACACCCAGTGCATCCGTCAAACATAATTATTAATAAATGTTTTAAGGGTAATACAATACAAGAGTTTAAAGAATTTATAATTAAATATTTTAATAATGACAATGAATATATTATTTCTACTCTCACTAAGCCGCAAGAATTTTTTACTAAATTTAATATTAATAAAGAAAATTTAGGCGATAATAAAAACTATACTCTAATATTAAATAAAAATATTAATAAATTGAATATGTATAATATAAATTTATTTGTATCAATGTTTAATGGTATTACTGAAAATAAGGATAATTACGAAAATTTTATAACTAAATCTGCAAATTATATAAAGGAACAAATTTTAACTTATAAAGATGGTAGTTTTAATAAAAGTATTATTTATTTAGGTATTGCTGTATTTAATCAAGAAAATTTTTATGTACCAAATTTTATAATCGAACAATTACAAGATAATAAAGAATTAAAATATACAATAATTATTATTCATAATAGCTATAAAAATGACGTTGAATGGGATCGTGATGTAAATAAAAATAATATAATTGGTACAATCAAGGATAAATATCAGGATATTTTTGATAGAATATTATTTATTCACGTCATGATGACATTTCCTAATATATATGACTATCCAGAATTATTTGAATTATTTTTGAAAACAATCGTAATAAATGATAGTTATAATTATTGTTATATTGGATTTAGAGAATGTGGAAAATTATTTTCTGATCAATATTCTCTAGATCGTACTAAACACTATAAATCATATCATGAGTTATTTAATAATTCAGACATCAATTATGTGTTTGTTGGATGTGATGGATTGTTTTACAAAAAAAAAATATTAGAGAAAAATTTAGAAAAATATGAAACAAAATTAAATAATGCAGACATTAAAATATTAGTAAATTGATATATTTTTTTCAAATGTATATAATATTATGGAAACACTTTATAATAATGAATATTATAAAACTTTGATAACTGAAAAATATAATAATTCTAACAAAAATTATAAAATAAAATTAATTAATGGTAAAGAGAGTATAAATAAATATTTGATGATTTATGAATCGATGAATGTTTATCCTGTTTATCCAAAGCCTATTGTGATGCCTCTTAAAAAACAAAATGAGAATTACAATATTAAAATGAAGCAAAATAATCTAAAAATAGATATCGAACCAATGGATAATTTGAGTAATGAAGTCAAAAGTAAAATAATTGAATATAATTCATATGATAAGGAATTTCAAAAATTAAGAAATACATCTAAAGTCAGAAGATTTTTTGATTATGAAATTAGGGACGCCGTAAAAGATAAACTAAAAAATCAAAATATTTCCAATGCATGGATAAAAATGTATGAAATACTTAATACTTATAAATTACTAGAAACAAAAAACGATATAGTCGATACATTTCATATATGTGAACATCCTGGAGCATTTGTTCATGCAATTAAATATTATTGTAAAAATGTATTGAAAAAGAAACATGATTTTGTTTTTCAGTCATTAAAACCGGAAAAAGATCCACAAATATTCAAACCAGATAAAGAATTGCTTCACAAGTATTCTGATAAATTAGATTATGGTCCCCAAAAAGGTGATATTACTAATAAAGAGAATATTGAGTATTATATTAAAAAATATCAAAATAGAAAATTTAATTTAATAACATCAGATTGTGGTCTTGATTTTTCTGAAAGTTTTGTTGGTCAAGAGGCCGGACTTTATAAAATTTTTTATGGAGCATTAATTACGGCAATAGGATTATCAAAAGAAGGATCAAATTATATATTTAAATTTTTTTCTTTTAATGATCCAAAAACAATTGAATTATTACAAATTGTATGTTTATTTTATGAAAGAGTTGATATTGTTAGAGTACTGACTACAAAATCAGGATCAGGTGAAAACTATTGTGTTTGTCTTAATTATAATTATAAAAGTGATAAACAAAAAATAATGAAAAAGTTAATCGAATATTTAAATGCGCCAAACGATAAATTTTTGTTGGTAAAAATTAATGATGATTTTATGAAAAGGATATATGATAATCATAAATTAATTTCCATGAGGAGAATAACCACAATGAATTTATTATTATTTAGACTTTTTAATTTTGAATATTCGAAAAATAATCCGATTGTTTTAAAATATATCAGAAATTATATGAGTTATTATGTTACATATTTTATAACATTTATTGGATTGGATAAACAAGACGAAGAGAAATTTGATTTATTCAAAATCACATTATAATGAATTGATATCTTCGTGAATTATTTAATAATTTTTCTAAAATAATTGGCATAATAGTGCCTAATATTATATAATTAACAATTTCTATTTTGAAACCTTTCATTTCAAATCTGGAAATAATAATTCCAACAAGACCTCTTGAAATGCTATCTGGTTTGATTAGAATAAAGGTATATAATATACTAAATAAATAATATATTAAGCTAGACAAAATTTAATATTGAATTAAATTTTTCAATAAAAATTTTATATGTGTTATCGTATAGAGATATAGTATGACATGGTTATCTTTAGTATTTTATATGATTGCTGGATATATCAATCAAATATATTCAATGAATATGACAGCACCTTTTAGTATTGTACCATTATATGATATTGGCTTTAAGTATTTGCCAGTAATAAGTCCTAAAATATGTGATTATTTATTATTATCATTAGGAACATATTTTATTATGAGATGGATAACTATTGACCGCGAAAAAATATATACATTTGCTAAAATGATGTCTTGGATTTTTATTATTAGGTTATTTTGTTTTGGATCAACAACTGTACCTGTACCTATCCCAAATTGTAATGCAAGGAAAATAGATGACCCAATTATTTGGAATGTTTTGCCATATTTACCAAATTATCATACATATTCATGTTACGATTTAATGTTTTCTGGTCATGCTGCACATTCGACATTAATTTTATTATATACAATTTATTATAGTAATAACATTATTGAAAAGATAATAATCTTAAATAGTTCTGTATTATGCAATATATTGATTATTGCATCTAGAATACATTACACACATGATGTTATTGTTGGTATAACAATATCAGCATTAATGTTTAAATCATATTTTAAAATTTAGTTTGTTACTTGACCAATACAATTCTTGATCCATCCGAATTTACTTTTAATAATGTCACGGTATGACCTCCATATTGTAATGACTTTTTGTGTTTTGAACCCTTTCTAGAACTTTTTCTTGATTCTTTTTTTGATTTCTTTTTTGAATGTTTGGATTTTTTTGATTTACTTCTATACATTTCATTATACAAAGTTGTTCGTTCTTTGTTTTTATCTCGCCATCTTTTTTTAGCTTCTAATTTAGCCTTATGTGCTTCTTTTTTTGAAAGTACTCTGGGTCTGCCACCTTTATTATAGAATATTATTTCATCTGAAGAACCCATTATATTGTTATACAAGAAAAATATTTAATCTATAGAAAAATTATTCTTGTATACTTTTTTCTATTAAGCTTTAATAATTAACTCTTATTTTACGTTTATTAAAAAAAAGGTTAATTATTAAAGCTTATATATTAAATTTTTATTATATACCAACTTTAAAATAAAATTACCGATTTTTCTGTTAGTATTATATATGAACAAAATTGCATTGGTAAAATATGAATATAAATATTTGAAATACAAATATAAATATTTATCATATAAAAAGCACCAATCTGGCGGTAACATTAATGGATTGATTGATGGAACTGATACTAGTGATATTGTAATTACAGACAATGAAATTTGGTATTATGCGATTGGTGGTCATTGTGATGATGTACATCCAGAAGATACACCAGCGATTAAAGAAGAAAAAGAACTTTGTTTATTCCAACAAATTCCTACATTCTTGCGCAATATCGATACATACAAGGTAAATATTGTTTTAATCGATGAATTATTTTCAGGTAGTGAAACTCAAAACACTAATTATAAGAATAATTTTAAGACAATTTTAGATGGTAACATTGAAACTCAACATAATAATTATTTTAAGATTAAAAATTACAATATATATATTATTAAATCAAAGTTTGAATTCACATTGAAATTTAAGGATCATATTCTCGAAGTAGAAAGAAAAGGAGGTATTAATATCATGGTAAATTTTGTAAAATTCAGATTATCTAATGACTTTAATGCACCAAAATTTGATCCATATTTTGATAATCTAATTATTAACAAAAATTCAGAAATACTTAAATTTTTTTTAGATGATAATGTAAAAAACACTAGACTTCTATTAGAATGGCTCGGATATTCATCTGAACGTGGAACTAATGAAAAAGCTCTAACTGGACATTATATGAAAAGATCTGCAATATATGAATGGAGCCAATATTTAGTTAACTATGCTAATATATTAGGCATGAAAGTACTTAATGCATCAGTTGCTTTGAACAGAGACTTATCACCTGGAAAAAGTATTAATGAACTCACTAAAAAATTAGCTACAGAAAGAAATTTTTTTGTAATACCGTTTACAAATAAAAAATTTAGTAATGATGATGGTATTTCACATTTTAATGAAGTAGCAATAAAATATATTAAAATTATTAAAGATGCTGATAAACTAATTATAATAAATTAGTAATAATAGTCGATAAATGATTATATCAAAAGTTAATAGAAAGACTATTATTATAGTAGTCTAGCCTAAAATTGTTTCTTAGATTATATTTAATTCTTTAATTATAGCAAAACAAACTGATTATGAGTATAAAAAGGATCAACCAATATTTAGATATTGATTTATACATAGTGTACTATTTAATTATTGTAAAATATAGATGCATAACCATTAATAAAAAATTGAAATTTTGAAAGATTGAATAATCCATAATTTTAGACATTTATTAAGCTGACGGCTCGAATCGACCATGAACACTTCAAAACATAGGGTGATGGTTAAGGTGGTGTTTTGGGATGAAAATGGCACAAAGTGTACCGTTCAAGTGCCCACGGACATTGCCAACGCGATTGGGCTGATCGCAACGGCTATCAATTCGAGCTTCATTGAAGGAACTTCTGGAATACTGGAGTTCAAGTTCGGGACCACTAAGGCTGCCATGTTGAACTACTTGCGACACAAGACCAGCGTTGTCAGGCAGGAATCGGAGATTTGGTCTGGGGCAAACATGACAGTCAAGGATTGGTGTGAGATGTCGCACGTTGCCAGCCAGATGGGTGATTTTGACTTCTTTTGCGATGCCAACAAGTTCCCGCCACTGTATGCAGTTTGCGATTGCATTGAAGATTTCCCCCCTGAAGCCATCGTACTATACGTGGAACAGTATCTGACCATGTGCTTCAGTACGGAGTGTTCATGCTGGGCCTGCTATTGGCAGCGCGAAAGGCAAGCGGCCTTAGCGGAATTCGAAGAACTGCCACCTCAAACGCAAGCCGACCTCATTGATGAGTGCAGGCTCTATCTCGGGTGGTGCATCATATATCCCAGTAACCGGTCTGATAGCTATTTGAATATTTGCGATCGAGATACCTTACCAGTTAACGAAAGGAAAGACACATTCATCAATTATGACGACTGGCTAGTGACTGGTAAAGCCGCGCTCTTCAAATCGTGGTTTTCTCGGACTGTTGAAGAGCGCGAAATTGCAATGCTCGTTGTTGGGGTCAATTCTCGTCGTCTGATGATACCTGCTTGTTTCGACAAGCAACCATTTTGTACCAGATGGACAACATTCAACACTACGTATCCCGATTTTGCCAGATTCATTTGGGATAACGTCGACAGAGAGGTCTTGCTCAGCGACGATGTTGCGTGTGTCCCGACTAAGAGGCTTACCAAAATGAAGAAGGCGAGCTTTGACGAGATGGCCCAATACATCAACAGTTTGAGGTCAAAGGAACAGGTTGTTGATCCAGTTGAGGAGATGTTTCGAATACGCCTGCGTCAAACTAAAAGAGTCTTCTTTCACTCAGCAACCGGAGAAGTGGCGGTCGCAGAAGCCCAACTCATACAATATCTGGCGAACAAGAAGAGGAAAGAACAACAGGCTGCATCGGCGGAAGCAGTTAAACAAGCCAGGACAGGAATCAGCTCCATGAAGATTCCAAATTTCCATCTGAACCTTGCCAGGATGAATCGAAATTCCAAGAAGTAAAAATCCAAATTGTACATATTTATTTATGATGCGACATATTGTCAATGATCTCTGAAAATATATTACTTTCACAGATTAACTTTATAATATGCATAATAAAATTGAAAGTAATATTGTTTATTTATTTTTTTCAAATATATATATGGCCATCAATATATATCAAAAATTAAAAGTTTAGCAAACTGTAGACTGTTAGTGTTGCCAAATATTTTTTTGTTATATATATACCAACTTTAATATATAATAATTTTTACTTCAAAAGCTAATACTGTAGAAAATAAATTAAATAGTTATTAGATTTTCTACAGCACTGTAGATTTTGTTGCCAATTCCAGAAACCTTTTTAAGTTCTTCTTTTTGAATAAACGGAGATTTCGTTCGTGTGTCAATAATACTTTTTGACAACACGTCTCCAATTTTCGGAAGGCTTTTTAAAGTTTCAACAGAAGCGGTATTGATATTGATGAATTGGTTCTCATCATTACCAAAGAAAACAAAATCTCGGAAAGCATTTATCGTTCCAATTCCAAGTTTCGGAACCCTTTTCTCAAGATCCTTGAAATCAGTAAAAAGTCTCGTGTTTCGCGTCGAAATAATATTGTTAGCTATCTTATTGCCAACTAGTGGCAATGTTTTAAGCTGGGCCAATGGTGCAGAGTTAATGTCGATTTTCTCAATTCTTCTTTGGGACTTGATTGCTTGAACGAAAATACATACCTGGCTCAGAATAACTCGAAAGTTTTCCCAAGTCAACAAAGTCGCGTCGAACCACTCAACTTCCATTTTAGTGTTGTTGTTCATATGCGGGCGATGAACTCGAATTTTATTGAAAAGCGCGTGTGTGAAAGTTTCACAAAACACAAAGTCAGCACACTCAACGGAAAATTTCATTTCTCGATTGCCCCATTCCGCAACTCGCTGAGATGGATTCCTTCCTGTTCTCTCAATGAAAGCACGATACTCACCTTCTTTTGTTCTCGATTCGAGAGTGTCGAGTTTGTGATCTGTCTTCCTTTTTCCTACGGCCAGAAACCCTTTTGATGATTGCGGTGTGTAGTTTTTGACGAATTTGTTCCAGAGTGAGTTAGCCAACACTTCGATTTCCTCGTTAGACTTAAAAATCTTGAGGACAACCGAAATACTGTTGATCAGCGCCAAAAAGTATTGGCACAGATCATGGTCGATGGCGGATGTAGCAACTCTGCCGTCAAAAGTAAATCTCGGAGCCAAATTAGGCTTCGACATTCGAAATAAATGAGCAATACCCCCAAGTTGATTAGAACTCACAGTCAATTAAATAATCAATTTTTTAGTAATGAATAATGGGTAAGAAAAAGTATGATAACCTAATTATTTATGAAAAGTAATGATAATCATAATTGGATATATCATTAAATATGTATCAATGATGACAATTATAATATTTGTATAATATATAACTATTATGGTACTATATAATACATTTTAGATATAATTATTGTAAAAGTATACCAAATTACTATTTCTTATTGGATCCCTCGCATAGGCAAGCAAAATTGTACAATAATGTAAATATATATTATTCTAATTGAGTTTTATTAAATAATTTTGTTGATAGATGCGTTGTATTTAATCTGTAGAAAAATTATCCTATTATACTTTTTCAACTATAAAAATATATGAATTCAATACGTCAGCAGCTGCATAACAACATTAATTTATTGCGCTATACATTATTTAATTTTTATTCAACGCAATAAATCCATGTTGATAGACGTCTGCGCAAATTTATATAAATTAATTATTTTAGATGGAGGTTACGCAGATAAAAAATATAATTTGTGTAATGACTATTTATGACCATATTTGCATTTGTTTCCCCGAGTACAATTGCCTTTGGCAAAAAAACTACAAGGAATATCTTTGTATGAATGTCTAAATTCACATAAATCACCTTTTGTACAACTGTTAGATGCAAAAAATCGACATGGAATATTGTTCTTGTTAGTTGGATCAACATGAACAACCGGGATGGTAGGAATGGTAGAAATAGTAGAAATGGTAGGAATGTGAGGTGGAAGATATCCTCCAATTACTCGACCACACAGTTTTCCATTTTCAACCCAAGGATCACCCTGACAAATAGTTGTCGGAGATATTTTCCAACAACCGTATTCATTAATATTATAATTTTGGCATCCAAACATAAATTCATTTGGACATTGTTGTGAAGTCAAATTTCTTTTGTATGGCCCTAGCCATGTAATATCTTTATAGCGCTGATCAATAAGACCAACTCTCATTTTAAGACAGTTACTTATTAGTTCTATATATTACAATAAATCAAATAATCAATTTTTTTCTAATACGAAAATCCAATTTCCAGCTTCAATATACTTGTCAAGTACATTGATTCCATATAATTTTGATAATAATCTATCAATTTCACCATCAGTGTATAAATGATAAAACCTTTGAATTACAGTTTTATTATCTTGTGTCCAAGAAATCAAATAATCTCCCTCTTCTCTATTTTCTATTTTTTTGAATTTATTATTGTTCAATCCTTGGTCTTTCCAAACTTGAATTAAAATCTTTCCTTTTGATTTTGTAACTCTTATAAGTTCTTGACAGGCTTTAACTCTATCATTGAATGAACTAAGGTGATGTACTGCAGCAATACAAATACAATTATCAAAATAATTATCTTGAAAAGGCAAATTTTTAATATCTGCCTCTAATACATTTAAGCTTTTCTTTTTACAAATTTCTAAAAGTTGAGGACAAAAATCACATCCTATCCAATTCAAATCTTTGCGAATAAGCATATTCTTTCCATTACCACATCCTGCATCAAGAATTGATGAATTAGGCTGCAATTCAATGATAAACTTTTTTACACTAGGCCATGGTGTATGCCTTGTGTTATCAAATTCAGATGATATTTGATTATAACTTTCAAGAACATACTTTTTTTCGAAAGACATTGTGATAATGAAATAATTATTGATCTAATATGATATTCATTTAGACTTTCAATATTTATTATGAAATATATATGTGCGCAATAAAATATTTAATAAAATCTAGCATTATAACTAATCTGTAGAAAATTATTCTATTATACTTTTTCTATATATTGTATGCCAAAATTTTAAGATCAAATAACCCACACGGCTGTCTAACAACATATTTCATCTTTGTTGACTTTATTGTATAGCAAAGTAAAATCGTGTTTGTATACTTCCACGCAATCCATTTATATCAATTCCCACTCCCCTACCATAATCCCTCATGAAGATAACAGTATTTTCTGGTGAACCCTACCGATAGAACGTTATATTTTGTTATATTCTGTTACATTTGGTTCATGTTTTCAACAAAAATAACCATTGTTCCCTTATTGGAGAAAATTAATGCTCGCGTAGGTGGTAGGCCCCTACAGGTACGTGTTACGGACATAATCTTTAACATTAGTTAGAGATGAAAGACCCAATATAATTTAATAATATATTACGTGATCCATTGACATCTCTATTAATTTCTTGTTTACAGTGCTTACATTTTTTTACTCTATTTACATATGTTTTATCTAATTTTCCACATTTTGCACACAGTTGACTCGTATATTCCTCTGTTACTTCAACACATAAACAACCGCAGATTTCTTTAAATTTATTTATCATTCAATTATGTTCATAAATTTTTCCATATAAGCTTCAGAACATGATTCAACTAATAATCCGTTAGCATAAATTCCGTAATTTCCATAATAGTCATCATTACTTAAGCACAAATGCCATATATTGAAAAATCCCTGTTCGTTATACTTTTTTGCATTTTCATTCACAATAGTTAACAAACGATATTTATCATCCGTAAACCAAACCTCTCCGTACAAGTCAATTAATTTTGCATGTTGTTCCTGTGTTAAACTATCGACTAGAATCGAATGACCACCTGTAATGACTAGATCATTTAGTAATTCTGGATACTGCTCTTTGGAATATGTATATAACTTATAGAGTGGATCAGTATCATCTTCTGAATTGTAGATTTGTGATGTTCCGATCATATTAATAGGAATATAACCATTTTTAAGTGTTTTGACAAGTGTTCCATTTTTAAGATCTTGAATTGGTAAGTATTGTTCAGTACCATTTTGAAAACAGAGGATTTGAGTTCCTTCAAGGAAACATGGGACCTGAATTGTGAATGTGTATATGAATGAACCAGAAGCACCGTTGCCTCCATTCCCAGAATTCCCAGCTTCGGGGTCCGTAAATCCAGCACCACCACCACCGCCACCATAAATACCACTACCCGAGTCCCCACTGTAACCACTACTACCACCATAACCTCCACCAGGTCCTCCACCATTTCCACCACTGCCATTCTTGCCGTATTGACCATTTTCTCCTCCAGTACTTGTTCCATTAATAAAAATTCCTCCTTGGCCACCATTAACACCGTATGCCGCCGAACCCCCAGTTGCAGTATAGCTTATATTTGCATACGTAACGGTAGTTGCAACACCGTTTGTTGCATTACTTAGTAATGTGCCTAATTGATCAGTAACTGCTCCAGACCCTCCTGCACCTATAGTATATGATATAATAGTTGCAGGTATAACTGGAATTGTAACTGTTGCACCTCCACCTTGTCCACCACCACCACCACCTGTCTGAAGGCTGGCAAATGCTACGCTATTAAAGCCACCACCACCGCCGCCACCAAAAATTGTCATAGTCATAGATATTGCATTAGCTGGAACTGTCACTGTACCATTACCTGATGTAATTGTAATTGTAGACATTATATTATTATAATATAACTTAATTTTTGTATTGGTTGTAAATATCTACTTATTCCTATATTGATTTAGACTTTTAGAAAAATTACACTCATTCCAGGATTCATTTGAAATAATATAAATAAAATTATATAAAGATAACGCCATGACTATATATTAGTGATAACAATACATAAATCTTATAGTATTTATACATCCCTCAACATATTAGTTACATTAATACGTATACTGTGCTAACATTCTAAATATAAAAAATTGCTCTGTATACATCGTAACTAATGACACTTAAATAATACAAATTGTATTATTATAAACTAATGTTAGCAACTCTAGGAAAGTATCGTCTCTGGAGCCGACTGTTAACATGTCAGAGTGCACAATTATGCATTGTTCAACGACATTCACAGCAAATAACTCAACCAATAACACAGCAGAAAAACAAGGAAAATTAACTTCAAAACAATTAACCGAGTCCGATAAATCAAAGAAAAATCTCAAACAAAAATCTAAAACAAAAAATTCAGATACATTACTAGAAATTATCACAGGTAAAAACAAAAGTAAACGTCAACCGAAAACCAAAGTCAAAATACTATCAACAAAAAATCCAACCGAAAACCAAAAAGAATCATCTATGCGAAAACCAGACGTAAAGTTAATAAATTAAGCAATCAAATGTCGTAGGATTCAAAATGAATCCTGGAATGGGTGTAATAGGTTTCTAAGTTAGTGTGTTTAATGATGTTTTTAGTGCATCAAAAATTAAAATAAATTATAAATACATTTTTATCCATAAATATTAAAATGGTCACATTATCTCCTTAGTAAATATACTATTTGCGTTTACACCCTTGAAGATTTAAAATGCCGATTTTCACCGGCATTTTAAATGTTCAAGGGTGTAAATATAAAAACATTAAAAATTCATAAATAATTATTTCAAGAATAAAAAAGACATGTGGATAAATAAATTAATATTAAATAGTATATGGTGCTAATTATGAGAGCTCATTAATATAAAATAAATTTTTATATAATTATTGTTATATAATGTTTAACTGGAAGATATATAAAGAACTAAATCCAGATTTAGTTATTCGGGGATTTGAAACACAAGATAAAATTACTGACCATTGGGAAAAATATGGAAAAAGTGAAAATAGGCAAACGAACATTCCATATTTTAAATTAGAGGAATATAAGAAATTGCACCTAGATTTGAATTTTGATGATCCTATTGATTATGAAATACATTATATAAAAACAAATATGAAGGCAAAAAAAAAAAAATTTATTTATTTTTTGGAACATGATTGGGGTGGAGGATTAACCAAATATAATGTAGATATATTATCACATATTAAAGAAATATTAGTTGGTTATAATCAGTATGATATTTATACTAATTCAAGCAAAATGATTCCGGATATAATAAATATTAAATATGATTTCATGGATATACTAGAAAAATGTCAACATTATTACCAAAAAGGAATATTACATATCAATATATTTCCTGAATTCCATAAATACATTATTACTGGATTTAAAGAAATTTTTGATAAATTATATCAGATGAAAAAGTTAGATATATATATTACAATACATGATTTATTTTGGTTTTATCCAAATGATCCAAATATACCAATTGATAAAATGTATGAAATATCCAAAGATAAATTAGAAATATTGCAATTCTTTTTTAATCATGCAAAACTGATTATTTTTCCAACAATAAAAATATTTAAGGTATATGAAAAGTTAGGGATTTGTTTCGATAATATTCATTATAAAATTATTCCCCATATTGATTTAAAAGATAAAAAAATTAATCCATATTACCAAAAAATAGATGATGAAATACGAGTATTGTTTATTGGAAATTTTTTTCATATTAAAGGATCAGATATCTATAGTTTTCTTTCCAATCAAAATAATATATCAAACAAATTAAAATATTATCTTATTGGGGATAGTACAGACATGGTCAGCAATAAAATAAATAATTTAGGAAAATATAATGATTCTGATATTTTCAAAGAAATTAATAAAATTAAACCACATCTTATAGTATTATTATCTATATTTTTTGAAACATATTCATATGTTTGTACAATAGCTAAAAACACAGGATTACCAATATTTTATAATGAAATTGTTTATGATGAAAGATTAGAAGATAGATATAATACAAATGTATATCCATATCAAAAAAATACACTGATTGAAAAGTATAAAGAATGTATTAATGATTTAATTATTAAAGGAAATGATAATTATAATATGATAAGTGAAGGTTTTGAAATGCAAGTTCCAAGTGAATATTATGGATTATACAATTCAAATGTAATTCCTATTATGAAATCATTAACCGCACAATTATATGATAATAAAGAAAAATATGAATTAATCCATAAAAAAATTAAGCCATTTTGTATTTATTTTCCACAATATCATGAAGTAGAAGAAAATAATTTTAAATTTTATGAAAAATATACTGATATGATTAATTTAAAGATTTTAAAAGAAAATAATTTGGAATATGATGTTAATACACCATTAGATGAATGGATTGGATTTTATGATTTAATTGATGATGATGATATAATAAGAAGACAAATTTTAACAGCTAGATCATATGGAATTTATGGATTTGCAATGTATCATTATTGGTTTTCAATAAATATGTATTTTCCAACAAAACCAAAAGTAATGTATAAATTTATTGAAAAGCTGTTTTCAAATAAATATGACGACCTTTATTTTCCAATATATTTTATATGGGCAATCGAAAATTGGAATAGTAAATTGATTTATGGATATAATAATGAATCTGATTGGATCAATCATTTCAATTATTTATTGATTTTTTTTAAAAATAAAAAATATTTTAAAATAGATAATAAACCAGTTTTCTCGATTTTAGGTCATTCAAATGTTCCAGAAACTTTTTTGAAAAGGATGATTGATTGTTGGAAAAGACTAGCCATAAAATCAGGATTTGATGGGTTATATATCATACTCCTTATGCACTATAATTATCCTATGTATAATACATGTTGTGATGCCTATTATATTAATGCACCTGCATGGAAAAATGCAAAATTATATGGTGAAATATATAAAGAAAATAATACACATATTGTTGATTATAATTATTATTTGGATCCATGGGAAGATGAAATACTTTCCAAACTTCCGGAAAGAACTGATAAAATTCTAAATATTTTCCCTGGGTTTGATAATATTGCAAGAAATTACTTTAAAGGGACAATTTCTAATTTTAAATATATTAATGCTAATATTGCTAATTTTGAAATATACTTAAATAAATTGTTTAAAATGTATAATAATTATAAAAATGACTCTCAAATTTTCCTAATTAATGCTTGGAATGAATGGGGTGAAAATATGTCAGTTGAACCATCAAATGAATATCAATTTCAGTATCTTGAATGTATAAAACAATTCATGTTTAATTTTGTATCTATTCCTGCAAATGATTATACACAGCTGTGAACAGTAGTAAAATGAATTTTTAATATATAAAAAGTATAAAAGAATATTTTTTCTATAAATTAACTATTTGGTTCACTACAAAACTATTTATTAGTGTTGTAGTGAACCGGTACTGTTCACTTGTTGTTGCTCTTCCTAGCCATCTCGAAGCGACGCATGCTGATGGCGATGAAGACGCCGCCAAGCGCAGCAAGCCCAACTCCGATTGTGGCTGCGACGATGCCGGTGTCCGCATCCTTGTTGCCAGTGGTCAACCCGGTGACTTCTGTGGCCTGGTCAGCAAGGGAAGCACTCACACCGTCAGCTGCATCCCCAACGCCAATGAGCGCTCCGCGGAGGTTGCCGGCCTTGACCGCGTCGGCAGCACCAGCCAGCGTAGCATTCTGGTCGCGAACGGCATTGACAATAACTTTAAATGAGTGGGTGGTAGGGGTGGTAGGGGTGGTCTGTTCCTCCATGCTGGCCTAGAAAGACTCTTAGCCGTGATCGCTTCTATAGCCAAATCCAATGGATTCTTCAGGCAATTATAATTTCAATTTTTTCATATGGTCGATATTTATTATAATTTTTCTATTTAATATAATAGGATGAATATTATCATAGATAAGTCTAATTTTAATGGTACATTGGTTCATTTAGTTTTTAATAATCAAGACACAATGAATAAAAAAATAGGTAAAATATCAGAACGGAGAGAATCCAATAAAAAAGTAATATATAAAGGTCATAATTTCCCGGGGTGTTTTCTGGATTTTGATGTTGGTGTTTATGAAGAGAATTTTTATGTTATTGCTTATATTGAAAATGACCAGCATACAAAACAACACGAACTATACCATGCTAAATATTATTTTGATACCAAATATAGAAATAAAGTAAATAAATTGTGGAATTCATTGTCATGTAAAAAAAGAAATGAGATAACAGCTATTCTTAATAATATGGGATATCGAGAGGAATTTCATTTGGATGAATTCCAAGCATACTTGTATTCTGAACCATTAAGAAAAAATAAAAATTTTTGGAATATTGATTCATAAATTAAATTTTGCAAGCATTTCATTTAACCGTTTATCTGTCTCTTCAAGTGTGTCTTTTAAACTTTCTCTAATTTCTGGAATTGAAATAGCATTGAGTCTTGCAAAAAACCCATTAGTTGGATCATTGTAAAAAATTTTAACATGTTTCCAGCATTCTTTTTCATTTGATTCTTCACCATTTCTAATCATTCTAACCCTATGATATTCATGTGATCTATATAAACTCTTTTCGTTAACAGCTTCAGCAAGATCAGCAGAAGAAAGAAGATTCATTATTTTTTCATATTTTTTCATTTCTGGAAGATATCTTCCAGGCTCTTTTGATTTGCTAAATGAACAATAGCTAATCAACCAATTAATAATTTCAGTTTCTTCTTTTGAAAATCCATCTTTCATTATAGCTTGAAACATATCTTCTTCATTTAAAGGTTTTTCTCTTTTTCTATCTTTTTGTTCATGTAAAAGTACTGATGCCTCAACAATTGCTTTTGTTCGATCTTGACTCAAGCCATCAATTTCTCCAATTGTCCAAAAAAATCTAAATGCCAACTCAAGAACATCTAGACAGTGATTCGACTTATGCGCATCATCAAATTGATCGTCCGATGCTTGAACAAATTTAAAAATATTAGGAAGAGTAACACAACTCATTTTTTTATACTTTAATATTAGATAAATATCTCAGTTAATTAAACATTCAATTTTTTCAAATTATTTAGATTTTTTAGTAATATATTCAATAAATTCAGATGGTGTAATTAAATTCAAATTAAGGATATTTAATTTTTGGTCACTAAAAGAATTAAGAAAGACCCATTCGCGTTCATATAACACATATTCACTATATGTGTTTGTTTTTTTATGATTATAATGTTCAATTTTTACAATCCAATTATGGTCAAAATATAATTTTATATTTTCTAAAACGGCATGTATATTTTTTATTCTGTCATCATCAGTGGTTGTTTGAGTAGATATAATTGAATTTTTGTGTTTTGGTATTTTATGATTCTCAAAAAAATTAATTGATGGTGGATGAAAATATAAAATTGGCAATTCAATACTTTTATCATGAATATCATTAAATGAAACTATATATGATGTTTGATAATTCATTATATAATAAATTATCATTATTTTTGTGAGACTTGGTGAATCATAATTTTAATATGGATGTAATTATCGACGTGCAGACCATAATTTAGGATCTGGCATACTAAGTTTTCTTTGAGCAAATGGAGCTGAAATGACAGAAGAGATATTTTTTGCAGTACCATTTAATGCTTGCATAAATAGAGCTGCAGGGGTTGGTTTATCTGGATGGTCATTCATATGTTCACTACGTCGAGACAGTACAACAAGTACTAAAACAAGTACAACAACTAATCCGATTATAATGGCAGTGTTTTGGTCAATCATATTATATATTATAATAAATAAAATAATTTATTGCAATTATAATTTTTCAAAATATTTTTTGGATTTTTCATTTTCATTGATAATATGATTCATTGTGATAATGGATGTACAAACACATCCAATACAACACCAAATATTTTTTATTTTAACAGACATAAATTTAGGATTGATATATGGATGTGTAATAAGTTTCACAATGTGTGACATCCTGATGTTGTTTTTCTAATAATTATTCTTCCTTCAATATATGAAAATATCAATTTTTTGATAATTTATATTTCTTTCTTAATAGCGTGATATCAACAAATATATGCGATGATACATTTTTATCAAAATCGCAATTTATTGAATTGTAATCTAGAGAAATATTATAACCACTCAACTTATAATAAATTTGTAAATTTTGCAATTTGAAATTTTTATTACAATTTCTATTTATTTTATCATACAGAATTGGCAAATTACAAAATTTATTTTGGCAATATATTAAACCATAACTTTTTATTAAGTCAGCAAATTGAAATACTCTATTAAAATCACCAACAAATAAAATATCATTCATATTTTTTATTTTCTCTAAAACAATAATTAGTGAATCCCGAAAATTATCCATGTTTTCCTTATACCTATTATGCAAATTGATAATGCATATTTCTCTATTTCTATTTTTATGGTCAATCAATTTAGAAATCTGAATATTTCCATAGCCGGTGTCAAGACTATTTTCTCCTGATTCATTAGTAATTTTTGTTTTTTTGTAATCATTCACATTAAAAGGAACAATTGTAATGTTATTATTTTTTGAACCAACTAAAAATGCTTTTTTTGATTTATTTTTTTCATCATTTGTAATATTAAGATAATCAAATAAAGTTGGTAAATTATATTGTTGCATGAAGTATGAATTGAAATTAAATAAATCGACATATCGACCACAAAATTCTTGAAAAATAACAGCATCAAAGCTTATGTAATCATCAACATTTTTAAAAAAATTTTTCAAATATGCATCGAATGCTTTATTATGAAGATAACAACCATATTTATAAGGATTTTCATAATCTTTTCTCGGATGATATAATCCACTGATATTTAATTTTCCTATTTCATTATATGTACTTTTTTCAGTGTTATCAATATCACTATAAGTATTTTCAGAATATTTTGCTGTGTCAACATTTTTTATATATTTATCATTATTTGGCCATTTATCTAGACCAACATTTGAAAATAAAATTCTAATTTTACTCATCTTATACAATTATAAAATAATAAAATTTATTTTATAACATTATTTTACCATATCCAACCCTTTTTCTTTGGTTCTTCGTTTTTTGGGTCGATTTGTTTCTCATTACCAATGTTAATTACTTTAACCATTGGTTTGCTATGGTCTTCTTCTATATACTTCCGGATTAGACTATTCACATGCTTATAAAGAACACACGGAATAGCTGTTGGACTAATTTTTTGAGCATTGTTCATAACATAATCCATAAAAATAGTTTGTGTGAGTCTATCCATTTCAATGATTGATATACTTTCAAAATCAACAGTTTCTGATATGCTAATTTTTTCATTTGTTTCTAAGTAGGTAATGAACTTTTTAAAACATAGTCGCACAGTCTCTAGATCCATCCTTGTATACAATAAAACTATATATTTTTTGATAAAATAATAATATATGTGATTTTGTTTTCGTGATAATACAAATATTAAGTGAGAAAAAAAATTATATACACCCATTATCAGATTGATTTGGACTTTTTAAAAAATTAATTATATTAATGTCATCTCAAAATTTTGGCCGTGTAATTCCAGATAAACAAACAACGGCAATACTTGTATTATCATATTGTCCTGAAAAAGATAATTTATTATATTATGTAACTTCAGCAATAACAGATGATTATTTAATGTCAAAAAGTAAAAAATAATATTATTTGCTATTAAATTTCGCAATAGCTTTGTTCATTTCGTTTTTTGCATGTTTAGATAATTCATTAGGTATAACTAAATCAATCATATCATTAATGTTAATATCTTTTTCATTAAGAGGAAACATATCACTAAACTTCTTAACTGTATCGTAAACTAGTTTATCTATAAACCTTTTGGCATCCCTACTGATATTGGTATCTGGATGAATTTGTGTGAGAATTTTGCAAGTCCATGTACTAAGCCTTGGAGTTTCATCTTTTGGTTTATTACTAATGATGTTATTAGTTGAATTATAGAGTTTATTTAATTCAGAATCAGTTTGAATTGCTAAAATAACATGATCAATACTTAATCTTTTTCTATTTTTATTTAGTGTTACATTTCCACCTAGTTCCATTATTTCTGCAACTAAATATTCTATAATAGCAGTGATTCTAATAGCGACATCGTTGGATATATTATAAGTAATTCCTCTCAATTCTAATTCATTGATCAGTATTTTTTTGATTGCATTAACACTCATTTGTAATCCACATTGTACTTCCATTTTTGTTATTTTTATAATTGTCCAATAATATTTATTATGATAAATATATACTTTCACACAAAAAGTCAATTTTTTAATTTAACAATGTGAAAAAATAAAAAAGTATAAAAGATTTTTTTGAAAATTATTTATATATACATGAGTATACCATGGACAATTGTTCTTAAAACACCAAAATCTTATGATCGCGCAGAATATTTAGGAACAATTGATGTTCTTCTTGGAAAATACAATATTTGTAAAAAAGCATTTAGGATATCAAATGAAAATTTATATGTTTATATTACTGGTGATACATGTGAGATAAATAAACTCTATAAAGATTTTATGTTAAATATAATTAGAATATCAAAAAGAGTCGATTGTGGGTTTACAAAAAAATATTAATTCTTTCTTCACATATTGTGATATCACAAAGATGTAGAAATATATGTATATTTTCCTCGCCGTGAATATTAAAGTTCCATAAAAGTTTTGCATTTGCAAGATTAAAGTTATAACTTTGTAATTTATTTTTTATAACATCCGGAATTTGTAATTTGATATTATTATTATTATATATATCACATATAATTGTATCATCGTGATTTGAATTGATTTTTATAATATTTATTATTTTTGTTGTAATAATTTTTACTATATCAGAAAAAATAATTCCATTGTGATTTTTTAATAAATCATTTGATATAATGAGATTATTATCAATGATACTTTTTATATTTATATTTATTGGTTCTGTTTCAAATAAACATATACCGTTTAATTCATAACTGAATAAATGATAGCAGTGTGGTATTGACATTGAGGGTGACAAACTATATGTACATAAATTAGAAAATTCTAATCCCTCATCATTACACTTAATGATTTTTGGAATTATCATGATAATCTATTAAATTTTATAATCTTTATACCTATTCCTATTTGGAATCTTTCATTTAATCTGTAGAAAAATTATCCTATTATACTTTTTCAATTATAAAAATATATGAATTCGATATGATCGATCAGAGAGTGTAAACGAACAAGTCGTTAGACAGCTGCATTGCAACACTGATTTATTGCGCTATAATTTATTTAACATTACACCTATTCCAGAATTCATTTGGAATGGGTGTAATCTATATTGTCATGCAGCTGCGAATAGTAGTAAAATGAAATTTTAATATATTGAAAAAGTATAAAAGAATATTTTTTCTATATATTAGATATATATTTCATAAATATTTTAGTTATTTTGATCCATGATTTTTTATTATTCATTTGAATCATCATATGAACCTTCATGATTTTGATCTTCGGATATTTCCATTTCATCATATTCATCATAATCTAGCTCCTGACTAATTGTCATTTCTTTACTCTTTACTAATGCTTCTTGAAATGCTTGTTGAATTGCTTTTTGTTCATCATCAATACTTTTTTCTAATGCAATTTTTCTATTTTGTTTTTTTATATCATTCAACTTCAATTGATCGATTTCAATTACAGGTTGGGGAACATGGCCTAAAAGGCTGGATAAAATATCGATGCCATCTGACGATTCATTTTTAATTGCAAAATACAATACACTCTGTATTATTTCATAAGTCGTCATTTCTTTTGGATATTTCTCGTTGAAATATTCAACTATTTCTAAATTACATGTATGTGCTGCATTATAGAGGGCAGTTTTTGAAAAACTAAGGTTATATTTTTCAGTTAAGAATTTAACAATTTCTAAATGACCACATTCTGCAGCATGAGATCTTGCCTGCATTAAATATGATTGATTCGTGATCATATTTGATAGAGATTCTGTAATTTTGATATTCCCTTTTTCTATAATCGCAAAAAATATTAGCGGAATAGCATCTGGTTCAAGAGAAAGCTCTTTGATGCACTCTTCCAACTTTTCATCTGGAATATTTTTAATTAATTCAATAATTTTTATGTTCTCATCAATTTTATGCATATTTACCGTACTTTGAGCTTTAAGACCACCCATGTTTAAAATAATGTTTATTTATAAAAGTAAAATACCAATATATTATTTTATCAATTTTTCATTGAAAATTAATATAAAAACATATTTTTTTAATATATATTATATAATGGAAGAAGACTATTATGACATTTTGGGCATTAAAAAAGATGCATCTGAAAGTGAAATTAAAAAAGAATATTATAAATTAGCCAGAAAATTTCATCCTGATAAAGCACCTCCAGATAAAAAAGAAGAATATACAAAAAAATTTCAAAAAATAGGTGAAGCATATGAAGTATTATCAGACCAAGAAAAGAGACAAATTTATGATTCAGTGGGAAAAGATGGATTAAAAAATGGAGGTATGAATCCAGGTATGAATCCATTTGATATTTTTGGAGATTTGTTTGGAGGCGGATTTAATATGCCGGGAATGAGACGGGAACAGAGGGGACCAGTTAAAAATACAGAAACAATATTTCCACTTAATGTTAGTCTTAAAGATGTTTACATGGGAATAAAAAAGAAATTAAAAATTAGTAGAAAAGTAATTATCAATAAAGAAACCAAAGAAGTAATTAAAGATAATTTAGAAAGCACTTGGACTAAATGTGATAAATGTCGTGGACAAGGTATGGTAATGGAAATGAGACAAATGGGACCAATGATTACTCAAATGCAAAGACCATGTAATGAATGTAATGGAAATGGATCTTCTTTAAAGAATAATTATTCAATTGGTGATGCCTCTGAAATTTTAGAAATACAAATTCAAAAAGGAACACAAGATGGATCTCACCAAATTTTCCAAGGGTTAGGAAATTGTGCCCCTGGAGTCTTGCCAGGTGATCTAGTTATTGTTTTTAAAGTTAATGATAAACAAGATAATTTTGCAAGGAATCAAAATAGTAATGATTTAATTTATAAAAAAACTATTTTATTATCAGAAGCAATATGTGGAGCATCTTTTAAAATTAAAACTTTAGATGATAGATCTTTATTTGTAACATGTAATGATGTTGTTAAGCCTGGTGACCTTAAAATTATCAAAGGAGAAGGAATTAATGGTGCTAATTTAATAATTCAATTTAAAATAGATTTTCCAGATTCAGTTTCAAATAACAAAAAGAAAGAATTGTTGAAACATCTTCCAATTAATGACAAACAAGATAAAAAATTGGATGATGATGTTGTATATACTCTTTAACGTTTTTTATTATAATGAATTAAAATATATAATATGTAGAAATATTAGGTATATATATTTTGTATAATTCATATATGAATACAGATATAAATTTATTAAATCGAATTATCTGATAATCAATATAGTAATTATCTTATTATACTACGCGGCTGCACATCAACACAATATAACTACGTTGAATTTATGGTACATCGTAGTGGTATAATGTTGTAATATTTCCGCGTAACACCATCTAAAATAATTAATTTATATAAATTTGCGCAGACGTCTAGCAACATGGATTTATTGCGTTGAATAAATATTAAATAATGTATAGCGCAATAAATCAATGTTGTTATGCAGCTGCGGACGTATTGAATTCATATATTTTTATAGTTGAAAAAGTATAATAGAATATTTTTTCTACAGATTAAATTATAATTTACCAACAAACTGCAATTTATTGAACTATGGATTGATTCAAACAATTTATCCACCAATAAGCCTTCAAATTCAACCACAATTGACTTATTGTATAAAAATAAATACATAAAAAATAGTGAATTTTGAGGATGTATAATTATTTGTTTACATTATTAAAAATAAAATATATTTTTGATAAATTAAAGATCATTGTCATTTCTGAAGAAATTTGCCTTCAGGCGGCAGCCATGGAAAGACATATTTTTAAGTTCATTAATTGCGCGAACAGCACTATTATGATGTTTGAATTGAATGATTGCACAAAATTTTCCCCTAATATCACCAACAAATGTTTTTATAGGAAATGCCCTGCATTTTCCACACAGAATACCAAGTTCGCGCCATATTTGACTACGATCAATATTTCCAGGTAATCCTGTAATATAAATCTTTACTTGCGAAATTAGTTGCCTATTATTTATTGCTGAGTCAGATTTGGATGTTGGAATATATCTGCATCCACAATCACGTTTACCACAAAAATCAGCAATAATATTATTACTACGATATTGTTTTGATGAAACTGGATCATCAACTTCATAATATCTTGATCGTTTCTTGTGAACTGATGTTTTTGCTGATAATGGTTTGTCTAGGTTAGGATAATTGTTGGTTATTGATTTAACTTTTTCTCTCGCCAAAAAATCATCAAGCTCCGATTCACTGTATCCTTTCCTATCATAGTAAGCAGGAGATGGTGCTGGCGTCGAAATCAATGAAATGAATGATGGTTCATCATTAGACTTTTCCATAACAGTCTCTTTTTGAATACTATTGCGAAGCTCATCTTCAAATTTTTTTCTCAGGTTTGGATCAGCAAAAATGCTTTTCCGAAACTCATCTTCAAGTTTACTTTTGAGCCCATCAAACAATTTAGAGACAAATCCATCAAGTGGGACAGATGAATCTTGATCAGAATTCATCTTCATCAGGATATTTCTTTTAATTATTATGCTTTCTTCATGCTGTTTATTTTTCAATTTTTTAAAAAAATAAATGAAAGTATAATAAAGAGTCTATTTAATTTTTAACTTAAAATCATTATTGAAATAGCTATCTTAACACTTTTAACCACATTCCGTTTAATGGCTAGTAAAATGATTATTATTATTTGATTTTAGTATAACAAAATATCAAATGTAATTACTGTTTAATTATATTTCATATAAAATAATTATTTATTATTTTATAGCTAGTCAAATTGATTTATGTTGAATTATATGGAATAATATATAAGTCAACGCATTTATTAGCAAAATTATTTAATAATACTCAATTAAAATAATAATTTTTTATATTATGATACAATTTTGCTTGCCGATGCAATGGGGTCAATAAGGAATAGTAATTTGATATAAATATTATAATTGTTGCTATTGATATATATTTAATGATATATCCAATTATGGTGGTCATTACTATTCATAAATAATTAGATTATTATTATACTTTTCTTTACCATGTATTCATTAAAAAAATTGAATATTTTAATTACTGAATTATTTACTTAATTTAATAGTTATTTTGATATTTGATGTAAGATGGCAACCACATCTCAGGTTTTCCCTCTTTTCGCAGAGATCGATAGCAAGTTAAATGACTTGTTGTTGAAATTTTATAGGATGACTGAAGGTCATGGTCATCCTGATATGATTATTGGTTCTGAGCCTTTGACAATCGCTATGTATGATGCGATACAATTTAAAAAATTTCAAACCTTAATTGGAAACATAATGTTCTCAAAGTTTCCAAGTGGATTTTCACACTCTGCTAATAGATGGATAATAACTGACATCACTGATCCGGCAACCGGTTTTGTTTATTTTTGTTTGCGTCGTATATTGTGAAAATGGCATAAAAAAAAAAATATTATAAATATAATTATGTGTGATAATTGTGATTATAATAGTGGCGATATTGATAATCAAAGTTTAAAAGTTTGTAAAAAATGCTTTAATACAAAACCATCACTATTAATTACTAAATCTGGTGCTATGGAAAAATATCCATTAGGTAAAAATGATTTTGATGATGTTAGATATATAGAATATAAAGGTACATACATAACTTATTTGTATCTTATCAAAGATATTGAATATTTATGTATAAAAAAATATGGAAGTAAAGAAAATTCTTTAAAAATAATGGAAAATAAATTGAATAAAAAAACAAAGCGACAAGAATATAATAATAAATTAAAAAAAATAAGATATAACGAATTAAACGATTATTTGAAATCAATTTGTCTTCCAGGTATTAGATCCGATTCAGCTCTGTGTGAAAATTATATTAGTCATGGAGAGAGTTCAGGATTCACTAAAGAAGATATTGGTATCATTATGACTGAAATGAAATTTTTTTATGAAAAAACAAATTATTCAACTTATCTATATCAATTAAGAAATCAAGAAATAAGTGAACAAAGAGAATATGGTGGATGGTATCGTTGGACAGAAGATGATGAAGACTGTATTAGACAAGAAGCAAAAAATAAAGCATTATACGAATACATTAAAAAAAATGATAATAATAATCATAATATTATTCTTGAAATTCCAAAATCACTAAAACAAAAAGCGGATTCCTATTATGAAAAATTATGTAAAAAAGACAAGATTGGTATTAAAAAAAATAACACTCTACAAAAATCTCAGTATTCATTTAATGATATATATTCTAAGTTTATTGAATCGAATAAGACATTTAATAAAACTATGGAAGAGTATAATAATTTAATTAAAAAAAGTATATATAGTCTGTAGAAAAATTATTCTTTTATACTTTTTCTATATATGCCAAAATTTATTATTACACTCATTCCAGGATTCATTTGAAATAATATAAATTAATTTATATAAATAATTTGTAGAAAAAATATTCTATTGTACTTTTTTAACTATAAAAATATATGAATTCAATACGTCCGCAGCTGTCTAACAACATTGATTTATTGCGCTATACATCATTTAATTTTTATTCAACGCAATAAATCTATGTTGCTAGACGTCTGCGCAAATTTATATAAATTAATTATTTTAGATGGTGTTACGCGGAAATATTACAACATTATACCACTACGATGTACCATAAATTCAACGTAGGTATACTGTGTTGATGTGCAGCCGCGTAGTAT